>LNAP01001856.1_pt2 | contig 44436 bp, 38 predicted proteins | sample 602601 | NCBI WGS metagenome assembly LNAP01 (sample SAMN02440304, study PRJNA202911) | soil metagenome | biome: Subtropical and temperate rainforests or woodlands; isolation source: soil samples (1 kg each in a 20% v/v slurry with milli Q water) were... ...
ATGGCGATTGTGATTGCCATGGTCTGGTTCGGCCTGGAGACCACCGGCTCGACCTTCCTGGTGGGCGCCACCTTATGCGTGGCGACCGTGGTGCCGTATCTGTGCGAGCAGTACATCGGCCGGTTCTTCACCATTGAACTGAGCATGAAACGGCTGTTGTACATTCGCCTGACCGCGTTCGCCGCCGTACTGGGGCTGTCGTTTACCGACGCGGCGCTGTTGCCGATCGGTTTCCTGGCGATTGCCTTCGTGGTGGGAGTCACCGACTACTTCACCATCAGTACCCTGGAATCGAAAAACACCAAGCTGGTGCTGGCCGGGCTGACCAACAGCGACACCTCGGCGCGCTTGATGCAAACCTCCATCCAGATCGGGGCCTTCGGTGGAGCGCTGCTGGGCGGGGTGATTGTGGATGTGTTCACGGTCAACCAGACCCTGCAGATCATCAGCCTGGGGGCGATCCTGTCGTTGGCGGCGATTCTTTTTGTCGCGGCCACGCCCACCGCCGACGCCACCGAGCAAGTCGTCGACACCCACACGGCGCAGTCCCTACAGTTGCCGCGCAACCTGTACATCCTGATCATCGTGTTGAGCATGATCGGCTTCCATATCGGCGCCTTCAACAGCCTGGTGCCGATCGTGTTCCAGAAGCTCAACGAATGGAACGCCACCCTGTTTGGCGTCGCCAGCGGCCTGGCGGGCCTCGGTGCGTTCAGTGCCGCGGTGCTGCCACGGATCAAGCTCAACAGCTACAGCGCGATCCTGCTGGTGATCCTGGCCGACGTGGCAATCGTCTATTTCCATAACCTCTACGTGATGATGGCCGCCGCTTTCCTGCTGGGTTTCTGCATCAACAGCCTGCGCATCCAATTGCGTAAAACCCTGATCGAGTCGGCGCCCAACGCACGGATCGCCGACGTGATCGCCGCCAAAAGCTCGCTCTACTACCTGCTGGTCAGTGGCTCGGCGCCGATGATCCTGACGTTCTTCACCACCACAGGCTTCCTCGGCCTCGAAGGTGCGCGCGTGCTGATGATCGTCTCCGCCGCGCTGTTGGCCGCTGCCGTACTGGCGTGGAACCTCACCCCTGCCGTCGCGGCCACCGCCACCACAAAATAGGAGTACCTGCTTTGGAAACCGTACTGATCGTTGACCCGTTCTCCACAGGTAAACTCTACGCGCCCTTGCTCAAGGCTCAGGGCGTGAGGTGCTTTGCCGTGATTTCCACCGACAGCTTGCCCGCGCATTTCACCGATGACCTGATCAGGGAAAACTTCGAGGCGGTCTACCACTGGGAAGAGGGTTTGCTGGAGATCCTCGAACCGCTGTCACTGAGCGCCGTGATCGCCGGTTGCGAAACCGCGATCTACCTGACCGACTACCTCACCGAAGTCCTGCGCGTTCCCGGCAACAGCCGCGTCACCAGCGACCTGCGTCGCAACAAGTTCTCCATGCAACACGCCCTGAAAAAACACGGGCTGGCGAACATCGAATCACAACTGCTGAGCTCGCCGACGCGCATTGCAGAGGTGGTTGCCACGCTGGACGACATGACCACCTACGTGGTCAAGCCGCTCAATTCCGCCGCCACCGAAGGCGTGGTGTTTGCCCAAGGCCGGGCCGGCGTCAAGAGCGCCTTGGACACTGCGGCCTGGCAGCGCAAAAACGACCTGGGGGAAATCAACCTCGGTTTCATCGTGCAGCCGTTCGTGTCGGGCCCGGAATATGTGGTGGATATGGTCGCCTTTGACGGCGTGTACATCATTGCCTCGGTGTGCAGGTACACCAAGGTCCAGAGAAACGGCAGCATGTTTGTCTACGAAAGCCTGGACACCCTCGACCCCCGCGCCGAAGACCTGCAACCGCTGACCGACTATGCCCGCCAGGCGGCCGCGGCGCTGAGCATCGAGGTCGGCCCGATTCATATGGAGATCATCTGGTCTGCCCACGGCCCGGTGATGATTGAAGCCGGCGGCCGCTTGCATGGCGGCATCGCACCGCTGCTGTTTCAACAGGTGTATCACCCGGATTTGCTCTCGCTGGCCATCGACAGCTACCTCGGCCGCCCACGCCCGCGCGCCGATGCGGTCAGCCAGATCAGCCACGGTCGGATCGGGTTCTTCTGCTCCGACGAACAACGTACCTTCGCCGCGCCCTCGCCGCAGGCCCTGCAGAGCGTAATGGAGGACGAGGCCTATTGCGGCCACCGCTACTTCATCCGCCCGGGCGACACCACGCCGGTCACGATCGACTTCGCCACCTGTCCGGGGCTGTTCTGGCTGCAACACCTCTCGGCGCCGCAACTGGACATCAGCAGCGCCAATCTACGTAAACAGCTGTGGTGTTAAGACCATGAAAAGTCGTTTGATCATCCGAAAGTCAGCCAGTGATCTGGGCATCAACAACGCGTGCGCGGCGGTTATCGAAGACATTACCGTGTCGGACGACCAGAGCTTCGTCAGTGTCCTGCAAAGCAACCTGAATCACGTTGCGTCCCACCTCAACGAGCTGGACTCCAACGTCATTTACGAAGGCTTTGCCAAGCAACTCAAGAAGCTCGGCTACGAAAACACGGTGAGCGCCAACGAGAAACTGTTGCGGCGCTTCATCGCCAAGGGCGTATACCCCATCAACAACATCGTCGATGCCTATAACGCCGTGGCGATCCGGCATGGGGTCAGCATCGGCGTACACACCTACCATCGGCGGGATGACATCTACGTCATGCGCTCGGAGGCGCCCAGGGCTTTCCGCCCGCTGTTCGCCAAGAAGGAGATTACGATTCCAGCGGGCGATATCGTCTATACCTGCGGTGACGTGCCCCTGGCGAGCATCGGCAAGGTCGACGCCGACGCCCATGACTTCAGGCTGACGAAGGACTCGTCGAGCCTGCTGGTGGTGGTGCTGGGTCACGACGATACGCCGTTGGCCTTCAACCAGGCCGTCATCGAAGAGTTCGTCGACACCCTGCGCCAGCGAATGCCGGCCTTGAGTCATCACTTTCTCGAGACCGTACACGATCACGCCCCGCATAGCCGCTGCCAGAACAGCAGCGGCTACCGCCAGGCCTTGAGCACCGGGTTGACCACCACCTCGCGCACATGCTCGATCTTCAGCAGGTTGTCCTTGAACACCATCAGCTCTTCAAAGTTGCGGTATTTGACCTCGAGCATCATGTCGACGTCGCCGAACAGCGAATAAGCCTGAACCACTTCACGGAACTGGTAGATCTTCGGAAACACCAGGTGGCAGTTGCTGCCATTGAGCGTGAGCATCAAAAACGCCGATTGCTGGGCTTCTTCATCGGCGGCGACGTTGATGGTGAAGCCGAGGATAATGCCCTTCTCGATCAGTTTCTGAACCCGCGATTCCACGGCGGTTCGCGACTTGTGAACTTGTCGCGCCAGCTGCGCCAGGCTGACCCGGGAGTCGTCCTTCAAGGCAGCAATGATCTGTTCGTCAACCTTGTCCACTCTGCCGCCCCCACACTTTTCTCTTCTATAACAGACTTTCATTCCCGCTCACGCCTGCCCTGGGCCTATCACCTCGCAGACTGTACGCCAGGCCCGGGACCGACTGATCCACACTGCCGCCAGAATCACCAAGCCGCCCAGGGCCAGGCGGCCCAACGGCTCGTGCTGGTTCCAGATCAACAGGTTCAATAACAGCCCCACCGGCACATGCAGGTTGTTCATCACCGCCAGCGTCCCGCCGTTGACCAGGCACGCGCCCTTGTTCCACCAGTACATGCCCAGGGCCGTGCTGACCAGCCCGAGGAACACCAGCACGCCCCATTGCAGCGGCGCTTCGGGGAGGAAATCAGCCTTGCCGAACACCAGGAATGCCGGCAACACCACCAGCAGCGCACCGAGGTAGAAATAACCGAAGCGCCGGTAGTGCGGCAGATCACTGGGGTAGCGCGCCACCAACTGCTTGTACATGACTTGCCCGGCGGCGTAGGTGAAGTTGGCCAGTTGCAGCAGCAGGAAGCCCCCAAGGAAGTGCGGGGTGACTTGATCGAAGCGGATGACCGCCGCACCCGCCACCGCGACCAGCGCGGCGACCAGGGCCCAGGGGTTGAAGCGTCGGTTGAGGGCGTCTTCGATCAGGGTCACATGCAGCGGCGTGAGGATAGTGAACAGCAGCACCTCGGGCACCGTGAGCACGCGAAAGCTCAGGTACAGGCAAACGTAGGTCACGCCAAATTGCAGCGCACCGATGACCAGCATGCCGCGCATGAAGGTCGGCTGCACCGAGCGCCAGCGCGTCAGCGGAATGAACACCAGCCCGGCCAGCAGCACGCGCACCAGCACCGCGAAGTAGCTGTCGACGTGACCGGCAAGGTATTCGCCGATCAAGCTGAAGGAAAATGCCTGTATCAGGGTGACAACCAGTAAGTAGCCCATGCGCGCCTCGTATCGACATTAAAGGTTTTCGGCGGCTCACGAAACTCGGCGCAAAAAAAACCCGACCTCGCGATAGCGGCAGTCGGGCAGGAGCACTCAGGAGCAACAAGTGCAAAGGGAGGTTTTTACGCGGACTTGAAGGGTTTGCGTGGTGAGATATAAACACCGCGCGATTATGTGACGATTAAAGGATCACGCGACTTGCGCCAGCAACGCCTTGGCGTGGTTGATGCCTTTTTCCTGGAAGTCGCCGCTCAGGTTCACCCCTTCGGCGTGAATGAACGTCACGTCATGAATCCCGATGAATGCCATCACCTGACGCAGGTAAGGTTCCTGGTGATCGGAGCTTGCGCCGGTGTGAATCCCGCCCCGGGCGGTGAGCACGATGGCCCGCTTACCGATCAACAGCCCCTGGGGGCCGGTGGCGGTGTACTTGAAGCTCACACCTGCACGCAACACGTGATCCAGCCAGGCTTTGAGGGTGCTGGGGATGGCGAAGTTGTACATCGGCGCCGCCATCACCAACACGTCGGCGGCGAGCAATTCGTCGGTCAAGGTGTTGGAGCGATCCAGGGATGCCTGTTCGCTGGCGCTGCGCTGATCCGCCGGTTTCATCCAGCCGCCGAGCAGGTTGGCGTCCAGGTGCGGAAGCGGGTTGAGCGCCACGTCGCGCACGGTGATCTGATCCGCCGGGTGCGCAGCCTGCCATTGGCTGATGAACTGCCGGGTCAGTTGGCGGGAGATCGAATCCTGCTGGCGGGCGCTGCTTTCGATGATCAGTACGTTGGACATGGCTGCGTAGGCTCCATCTGTAATTGCTGTAAGTCGATGGAGAAAAGATTAACCAGAGCCAATTCGATAAAAAAGCGCAAAAAACTGCTACAACCCATCTAGAAATTTGTTTATAAGCGGAGCTCCGCTGTCGCTTTATTTCGGTGCACATTCCAGTGCGATACGCATCTTGATGATCGCGCGGTTGAACTTGACGGTGGTGTTGGTGCTTTTGCCCGCCGGCACGCTGACAGTACGGCGACGGGGTGATTCCGGGCCGTTGGTGAAAGTCACCGAACACAGCGCGTCGCGCGTGCCGTAGTTGTTCAGTTGGATCGAACTGATGTCACCGTCCACGTCGGACGCGGTGTAATCCACGCTCACGCCGTCGATCTTTTTTGTCACATCGATGGGGTAGGCAAACGCACTGAGCGGCAGCAGTGCCAGCACCACACAACACAATTTTCTCATTCGGCAGTCTCCAATAAGGACTGTCAGCTTAGGACAAGAGGAGCTCATCTTGAAAGCGCCCCGCGTTACCCTCGATCAATGGCGCACGCTGCAAGCCGTGGTCGACCATGGCGGCTTCGCCCAGGCGGCCGAAGCGCTGCACCGTTCGCAGTCCTCGGTGAGCTACACCGTGGCCCGCATGCAAGACCAGCTCGGGGTGCCGCTGCTGCGCATCGACGGGCGCAAGGCCGTGCTCACCGACGCCGGCGAAGTGCTGTTGCGCCGCTCCCGGCAGTTGGTGAAAAACGCCAGCCAACTCGAAGACCTCGCCCACCATATGGAACAGGGCTGGGAAGCCGAAGTACGCCTGGTGGTCGATGCCGCCTACCCGAATGCACGCCTGGTGCGCGCCCTGACCGCCTTTATGCCGCAAAGCCGCGGCTGCCGCGTGCGCCTGCGCGAAGAGGTGTTGTCGGGGGTTGAAGAGCTGTTGATCGAAGGCGTGGCCGACCTGGCGATCAGCAGCTTCAACATCCCCGGCTATCTCGGCACCGAGATGAGCAACGTGGAGTTTGTCGCCGTCGCTCACCCCGAGCATGCCTTGCACCGCATGAACCGCGAACTGAGCTTCCAGGACCTGGAAAGCCAGATGCAAGTGGTGATCCGCGACTCCGGGCGCCAGCAGCCGCGCGATGTCGGCTGGCTCGGCGCCGAACAGCGCTGGACCGTCGGCAGCCTCGCCACGGCCGCCAGTTTCGTCGGCAGCGGCCTGGGCTTTGCCTGGTTGCCCCGGCACATGATCGAGCGCGAACTCGCCGAAGGCGTGCTCAAGCAGCTACCCTTGGAGCAGGGCGGCAGCCGTCACCCTACGTTCTACCTGTACTCGAACAAGGACAAACCCTTGGGGCCAGCGACGCAGATCCTCGTGGAGCTGCTGCGCACATTTGACACCGCCCCCCTGGATGCGCCTTTCGCCGCACCGCAGCAAGCCTGAAACGGAGTTCATGCATGGCCTGGTTCGAACATGAAGGGTGCAGCCTGCATTACGAGGAATATGGTCACGGCACCCCGCTGATTCTGATCCACGGCCTGGGCTCCAGCAGCCAGGATTGGGAACTGCAGATTCCGGTGCTGGCCCGGCATTACCGCCTGATCGTGGTGGATGTGCGTGGCCATGGGCGTTCCGACAAGCCCCGGGAGCGCTACAGCATCAAAGGTTTCACCCTCGACCTGATCGCCCTGATCGAACACCTGGACCTGCCCGCCGCGCACGTGGTGGGCTTGTCCATGGGCGGCATGATCGCGTTTCAACTGGCGGTGGACGAACCGGCGCGGGTCAAGAGCCTGTGCATCGTCAACAGCGCGCCCGAGGTCAAGGTGCGCAGCGCCGACGATTACTGGCAATGGGCCAAGCGCTGGACCCTGGCACGCGTCCTCAGCCTGGAGGCCCTGGGCGACCGGCTGTTTCCCAAACCGCAGCAAGCCGACCTGCGCCGCAAGATGGCCGAGCGCTGGGCAAAAAACGACAAACATGCTTATCTCGCCAGCTTCGATGCAATTGTGGGCTGGGGCGTGCAGGAACGACTTTGCAGAATTACCTGTCCAACCCTGGTCATCAGCGCCGACCACGACTACACCCCTGTGGCGCACAAAGAAATCTATGTAAAACTGCTGCCCGATGCGCGGCTGGTGGTCATCGAAGATTCCCGCCATGCCACACCCTTGGATCAACCCGATGTCTTTAACGCTACCCTGCTCGATTTTCTAAAGACAGTCGAAACCACTACCCAGGATCACTGACCCATGCTGAAAAAAATCGCCTTCTTTGCCGGTTCCGTTCTGTTCGCTGCCAACCTGATGGCCGCCGAGCCCGCCAAGGCGCCCCACGTATTGATCTCCACCACCAACGGCGACATTGAAATCGAACTGGACCCGGTCAAGGCGCCGATCAGTAGCAAGAACTTCCTGGCCTACGTCGACAAGGGCTTCTACACCAACACGATTTTCCACCGTGTGATCCCGGGCTTCATGGTCCAGGGCGGCGGGTTCACCGCGCAGATGGCGCAAAAAGACACCAACCCACCGATCAAGAACGAAGCCAGCAACGGCCTGCATAACGTGCGTGGCACGCTGTCGATGGCCCGCACCTCGAACCCGGATTCGGCCACCAGCCAATTCGCGGACAATGCCTTCCTCGATCCAGGCCGCGATGCCGGTTATGCCGTGTTCGCCAAAGTGGTCAAAGGCATGGACGTGGTCGACATCATCGTCAACTCGCAGACCACCACCAAACAAGGCATGCAGAACGTGCCAATCGATCCTGTCCTGATCAAGTCGGCCAAGCGCATCGACTGAGGTCCGCAGGTAGTTCCGCGCGGCGCTCACAAGGCGTCGCGCGCCTTTGAACAGGAGAGCCCGCCGGGCGGGCGTCAACCCTAATGCTCTATCGTCGTTTCGAACAACTGATCGATATTTTCCGCGACGCGCCCAGCGCCGCCCCTCCCGATAAAGTCCTGCCCTTCTACCTCTACTACCTGCGTCAGGTGTGGCCGTGTTTCGCCGCGCTGTTGGTGGTGGGCCTGATCGGCGCACTGATCGAAGTCGCGCTGTTCAGCTACCTGAGCCGCATCATCGACCTGGCCCAGGGCACTCCGCCCGCGAACTTTTTCCAGATCCACAGCACCGAGCTGATCTGGATGGGCGTGGTCGCCCTGCTGCTGCGCCCGATCTTCGGCGCCCTGCATGACCTGCTGGTCCACCAGACCATCAGCCCCGGCATGACCAGCCTGATCCGTTGGCAAAACCACAGCTACGTGCTCAAGCAGAGCCTGAACTTCTTCCAGAACGACTTCGCCGGGCGCATCGCCCAGCGCATCATGCAAACCGGCAACTCCCTGCGCGATTCCGCCGTGGCGGCCGTGGATGCGATCTGGCACGTGGCGATCTACGCCATCAGTTCCCTGGTGCTGTTTGCCGAAGCCGACTGGCGCCTGATGATCCCGCTGGTGACCTGGATCGTCTGCTACAGCCTGGCATTGCGCTACTTCGTGCCGCGGGTGAAAGCGCGTTCGGTGATTTCCTCCGAGGCACGCTCCAAGTTGATGGGCCGCATTGTCGACGGCTATACCAACATCACCACCTTGAAGCTGTTCGCGCATACCCAATCCGAGCAGGAATACGCCAAGGAAGCGATCATCGAGCAGACCGAAAAAACCCAGTTGGCCAGCCGTGTGGTGACCAGCATGGACGTGGTGATCACCACCATGAACGGCCTGCTGATCGTCACCACCACCGGCCTGGCCCTGTGGTTGTGGACCCATTCGCTGATTTCCGTGGGCGCGATTGCCCTGGCGACCGGCCTGGTGATTCGCATCGTCAACATGTCCGGCTGGATCATGTGGGTGGTCAATGGCATTTTCGAAAACATCGGCATGGTGCAGGACGGCCTGAAAACCATCGCCCAGCCACTGGCCGTGGTCGACCGCGACAACGCTCCACGCCTGACCGTGCCCCATGGCGAAGTGCGCTTCGAGCAGGTGGATTTCCACTACGGCAAGAAGAGCGGGATCATTGGCGGCCTGAACCTGACCATCGAGGCCGGTGAAAAAATCGGCCTGATCGGCCCCTCCGGTGCAGGCAAATCGACCCTGGTCAACCTGCTGCTGCGCCTGTACGACCTGCAAGGCGGGCGCATCCTGATCGACGGCCAGAACATCGCCGAGGTCGCCCAGGAAAGCCTGCGCGAACAGATCGGCATGATCACCCAGGACACGTCGCTGCTGCACCGCTCGATCCGCGAGAACCTGTTGTATGGCAAGCCGGACGCCAGCGACGAAGAACTCTGGGCGGCCATACGCAAGGCGCGTGCCGATGAGTTCATCCCGCAGCTGTCGGACGCCGAAGGCCGCACCGGGCTGGATGCCCATGTGGGCGAGCGCGGCGTGAAACTGTCCGGCGGGCAACGCCAGCGCATCGCCATCGCGCGGGTGCTGCTCAAGGATGCGCCGATCCTGATCATGGACGAAGCCACCTCGGCGCTGGATAGTCGAAGCGGCGATCCAGGAAAGCCTGGAAACCCTGATGCAAGGCAAGACGGTGATTGCGATTGCGCACCGCTTGTCGACCATTGCGCGGATGGACCGCCTGGTGGTGCTGGAGAAAGGCCAGATCGCCGAGACCGGCAGCCATGCCCAGTTGCTCGCCCACGGCGGGCTGTATGCGCGGCTGTGGCAGCACCAGACCGGAGGCTTCGTCGGCATCGACTGAAACTGCCGGGCCTATACAACTCAAAAGGTGGGAGGGGCTTGCTCCCACATGGGTGTCCTGGATTTGTGCCGCAACCGTGCTGTACTCAGTGCAGTGCCAAGACGGGCGCTGAAGTAAATCGCAGGGAGCATCACTGATTTACTGATTCGGTAGAGCGATCTATCAAGGACGGGTACATGTCTTTGTTCAAGCGTTCAGTCACAGAAGGTTTAGGTACGTTTTGGCTGGTGCTGGGCGGTTGCGGGAGTGCGGTGTTGGCCGCGGCGTTTCCCGCAGTCGGCATCGGGTTGTTGGGGGTGGCCCTGGCCTTCGGGCTCACGGTACTGACCATGGCGGTCGCCATCGGGCACATCAGCGGTTGTCACCTCAACCCGGCGGTATCGGTGGGGCTGGTCGTGGGCGGCAGGTTTCCGGCCAGGGAGTTACCGGCGTACATCGTTGCCCAGGTCATTGGCGGCATTATCGCCGCTGCGCTGTTGTATGTGATCGCCAGCGGCAAACCGGGGTTCGAACTGGCGTCAGGCCTGGCCTCCAACGGCTATGGCGAGCATTCGCCTGGCGGCTATTCAATGGCAGCGGGGTTTGTCTGTGAGCTGGTGATGACAGCGATGTTCGTGCTGATCATCCTCGGCGCCACCGACCCGCGTGCCCCGAAGGGCCTCGCCCCCATCGCCATCGGCCTGGCGCTGACCTTGATCCACCTGATCTCGATTCCCGTGACCAACACCTCGGTCAACCCGGCCCGCAGTACGGGACCGGCGCTGATCGTGGGCGGGTGGGCGATCCAGCAATTGTGGATGTTCTGGCTCGCGCCGATCCTCGGCGCGGTGATCGGCGGCGTGGCCTATCGATGGTTGGGCAAGGAGGAGCCGGCCTGAGGCAAAACGGGTTCAGCCCTGCCGATACGGCAGGGCTGCCCTCGCCTCTTCGGCATACGCCAGAATCCCCACCCGCTCGCGCTCCAGGAAGTCTTCGACGGCCGTCTTCAACCCTGGATGACGCAGGTAGTGCCACGACCGGGTGATCACCGGCTCGAACCCGCGAATCAATTTATGCTCGCCCTGGGCACCGGCATCGAAGCGCTGCAAGCCGTGGGCGATGGCGTAATCCATGCCTTGGTAGAAGCAGGTTTCGAAATGCAGGCGGTCGAATTCCGCCAGGCAGCCCCAGTAACGCCCAAAGAAGCTGTCGCCGCCGATCAAGCTGAACGCCATCGCGACCGGGCGCGTGCCTTGTTTGGCCAGCACCACGCGGATCGCTTCGGGCATGCGTTCGGCCAGCAGGCTGAAAAACGCACGGGTCAGGTACGGCGCCTGGCGGCGCACCGCGTAGGTGTTGGCGTAGCAGGCGTAGACGAAATCCCACTGCGCCTCGCTCAGTTCATGGCCTTGCAACCATTCGAACTCGATGCCCTGCCCCGCCACCTGTTCGCGTTCCTTGCGCATCTGTTTGCGCTTGCGCGAACTCAAGGCGTCAAGGAAGTCCTGGAAATCCCGGTAGCCGCGGTTCTGCCAGTGAAACTGACAGCCCAGGCGCGACAACCAGCCCGGCTGTCGGGCCAGGGCGTCATCCGCCAGCGGGTCGGTGAAGTTGATATGGGCGCTGGAGAGCCCTTCGATTTCCAGGTAACCGGGCAGGCTGCCGAGCAACTCGAAACCGTCTTCGGCGCTGGCGGCCAACAGGCGCGGGCCGCTGACCGGGCTGAACGGCACGGCGACCAACAGCTTGGGGTAGTAATCGATACCGGCCCGCTCGCAGGCCTGCGCCCAACCGTGGTCGAAGACGTACTCGCCAGAGGAATGCCATTTGCGATAACCGGGCAATGCCGCCACCAGCCGATCACCGTCCCAGTGCAGTAAATGCTCAGGCTGCCAACCCGAATGCGGGCCGAGGCTGGCGCTGTCTTCCAGCGCGCTCAGGAACGCATGTCGCACGAAGGGCTGGGCCTGCGGCACCAGGGCGTCCCAGGCCTGCGGGGCGATTTCGGACAGGCTGTCCAGGCGTTGCAGCGGCATCGGCATCCTCACTACTTCAGGGCGTGAAAGCCTCGCGAGTATCGCTTATCGCCCTCCAAATCGCCGGACAAGGCTCTAAACCAATAGTTCCGTTTATAAATAATTTGTCATCTACCTGACATCAGTTCGCCACTGCGCCGTCATAAACGATCGCGATACTGACGCCTGTTTTTAGCGCGCCTGGTTCTACCCCGGCAGTTATTTTTCCGTCCGTCATCGGTCGGTTGTGTCCTGGATGGTTTGCCATCCCTCCTCACTTTCGGAGATTGATATGCGTCTTGCTTCCACTAAAACTGCGGCGGCCCTTTGTGGCGGCTTGCTGCTGGCCCTGAGCGTTCCGGCCAGCGCTGCAGTCGACGCTAAATTGCTCGACATGCTCAAGGCCAACGGTCAAATCTCGGCATCGCAGTACACTGAACTGCAAGCTGAGCTGGCCAAGGATCAGAAAGAAAAGCAGATCGCACAGCAAGCTCAACAAGAGACCAACGAACAGATCGCGGCCACCGCGAAAAAAGCCAACGACCTGAGCGTGTTCGACCAGAAACTTGCCTGGGCCGCCAAGACCCAGTTCAAGGGTGACGTGCGCTTCCGTCAGGAAACCGTGAAGATCCAGGGCGAATCCAACAACGGTGGCCGTGACAAGGACCGTCAGCGTATCCGTGCCCGTCTCGGCGCCTACACCGAGATCAACGACCAGGTCGACACCGGCATTCGTATCGCCACCGGCAGCAGCGACGATGCACGCTCCACCAACCAGGACCAGGACAACTACTTCGACAAGAAGTCGATCTGGCTGGATCTCGGCTACATCGACTACCACCCGAAGCAGATCAAGAACCTGCACGTCATCGGCGGCAAGATGCTCCAGCCATGGGTGAACATGGGCGACGTGATCTGGGATAGCGATATCAACCCGGAAGGTCTGGCCCTGACCTACAAATACCCGCTGGGTAGCAGCGCCGAGCTGTTCGGCAGCCTCGGTAACTACAACCTCAAGGACAACGTCGACGGCGACGGCGTGCAATTCCGCCACGACCTGCGCCTGACTTCCGGCCAGTTGGGCACGCGTTTCTCGGTGACCGACAACCTGAAAATGACCCTGGGCGGCAGTATCTACGCCTACCAGAACGACGAAAACAGCACCTGTACGAGCAGCACCACGCCTTGCGCACTGGCGGTCAACGGCAACTCGGCGAACGAACAATTCCGTCTGTACGAAGGTTTTGCCCAAGCCGACATCGGTGGCCTGGCCGTGCCGCTGGCGTTCTACGGTCAGTACGTGAAGAACAACGATGCTTCCACCGATCAGGACACCGCCTGGTTGCTGGGTGCCAAGTCCAAGGTGTTCGGTTTCAACCTGGACTACAACTACCGCGATACACAACGTAACGCTGTGGTAGGCGCCTTCACCGATTCGGACTTCGCCAACGGCACCACCGGTTCGCGCGGTCATAAGATGAAGGTCAGCTACGACATCGACAAGAACTTCGCTGTCGGCGCCACGTACTTCCTGACCAAGGCTGACTACGCCAGCCGCACGCAGCGTGATGCCAACACCAACACCCTGCAGTTGGATGCTGAAGCCAAGTTCTAAATGTAAGTGCGACACGCCTTGGGCCAGGATGGCCCGGGGTGGCTGTAACAGCCTGGCGTGGGTGAATCGGTCCCCATCATCCGTCCGATTCCCCCATGCGAGTCTGCCTTCCCCCCGCCGTTACTGATCCTTGCGCCGCTCGGCGGCCAGCCGTTCAGCCAAGGCATCCACATCCTGTACCGGCGCCTGCGGCATGATCCGCAATGTCGCCTGCAGCAAGCGCATCTGACGGATAAAACGCCGGCAATTAGGGCAGAACATCAAGTGATGACGCACCAGCAGCCGCTCGCGAAAGGTCAACTGACCATCGAGAAAGTCACTGGAACGCGCCACTTGCTCTTTACACGTCAACATTCGCCGGTTTCCTCAAAATGCTCCACCGTGGCGAAGACTTTAAGCCGTGCGCGATGCAACAGCACCCGCACATTGGAGAGCGAAAGCGTCAGAAGATTACAAATCTCCTCCAACTCCAGGCCCTGGCGTTCACGCAGCACCAGTACGCTGCTTTGCAGTTCCGACAAACTCAGCAACGTATGTTCCAGGCATTTGCGCAGTTCGTCCTCCGTGAGCAGGGCTTCCGGGGTGTCCTGGTGCCAGGCAAAAGGGGCGACCGCCCAGTGACCGTCATCCGCGCTGAAACGCTCATCGCCGATCGTGCCGTGGGGCGAGGGCAAATCATCGAGTAACACTTCGCGACGATTCTGTTTGTAGCGGCTCTTGGCGGCATTGGCGGTGATGGTCAGCAGCCAGGTCTTGAGGCTGGAGCGCCCTTCGAACTTTGGCAGGTTGCGTACCACCGACAGCCAGGCGTCCTGTACCACTTCGTCGGCATGACGCTGACCGGCAATCGCGTAGGCCACCGCGCGCATGGCGCTTTGGTATTGGCTGACCAATTCCTTGTAGGCCCGCTGCTCGCCCTTGAGCAAGCGTTCAAGCAGGTGCGCGTCGTCCGCTACTGCCATTCGAGACCTCGGTTTCCAAGTGAGAACGCGACCTGTGTGGGGGCTGGCTTGCCAGCGCCCACATTTGACCGCGGCGAGCCGCAGGATCAGCGTTTGCGCAGGATCACGCTGCCGATCGAATAGCCGGCGCCAAACGAGCTGAGTACCGCCACGGCGCCTTTGGGCAGGTCGTCCTGGTAAGTGTGGAACGCGATCACCGAACCCGCCGAGCTGGTGTTGGCGTAGGTGTCGAGAATCACCGGTGCTTCTTCCACCGTGGCTTCACGCCCCAGCAGCTTCTTCACGATCAGGTGGTTCATGCTCAGGTTGGCCTGGTGCAACCAGAAGCGCTTCACGTCGTTCACGTTCAACTGGTTTTCCGCCAGGTGCGTGCCGATCAACTCAGCGACCATCGGGCAGACATCCCGGAAGACTTTACGGCCTTCCTGCACGAACAGCTTGTCGGGCGCGCCGATGCCCTCTTCCGCCGCGCGGTTGAGGAAGCCGAAGTTGTTGCGGATGGTATTCGAGAACTTGGTCAGCAGCTTGGTGCTGACCACGTCGAACTGGTGCTCGGAGGTCGCCAGGTCAGCGCGCTCGAGGATCACCGCAGTGGCCGCGTCACCGAAAATGAAGTGGCTGTCGCGGTCGCGGAAGTTCAAGTGGCCGGTGCAGACTTCCGGGTTGACCATCAGGATCGCCCGGGCCTGGCCCAGCTTGATGCTGTTGGCGGCGTTCTGGATGCCGAAGGTCGCCGAGGAACACGCCACGTTCATGTCGAAGCCGAAACCGGCGATGCCCAGGGCTTCCTGGACTTCGATGGCGATGGCCGGGTAGGCGCGTTGCAGGTTGGAGCAGGCGACGATCACCCCGTCGATGTCGGCGGCGGTCTTGCCGGCGCGCTGCAGGGCCTGTTCGGCGGCGCCGATGGCCATCTGGCAGAGCACCGACCATTCGTCGTTGCTGCGCTCGGGCAGGCGCGGGGTCATGCGCTGCGGGTCCAGGATGCCGTCCTTGTCCATCACAAAACGGCTCTTGATGCCCGACGCCTTCTCGATGAAGGCTGCGCTGGACTCCGTCAGCGCCTGCACGTCACCGCGTTCGATGGCGGCGGCGTTCTCCGTGTTGAACTGCTGCACGTAGGTATTGAAAGACTGCACCAGCTCTTCGTTGGAGATGCTGTTGGCCGGGGTGTACAGGCCAGTGCCGCTGATGACGACGTTATGCACGGTCGTTCCTCTAAATCTGTCAGGCAGAAGATATTGGTACCGTCGTACCAAACTGTAAGTCGTTTGATTCCGTCCAGCGGGCATCAAACTGGCAACGCTTTATTCCATCGCGCCGCGGCTGCACACCAGCCCATCACGACGCTCCCGGCATTTATAACCGCGAAGTTTGCCACAAACCTGGGGATTTGGCGCCATATCCCGGATAAGCGCCATTGCCCATTGGGGTGATCACGCTTCGACCAGGCTCCATTGCTTGCTCAGGCGCTTGTCGGAAATCGGCACCCGGGTGCCCAACTGCTGGGCAAACAACGACACCCGATATTCCTCCAACCACCAGCGATAGAGCGCTAGCTGGGGGTCGTGCTTGCCTTCCTGGGCATGCTTGTTCAAACGGTTCTGGTACTGCGCCCACAGGCCCGCCAGCTCGCCGCTCCACACCCGATCTTTTTGCACCTGGCTGGGCAGTTTTTCCAGACGCAGCTCGATCGCCTTGAGGAAACGCGGCAACTCCTTGAACCACTGCGCCGGAGTTTCGCGCACAAAGCCGGGATAAACCAGATTGCTCAGTTGCAGCTTGATATCGTTCAAGGCCACCGCCTGGGCCAGGTCGATCTTGCCTTTGAAGCGCTTTTGCAGGCCGTGCCAGAGTTTCAACACGTCCAGGGTCAAGCGCGCCAGGCGCTCGGCGTGTTCGGTCCAACCGCCACGCTTGCGCTCGGCCAGCGCCGCCAGCCCGGCGCCGTCACGCGGCAGGCTGGCTTCGCCTTCCAGCACGCAGCTGTCGAGGCTGGCCAGCAAAATATCTTCCACCAGCGCCTCGATGCGCCCCAGTTCGCGGTACATCAGGCCCAGCTCGGTCAGGCCGGGCAATTTGCCGCGCAGGAATTTTGCCGGTTCGGCCAATTGCTGCATCAGCAGGCGCTGCAAGGCCCGACGGTGCTGGAACTCGGCCTCGGCGGCGGTGGAGAAACGTCCTTCCTTGACCGTGCCGTTTTCTTCCACCAGCGCCGGGTACACCGTCATCGACAGCCCGGCGATCTTTTGCTGGGTCTTCTCGGCCACCGCCGCGAACACCTTGGCTTCCACCGGCTGTTGGCTTTTTGCCGTTTGCGGCACGGCCAACGCGGCCTGGCTGGCCTCGGCAAAGCGCGCGGTCAGTTCGGCCAGGTCGCGGCCTTCGCCGAGAAACTTGCCCTGGCCGTCGACCACTTCCAGGTTCATCTTCAGGTGGCTTTCCACCTGTTGCGCGGCCTCGGCCCAGGCTTCATCGCTGACGCGCGCGCCGGTCATGCGCAGCAGTTCGCGCCCCAGCGCCTGGGGCAGCGAGCCCTGGGCGAATTCGATACGTTGCAGGGCGGCCCTGACGAAGTCCGGCACCGGCACGAAATTCTTGCGCAGGGCCTTGGGCAGGTTGCGCACCAGGGCGATGCACTTGGCTTCGATCACCCCCGGCACCAGCCATTCCAGGCGTTCGGCGGGCAACGCCGGCAACAGCGGCGCCGGCACGCGCAAGGTCACGCCGTCACGCGGGTGGTTGGGTTCGAAGTGGTAACTCAAGGCCAGCGCCAGGTCGCCCAGGTGCAGGGTGTCCGGGTAATGCGCGGCGGTGACTTCGCTGGCGTCGCGGGCCAGCACGTCTTCCTCGCGCATGATCAACAATTGCGGGTCTTTCTGGCTGTTGACCTTGTACCAGCTGTCGAACGTCGCGGTCTGGTGGATCTCCGCCGGCAAGCGCGCATCGTAGAACGCGTACAGCGTCTCTTCGTCGGCCAGGATGTCGCGCCGACGCGCCTTGGCTTCCAGCTCGTCGAGCTGCTCCAGCAATTGGCGGTCAGGCACTTGGCCCGGGACTGGATTTCGCCGCGCACCAGGCCTTCGCGGATAAACAGCTCGCGCGACACCACCGGGTCAACCGGCCCGTAATGCACCGGCCGGCGCCCGACCACGATCAGCCCGAACAGGGTGATCTGCTCGAACGCCACCACTTGGCCGCGCTTCTTCTCCCAATGCGGTTCGAAGTGGTTTTTCTTGATCAGGTGCCCGGCCAGCGGTTCGATCCAGTCGGCATCGATCTTCGCCACCATGCGTGCGTACAGCTTGGTGGTTTCGACCAGCTCGGCGGTCATCAGCCACTGCGGACGTTTCTTGCCGATGCCCGACGACGGGTGAATCCAGAAGCGCCGCTGACGCGCACCAAGGTAATCGCCGTCTTCGGTTTTCTGCCCGATCTGACTGAGCAGGCCCGACAGTACGGCTTTGTGCAGTTTCGCGAAGTCGGCCGGTTCCTTGTTGAGGCTCAGCTGCATGTCGCGGCAGATCAGGCTCAACTGGCGATGGGAATCGCGCCACTCGCGCAGGCGCAGGTAGTTGAGGAAGTTCTTGCGACACCAGTTGCGCAGCGGGCTGGCGGTCAGTGCCTGGCGTTGCTCTTCAAAGCCGCGCCACAGATTGACCAGCCCGGCGAAGTCCGAATCGGCGTCCTTCCATTGTGCGTGGGCCTGGTCGGCGGCCTGTTGGCGTTCCGGCGGGCGCTCGCGCGGGTCCTGGATCGACATGGCGCTGGCCACGATCAGCACTTCCTGCAGGCTGCCCAGCTTGGCGGCTTCGAGCAGCATGCGGCCCATGCGCGGGTCCACCGGCAAGCGCGCCAACTGGCGGCCCAGCGGGGTCAGTTGGCTGTTGCGGTCGACCGCCGACAGTTCTTGCAGCAGGTTGAAACCATCGCTGATGGCCTTGCCGTCCGGCGGTTCGATAAACGGGAAGTCGCTGATTTCGCCCAGGCGCAGGTGCAGCATCTGCAGGATCACAGCCGCCAGGTTGGTGCGCAGGATCTCCGGGTCGGTAAATTCCGGACGGCCGATAAAGTCTTCTTCGCTGTACAGGCGGATGCAAATCCCCGGCTCGACCCGGCCGCAGCGGCCTTTACGCTGGTTGGCGCTGGCCTGGGAGATCGCCTCGATGGGCAGACGCTGCACCTTGGCGCGGTAGCTGTAGCGGCTGATGCGCGCGGTGCCGCTGTCGATCACATAGCGAATGCCCGGCACGGTCAGCGAGGTTTCGGCGACGTTGGTCGCCAGCACCACGCGCCGGCCGGGGTGGGACTGGAAAATGCGCTGCTGTTCGGCCGGTGACAGGCGCGCATACAGCGGCAAAATCTCGGTGTGCTTGAGCTGGGCCTTGCGCAGCATGTCGGCGGCATCGCGAATCTCGCGCTCGCCCGGCAGGAACACCAGCACGTCGCCAGGGCTGCGCCGCTCGCTGCGCTCGTAGGCGGCGATTTCATCGAGGGTGGCGAGGATCGCCTGGTCGACGGTCAAGTCGTCCTCGACGCGGTTGCCCTCCTCGTCCTGTTCCAGGGTCAGCGGGCGATACCAGGTGTCCACCGGGAAGGTGCGGCCCGACACTTCGACAATCGGCGCATCGTCGAAATGCTTGGAGAAGCGCTCCAGGTCGATGGTGGCCGAGGTGATGATGACTTTCAGGTCCGGGCGACGCGGCAACAGGGTTTTCAGGTAGCCGAGCAGGAAGTCGATGTTCAGGCTGCGTTCGTGGGCTTCGTCGACGATGATCGTGTCGTAGCGTTCGAGGTAGCGGTCGTTCTGGGTTTCCGCCAGCGTCGGTCATCAGCTTGATCAGGGTGTTGGAATCACTCTGGTCTTCGAAGCGCACCTGATAACCGACCAGTGCGCCGAGCGGCGTGGCCAACTCTTCGGCAACCCGGCTGGCGACGCTGCGCGCTGCGATCCGACGCGGCTGGGTGTGGCCGATCAGGCCGTATTGGCCGCGACCGATCTCCAGGCAGATTTTCGGCAACTGGGTGGTCTTACCCGAACCGGTCTCGCCGGCGATGATCAGCACCTGATGCTTGAGCAACGCCGCCTTGATTTCGTCGCGCTTGGCGGCGATCGGCAGGCTGTCGTCGTAGCGGATCAGCGGCAGGCTGGCGCGCCGCGCCGTGACCTGGGCGCAGGACGCCTGCATGCGCGTCACCCACTGCGCCAGCTTCTCCTCATCGGGCTTCTTGCGCAGCTCGAGCAACTGCCGCCGCAAACGGTGGCGGTCGGCGAGCATGGCGTGATCGAGGTTTTTCAGCAGTTGGTCGATAGCGGGCGCTTGGTCAGTCATCAGGTGCGTTTTGGTCGTCTATTTATGCAGGGGGCGGATTGTCGCAGAAAACCGCCGGCATGCGCGCCCCTCATTCGTTCTCGCGTTCCTTGCGCCGGTATGGAAACACATCAATGACCTTTCCGGCGCGAATCGCGTCCTGCAGGCCCTTCCAGTAGTCGGCATCGTACAACTCGCCGTGCAGTTGATCGAACAGCTTGCGCTGGCCGGCGTCGGCGAACAGGAACGGCGGGAACTCTTCGGGGAACACATCCAGCGGGCCGATGGAGTACCAGGGCTCCGAGGCCATTTCATCCTCCGGCGTGCGGGGCGCGGGGATGTGGCGGAAGTTGGCTTCGGTGAGGTAGCAGATCTCGTCGTAGTCGTAGAACACCACGCGGCCGTGGCGGGTGACGCCGAAGTTCTTCAGCAGCATGTCGCCGGGGAAAATGTTCGCCGCCGCCAGTTGCTTGATCGCCAGGCCATAGTCTTCCAGGGCTTCGCGTTCCTGGGCGGGGCTGGCGTTGTCGAGGTAGAGGTTGAGCGGGGTCATGCGCCGTTCGGTCCAGCAGTGGCGGATCAGCACGGTGTCGCCTTCGACGGCAACGGTGCTGGCGGCCACGTCGAGCAATTCGGCCAGGCACTCGGGCTCGAACTTGCTCAACGGAAAGCGAAAATCGGCGAACTCCTGGGTATCGGCCATGCGCCCGACGCGGTCGACGCTTTTGACCAGGCGGTACTTCTCGATCACGGTGGCGCGGCTGACGTTTTTCGACGGCGAGAAGCGGTCCTTGATGATCTTGAACACCGTGTTGAAGCCCGGCAACGTAAACACGCTCATGACCATGCCGCGGATACCGGGAGCCATGATGAACTGATCGTCGGTGGTGGCCAGGTGGTTGATCAGGGCGCGATAGAATTCCGACTTGCCGTGCTTGTAGAAGCCGATCGAGGTGTACAGCTCGGCAATGTGCTTGCCCGGCAGGATGCGCTTGAGGAAGCCGATGAACTCCGCCGGCACCGGCACGTCGACCATGAAGTAGGAGCGGGTGAAGGAGAAAATGATCGACACATCGGCTTCGTCGGTGATCAGCGCGTCGATCTGGATGCCCTGCCCTTCGCGGTGCAGCAGCGGAATCACGAGGGGCCACTGCTCGTCGCGGGTGTAGATGCGTCCGACAAGGTAGGCACCCTTGTTGCGGTAGAGCACCGAGGAAAACAGCTCGACCTTCAGCTCAGGGTCCTTGCACACCCAGTCGGGCAGGTTCTCGCGCAGTTGCACTTCGAGGCGGCGCAGGTCGGCCGGCAGGTCCGCGTAAGGTTCGCTGAAGCTGTAATCAGCGAAAATCTGCGCCAGCATGTCGGAAATTTTGCCGACTGGGGTGTAGACCCGGGTTTGCGCCGCCCTCGCCCGGCGCAGGCTCGGCCGCGTGGTGTGGACGAACATGCAGCCGTCACTGATCAGGTCATGGCTGAACAGGCCACAGAAGATCGAGTTGTACCAGGTCTCGGACAGCTCATCGTCAAAGCGCAGGTCGATCAGGCCGATGTAGGCGCTTTTCACCAACGGCCAGGCCTCGATGTCCATCAGGGTGGCGTCATCGAAGCTCGCCCGCAGGCGGCTCGTCACTTCGCTGACTTTCTCCTCATACAGGTTGATACGCGCCGCCGAAGCCGCCTGGCCCTGCTGCCACTGGGCCTTTTCGAAACGTTCACGGGCACCATCGGTGATCTGGCGGAAGTGCTCGCGGTAATCGTCGAAGCCATCGAGGATCATCTGGGCGATAGCGAGGGCGGGTGTGCGCTGCGACATGCGGGAAACCTCGGACGGGTATCTGGAAGCCCAGAGCTTAGCCAGTCAAGGGAGCCAGGAGAAGCAGTCATTTAGCATGCTAGTTTGTGGACTTTCGTTCATTTCGCAGATTTATGGGCGTTATTGGAAACACTCACTGCGGCCAATGCATAAATCGGCCAACACAGCCGATGACGCGGGTTGTCCTGTAATCAGTGATTGTGTCGAGCCAGTCGCTGGGCAACACTCGCCGCCTTATTGATGTAGGAGTTTTCCGTGAGACCTGTCGACACCCTATACCTGCTGGGGCTGGCCGCGATCTGGGGCGCGAGTTTCCTGTTCATGCGTATTATCGCCCCGGAAATCGGCACGCTGCCGACCGCGTTCTTCCGCGTGTCGATTGCCGCCGCCGGGTTGCTGGTGATGCTCGCGGTGATGCGCGTGAACTGGGACTTCCAAGGCAAGTTCAAGACCATCCTGCTGCTGGGCGTGATCAACTCCGGCATACCCGCGACCCTGTACTCCGTGGCGGCCCAGGTGTTGCCGGCGGGTTACTCGGCGATCTTCAATGCCACCACGCCGTTAATGGGCGTGCTGATTGGCGGATTGTTTTTCAGCGAACGCCTGACGCCATCGAAAGTCGCCGGGGTGTGCCTGGGCCTGTTTGGCGTGGGCGTGCTGACCCGCGCCGGGCCGGTGGCGTTTGACCTGGAATTGTTGATGGGCGCGTTGGCCTGCCTGTTGGCCACCACTTGCTACGGCTTTGCCGGGTTTCTTGCGCGCCGCTGGCTGGATCAGCGCGGCGGGCTCGACAGTCGGCTCGCGGCCCTGGGCAGCATGCTCGGCGCGACCTTGTTCCTGCTGCCGCTGTTTGCCTACAGCGCCATCGTTCATCCGCCGGCAAGCTGGGGCGGCTGGCACGTGTGGTTGTCGTTGCTCGGGTTGGGGCTGATGTGTACGGCGTTTGCCTACGTCCTGTACTTTCGCCTGCTGACAGCCATTGGCCCGGTGCGATCGATGACCACCACCTTCCTGATCCCGCCGTTCGGGGTGCTGTGGGGTGCGTTGCTGCTGGATGAGCCGCTGTCGATGGCGCATCTGTATGGCGGGGTGCTGATTGCGGGGGCACTGTGGTTGGTGTTGCGGGTGGGCAAGTCAACCAGGTGAGCGTCGTGGCCGACGCATCGATTCACCTACCCTGAGCCCCGCTGAAGAGGCATAGTGCACGCCATCGGGAAATGACGCGGAATGAACCATGAATCACGCTATACATGAACGGGCCGTAAACACACTCGTTCTTTTGGCCTTGTCGGCCTCTTTCGTCATCGGCAATTTTCTTTGGCAAGGCCATGATAGTTTTAACCTCTGGGATGAAGGGTTCCTGTGGTACGGCGCGAAGCAAATCATTGCCGGGCAAATTCCGATCCGTGACTTCATGGCTTATGACCCTGGCCGATATTTTTGGTCTGCAGGCTACTTTTCCCTTGTAGGCGATACGGGAATCATGGCACTGCGCGCCTCCGTGGCGATGTTTCAAGTATTGGGCGTATATGCAGGGCTTTGGACCATCGCCATTGCGTTACGAGGAAACTCTCTCAAAAAGCTCGCTTTTCTATGTATCACCGGCCTTGCGCTCATGGCCTGGATGTACCCACGGCACAAGATTTTTGATATTTCGATTTCAATGATCATCGTTGCAGGCCTGACTTACCTCCTGCTTAACCCGACAGTAAAACGCTACTTCCTGCTTGGCGTGATCATCGGTCTCGCGGCCGTATTTGGCCGTAATCATGGCGTATACGGCGCCGTGGCCAGCGTAACGGCCATGAGTTGGCTCGCCATTAGGGCATCCGATCAGGGGCAACGATTCAAGGGCGTCCCGGCCTGGGCAGCGGGAGTGGCCGTAGGCTACCTGCCGGTCATCGCCATGTGTTTGTTCATACCCGGTTACTTCTCAGCCTTCATAGACACGATTGTGTTCATGCTCGAACAAGGCAACACCAATCTGCCGCTACCCGTCCCCTGGCCTTGGACCGTTGGCTTCGGAACCGCCGGCGTAGTCATCGAGACCAGATGGTTCCTCATCGGCCTCTGCTTCATGGCATTGCTGGCATTCGGTATTGGCGCACTGGGCTGGGTGTTTAAAGAACGGCTGCGAGGTAGACCCGTGCGCCCTGAACTGGTGGCCGTGGCTTGCGCAACGCTTCCGTATGCCCACTTTGCCTTTGCAAGGGCAGACGTCGGCCACCTCGCGCAGGGCATTTATCCGATGCTCCTCGGTATCTTCATCCTTTTGGCCACACTCAGAACGTGGGCGTCAAAACTGATACTGAGTGTGCTTACCGCCGCTGTCAGCTTGTTCATACTTGCCGCCTGGCAGCCTGGAATACTCGCTCGCACCCAAGATGGCTGGAGGCAGATCAACGTCTCGGGTTCGACCATATCCATGGACCCCGGTACCGCCGATGCGGTACAGCTCCTTAGGGACCTGACTGGCCGTTATGCCCCAGAGGGCCGAACGGTGCTGGTCCTGCCGTTCTGGCCCGGCGCCTACCCCTTGCTGGAACGGGAAGCGCCCCTTTGGGAGATATACGCACTTTCACCGCGCACCGAGGACTTCCAGCGCGCGGAAATCGAACGGATAAAGAATGCCGACCCAGGGTTCGTGCTGGTCTTCAACATGGCGATGGACAGTCGGGAAGCGTTGAGATTTTCCAATTCCCATCGATTGATGGACGACTATATCCGCGCCCATTTTGAACCGGTTCAGCCCACGCCTGATCCGGCCTACCAGATTTATAAAGCGTTACCCAAGGCGAAAATAAACCCGACCAGTGAAAAGGTTGTAGATTGATCGACAAATAGCCAGTTGATTTGTAAACTCGCAGACCGCGAGTATTTACATCGTTACATAGCACCAATCCGAAAATTGGCGCTCGCTCTGGCAACTGAAATTAATATGGATGAGGATGGATCAGTCTTGGTCGGATTATCTGGCAGACATATAGCGATGGCCGTCGTTACTGTAACGTTGCTTACCTACTTATGGGTGGGCGTTATTCCACTCCACGAAGGTGTGGACGGAGACGAAAACTACTAAGTAGTCATATGTTAAGTTATTAGCGCCAAGCGTACCGATCATTAACGCCCCCTGTCGCCCCGCAAAAATATCAGTTCTTTCAATTGACACCTTCCACCTAGCATGGAGAAGTAAAAGAAACACTGGTTTTTATTCAGCTGTTATTCAACATCAGCTTTCTGGCCATCCGAACAGGCTGCTTGTTCAGTTGATCGCAGACGCTAGGCGTGACGCCGCTCAAGCTATCTTATCCATGATTTTTTATATTCAGCTGGGCGAGATTGGTAATACCCGTTTTTTTATTCGACCCTGAGCGACCACCTAGCCATTCCCTTTTGCTGTATTGATTTGTGATGCTGGGTTAATCATAAAAAATTGCCCTGCATATTATATGCACCTGATTTGCCTAGTTATTTTCAGCTCTCTTTGTTGTCCCACCGGAGTTAACTTCCTTTCCTTACGGCACTGTCAACCACATCAGCATCAAGAATTCTAAACCCAAACAAAAATCATTATTTACATCGTTTCTAGTGATTGATCTCTTCGCTTACCATCACTTCATGAAAGATATCACCACGCTGAACACCTCCACTCACATTATCAGCGGAGGGCTAACAGCGCTCGTGGGCTTCATACCGCTCTTACCACTGATGCAATCTGTAATTATAGCGTTGCTCGCCTGGATTGCAGCGAGCATTGCGTGGTGCCCGCAACTCTATCGAGGACTTAAACTTCAACGCCTGGTGCCGGGAGTCTGTACGGTCGCCATCAGCTTTCTGGTCATGCGTTCCGTAATTGATTTTTCGACTGGTTTCCAAGGCCCGCCGTTAACCGCAAACCTTATGATGCAGAGCGCCGGAGCGCCTCTCAAGCCATGGATATCGTATTTCCTCTACTTTGGTTTCTACGTCCTGATTGTCGCCATGTACTGCCTCCGTTGGTCGTTCAACGGCGACAGTAAAGTACCGGTCGGCCTGCAGGTGATATTCATGCTGTTCTCCCCACTCCTGAGTTTTGGCTCCGAGAGCTGGCAGTGGAACGGGACCTTTCCGGTGATCATTGTGATCTACGCGCTGACGAAGATTAAATGACGGGAGCGGGTGTTTCTTGCAATAGTGGCCGTCCTTTCTCTTCACGCTGTACGGACTATGGGACGCGTCTCAAGCAACGCTCGAGTACACGATGGGGCTGCAAAGCTCCGAATCGAAGTACTACTTCGGCCGTCAAGGCCCGTAGATGTCTGTGGAGTCTTCCGAGGCTTGTGTGGTCGCATTGATTGTGGTGACCATCATTTATCTTTACCTGGGTGTAACAGGTAACAAAAAATCGGCTGCACCCGACACCTGAAACTCACGACACAGGCGTCAAAAATCCCGTCGTTGCGGGCTTTTTCATGGGCATTAAAGGTGTATCTGCACCCCGTGCGAGTCGACTTGCGAAACCCCCATCGACGGCTGGCTGCCTTGGTACCTCGAGCCGCACGCTACAGAAGCACGGGCTAACTTTCCGTGTCTGCACTTTACTTACAACCTTATACAGCGCGATCAATTAAATATTAATGGCATTCGAAAATCGAGAAAACATAACGTCATCATCAAGCCCGACCTGCTAACGAACTGAAAACCTGCACGCGGGTTGTTACAATGCCTTGTTTTAAAAGATGCAGGGCGCAGCGCGGAGTTGAAAACCAGCTCCCAACCCGCGTAGGTGATGTTCAACAGAAGCAGCCTCACTCAATACCTGCCCATCGACCGCCCAGTAAAAATGCATGACTACCGCCATCAAACCATTCCCACACTCTTGTACTGTGCTGCCAACCACTACATAATCCGACCGCTGAGGTTGATATTTTTAGCAGCAGGGGCGGAGACTGTGCCGCCGATGAATCGTCAGTTTTCGCGATACGCCGATAGCACTGCCAAGCATTTATAGAGTTAAGAAATCAACACTACATACACTGACACCCCTCAGGAAAAACCATGTATAAGATAATTGCGGCGATAAGTTTTCTCGCTATAACTGCAGCAACAATGACGGGATGCAATGACAAGGAAGGGAGCAAGGAAAATGCTGCAGCAGCCAAGACCACTTATTACCCATCAGACAAATGCGCCATTGACACAATCGGCGGAAAGACTGGCGCGCGCGTTTATGTACCGCGAAGCATTGTACAATTTAACGGCTGGGCTATCGATACCGTAAACCAAAGCTCCCCGAAGGAACTCAAACTTCGCCTGATCGGCTACAAGGGTGACCCCGCTACATTCAAGGAATATACGGCTATTGATCGACCGGACGTGGCAAAGGCATTCAACAATCAAAAACTCTTGAAAGCTGGTTTTTCCTTCAATGCCGATTTATCTTCGCTGGAACCAGGTGGCTACAGTGTATCCATTGTAATCCCTGGAGAGAACACCTCGCGTCTATGCCAATCCAAGGCGGTGCTCGTAATAGAATAACCCTGAAAGACGCTGCCATGTTCGAAGTCACCGTCAACGGTGCCTCGAGCATGAGCATCAAGGCGCGCGGCTCCGAAGCCTAAAAGGCTTCACACTGTTGAAATATGAAATTCAACACAACAAAAAAGCCCCTGGACACATCGCCACACTCGTAGCAGGATGTCCCGGAGCTTAAATCTGCGTGACGGTCAGGTAACGGCAGGCGCGTAGGCGCTGCCATGTCCGCCTTTCACCCATCAACCTCGTTTCGGGGCCGTGGAGAACACGTACCTGGAAAGAACAAACGTCATCGGTACCGTGATCGCGATCGCGATTAACGGAGCGACACGGCTATCAAGCCCAAGTTTCTCAACCCACACCCAGAGAATCAAAAGGCTGGTGAGGTATTGCGCCAGATAAACTAACGGAAATAAAGCGACCGATTTGATGCCCTGATGACTCTTGAAAACAAAGTACCGATTGAGGCTGTACGCAAGCACTATCCCGGCCACGTACGCGACCGTATAACTTGTTTTATAGGACAACACATTCAACAGCAGTAAATAGATTCCGTAGGTGACGAGAGTATTGAAACCGCCCGACACCAGGAACCGGGCAAAATCCACCTGCAGGATTTTAGCCGCTGCGCGCTTGATTCCAGGCATCATCGAGCGTTGGCAATCAGCGATTTGAATTCATCGTAGTTGCGGATGTAGTCGGCCGAATCGTAGTAATGCGACGCAAACACCATCAGCACTGCATCATGGGAATAACGATACTGGATGCCCCATGTCATCGGTGGCAGGTAAATACCCTTGTTGGGCTTATCCAGCACGAACTCTTCGCGGTTACTACCGTCGTCCGCGACCACATGCACCGAGCCTTTAACGGCAACCAGAAACTGGTGGCAGACCTTATGTGCATGTTCGCCGCGTGTTTCTGCGGTAGGCACGTCATACACTAGGAAATAACGTTCCGATTTGAACGGGATGGTACGCTCGAATTCACCCGCGGACAGGCTGCCGCGAATGTCAGCGACTTCAGTCATCGTGTGCAACGTCACGCCGCTGACCGTGGTCTGGACCACGCCCGGCTTGCTGGCAACCTTTTCAGCCCCCTCTTGGGAGGTGCTGACAGGCTTGGCATCAACGTAGCCAATAATTTTCGCAGGGTTGCCAACAACGATGGCATTGGGCGGGATAGAACGCGTGACCACCGCACCTGCGCCGATCATTGCGTTGGTGCCAATGGTCAGGCCCGGAAGGATCGTGCAGTTGGCGCCCAGCGAGGCGCCCTTGCGGATGATTGTGCGATCGAAGGCCTGCGGGTAGACCTTGCTGCGCGGAAACAGGTCATTCGTGAAGGTTGCATTCGGACCAATGAAGACGTCGTCTTCAATGGTGATGCCATCCCAGACCTGCACGCCGCATTTGAGCGTGACGCGGTCGCCGATGATCACATCGTTTTCAATGAACACGTTGTCGCATACGTTGCACTCACTGCCCAGGGAGGCCCCGGGCAGAATGTGCGCGAACGCCCAGACTCGCGTGTCTTTACCAATATTCTCGGATTCGCACAGTGCATGACTGTGAACGAAGTATTGCTTAGTGCTGCTCATTCTTATCTCCAAAATCTTCAACGCGCATTGGGATCGCCAAGGGTCGATTTTTTGTATTTTCGTAGGTACGCCATGCATAGGAGCCCACGATGCCCAGCCCCAGGAGATTCAAGCAGCCAAGGAAAGTGATTGTCAGCATGATCATCGCGTAGCCCGGCACTTCGATCATGCCGTGCAGCTTCGCCGCCAATGTGAAAACGCCGAACACCGCCGCCAGCACCGAGCCGAAAGCGCCGACACGGGTCAGCAACCTGATGGGCAGGTCCGTGAAGGAAAACACGCTGTCCATCAGGTAATTGACTTTCTTGCGCAGGGTCCAGGCCGAAGTACCGTGAACTCTTTCTTGACGGGTGTAGGTCACGACTTTGCGGCGATAACCCAACCAGAAAATCTGCGCGATCAGCGAGCTATGTCGCTCATCCAGCGTCAGCAGTGTGTCCCTGAATGCCCGATTGCAGGCAAACATATCGACGCCGCCCGGTGGAATCTCGGGGATGACATACCGGCGGTAAAGGCCCCAGAAGAGGTTGGACGCTATGCGACTGCCCCACGGGTCCTGCCGCCCTTCTCGAACACCGACGACAACATCGGTGTCCTGGCCCAACAGCACGCGGTTCATTTCAAGAACCAGTTCAGGCGGCTCCTGCAGGTCCGCAGCCATCACCGCAAATCGGTCGCCGCTGCCATTTTGCAGCCCTGTACGAATAGCCATGAACGAGCCAAAGTTCTTCGACAGCAAAATGAGCTTGGATCGGAAAGGCTGCGCAGGCAGCTTCTCTCGCAAAATCTCATAGCAACGGTCCGGACTGCCGTCCACAACGAACACAACCTCAAGGTCGTTATCAAGCTGCGTATTCAGGCCAGCTATGGCGACGAGCAGATCGGGAAGATTGCCCTCATTGCGATATACGGGGATGACCAACGTCAGCAAGGTTATTTCCCCTCAGAGAAGTAAGCAGTGACGGCCTCGATCACGCGATCGACTTCTTCGTCGGTCAGGCCAGGGTAGCAAGGCAGCGAGATAACCGTGTCACACGCTTGCTCGGTCACGCTCAAAGCGGCTGGCGTGGCAGCGTAAGCCGGTTGCTTGTGGTCAGCGATCGGGTAATGGATGTCGGTGCTGACGCTCTTTTCTTTCAACGCTGCAGCAAACTCCGCTCTCGCTTTCACACGCACGACGTAGAGGTGGCCTACATAATCTTCGCCGGTGGAGCACGGCAATTGCATATCCAGTGCCGCGAACGCCGCGTTGTAGCGCTTGGCGATCGAACGACGTTGCTCGTTCCAGGTATCCAGATGCGGGAGTTTCACACGAAGGATCGCGGCCTGCATTTCGTCAAGGCGGCTGTTTCGGCCGCCAGGGACGGACACTTGGTACTTTTGAGTCCAGCCGTATTGGCGCAACTGACGGATGCGAGTCGCGAGTTCGTCGTTATCGGTGACCACTGCGCCACCATCACCCAGGGCACCAAGATTTTTGGTGGGGTAAAAGCTGAAGCACCCAATCGTGCCAAAACTGCCGGCCTGTTTGCCATTGCGTCGCGCACCGTGGGATTGGGCGCAATCCTCCAACACCGGGACGCCGGCAGCCGAAGCGATACGGACGATTTCCTCGATGTTGGCAAGTTGACCGTAAAGGTGCGTCACGATCACTGCTGCGGGCTTGCTGTCAACGATTGCTGCAAGCGCCTTTGGGCAAATCGTCAGGCTGATAGCATCGAGATCGACGTAATGAGGTTCCGCACCTACTGCATGAATAGCAGTGCTGCCGTAGAAACCCGCGTTGGCAACCGCTACCACTCGATCACCACGCCCTACGCCTAACCCCTTTAGTGCCAACTCAAGCGCATCAGAGCCATTGGCAACGCTGATACAGTGGTTGACATCCACATATTTCGCGAACTCTTCTTCGAACAGTTTCACTTCGTTCCCAAGCACGTACCAGTGGCTGTCTAGCACCCTAGTGATCGCGGAAAGAAAGTCCAGTCGAGCGTTTACAACCGCTGCGGAAAAAAGTGGTATTTGATTAGAGGACATTTTATTCACCTTTCTCAATTGGCCTTGAAATACAAACGGCAACGGACTTCCAGATCTTTAATACTTATTTTTTGGTTAGCCGTGACGGGGTCAAACCTGAGTTCAGACTCGAATCCGTTAGTGCTACTAACAGTAATGCTAACGATCTGAGGCTCTTTGGACGGTGACACGGAGACTGTGGCCGACTGCCCCTCACTGTAGCCTATATGCCCAGGCGTCATATAAAACAGCTGAGCAACACTAGCCTCCTCTACTGTCATCGCCGCTACCAGATCAACCGTACGACAGCGTAACAAATCAGCACCTGGAGGAATTTTCATTATCAGGCTTGGGTCATTATCAGTCTTAAGGCTAAATGTACGACTTGCACTTACGTCACGCACCGCATTATTTATTTTTACCACGTCCAAACTATCTGAAAGTCTATAAAGCGGCGACGGGTTGTTGGTCCCGAGTGCTATAGGCAAAATCGGAAGTATTCTGGCAAAAGACGCATCAGCAGCCCGCCCATTCTTTATGCCTTCCGCTATATCGCCGAGATCTATATTTGGACATCTAACCTCTCCGGACTCTTGAATTCTGGAGAGCACACATGCTACACCCTCAGAGCGGTGCTTCATCGTAGTTTGAAAGAACGCTGCGTTACCCATAATCTCTGTAAAAACTAACGCTAAACTCCATAGTGCGACAGCCATAAGCGCCACAACCATAGCGAATGATTTCGATGGTTTGCGGCTCTGCAGACCTTTCAAGCAAAGCAATGCTAGCCAGGGCCAGAGCAAAGTGACCCAGAAAAAGTGGAACCTATAAAAGCCATATATAAAAACATCCGTTGCGCTACTTACGTTATCAGGCCGCAAATTTGTTCGCCCGGCCGATATAAGCAGTAGGTATACAAAAACAATCCCTGATAGCGACAAAAATACAATGATAGCTTTTTTGGTTGTATCACTAGCACTGGAACTAAGTTTAAAAATCCCAGCGACGACAATCGCCAGAATCATCAGCACTGCCACAGCCGTGACTATCAGGGAAAATTTAGGGTGCGACATCGGCAGCATCAATGAGCGACCAATTTTCCCCAACATGAAATACCAAAAATCAGATTCCCAAGGATATGCCATTGGCGCATCTGCGCGGTGCGTACCATGCTGAACTCCTACAATAACCCATAGTTGAGCCATCGTTGTAGCGAGTGCAGGCAGTGCGATCGCCAGTCCAGCACTCACCAAATTTTTACTGTACCTAGATTTATACATCAACCCAACAAAGACAAATATCAGGCAAAGCGCCAGTGCAGAAAACGCACCGCTTATATAAGTTAGACCAGAAATCAACGTGAGAAAAAACACAGATACGAGTACATAACCTGAATTAAGCTTTTCGCGCAGAGTGATTGCAATAATACCTAAAAGGCAAACCAAAGGCACCGCCTGATGATAAGCCAAGTTTTGCCAATCCCAATAGGTATCCGGCTGCAGCATGAGTAGCGTAAACGAGAAAGAAACCGCCAAATAGGTTTTGTTGTTTATGCAGCTACTCAGAAGTTTCCATTGAAACGCCAGCAATCCACCCAGCACAGCTAACATACTGATAAATTGATACGCAACAGTATTTCCATCGAGGAAACGAAACGCCAGCGAATCCAACAGCAATCCTATGGTGTATAACGTGTCATTGTGCGGTGTCATCAAATAACGGAGATCCAGTCGCCCCATGTCATTGGCGTTGTATTGGCGCCAATCGTCATATACAGGAACATCAACCCCGTACCTTAGCCAAGACCAAGCACTGATGATAAGGCTAATGACCGGCAGAGCAATCAAAACAAAACGAAGTAAGTTTTTGAGGTTATAGGAAGAGCGAGCGACGGGCAGCGCAACCATGCCATCACTCTTCCCAGCCAAGTTAGTGTCGACCATAGTAGTTGAATTCATCTTATAACTTAACTCTAGGTGGCCAAGCCAAACCGAAGTCTTCATGATCTAACGTCAGGTTCGGGTTATAGGTGTAGTCTTCTTGGATCTTCGGCCAGCGAGCCTGAACATACAGGACTTCATTGGAAAACCTTTCTTTTTTCTCAGGCGTATCTTCCAGGCCCCGTGTAGCCGACTCGTGGTGGTAGAGCTCGGCAAAAGGTGTCCACACGTTGATGTAACCCGCCTCCTGTACTCTCAGGCAGAAGTCAACATCATTGAACGCAATTTTGAGGTTCTCTTCGTCCAGCCCACCCACTTGCTCGAAAATAGACTTCTTGACGATCAGGCACGCCGCAGTGACTGCCGAAAACTCCTGAATCAGCGCGGCCCTGCAGAAGTAGCCGTAGTCGCCTTTTGGCAGGTACTTATGCGAGTGCCCTGCGACACCGCCAACGCCGACCACGACGCCGCCATGCTGCAGGCGATCATCCGGGTACCAAAGGCGTGCCCCGACGGCGCCGATGTTTGGCTGCAGTGCAATAGACACCATCTCATCCAGCCACTCTGGTGTGATGACCTCAATGTCGTTGTTGATCAGTCCGATCAACTCACCGCGAGCCATTCTGACGGCACCATTATTTAAAGCCGAGTAATTGAACGGCCCATCGTCACGCATCACTCGAATATTATCTTGCTGATCGAGTTGGGCGAAATATTCTAGAGAGATGGGATCATCCGATCCGTTATCGATCAAGATAATTTCATAGTTAGTGTAGGTCGTCAGTTGCTGAATACTGTCAATGCACTGTTTTACCAGCGCGCAGGCGTTACGCGTGGGAATAATCAGCGTGACTAACGGCTCCACTGCGGGGCGGGCATAGTGAACCCGGTACATGCCCATCGGCAGCAGTTCGGTACGACCGATATTACCTTTGCGCTGCAGGTGCTCATCCAAGGCCTTGACGCCAGCAAGCGCTGCGTAGGGCTTTTCGTCGCCTGCCATTGCAGTACTGCCCGCGTGAATCCGCCAGTGGTAGAGCACCCGTGGAATATGCACGATTTGACTGCGATTGAGTTTCTCGGAGCAGCGCAAGGCAAGATCGTAGTCTTGAGCGCCTTCAAAGCCCGTGCGAAAACCACCAACCTCTTTCACCAGATCGGAGCGATAAACACCCAAATGGCAAACCATGTTCTGGGAGCGAAACAGAAACTCGTTCCAATCCGACTTAAAGTAAGGCGAACTGCGCTTGCCAGCAGTATCAATCTTGTCCTCGTCAGAATAAATAACACCTACATCCGGGTTGTCATGAATAGCACGGGCAACCCAATACAGAGCGTTCTCCGGCAGAAGGTCATCATTGTCCATCAAGGCAATGTACTGGCCCGACGCTAATATCAGTGCAGAATTGCTGGCGTTGGAGATATGACCATTTTCCTCGCGGAATACTACCTTGATACGCTTGTCTTGAGCCTTGAGTGACTCGAGATAGGTAATCACCTGCGCATCGGTGGAAGCATCATCGGCTATGCACAACTCCCAGTTCTTGTAGAGCTGCGACTGAACGCTCTCGACCGCTTCACGCAACAGGTCCAAAGGCGGATTGTAAACAGGCATGATGATCGAAATCAGCGGATTGGTTTTCCACTTGCGGATCTCTTCACTGATTTTCCAACGGCCGTTATCATCCATGGTGTCGTAATACTCGACCCACCGCGAATAATCGTGGCGGTCGGGCACTTCACGGGTCTCCTGGCCAACAAAGGCAAAGTTACTTGCCCCGGCAACCCAAACTACCCGCGCCTTCAAGCCTGCAGCGCCTTGTTGGCGCCACACCGCGATCGCCTTGCGTGCTGTACTGCGTAGTCCACCACCTCGACGGATCACCGCTGGCAATAACCGCCATACCCTTTTAACTTGGCTAACGCGCCTTAAAAGATTGCGAAAGGGCGCGGTCGCCTTCCAGCTGGATGATGACTGCATGGCAATAATGTGCAAATTCAAGTTATGGATATGCGTGTCTTTCTGAATCTGCTGCAACCGCAATTGCTCTTCGAGGTTGCAGATGTGAGCATCCTTATCCTTCAAAGACCCTTGCCATTTGGCCAACGTATTTTGCAACTCTTCATCTTTAAGAGCTACCTGGTGATGCAGCGTCTCGATAATCTGTAGCCGCTCCACTTCTGAATGTGCATGTTCGAGCGCCGTAGAAGCGATGAATTCTTCGATCTGTGAGTCTTTTTCGCCCAGCGCAAGATTGTATTGCTCAGTCAGGAGCTGAAGGGCTACCTTATGCTCCTCACTGAGAAGCTGAATGGAGACTTTGGTCTCTTCACTCAATAGACGAAGTTGCTCAACGACCGCCTGAACCTCTCTGTCTTTTTCTCGAGTAGTTTGAGCGATTACCTCGGTATAATTTGAAGTAATAGATGTCTTCAACAGCCCAAGCACGTCATTGATTTGTCGATTAGAGTCGACAATCAGATCAAGCTTGCTATTTGAGTCAAGAATCTGGTCAAGTTTACTGCTTGAGTCCAGAATTAGATCGAGCTTGTTTTGCAGTTCGAAATTAGGATTTGTCAGTTCAGATTGATTCAGCACATTAATCTCTTGAGCAAGCTGCTCTTCCGTGAGTAAAGTAAGACTTACTTCCAGCTCAAGCAGGTCTATGCCACTGAGCGCTTCACCAGCTAAAGGAATCGCTAAACTCGGATCATCACTCAGCGCCAGATAAAGCGTATTGCGACCAACTTGGGGAATTCGCACGGCGGATGCAATGACAAGCGGATGACTAATGTCATCCTGCCACTCCATAACCGTTTCGCCGCTAGAGTACACCTTGATGGTATGAATGGAAAAGCTTTGACGTCGGTTGATCGGGTCAAACCGCAACTGCACACCAGGTGGCAAGCCAGGAGGGAGGGTAAACCGGATCAGTTGACGCCCATCATCGACCACTTGGAGCAACGAAGACTCTTCTGAAAAGTGACCAGCTGTATCACTCACATAGAGTTTTGCGTGCTTGGAGGGCGGGTACACAGCTCCCAGTTTGTGAATAATTGCTTCGGGTGACCAGTTGAGAAACTGATTTGCGTCGGCACCGGTAACCCGCTCTTGAAAGGCAGCTTCGGTAGCGATATAGCGTGTGATGTCCTCAGCGCTTATATCCATATCTGCGCTTGCTAACAGCTGCGTCACGAACTCCTGACGACTGATCGTAGAAGCACTGGGGTAGAAGGGATTCGCAGCGGCCATCAGCAAAAGTAGTGCCCGCATCATCAAATAGCCGAGTTCAACCCCCTCATCCATCTCCCACTCGATATCAATAAACTGCGGCTTATTGCGCTCATCGATTACGATGTTTTGCGGGACGGCATCAATATAACGGCCGGGAAGCAGAGACTTGGCTGAAGAAAGTTTTACGTCAGAGCCCTCTTCATCCAGTAGTATTTGCAGACAAGCCAGATACTTCTGTAAAAAGGGGGTAAACCCTTGCACGCTCCAGTCGCGGCGCGCAGCAACATCTAGGAACTCAAGGCTGAGCACGCTGCCTTTCGCGTAGGCGTCCACGCGGGGAAGCACATATTTGAAGCCGTCGTCGAGGTTCGCTTGCGCCTCATCGCCTATTAGATTACCCAGCTTTCTATAGTGGACCTGAATACCCTGCGGCGTTTTAACAAACAATGACTCCTTACAGTAGCGAGTCTTTCTACCCGTGCTGTAATGGTAGGCAAGCACGTCAGTGTCGAAAGGTTCGCTGTTTTCGGAAGACGCCACGACCAAGAAAGAGTTGGCTAGGTCCATGCCCAGACTATTGTCGATGACAACGGACCAAGCCTTCTCGAGGTTGAAAGTGGTCAGCTCTGGAAGCTGTGGGTCTTTCTTGACGTTCTGCCACGCCAAGGCAGAGGCATCGAAATCGTCGCATCCGAAGCCACTCTCAGTAATGATCGAGTTGGGTAGTTTATAATCCGGACTCGGCGCCAGAAAACTCGAAGCGGTAAACCCGGCTCGGGTGACAAGGTCCTTGAGCTCCTTCTTACCATAGGTTTTGGGCTGCCCATGTTCGTATCGGCCTTCGATGCCATACATTGTAATGCCGACATGGTCTTCAGGCGCACCCGCAAAATACTTGAGCCCCAACTGGTTTTCGATGGCGATGAAAAGATGCCCATCAGGCTTGAGCAATTGACGAACGCGCATCAGCATCGCCAAGGCGGGATCTTCCGCATTACTGAACATGCTTGCGTACTCGAGTACGCCAATAAGCGTGATGACATCGAATTGCTCATCGACCTTGAAATCGTCGAATCGCTCAGCCAGAACAGTTACGTTATCCAGTTCACGCGTGCGGCTCGCAGCTATTCCCGCCCGTCGAGGGCTGCCTTCCAGGCATAGAAGGTCTGCTCCGCATTCGCCGAGATAACGACTGATAGCGCCGCAGCCGGCACCGATTTCCAACACGCGAGACTTGAACAAGTGCTCAAACGGACGAAGGATATTAGCGCGTGTGGCGCTTAGGTGATAAAGCTTTGCCCAGTCGGTGCAGTACTGCGGAAGCTCATCTGACAAGACAGACACGTCTTTGGCGTTATGAATTATACCTGCGAGTTCAGCTTCGGAGCTATCACCATCACTGTAGGCAATACCCTGAAAATCAGAGCGCACCCACACATTTGTTTCACCATCCTTGGTATAACCATATTGATCGAGTTTAAACATTTGGGTCTACCGGATCGATTGTCATAGCAGCGGCAAGGTCAATCAGCCCCAACAACTTGGGAGTGGGTTCGACAACCAAATGAATGGAGTCATAACGCCTATCATGGGGAATGATGTCTTCGCCCTCTCTAGAGGCGATCCCTAAGGAAATAAAATAATCACCAGTAGCTAGTCTGTTTACGAACTTCACGCTGGCGATGGCCACGTTCCCAGACTCTCCCATGGATCGGGTTTCGGTACACTCCAACAAATAGGAGTTCGTGCCGTAGACCGTTACACCTTCCTTGGTTTTAATGGTGAATCCGAGAATTGGGTTAATCACTGGACGGTTAAACTTAAATGACACACCGAGTACAACTTCCTCACCCGACTCTATGCTCGCCGGAAACTCACGTCCGTTCGCACTCAAATGAAAATCCATTAACGTAGCAGCCCCATCCCCCCAACGATATTCATGTGGGTTATAGCCGATACGTGATGCATAAACATCGCTTTCCAGAGACAAGTGTAGAGTTTTCTCGATTAGCGCCACGGGCTCTGCGGTCACCGCCGCAGGGTTCGAAGGCTCATCAGCACTGGTATTACGACCAAACAAAATGTCGGTGTAGCGATTGATCACCGGGCGTGACTCTCCGATCATTTCAACCCGGCTTTGTTCCAATAGAATTGCGCGCGAGCAGTGCGTCACTACTTGCTCGCTGGAATGGGTCACTAGCAGGATACTAGTTCCGTTCTCTTTAAGCTGGCGCAGACGCTCGAAGCATTTGGCTTGAAATCGGGCATCACCTACCGAGAGCGCTTCATCCACAACAAGAATCTCAGGATCGACTTGTGCCTGGACTGCAAACGCAAGCCTGACCGCCATACCACTAGAATAGGCCTTCACCGGCTGATCGAGAAATTCTCCGATGTCCGCAAAACTGGCAATAGCATCAAAGCGATCGTTCACCTCATTACGCGTCAGGCCCAGAACCGCTGCGTTCAGGTAGACGTTTTCACGCCCAGTAAACTCAGGGTTGAAGCCTGAGCCCAACTCGAGCAATGCAGCGATACGCCCACGCGTTTCAATTTCGCCCATCGTCGGCGTCAACGTGCCACAAATGATCTGCAGCAGTGTGGACTTGCCTGATCCATTGCGACCTACGACACCTACCGTTTCGCCTTTTTTGACTTCAAAACTGATGTCACGCAGGGCCCAGAACTCTTTGCCATAGGTGGTGACTTGATCGCCCGCCCACCGCTGGAAACGCGGCACGATAGCTTGTTTCAGGCGATCACGAGGTTTGTCATAGGTGTAAAAACATTTGGAGACATTCCGAACGCTGATTACCGATTGATCAGATGACATCAGCGAACCCTTTACGTGTCTTTTGAAAGAACCAGAAGCCAATTGAAGCAATAAGTACCCCAATGACGATAGCCACACCTAGACTGCCCCAATGCGGGAGGTGGCCGAATAGCAGGACACTTCGACTTTCCTCAATTATGTAAGTCAGCGGATTGAGTTTTAGCCATGGCTTATAAACTTCAGGCAGCGCTGCTACCGGATAAAGCACAGGAGAAAGAAACAACAAGACGGTGGTAAGGACCGTAATCACGTGACCTACATCTCGCAGATAAACACCCAGCGAGGCCAACAACCAGCTTATTCCTAGGGTCGCTAGTATCAGTGGCACCAGGATCAAAGGAAACAGGAGTGCCGTCCAATAGAGTTGGCCGGTGATCAAGAACTGGGCGGCCAGTAATACGATCAGACTGATACAGCTATGGAACAGTGCAGAACCCAGGGTAATGACCGGCAAAATCTCCAACGGGAAGACTACTTTTTTTACATAGTTACTGTTGGTCATCACCAGAGAAGGTGCACGGTTAGCGCATTCAGCAAACAACCCATGAACGATCATGCCCACAAACAACAGGATCGCGAAACCACCTTTACCGGTATCAACACCGACCCAGCGAGATTTGAAAATCTCAGAGAACACGAAGGTATAAACCGCAAGCATCAGGATCGGGTTAAAAAATGACCATGTCAGCCCCATGACCGAACCGCGGTAGCGTCCGATCACTTCGCGCTTAGTCATTTGTGAGATCAACGAACGATTTTTCCAGAGGCTGGCCACCATGCTGACCGGCCCAGCTGAAGGTTTCAGGTGCGGGTCCACTATTCAAACACCTCAGCGTTAACAAAACGCGGGGCATTTGCATCTTTGGCGGACAGGGTGGGTGAATCGAAAAACGGCCAATCGATTGCGACGTCGGAATCGTTCCACGCCAGGCTCCGTTCGTGCTCAGGAGCCCAGTAGTCCGTGGTTTTGTAGAGAAATTCAGCACTCTCTGAAAGCACCACAAAGCCATGTGCGAACCCTTCTGGAATCCAGAGTTGAGACCTATTGCTGGCGCTAAGATGCGCCCCCACCCACTTGCCAAAGGTGGCAGAGCTTTTGCGCAGATCGACGGCTACGTCAAACACCTCGCCATGGGTGACCCGTACCAGCTTTCCCTGGGGCTGTTTGATCTGATAGTGCAAACCGCGAAGTACACCCTTTGCCGATTTGGAATGGTTGTCCTGGACGAAATTAACGGACTTTCCGACAGCCGCCTCGAACACCTTCTGATTGAAGCTTTCATAGAAAAAGCCCCGCTCATCCCCGAAAACTTTCGGCTCAAACAGAAAAACGTCCCGGATGACAAGTGGGGTAGCTCTCATCTTTAAAATATCTCCAAAGTGTAGCCAGCGCTGGTTTTTCGGCGCTGCTGGTCAAAAAGTGATTTCAAGGCAACTACAAAAAAAAGCTTGGCGAACGCCCTATAAAAAAATCTTTTCGTGCAGGAGGCGCTTCAGATATTGACCGTAACCATTCTTGGAGAGTGGCGCCGCGAGTTTTTCCAGCTCCTCAGCATCAATCCACTTCTGCCGGAACGCAATCTCTTCAGGGCAGGCCACTTTAAGCCCTTGGCGGTGCTCAAGTGTGGCAATGAAGTGACTGGCCTCAAGTAACGATTCATGGGTGCCGGTATCCAACCAGGCGTAACCGCGACCCATGATTTCCACAGAGAGCTTGCCTCGCTCCATATAAATACGGTTTAGGTCAGTAATTTCCAGCTCGCCACGAGGTGAAGGCTTGATGCCCTTGGCAATCTCGACCACATCTTGGTCATAGAAATAGAGCCCCGTTACCGCATAGTTGGACTTGGGCTGAAGCGGTTTCTCTTCCAGGCTGATTGCCTTACCCTGGTCGTCAAACTCGACGACACCGTAACGCTCCGGATCATTCACGTGATAAGCAAAAACACTGGCGCCATCTTGGCGATGCATGGCGCTGTTGAGCAGCTCATTGAAATGATGACCATGATAGATATTGTCGCCCAGCACCAGTGCTGACAGATCGTTGCCGATAAAATCCTCACCAATGATAAAAGCTTGGGCCAGACCATCCGGGGAGGCCTGCACTGCATAAGAAATACTCAACCCCCACTTGCTACCATCGCCTAACAATTGCTCAAAGCGAGGCGTGTCCTGCGGCGTCGAGATGATCAATATGTCGCGAATACCCGCCAGCATCAGCGTGGTCAGCGGGTAGTAGATCATCGGCTTGTCGTAAACCGGCAGCAATTGCTTGGAGATTGCCAAGGTTGCATGTGCCTGAACCACCGGCCAAAATGATTCCTTTACGTTTAAGCATGTTCATTTCTCTAGAATTTCTATAAGCATCCGTGCCACACCGTCCTGCCATTCAGGCAGGCGCAATGAGAAGGCATTCTGCAGTTTTTGAGTGTCGAGTCGGGAATTGCCAGGGCGTTTGGCCGGCGTCGGGTAAGCCGCGGTGGTGATCGCGCCCACGTTGGCCGGTTCGACCTTGAGCTGCACCCCCGCCGCTTGCGCCTGTTCGAGCACGAAGCGGGCATAGCGGTGCCAGGTGGTCTCGCCCGCTGCGGCGAGGTGATACACCCCGCTCAACTGCGGGTTTGAGCCCATGGTGCGGATCGCGTGAGCGGTGACGTCGGCCAGCAGGTCCGCCCCGGTGGGCGCGCCGAACTGGTCGTCAATCACGTTCAGGCTGTCTCGCTCGATGGCTAGGCGCAGCATGGTCTTGGCGAAGTTGTTACCGCGCGCTGCGTAGACCCAGCTGGTACGGAAGACCAGATGTGCACAACCACTGGCCTGAATGGCCTGCTCGCCTTGCAGCTTGGTCGTACCGTAGACGCTCAGCGGCCCTACCGGGTCGCTTTCCAGCCAAGGGGTGTCGCCGGTGCCGGCGAACACGTAGTCGGTGGAATAGTGCACCAGCAGGGCATTCAGCTTCAGCGCCTCGGCGGCCAGTACCGCCGGGGCTTCTGCGTTGACACGCAGGGCCTGGGCAGGCTCGCTTTCGGCTTTGTCGACGGCGGTGTAGGCGGCAGCGTTGACGATGACGTCAGGCGCAAACCGCTGCACGGTCGCGGCCAGCCCCAGCAGGTCGTTCAGGTCGCCGCAGTAGTCCTGGCTTTTCGAGTCGAGCGCAAGCACTTGGCCCAAAGGGGCCAAGCTGCGTTGAAGCTCCCATCCCACCTGGCCATTTTTGCCAAGTAGAAGGATCCTCATGCCGAACGCTCGGCGTAGTTTTTTTCTACCCATTCGCGGTACGAACCCGATTGGATATTGCTCACCCAATCTTGGTTGTCCAGGTACCACTCTACGGTTTTGCGAATACCGGTCTCGAAGGTCTCAGCCGGCTTCCAACCCAACTCACGCTCCAGTTTGCGCGCGTCGATGGCATAACGGCGGTCATGGCCAGGGCGGTCCGTCACGTAAGCAATCTGATCGCTGTAAGGCTTGCCATTCGCTTGAGGGCGCAACTCATCGAGCAAGGCGCAAACGGTGTGAACGATGTCCAGGTTTGGCTTTTCGTTCCAGCCGCCCACGTTATAGACCTCGCCCACAGTGCCCGCTTCCAGTACTCGGCGGATGGCGCTGCAGTGGTCTTTTACGTACAGCCAGTCACGAATTTGCTGACCGTCGCCGTACACTGGTAGCGTTTTGCCTGCCAGTGCGTTGACGATCATCAACGGAATCAGTTTTTCCGGGAAATGGAACGGCCCATAGTTGTTCGAGCAATTGGTCGTCAGTACCGGCAAGCCATAGGTATGGTGATAGGCACGAACCAAGTGGTCGCTTGCAGCCTTGCTCGCCGAGTAAGGGCTGTTAGGCTCGTACTGGTGAGTTTCGGTGAACGCTGCATCATCTTTGGCCAGGGAGCCATAGACTTCGTCGGTCGAAACATGCAGGAAGCGGAAGGACTGCTGTGCATCGGCATCCAGGCCTTTCCAGTAGGCACGTACCGCCTCCAGCAAACGGAAGGTACCGACGACGTTAGTCTCGATGAAGTCTTCCGGGCCGTGAATGGAGCGGTCAACGTGCGACTCGGCAGCGAAGTTCAGGATAGCGCGCGGCTTGTGCTCAGCGAGCAAGCGCTGCACCAACTGGCTATCGGCGATATCGCCCTGTACGAATACATGGCGCTTGTCACCCTCCAGCGAGCTGAGGTTCTCCAGGTTGCCGGCATACGTCAGCTTGTCCAGATTAATGACCGGCTCATCCGCCTGGGCTACCCAGTCCAATACAAAGTTTGCACCGATAAAGCCAGCACCGCCGGTTACTAAGATAGTCATTGAGTCAGATCTTTTTCAGTAGTGTTGCAAAAATTAGCCCGAGGTTCCCCATCAGTGTCTGCCGGTATAAACCGGCCGACCGAAACCCCAGCACTCGTCTAAATAACGTTTGACTCCGCGCACATTTAAAACGCGCAAGAGTCGTTCGATGCTCTTCGCAAAGACGATGCTGCATGGCTTCGAGTGCGCGAATATTCAGTTCGTTCCACTCGTAAAAACGTCCTTGAAAGATCATCCGTAGCCGAACCAGGCGAGCTGCCCAGCTGGAGTTGCTGCCAATCAGATTTTCATCATGCTGGCGGTACTGCATTCTAGGCTCGGGATCATAGTGAACGATGCCTCCCGCCCCCGTGACAAGCTGATACGCCCACCAATCGTGAGAAGGCACTACTACGTCCGCACCCGCCTCCACAATCAGCTTGCGAGCAGCTTGGTTAAAAACCATCGTATTGCCGCCCGCGATACTCTGAACCAACGCGTTAGAGAAATGCGGAGGCTGGGAGAAAAGCGGTGAAAAACCAATCGCCCCCCCCGAGTCGCCTACCAACTGCGTGCGACCACAGTAGAGTGCAGGCACATCCGAAGGCTGGCTCTGCAACCAATCAACCGCCACCTGCAGCTTTTCATCATTCCAGATATCGTCTTGATCGCACCATGCAAAATAATCAGCCTGGATATCGGTCCGACAAGTCAACGAGAGGAAATTGGCGACGAAGCCTTTTTGAGGGCCGGATACCACGCTTAGCCGGTGACTGCCCCAACGACTACAGTATTGCTGAAAAATCGCCAACGAGCTGTCTTTGGAACCGTCGTCCGAAATGACTAACGTCCAGTCACGATGCATCTGCCGCTCAATAGAGTCGAGCTGTTCCGCAAGAAACGTCTCACCATTGTACGAGCACATCAAAATTGCGACTTTTGCAACGCAAACGTCGTTAGGCAGAGCATTGGAAAGGCTGCGCGATGCGAAAATAGACACAATATCCCTTGGGAGCGCACTACATATCCTGCTGGGAGGTAGGATATAGGCCGACAATAAGGTGAGAATTATTACAGTATTAGTTTGTAAGGGCAATCTTACTTGTGACCGGCGGTCAGCCACCGGGAGCCCGTCACGCGCCCTACGATGAGGCATTGCACCTCTAGCCCGCAGCTCCTTGCCTGAGCCTCCAGATCGTATCAAGCCCCGCTTCCAAAACCGTGGCGCGCCGATGCTCCCGCGCTAGCAGCGCTTCGACCGAATGAATAGGAGCAATCTTACAAACAACCACCCGAAAAAACTCTTCCGCCCGCCCCCCAGAGGTCGGTATGTAGTGGTCAACTAATCCCGGACACGACGTTAAGTTTTTTCTCGGCCTGAGCTGGGGCCAGTCCGTTGTTGAATTGGTGCGGTCTAATCCAGTTG
>LNAP01000480.1_pt1 | contig 44407 bp, 39 predicted proteins | sample 602601 | NCBI WGS metagenome assembly LNAP01 (sample SAMN02440304, study PRJNA202911) | soil metagenome | biome: Subtropical and temperate rainforests or woodlands; isolation source: soil samples (1 kg each in a 20% v/v slurry with milli Q water) were... ...
CCGGCGGCTGCCATGGCAAGCAGCAGCACGGCCACCGGGACCAATGTGAAACGCAGCCACCAGCGTGGCAAGGCACGGTCGCGGATCAGGCGCCAGCCCCAGGCCAGGGGGGCGGCCACCAAGGCGATCACGCCCAGCCCCAGACCCTGCAGCGCGAAATCGGCGACATAGGCGCCGACGGGGCCCATCAGATTGCGGGTCGGCTGATCGACGGCGCGGTTGAAACTGGGATCGCCGGACGAGGCCGTCAGGAAGGCCAGCAGCAAAGCGAGTCCCAGAATGATCAGCACCCCGCCGCCGCCTTCCGCCAGCCGGCGTTGCAGGAAGCCACGGAAGCCGCCGCTATAACCTCGCGGTGGTTGCCCTTGCATCTGCCGCGACATGGACCGCGATTGCGCGTGATCGGTCATCAGGATCCCTTTTCAATATGCGGCCCATCACTATGCGGAGCAGGGCCGTCTTTCAACGATCCTGGCCTTCAACGGCCGCGGGCGACGGCAGTTCCGGCCGGCCGCCGCGCTGCCGGCACGATATCGGCCAGCACGGCCGCCATCCGCTTCAGGACAGGTTCCATCTCCGCCGGTTCATAGACCAAAGCGACGCGGATGTAAGGCTGGCCCGGATTGTCACCCTCGGCATCGGGCCGTGCCATGTAGCCGCCGGGCAGGACCTTGACCGCCGCCCGGCGCCATAATTCCGTCGCCGCCCGCTCGCCATCGCCGACATCGAGCCAGAGAAAGAAGCCGCCCGGCGCCCGGATCTCGCCGAAAATCGGGCCCAGGATTTCCTGCGCCAGGGCGAAAGTGCGCTGATAGCGGGCGCGATTGGCGATGACATGCGCCTCGTCCCGCCATAAAGCCGTCGCCGCCGCCAGGATCGGGTAAGGCTGCGCGACGCCGCCGTAATTGACCAGCTGGATCTGCCGCTTGATCAATGCCGCATCGCCGGCGACGAAGCCGGAACGCAGTCCGGCGCCGCTGGAGCGTTTCGACAGCGAATGGAAGACCAGCAGCTTGTCCACGCCACCGCCGCTATCGTGCGCCGCCTGGAGGGCGCCCGCCGGCGGTTCGTCGAGATAGATCTCGGCATAGCATTCGTCGCTGGCCAGCACGAAATCATGCCGACGCGCCAAAGCCAGCCATTGCCCGAGATAATCGAGATCGGCCACGGCGCCTTGCGGATTGGCCGGTGAACAGAGATAGGCCAGGACCGTGCGCTTGAGGATCGCCGGCGGAATATCCGCGATGACCGGCATGAAATTGGTTTCGGCCCGGGCCGGCAGGAAATAGGGCTCGGCACCTGCAGCCGCCGCGGCGCCGGCATAGACATGATAAAAAGGATTGGGCATCAGCACGATGGGCCGCTCGCCACCGTCATATTCCGGCACGGCGGAGAGGGCGATATGGAACAAGGCCTCGCGCGTCCCGGCCACCGGCAGGATGTGCTGATCCGCCTGCAGCATCCCCGTAGGCAGGCCGTAGCGCCGGTCGCACCAATCCTTGACCGCCTGACGAAAGGCCTCGTTGCCATTGGCCAGGGGATACTTGCCCCATTTGCCGGCTTCCGCCGCGACGATCTCCGCCACCATGGCCGGCGGCTCGAATTGCGGTTCGCCGACGGATAACAGAAACGGCGTATTTCCGCCGCCGGGCGTTACGTTTTCCAGCAGTTTATTGAGCCGCGTGAAGGGATGAAATCGCATCAGCGACTCGAGTCGGTCTGAACCCATTATTCCCCCGTTATCCGAGTCGCGCCGGCCGGCGACTGAATCCTCAACGATTCCATGGAACGACTCGGGACAGATCCTCAGGACAAAACGGAAACGGGAGTAATCTCTTAAGAAACCCGTCTCAACAGATTGTATTTTCTTATTTTCAGGCCCACAAGCCCGTTCTAGTTTCCGGTCCGCAATCGTTCCGATTAGGTTCCAGAAGGCCGTTCTACCGCAAGATGCCGGATTTTACGTAATAAACAACCCTGCTACAACGGCACGGGACAACACCGGCCAAACTGATACCGGCCGCCATCGGGCCGACTGCAAGCCAGCCGGCGATGGACCAGCGCGGCGATGGATCGGATCGCTTCGTCTGATTATTTGTGGTGGGCAGTCGTCAGGAACTGCTTCAGCCGGTCCGAGGCCGGATTGGCGAAGACGAGCTTCGGATTGCCCTGTTCCTCGATACGGCCCTGATGCAGGAAGATCACCTTATTGGCGACTTCGCGGGCAAAACCCATTTCATGGGTCACCACCATCATGGTGCGGCCCTCTTCCGCCAGTTGGCGCATGACGCGCAAGACTTCGCCAACCAGTTCGGGATCCAGCGCAGAGGTCGGCTCGTCGAACAGCATGACCTTGGGCTCCATCGCCAGCGCCCGGGCGATGGCGGCGCGCTGCTGCTGGCCGCCGGAAAGATGGCTGGGATAGTGGTTGCGCTTATCGGCGATGCCGACCTTGGCGAGCAATTTTTCCGCCCGCTCGATCGCATCCTTCTTCGACAGTTTCAGCACATGGATCGGCGCTTCGATGATGTTTTCCAGGATCGTCATATGCGACCACAGGTTGAAGCTCTGGAACACCATGCCGAGCGATGCGCGAATGCGGTCGACCTGTTTGTGATCTGCGGGTTCCGCCCGGCCGCCTTTGCCGGATTTCATGCGGATCAGTTCGCCATTGACGAAGACATGGCCGGAATCCGGCGTTTCCAGCAGGTTGATACACCGCAACAACGTGCTCTTGCCGGAACCGCTGCTGCCGATCATGGCGATCACATCGCCTGTTTCCGCTGTTACCGATACGCCCTTAAGAACTTCAAGCTCGCCAAATCGCTTGTGGAGATCCTCCACAACCAGCGCTGCTTCCGCCATCTGCTGATCCCTGTTTTTGCCACTTTATTTGCACCGCGCCGGTTTTTCTTATTTTACGACAATGCAGTTGCGTCCGTTATGCCCCGTTTGATCCCGGCTGCCAAGGCGCTTTATGGCGGCTTTCCGGCCGGTCGGCGGTTCATTGGGCGGCGGTCGGCCGGGCGCCCTTTTCATGGTGAATGGGATCTTCCCCGAATGAGACGGCAGGGCCGGCAAAGAAGCGTGTCGCGGCACCGGGCCGAACTGTTAACATCACGCCATGACTGAAATCCTCCGCCAACGCAGCATCATCGACCGGCGCGGCCTGGAAGCATCCTTGCGCGCCGCCCTTGCCGACGGCAGTGACGCTACCGAAGCACCGACCCGGCTGTCGGGATTGCTGCGCGATGCGCTGCAGGCCGGCCGCGCGGAAATCCGTCAGCGCTACGAAGCGGACCGGCACAGCCCGGATGCCGGCCGCGATGTCGGCCATGCCACCAGCTTCCTGATCGATCAGCTGCTCCGCGCCCTCTATGACGTGACCACCGGCGTCGTCTATCCGACCGCCAATCCCTCGGCGGCGGAAAAGATCAGCGTCGTCGCTGTGGGCGGCTATGGTCGCGGCGAACTGGCGCCTTTCTCGGATATCGATCTCCTCTTCCTCATTCCCTACAAGGAAACGCCGCATTCCGAGCAGGTGATCGAATTCATGCTCTATCGCCTGTGGGATCTCGGCCTCAAGGTCGGCCATGCGGTGCGGTCGATCGATGAATGCCTGCGCCAGGCCAAGGCCGATCTCACCATCCGCACGGCGCTGCTGGAAGCGCGCTATCTGTGGGGCGATCAGGATCTGTTCGAGCGCTTTCATAAACGCTACCGCAAGGAGATCGTGAGCGGTCAGGGCGAAGCCTTCTATCACGCCAAGCTGGAAGAACGCCGCAAGCGCCATCAGCGTTTCGGCAATTCACGCTATGCCCTGGAGCCCAATATCAAGGACGGCAAGGGATCGTTGCGCGATCTGCAGACTTTGCGCTGGATCGCGCGGTTTCTCTATGACGCCGGCCCGACCGAGGAGATGGTCAAGCATGGCCTGCTCAGCAAAACCGATGCGGCGAAATTCAACAAGGCGGAACGCTTCTTCTGGACCCTGCGCTGCCAGCTGCATTACCTGCGCAGCCGGCCGGAAGAAAAACTGAATTTCGACATCCAGCCGGAAATCGCCCGGCTGCTCGGCTATCGCGACCATGCCGGCACCAGCGGCGTCGAACGGCTGATGAAGCACTATTTCCTGATGGCGAAATCGGTCGGCGCCCTGACCCGCGCCTTCTGTGCCGCGGTCGAGGCGCAGAATGTCCGCAAGCCGCTGCTGCGGCTGCCGGCCGGCATGGCGGCGATCGGTCTCCGGCGGCGGGAACTGGACGGCTTCGGTCTCGAAGGCGGCAGCCTGACAGTGCCCAAGGCGAAGCATTTCCAGCAGCATCCGATCGACATCCTGCGCATCTTCGCGGTGGCGCAGCGCCATGACGTCGACATTCATCCGCTGGCCTATAACTGGCTGTCGCAGTCGGTGCGGCTGATCGATCGCAAATTGCGCGACGATCCGCAGGCCAATGCACTCTTCATGGAAATCCTGCTGTCGCCCAAGGGACCGGAGGCGACATTGCGGCGCATGAACGAGGCCGGCGTCTTCGGCCGTCTGATTCCCGATTTCGGCCGCATCGTCGCGCAGATGCAGTTCGACATGTATCACCATTACACGGTCGATGAGCACACCATCTTCGCCATCGGCATCCTGCATCAGGTGGAGAGCGGCGCCCTGAAGGACGAGATGCCGATCGCCAGCGCGGTCGTGCATCAGGTGCTGTCGCGGCGCGTACTCTATCTCGCCGTGCTGCTGCACGATATCGCCAAGGGGCGCGGCGGCGATCATTCGCTGCTCGGTGCCGAGGTGGCGGAACAGCTCTGTCCCCGCCTCGGGCTGACGGCCGAGGAAACCGAGACCGTCGCCTGGCTGGTGCGCTATCACCTGCTGATGAGCAACACCGCTTTCAAGCGCGATATCGACGATCCCAAAGCGATCGCCGATTTTGCCGATCACGTGCAGTCGATCGAAAGGCTGCGCCTGCTGCTGGTGCTGACCGTCTGCGATATCCGCGCCGTCGGTCCGAAGACCTGGAACGGCTGGAAGGCGCAATTGCTGCGCGAGCTTTATAACCGCACGGAAGAGCAGCTTTCCGGCGGCCTCATTACCGCCGGCCGCGGCGCCCGTGTCGCCATGGTCCTGAAAGATTTGCGCGAGGCACTGGCCGATTGGCCGGCCGAGGCGCTGAACGATCACCTGGCGCGCGGCCATGACGGCTATTGGCTGTCCTTCCCGGTGCCGATCCTGGCCCGCCACGCCCGGCTGATCCGCGAGGCGGAACTGGAACAGCGACCGCTTTCGATCGACTATCATGTCGATCAATGGCGTTCGATGACGGAAGTGACGATCTATGTCGCGGATCGCAAGGGGCTGGTCTCGCAATTGGCCGGCGCCTTCGCTTTGTCGGGCGCCAGCATCGTCGATGCCCGCATCTTCACGCTCTCGAACGGTATGGTGCTGGACAGTTTCACCATCCAGGATTCCGAAGGCGGCCCCTTCGATCAGCCGAGCCGCCTGGCGCGTCTCTCGACCACGATCGGCCGCATGCTCGACGAGCCGCAGCTGGTGCAGGCAGAAGTGCAGAAGTTGCCGCGCCTCGCCAATCCGGCGATGGCCGCCTTTCCGGTGGCGCCCCGCGTGCTGATCGACAACAAAGCGAGCGCCACCCATACGCTGATCGAGGTCAATGGCCGCGACCGCCGCGGCCTGGTCTATCATCTGACCGCGGCCTTGACGGCGCTCAACCTGCAGATCTCCAATGCCAAGATCTCGACTTTCGGCCATCGTGCCATCGACAGCTTCTATGTGAAGGATCAGTTCGGCCTGAAGATCGAGGCCGAGAGCCGGTTGAAGGCCATCCGCGACGCCCTGACGGCGGTGCTGCACGAAGGCGAGAGCGCCACGCCGCCGGTCACCGATATGCTGGCCGCCAACCGCAAACGCGCCTGATCGCGATATCCCGTGTTGCCTCACTCATTGCGCAGATAGGGTGCGGCCTTGGCCCGCAGGGCGCGCCAGCTGCCGAGGAAGCCGACCGAGAGCGTCACCGCCAGACTGAGCGCGATGATGCCGAAAGCGAGCACGGGCGGGAACGACCAGCCGATCTTCAGCACCTGGGTCAGAAAGATATAGGCGCCGAGACTGCCGACGCCCAAGGCGATGACGGCGCTCGCCAAAGCCACCAGCCCGTATTCCCAGGCATAGCCGCGGGCGATATCGCCGCTGGTGCCGCCCAGCATCTTCAGCAGCACGGCTTCATAGATGCGCCGCTCGCGTCCGGCCGCAATCGCGCCGGCCAGCACCAGCATGCCGGCGGCCAAGGTGACGCCGGCGGTGGTGCGGATCGCCGCCGCCACGGCTTTCAGAATATCGATGGCGCTGGCCAGGGCCTCCTTGACCCGGATCGCCGAGACGTTGGGAAATTCCTGCGTGCTGGCGGCCAGCAATTTGCCCTCGCTGTCCGTAGGCACCCGCAAGGTGGCGATATAGGTCTGCGGCGCCTGCTGCAGCAGGCCCGGCGAAAACACCATGACGAAATTGATATCCAGCGACGACCAGTCGATCTCACGCAGATTGGCGATCTTACCGGTGATCTCGCGGCCCAGCAGATTGACGGTGAGGCTGTCGCCGATCGTCAGGCCGAGCCCCTTGGCCGCCGCCGCATCCAGTGAGATCAGCGGCGGTCCCTGATAATCCGCCGGCCACCATTGCCCCTCGACGATCTTGGCGTTGCCGGGCGCCGTCGCCGACCAGGTCAGGCCGCGATCGCCCTTCAGCACCCAGGCGATATCAGATGGTGGCTTGAGGCGATCCGCCGGCACGTCCTTCACCGCGGCGATGCGGCCGCGCAGCATCGGCACGCGCTGGAAGTCGTCGGCGCCGGGGAATTTCCGCGCGAAAGCATCGAAGGCATCGATCTGCTGCGGCTGGATGTCGATGAAATAGAAGCTCGGCGCATGGCCCGGTACGGTCTCCTCGAGATCGCGCAGCATGTTGCGTTGGATCAGCGCGATGGCGACCAGCACGGTCAGGCCGAGGCCGATCGACAGCGCCACGCTGGCAGTCGGCGATTGCCGCCGGGCGATATCGGCGAGGGCGAAGCGCAAAGCCCGGCTCTGCCCCTGCAACCGCGCCTTGCCATGTCCCGCCAGGCGCTTCAGGCCGGCGGCCAAAACGGCGAAAGCGATCAGCGTCAGCACCGCTGCCGCCACGAAGCCGGCAGCCAGCTTGATGCTGCCGGCGGTGAGGATGGCGGCCGTCGCCAGCACGATGGCGGCACCGCCGATGGCGCCCAGATCGTATCGATTGAGCCCGCCCAGCTCCACCGGACCGCTGCGGAAAAGCTGCGCCGGCTTCACGCGCCGGGCCTTCAGCAGGGGTGCCAGGGCAAAAGCGAAGGCGGTCAGCAGGCTGATCGCCGCCGCCAGCAGCAAGGGCTTCAGATAGAGACCCGCGAGGATCGGTACGTCGAAGCGCGCCAGCATGGCGCCCAGGAAGAAGGGCGTCACGGCGCCGATGACAAGCCCGATCGCGGTACCGATCAATGCCATGACGCCGACCAGGATCAGATAGAGCGCCAGCAACTGGCTGCTGCTGGCGCCGAGGCATTTCAGCACGGCGAGGCTGCGGGCCTTGCTTTCGAGAAAGGCCCGCACTGCATTGGCGACGCCGAGACCGCCGATCAGCAGGGCGCAGAAGCCGACCAGGTTGAGATATTGCGCCGTCCGGTTGAGGAAATTGCGCAGCCCCGTGGAGGCATCCTCGACGCCGCGGATGCGCCAGCCGGCGGTGGGAAAGCGCGCCGACAGCTGATCCTTGACGCGCGCCGCATCGAGGCCAGGCTGCAGCTTCACCTTGTAGACGTGATAGATGAGGCTGCCCGGCTGCGCCAGATCACTGGCGGCCAAGGCTTGCGGCGAAATCATCAGGCGTGGGCCCAGGCCGAAAATCTGCGAGCCGCGATCCGGTTCATGCAGCAAGGTGCCGGCGATGACAAGACGCACCTGGCCCAGGGTCACCGTGTCGCCGACGCCGATCTGCAGGCGCTGCAGCAGGGTCGGTTCGACCAAGGCGCCATAGCGGCCATCCGGCCGCTGCGTCAGGGCCGCCTGCAGGTCCTGCGGCGGATCGATCTCGGCCTGGCCATAAAGCGGATAGAGCCGGTCGACCGCCTTCACTTCCACCAGCGCCGGATCGCTCGATGCGGTGTTCGCAGCCGCTGTGCCCGCTGTCGTGTCCGCCACCGTGCCCGCCGTCGCTTTCACCATGGCTCGCATCTCTTCGGAATGCGTGACCGTGCCGCTGCCATTGAGGGCATGCATCTCATCCTGATCGGCCGGACGGTAGATCAGCCGGAATTCCAGATCGCCGCCCAGGATGGCTTTGCCATTGGCGGCGAGGCCGGCGACGATGCCGCTGGAGAGCGAGCCGATGGCGGCGATCACCGCAGCGCCGAGGATGAGGCAGATGAGGAAGATACGAAAGCCGCGCAGGCCGCCGCGCAAGCTGCTGCGCAGATCGCGCCAGGCGAATTTCAGCACGGCCATGGGTGATGACGCCATGCGGCCGCTCACGTCACTATATTGAACTGCGGGGATTTCGACAGCCGGTCATCCTTGATGCGTCCATCGGCGAGATGCACGATGCGGCTGCAGCGCGCCGCCAGCACCGGGTCATGGGTGATGAGCAACAGCGTGGAGCCATGCTCGCGCGCCAGCTCGAAGATCAGGTCCATGACCACCGCGCCGGTTTCCAGATCGAGATTGCCGGTCGGCTCGTCGGCCAGCAGCAATTTCGGTTTGCCGACGATGGCGCGGGCCAAAGCCACGCGCTGCTGCTCGCCGCCGGAAAGCTGTGCCGGATAATGCTGCAGCCGATGGGCGAGGCCGACCGCCTGCAGCGCCTGGCGCGCGGCGGCGAAGGCATCGGGAATACCCGCCAGCTCCAGCGGCACGGCGACATTTTCCACCGCCGTCATGGTGGGGATGAGGTGGAAGGCCTGGAAGACGATGCCGATCTCGCGGCGCCGGAACAAAGCCAGGCGGTCCTCGTTCAATTGCCCGAAATCCTGTCCGGCGATCCGCAAGCTGCCTTGCGTCGGCTTTTCCAGCCCGGCGATCAGCAGCATCAGGCTGGTCTTGCCGGAGCCTGACGGGCCAACCACGCCGACGGTTTCGCCCTGGGCGATGGTAAGATCGATGCCACGCAGGATATTGACCTCGCCGGCATCGCTCGCCAGTGTCAATTGCAGGCCGACGAGATCCACCGCCGGCGGTAAGCTACGGTGCTGCGAGACGGAGTCGATATTCATGAAAGTGGTCTGTGCCTTTCTTCTCTCGCTGACCGTCTGGTCCGGCCTGACAGTGTCATCGGCGTTGGTTTCCCCAGCCAAGGCGGCCGGGACAGAGCCGCGAATCCTGGCCTTCGGCGACAGCCTGACCGCGGGTTATGGCCTTTCTGAGGCAGACGGCTTTACCGCGCAATTGGCAGACGCTCTCGCTAAGATGGGGCGTCCGGCGCAGGTGATCAATGGCGGCGTGTCCGGCGATACCACGGCCGGCGGCCTGGCGCGGCTGGACTGGGCACTGAGCGACAAGCCGCAATTGATGCTGCTGGAGCTGGGCGCCAATGACATGCTGCGGGCGCTGCCGCCCGCCGCGGCGCGGACAAATCTCGAACAGATCATCGCCAAGGCGAGGGCGGCCGATATCCCCATCCTGCTGATCGGTATGCGCGCCCCGGCCAATCTCGGTGCCGATTACAAGCAGAATTTCGATCGCATCTTTCCCGATCTCGCGAAGGAGCATAACCTGCTTTTCTATCCGTTCATGCTGGACGGCGTGGCAGGCGATTCCGCCCTCAATCAGGGCGACGGCCTGCATCCCAATGCCAAAGGCGTCGCCATTATCGTGCAAAGGATCCTGCCCAGCGTGATCAAGCTGATGGATCAAATGCCGAAGGGGAATGAGATGCAGAAAGGTGCTGCCGGCAATGACGCCGGCTGATCGCCCGCCGCCGCAATTCCAGGCCGCTCACGCGGCGGATGCGCCCTGGCCGGATTTGGTCGATCGCTGCCTCGCCCGGTTGGACGCCGTTCGCCCGGATGTGGCACCCGGCGTTGCGGCATCGGGTGTGACATTGGCCCCCCATCTCGGTTTCATCTATGTGACCGATCTGCTGGCGGAAGATCTGCCGCAGATTCTCGACCGCCTGCGGGCTCGGACGGGTATCGCCGACTGGATCGGCACCACCGGCATCGGCATTGCCGCCAATGGCGGCACACCAGATCTGCCGGTATCCGGCGCGGCGATGGAAACGGCCGAATATTACAATGTGCCGGCAATGGCCGTCATGCTGGCCGACTGGCCGCGTGACGCCTACCGCCTGTTGGCGCCGATGACCGACGGGTCGCAGGCGGCGCTGGACCGGCATGCGGCCTGGATCAAGGCCCGGCAACCGGGCCTTGGCGTCATCCATGCCGATCCGCACCAACCCGGCCTGCCAGCGCGGATCGATCTGCTGGCGGCTGCCAGCGGCGCCTTCCTGGTCGGCGGCCTCTCTTCCTCGCGCGGTGCCGCACCGCAGGTGGCGGGCGAGCTCGGCGAAGACGGCCTGTCTGGCCTGCTGCTGGACAGCGGCATCACCGTCTTGGCCGGGCTCAGCCAGGGTTGCAGCCCGATCGGGCCCTTGCACCGCGTCACCGAGGCCGACCGCAACATCATCATGTCGATCGATGGCCGGCCGGCCCTGGAGGTGATGAAGGAAGAAATCGGCGAAATGCTGTCGCGCGATCTCCGGCGCTGCGCCAATTACATTTTCGTCGGTCTGCCGGTCGCCGGCAGCGATACCGGCGATTACCTGGTGCGGCAATTGACCGGCATCGATTCCGAGCGCGGCTGGATCGCTGTCGGCGACTTGATGGAGCGAGACCAGCAGATCCTGTTTGCCCGCCGCGACGTGCAGACGGCGCGGGACGATCTCGACCGCATGCTGCAGCGTCTGAAATCGCGCCTCGACCGGCCGGTCCGCGGCGGTCTCTATTTTTCCTGCCTGTCGCGGGGCGTCAATATGTTCGGGGCCGATGCCGCCGAGACGCGCCAGATCCTCGATACCCTCGGCGATTTTCCGCTGGTCGGGTTCTTCGCCAATGGCGAAATCAGCCATGGCCGCCTCTATGGCCATACCGGTGTTCTCGCCTTGTTTCTCTAAGTTCCCCCTCCCGCCGCCATTGTTCCCATCGCCACGGCAATGGGAACATGTGACGTCCGCATGACAAAAACTGCGGCCAGATGCCGCCCCCCATCGGCGGATCGTTCGCCTCTTGGCCAGCCCGGCAACCGGCTGCTATGATCGAGTCGGCCGCACCGGTCGAGTCGCGGCGCTTGGACCACGAGAGGGCAAGATGCGCCTATTCGTCGCCCTGACCCTGCCAGAAACCGTTCGCTGGCAATTACGTCTGCTCTGCGGCGGATTGCCGGGGACGAAATGGGTCCCGCCTGAAAATTTTCACATCACGTTGCGTTTCCTCGGCGATCTCGATGGCCGGGATCTTGACTATGTCGATGCGGCTCTGGCCGGCATCCGCGTCCCGTCTTTTTCGATCCGCCTGAACGGCGTTGGCCATTTCGGCAACAGCTCGCGTATCCGGGCGATCTGGGCCGGGGTGGAAAAGGAACCGGCGATCCAACATCTGCACGATAAGGTGGAATCCGCGGTGGTGCGAGCCGGGCTGGAGCCGGACCGGCAGAAATTCACGCCGCATGTCACGCTCAGCTATCCGAAGGATCCGCCGATCAGCAAGGTGCAGCAGTTCCTCGCGTCGCACAGCCTGTTCCGCAGCGAGCGCTTCGAGGTGACGCATTTCACGCTGTTTTCCAGCTTCATCGGCGGTGAACATGCGATCTATTCGGCGGAGCGTTCTTACGCCTTGTCGCAGCCGCTGGGGATGCACTCTTTCGCAGCGGCGGAGATGTAATAAGGCCGTGCCGTCTCAGCTGCGGCCTTGACCTTCCGGGTGACGCGGCAGCAAGGCATCCAGGCCGCGCATCTCTGCCGATAGCCGTGCCTCGGTGACGGCTTGCCAGTCATGCATTTCGGCCCGGCACAGATCGTCGCACGGATGCTCCGTCGGCAGGAACCGCTTGCGATGGGCGATCATATCCGCCAGCAGCTGCCGGCGGGCAGCCCCGTCAAGATGGACGGCGAGGCAAAGCTTGCAGGCCATGACGGGTTCCGCGATCTGCACCGCTGTCGCCGCCAGGGATTGCGACAGCGCGGCAATCAGCCAGTTGCGGCCGCTGCGCGCCAAAGCCAGCCGGCCTGCTCTGTCGATGCCGATATGCCCCCGTTGCAGCCCGCGTTCGATGGCGGCACGCAGAACATCGCCGACCGGTTGCCAGGCGATCTGGAACGCAAAACCGGCAACCTCTTCAACCGCCGATCCCGGCCGCACCGGCCCCGCTAGCAGCCGCGTCAGCACCACGATGCAGCCGATCTCGCCGATGCCTGCCGCCGGCCTGTCACCGATCTGATCCCGATATCCGGCGCGATCCTGCTTGCGCATCTGCGGCGGCGGATCAGTGAACCAAAGCCGGCATGTCTTGCGACGACAGTCTCGCCGCAGCCTGCTGCAGCAGGCTGACCCTTGCCGCTGCCTGGCGGGTGGATTTGTCCGCCAGCGGCTCACCGGTCATCTGGACATCCGCCGCCTTGCCGGTGATTTGCCCCTTCGTCAGCAGCAGGCCGGCATGGGCGAGCAGCTTTGCCAGCGAGACCAGCGATGGAAAGGCGTTGCGCACGGCCGCTGGCGGCAACAGCTCGGACAGACCGGTATAGGCCAGCGACAGATTGCCATCCTGGCCGGCGGCGACGGTCTCCAGCAGCAGGATTTCGTCTTCGCTGACATGCCGGCATTTGACGCAGCGTATGTCGATCTGGCGGCTGGCGGCGACGGCGATCACCTGAAAAACCTCGTCCAGCGACCGACCGGCGGTGCCGAGGCCGAAGCGGGCGAAACCTTCACCCGATAACTCGGCAAAATCGCGCTGCGTTTTCAGCGCCGCCACCCAGGTCCGCATGCCCCAGATCAGGAACTGGCCGGCAAAAGGCAGCCGGTCGATCAATATCGACGCATCGGCCTGATCCTCGGCGGTGTGGTGCGGGTGATTGTCATTGGCGTTGTCGCTCATCGGAAATCCATTTCTGAGGCGGGGACGGAGCTGCGGCGATCGGGAGGCCCGGGATGGCCGGTTTCGGCCATGTCGGCCGGCTGCCGATGTGGATCGCGGCGCGTTGTCGCGAGGTGACGGGCAACCCCGGCGTGGGCCGAACACGCCGACCGCGATGTCGTGTCCGTCACCTCGCGAACAAGACGGACCCTAGCAGGATCGTTTCGCGATTGCAACTCATTCTCATTTGCATGATGTAATTTTTCTGCCGGCTTCAGCCGAGAGCGGACCGACGGGGCCGTTTCAGCCGCGGGAACCCAGCAAGGCTGCGCCAAAGCCGATGAAAAGACCGCCCGTCACGCGATCGAAAAGCCGCCGCAGCTTGGGCCGGGTGAGATAGGCGGCCAGCTTCTGCCCGCCCAATCCATAAACCGCATACCAGAACAGATCGGTGGCGCCGAAGGTCGCGACCAGAAGGACGAATTGCGGCGCCTGTGCCGCGCTCTTATCCACGAATTGCGGCAGAAAGGCCGTCGCGAACAGCAATAATTTGGGATTGCTGATACCGACGAAAAAGCCGCCGCGGAACAGGCCGAAGGCGGAGAGGTTGCCGACGATCCGGCCGGTACCCGCTTGTGCAGCGCCCGCTTGCGCATCAACCGAGGCGTCGCCGCCCAGCCAGGCGCGGATGCCAAGATAGAGAAGGTAAGCCACGCCGGCATAGCGAATGAGGTCGAATAGCATGGGCGATGCGGTCAGGACGGCGCTGAGACCGGCAGCCGAGGCTGCCAGCGCCGCGACCAAGCCGGTCAGGCATCCGGCCATCGCCGGCAGTGACCGGCGCAGACCGAAGGTCACGCTGCGCGACAACACATGCAGCATGTTCGGGCCGGGCGTCGCGCTCAGCAGAAAAACGGCGCAAAGATAGAGCCACCAAGTATGCAAGCTCATCGCGGTTTCCCGGTACAATTTATAGGTTCAGGAAGAGAGGCCGCCGAGCATGGCCGACGCGTGCTACCGCACGATGTCGCCCTGGTGGAAATGCGTTACGACCGTAACGAATCCCTCCGTAAAGCCCGCGCCAAGTCCCCGGGTCACCCGCGATTTCACGCGGCGACAAATCGGTCTAGGATCGATTACCCGTCATGCTGGTTGGTAGATGATGGATGCCGGCGGGACTGGCGGGAAGAAGGAGAAATACCATGGTTGCGAAACTGACATCGGCCGAACGCGACAGCGCCTTGGCCACCTTGCCCGGCTGGCAGCTGGTCACCGGCCGCGATGCCATCCAGCGCAAGATCAAATTCCCCGATTTCAACGCCGCCTGGGGTTTCATGAGCCGGGTCGCCCTGCTGGCGGACAAGCAGGATCATCATCCGGAATGGCAGAATGTCTATAACCGGGTCGACATCCTGCTGACGACCCATGACTGCGATGGCCTCAGCCAGCGTGACGTCAAGCTGGCCCAGGCCATCGATAAGATCCTGACGGAACTTAAAGCCGGCTGAACAGCGTTATTTCGGCGCCAGCCGCAGGGCGCCATCCAGCCGCACGACTTCGCCGTTCAGCATGACATTCTCCACCATATGCTGCACCAGGCGGGAAAATTCCCGGGCTTCCGCTAGGCGCGAGGGAAACGGCACGGATTCGCCCAGGCTCTTCTGGATATCGGGCGGCAGGTTCAGCATCATCGGCGTCGCCACCAGTCCCGGGGCGATGGCCAGCACCCGGATGCCGCTGCGGGCGAGATCGCGCGCCGCCGGCAGGGTCATGCCGACGATCCCGGCCTTGGAGGCGGCATAAGCCACCTGACCGATCTGGCCCTCATAGGCGGCGACCGAGGTGGTGTTGACGATGACGCCGCGCTCGCCATCGGCCAGTTGCTCCGCGCCTGCCATATCGGCGGCGGCCAGGCGCATCATGTTGAAGGTGCCGATCAGATTGACCTCGATCACCTTGGCGAATTTCTCCAGCGCCAGCGGACCTTCCTTGCCGAGGATCCGGCCGGGGATCAGGATGCCGGCGACATTCACCAGGATGCGCAACGGGCCATGGGCGGCCCGGGCGGCGGCGATGGCCTGTTCGGCCTGATCCGCCTTGGTGATATCGCAACTCAGGGCGAGGCCGCCGATTTCCTTTGCCACGGCCTCGGCGCCCTCTCGGTTCACATCCAGCACCGCAACCTTGGCGCCAAGCCCGGCCAGATGCCGGGCGACATCGGCGCCGATGCCCGAACCGCCACCAGTGACCAAGGCGGCCTGACCTGCAATCTGCATGAGGAATCCTTTCTTGGGGATGTTTTGACCGACGATTTCCGCTTCGGCGCCGGTTCTAGCAGAGCCTTCCCCTTTTGGCACGGGGAAGCGGCAATCGTGAAACGTCACGGGCCAGGTCCGGGTCTTGCGTCGATGATGGCCGGCAAATCGTCGGTACAGGGCTGGCACTTCGCCGGAACCGACCCCCACCCGCAGCCCGGCCCTAGCCGACGATGGTTTTAGCCTTGGCAAGGAACCGGCGCCGTTGCATAAAAAGAATGAAGTCGCGCACAGACCGCGACGGGCTGGCTGTATCGATCTCGATGCAAACCGGCCGATAAATGCCTGATCGGCCGATGCGCAACCGCAAGGCGGTCAGGTGGGAGGAAGTCAGAGTCCGATGGTCGGGGTTCCCGATTTGCCGTATTCCACTGCGGCCTGCATCTCATGCCTGCATGATGTCGCTCATGCGGCGCTCTTCCCTGCTGTTCAACCGGCCGGACGGCACAGCGCCAGGCCCGATGCCAGGCCCGGTGCCAGGATTGCATCCGCGCTGGTCCAAGAGCTTGCGCCAAAGCGATCGGCGCCCGCCCTCAAGACATTCTGAAAGATCGCAAGTAGCTCAGGAGGCTTAACGTGAAGAAACTTACCATCCTAATGTCGATCGCCATTCTGGCGCTCAGCACGAGCATTGCCAGCGCCGCCGAAAAGATCAGGATCGCTACAGAAGGTGCTTATGCGCCCTTCAACTTTGTCGCCGATGACGGCAGCCTGCAGGGCTTCGATGTCGATATCGCCAAGGCTCTGTGCGAAAAGATGAAGGCCGATTGCGAGATCGTGAAGCAGGATTGGGATGGCATGATCCCCGGTCTGCTGGCCAAGAAATTCGACGCTATCGTCGCCTCGATGTCGATCACGGCGGAACGCAAGCAGAAGATCGCCTTCTCCGACAAATACTACAACACGCCGGCGGTCCTCGTCGCGCGCAAGGACAGCAAGATCCAGATCGGTGCCGACGGCAATCCGGTACCGGACTCGCTGAAGGGCCTGAAGATCGGCGTGCAGCGCTCGACCATTCATGAAAACTTTGCCCGGGCCCATTTCAAGGGCGCTGAAATCATGGTCTATGATTCGGCCGACAACGCCAATCTCGATCTGGTCAATGGCCGCATCGATGTCCGCATGGATGACATCCTGGCGCTCAAGGAAGGCGTGCTGAAGGGCGAAGGCGGCGATCAGTTCCAGATCTTCGGCAAGGGCTATGTCGGCGGCGAGCTGGGCGAAGGTGTGGGCGTCGGCCTGCGCAAGGAAGACACCAAGCTGCGCGACGAATTCAACGCCGCACTCAAGGAAATCATCAAGGACGGCACCTACAAGAAGCTGAACGACAAGTATTTCGACTTCGACGTCTACGGCTCCTAAGCTCGTTGACTCAGCACGGCCGCCGGTCTCTTGCACGACCGGCGGCCGTTTTGTTTTTGACCGCGACCATGGACCGGCTAGACTTGATCTGCGAAAGAGGACGACCGGATGTTTGACCTCAAAGGCTATGGCCATCTTCTGCTGGAAGGCGCGCTGGTCACGATCGAGGTGGCCATCTGCGCCATGCTGGTCGCCATCGCTCTGGGTCTGGCCGGCGCGGCCGGCAAGCTGTCGCAAAATCGGATCGCCCATGGCATCGCCAACGCCTATACGGTGATCATCCGCGGGGTGCCCGAACTGGTGCTGATGCTGCTGATCTATTACGGCGGCACCGTGCTGGCGCAGACGCTCGCCGCCACGCTCTTCGGCAATGATCAGCCGATCGATATCAACAACTTCATCGCCGGCACGCTGGTGATCGGTTTCGTCTATGGCGCCTTTGCGACCGAGGTCTTTCGCGGCGCCTTCCAGTCGATCCCGAAGGGCCAGATCGAGGCGGCAAAAGCTTGCGGCATGAACAAGACGCAAGTCTTCCACCGTATCAAGCTGCCGCAAGTCTGGCGCTTTGCCATTCCCGGTCTGGGCAATGTCTGGCTGGTTCTTCTGAAGGCGACGGCGATCATTTCCGTGATCGGCCTTCCCGAACTGACGCGCCAGGCCAGCATCGTGATGAATCCGACGCGCAAGCCCTTCACCGTCTTTCTGATCGCAGCGGCGCTCTATCTCGCGATGACGGCCGTGTCGGATTTTGTCCGGCACCGCCTGGAGCGGCGCGCCGGTCTCGGCATCCGGCGGGCGTGAGGGGGGATCGGTGATGAATTTCGATTTCGCCCTGATCTGGAACAGCCTGCCGGATCTCTTCGGCAGCGGCCTCGTGCTCACCATCCAATTGACCGTGATCTCGGTGCTGGCGGGCCTCTGCCTTGCCGTGCCGCTGGGCGTGCTGCGCACCTCGCCCAATTGGTGGATTTCCGGTCCGATCTATCTCTACACCTATATCTTCCGCGGCACGCCGCTGCTGATCCAGCTCTTCCTGATCTATTACGGCTTCGGCCAGTTCCGCTGGCTCAGGAGCACGTTCCTGTGGGATTTCTTGCGCGAAGGCTATTGGTGCTGCCTGATCGCCTTCGCCCTCAACACCGCCGCTTACACCACGGAAATATTACGCGGCGCGATCCAGAACGTGCCTCATGGCGAGGTCGAGGCGGCGCGCGCCATCGGCATGTCCCGCTTCACGGTCTTGCGCCGGATCGTGCTGCCGCAGGCCCTGCGCATCATGCTGCCGGCCTATTCGAATGAGGTGGTGCTGATGCTGCAGGCAACCTCGATCGCCAGCCTGGTGACGCTGATGGATCTGACCGGCGTGGCGCGGGTGATCATCGCCCGCACCTTTGCGCCTTATGAACTCTTCATCACCATCGCCTTGATGTATATCGCCATGACCTACGGCATCATCTGGCTGTTCAAGAAATGGGAACAGTATCTGATGCGCCATATCGGCGAGCGGCCGTCGGAAATTCTGGAAGAAGGCGCGCTGGTCACGCGCTGACATGTCACCCGCTGATAACGCCACGCGCCGACAGGCCATGCGCGGACAGCGCCATGCATGGCGGGGCGGATGTCAGCCTTGCGGCATGAAGGATGCGAGGGGCTGACGCTGTTCGCCGGCCGCGGTGAAATTCGCCGGCGCCAGCCAGGCTTCGAAAGCGGCCTTGCGCGCCGGCCATTCCTTGTCGGTGATGGCATACCAGGCGGTGTCGCGGTTGCGGCCCTTATAGATCGTCGCCTGGCGGAAGATGCCCTCGAAGCGGAAGCCAAGGCGTAACGCCGCCCGGCAGGATGGTGCGTTCAGCGCGTCGCATTTCCATTCATAGCGGCGATAGCCGAGTTCGTCGAAGACCCGGCGCATCATCAGATACATGGCCTCGGTGGCGGCGGCGCTGCGCTGCAAGGCGGGGGCGTAATTGATATGGCCGACCTCGATCACACCGGTACCGGGTTCGATCCGCAGATAGCTGGCGACGCCGACGGCCTTGTTGCTGCGCTGATCGATGACGGCATGAAACAGCGGATCATCGCCGCCGCAGGTCTGGCTCATCCAGGCTTGATAGGCGCTAAGATCATCAAAGGGACCATAAGGGAGATAAGTCCAGATGCGATGATCCCGATCCGCCAGATTGGCCGCATGCAGATCGGCGGCGTGCCGCGCGGGGTCCAAGGCTTCGATCCGGCAAAAGCGGCCGACCACGGGTGTTTTCGGCGGCCGCGCCCGCGGGCTCCAGCCGGGCACGGCAAAGCCGATCGGCTGGCCGAGATCATTGACCGTATCGCTCATGTCGCACCTTGATCCGTCGCTATTGGAAATCCACCGGCAATATACTTGCCTGCCGGTCGTCAGGTCTAAAGCAGCCTGTCATCGGCGGCCAGGACCGGATTACGTCGGCTGCTGGATCCACCATGGCAGTCACCTGCGCTTCCGGCTGAAGGGCAGCGGCATCTCCGAGGGCGGCTCGCTCGAATCTGCGGCTTCCCAGTCTTCAAGGGCGATACACTGTCCGGCCATGCCAGCCTTCGTTACCGGGAAGATACCAAACTCCACGAGATATTTTTCATTGGATTTGGTCGGCCAGTCATAGGCGCCAAAGACCGGCTGCTGGTTTTCCCAGGCAAGACGATAGGCGGCCATCAACTGCTCGACATAACTGGCCTCGACATCCGACAGATCGTCGAGATAGCGGCCGGTCAGCTCGATGCCGTTCATCTCGACGATCAAGGTGCCGGCCAGTCGATAGAGAACGCGAAAGGGCGCCTCGATCTCCACCACGATCAGATGCGGGAGCAGCTCCTTGAGTTCGAGCGGATCGATATCCTGCCGGATGGGGACGCTGCGGCCGGCGCGTTTCTTCTCCCAGTAACCGGCGAAATGCAGAAGGCGCGGCGAGCGGATGTCGTCAGCGGCAATCAAGGCAAACATGGGTTACGCCACTCCCCGCCAGCAATATCTCGCCGCCAGATTATCAATCGACTTTGGCACGTACAAATTGTATAATCAATAAATATTGTCCGCAAAGATAGTATGGCGCGACAGCAGAATCCAGCGGCATCTTTGCCATCGGCGAACCGAGCAGATTTATCGATGAAATCTATCGCTGACCCACAGAATCCCGCCTCTCGTTCGCCGCATTGCGGCAAAGATCGTTCTAGGCGGTCTTGAGGATCGCCCGGAACTGCGGATCGAACGTACGGGAGATCGGCTCCATCGCCGCACCCTGCGCAACCGCCCAGAGATTGGCGGTGCCCAGCGTCAGCCGCGGCAAGTTCCGCACCGGCCGGTCCGAGACCGAAGGCAGCAGCGGATCGACATGCCGGGCGATCTCCAGCAGCAAGTCATGGGGCAGTTGCCCGCCCAGCACGACGGTTTGCGGATCGAACAGAGCTTCGGCGACCTGCACCGCGTAACGCAGATGATCGCCGGCTTGCGCCGTCCAATCCATTAATCGGGGATCGCGTTCACGCAGCAGTGTCTCCAATCGACCGAACAGGCCGGCCATGCCGGGATCGAGCTTCAATGCCCGGCAGACCGACAGGACGGAGACGTAATGTTCCAGGGTCTGCGGGCCGCCGGGCTCGCGCGTCGCAGCCGGCGACGGCAGCTGGCCGATCTCGCCGGCATTGGCGGCGGTGCCGGCATAAAGCTCGCCCTGGATGATCAAGCCGGCGCCAAGCCCGTAGCCGAGAAAGAGATAGACGAAATTGTCGAGACCGCTGGCGACACCATACATCTTCTCGGCGATGGCGGCGGCGCCCGCATCGTTCTGCAACCCCGCCGCCAGCCCGGTCTCCGCCTCCAGCCGTTTCAGCAAGGGGAATTCATGCCATTCGCGCATCACCCAGGGATCGATCAGCGTGTCGGCAGGCGGATGCTGCGGATCCGACCACACGCCGAAGGGTCCCGGCATGGCGACGCCCAGACCCAGCAACCGCCGGTCGCTATGCGGATTGGCCGCCTTGAAATCGCGCCGGATCGCGGCGATCAGATCGAGGACGATCTTGAAGCCCTTTTTCGGCCCGCCTTTCGGCAGCCGATGCTGATGCCGGCTGAGCGTGCGGCCGGTCAAGTCGATGCCGACGCCCAGCACCTGATGGCGGTCGATCTGGATGCCGATCGCATAGGCACCGGTAGCGACGATGCGATAGGGGGTGGCGGGCTGGCCGCGGCCGCCGCGGATCGGGGCATCGGCACTGACCAGGCCGTCGGCGCTGAACTGGTCGATGATGTTGCTGACCGTCTGGGCGGTCAGCTGCGTCGCCCGCGCGATCTCGGCCCGCGACAGGGCGCCGTTCAGCCGCAGCGCGTCGAAAACGACGCGCCGGTTATGGGCACTGGCGCCGCCCAGATTGGTCCCGGCCGTGGCCAAGATCGGTCGCTTCACCTTACCCCTCACCCGCTCGCGGCATGCCTGAACCGGGGGAAATCCATCCCGGGCATCGGCATTGACAGCGTGGACAATTTGCCGGAAACTAATTAAGTCAAATAAATTGATTTAATTCGGAAGGCGATGCAAGCGCCTTTATCTGCGGCCGTCGCACCCCGGTTCCTCTTCTCCGGGCAATGGCCGTGGCGATCGAGTGCAATCCACCAGATCGGCAAAGATCTGGATCACTGTGGGAGGACGGAATGTCAGGCAAGTTACGTTCATTGATCATGCGGGCCGCTTTCGGCGGCGCCATCCTGGCCGGCGGCCAGATGGCCGGCCATGCCGCATCGGCCGAAACCACCATCAACGCCTTGTTCATGAGCCAGGCGGCTTACAGCGAAGACGATGTCCGCGCCATGACGGCGGATTTCGAGAAGGCCAATCCCGGTATCAAGGTGAAGCCGGAATTCGTGCCCTATGAAGGCCTGCACGACAAGATCACCTTGGCCCAGGGTGCCGGCAGCGGTTACGACGTGGTGCTGTTCGACGTGATCTGGCCGGCTGAATTCGCCGAGAACAAGGTGCTGGTCGATGTCACCGACAAGGTGACGCCGGAGATGAAGAAGGGCGTGCTGCCCGGTGCCTGGACGACAGTCGACTATAAGGATCATGCCTATGGCATGCCCTGGATTCTCGACACCAAATACCTCTATTACAACACCGAGATCCTGAAGAAGGCCGGCATCGCCCATCCGCCGAAGACCTGGGCCGAATTGGAAAAGCAGGCCGAGATCATCAAGCAGAAGAAGCTGGTGGAATTCCCCATCGTCTGGAGTTGGCAGCAGGCCGAAGCGGCGATTTGCGATTACACCACGCTGGTTGCGGCCTATGGCGGCAAGTTCCTCGATGCCGGCGGCAAGCCCGCTTTCCAGACCGATGGCGGCGTCGATGCGCTGAGCTACATGGTCGAGAGCATGGATAAGGGCCTGACCAATCCGCATTCCAAGGAATATCTCGAAGAGGATGTCCGCCGCGTCTTCTCCAGCGGCGATGCGGCCTTCGCCCTCAACTGGACCTATATGTACAACATGGCCAATGGCGATCCGAAGGAATCGAAGATCGTCGGCAAGGTCGGCGTCGTGCCGGCGCCGGGCGTCGAGGGCAAGAGCAAGGCCTCGGCCGTCAACGGCTCGATGGGCCTCGGCATCACCTCGACCAGCCAGCACAAGGATGAGGCCTGGAAGTATATCGCCTTCATGACCTCGGAAAAGGTGCAGAACAAATATGCCAAGCTCAGCCTGCCGATCTGGTCGGCTTCCTATAGCGATCCGGCGGTCACCAAGGGCCAGGAAGAACTGGTCAAGGCGGCGAAGCAATCCCTGGGCCTGATGTTCCCGCGCCCGACCACGCCGACCTATCAGCAATTGTCGACCCAGTTGCAGCAAGCCATCCATACGGCGCTGCTGAAGCAGGCGACGCCGGAAGCGGCGTTGAAGACGGCGGCGGATGCGGCCGGCGGCGGCGGGCTGTAAGCCCGGCCGGGATTTGATCTAGAACACCACGATCTAGAACACCACGATCTAGAACACCACTGGGCGGCCGATGATGAATGGGAATTGGATGAGTCTGCGGAGCTGGCTGTTGCTGGCACCCTTGCTCGCCATCATGACCTTCGTCATCGGCTGGCCCCTCGCCAAGACCATCGCCGTCAGCTTCACCGATGCAAAACTGCTGGGTGGCGATGTCAACTGGGTCGGTCTCGCCAATTACCAGAAGGTCTTCAGCGCCCCGGCTTTCTATGCCACGGTCTGGACCACGATCCGCTTCGTGCTGATCTCCGTCGGCGGCGAATTGCTGCTGGGCCTGCTGGCGGCGCTGCTGCTCGATCAGCGTTTTTTCGGCCGCGGCCTGCTGCGCGCTTTGATGATCCTGCCCTGGGCGCTGCCCACCGTGGTCAATGCCACCATGTGGCGGTTGATCTATAATCCCGATTTCGGCGCTTTCAACGCGCTCTTCACCCAGCTTGGCCTGATCGGCGCCTATCGCAGCTGGCTCGGCGAACCGACCAGCGCGCTCTATGCCGTCTGCCTGGCCGATGTGTGGAAGAACTTTCCGCTGGTGGCGCTGATCGCGCTGGCCGCCTTGCAAGCGGTGCCCCGCGAATTGCGGGCGGCTGCAGTGATCGACGGCGCCGGTCCCTGGTCGCGTTTCCGTGCCGTCATATTGCCTTATCTGATCGGCCCGCTCACCGTCGCCGTGGTCTTACGCATCATCGAGGCCTTCAAGGTCTTCGACATCATCTGGGTGATGACACGCGGCGGCCCCGCCAATACCACCAAGACGATCAGCATCCTGGTCTATCAACAGGCCTTCTCGTTTCAGCAGGCGGGGCTCGGCGCCTCCATCGCTTTGGTCATGGTGCTGATCAGCACGATCCTCATCACCACCTATGTCGTCATCCTGCGCAAGCAGGGCGAGCTGAAGTAAAGCGCGGGGTCGCAACGTTGGAACGGCAAAATCCCTGGTTCGGCCTCTTCATCCATCTTTGCGCCATCGCGCTGGCGCTGTTCGTGCTGGCGCCGCTGCTCTGGATGCTGATCATGAGCGTCAGCAGCACCAATGACCTCACCACCATTCCGCTGCGCTGGATCCCGGCCGATTTCGATTTCCATCGTTATGTCGAATTGCTGACCGTCAGCCCGAACAGTATCGGCGAGGCCTTCCTCGCTTCCTTGCGCAACAGCCTGTTGGTGGCCGGCATGGCGGCCTGCGGTGCGCTGCTGGTGGCGATCCCGGCCGCCTGGTCGGTGTCGCGCTCGCCGGGGCGGCAGCGTCTGGCGCTCTATGGCGTGGTCGCCACTTACATGCTGCCCCCGGTCGCCTTGGTGGTGCCGATCTATTTTGCGCTGAGCGCTCTCGGTGCGTTGAACTCCGTCTTCAGCCTGGCGGTGGTCTATCTCACCATCCTCGCCCCCTTCACCACCTGGCTGCTGAAAAGCAGCTTCGACAATATCCCGCAGGAAATCGAACTGGCGGCGATGATGGACGGGGCCAGGCTCGATCAGATCCTGCGCCGCATCACGCTGCCCTTGGCCGGGCCGGCTCTGGCGACCACCGGCCTCTTCGCCTTCCTGCTGGCCTGGGATGAATTCTTCTATGCCCTGCTCTTCACCGCCGATCAGCGCGCCAAGACGGTAACCGTGGCGATTGCCGATCTCGCCGGCGGCCGCATCGCTGATTACGGCCTGATCGCCACCGCCGGCATCCTGGCGGCCCTGCCGCCTGTGCTGATCGGCTTCTTCCTGCAACGATCCCTGATTGCCGGCCTCACCGCCGGCGGCGTGAAAGGCTAAGACCATGACCACCCCGCTTACGACCACTCCATCTGCAACTACTGCCCTGCCCGCCGGCCTCGCGGCCCTCCATGTCGAAATGGCGAAGCAGCATCGCGACGCGCTTGACTCATACAATACTGCAGGCGACATCGCGGCGCTGATCGCAACCTCGGCGCGGCGGACCGGACGCCTGATCCTGCTCGGCATGGGCGGTTCCCAGGCAGTCAATCGCATGGCCGAGCCGGATTATCGCGCGCAAGGCCTGCGCTGCCTGGCCTTGACCCTGTCGGAACAGCTTTACTCGCCGCTCGATCTGACCGATGCGACCGTCATCGTCACCTCGCAATCCGGCGAATCCGCCGAGGTGCATCGCTTGTTCGAAAACCTCGGCAAGACCGGTAGCGTCGGCAAAACGGGGGACGTGTTCGGCCTGACGTTGGAAGGCAGGTCGTTCCTTGCCCGCACCTGCCCGTCGCTGATCGGCGCCGGCGGCTCGGAAAAGGCCTTTGCCGCCACCCGCAGCCTGCTGATCAGCCTCGCCTTGCATCAGCGCGTGCTGGCGGCCCTGGGCGCCGATGCAACGCCGGCATTGGAGATCCTGCAAAAGCCGGTCGAGCCGGATATCACCGCTGCCGCCGATAAACTGGCGGCTTGCGACGCCATCGTCTTTTCCGGCCGCGGCTTGCGCGGTCTGGCCGAAGCGGCGGCGTTGGGGGCGATGGAGCTTGCGCGCATGCCGTCTTATGCGTTGGAAGGCGGCCAGTTCCGCCACGGCCCGCTGGAGATTCTCGGACCCAAAATCGGCGTCGTCGTGGTCCGCGCCGATGAACCCGCCGCGGCGCTCTGCGAGGATTTGGCCCGCCAAACGGTAGAGGCCGGCTCGCCCACGGTGATGATCGATGCCAGTGGTCAGGCCGGCACATCCGGCGCGCTGCGTCTGGCCGTTGGCAAGGCCCAGGGCCTCGCCGCCAATCTCGCTTTGCTGCCGCCGGTCCAGCGTCTGGTCATCGAGATCGCGCGTCGCCGCGTCGCGGATGTCGGCACGCCGATCCGCAGCGGCAAGGTGACAAGGGTTGAATAGGATGGCGGGGTTGAAGAGGATGACGAGGGTTGAACGATGACCCGGCGCGAACAGGCAGCGTGATGCGCCCCGCTCCCTTGCGCCCGCTGGCCCTCATCGGCAACGTCAATATCGATATCATCATCGGTGCTGCGGAGCCCTGGCCTCGGCCGGGTACCGAAATCATGGTCGATCATGGCGAGGTGCGCGTCGGGGGCGCCGTCGGCAATACCGCCTTGGCGCTGACAGCCATGGAATTGCCGTTCCAGTTGGCCGCCAATACCGGCAAGGATCATCTCGGCGACTGGCTGCGCGATGCCTTTGCGGATCACAGCGCAAGCTGGCCGGTGGAAGCGACCGCCACGACCTTTTCCGTCGGCGTCACGCATCCCGATGGCGAGCGCACCTTCTTCACCATGCCGGGACATATCCCGCTGCTCTCGCTGCAGACCGTTCAGCATTGTCTCAATATCGAGAAACTACGCGGCGGCATCGCGCTCATCGCCGGCTGCTATCTCACCGACCGGCTAACGGCGACCTATGCCGAATTGTTCGCCTGGTTGCGGACCTTTGACGTCGAGATCGCGCTGGATACCGGCTGGCCGGTCGCCGGCTGGGTACCGGAGGTGCTGACCGCCACCCGCTCCTGGCTGCCGCATTGCCAACATTTCCTGGTCAATGAAGTGGAGATCACCTCGCTGGCCGGTACCGAGACGGTGGCGGCCGCGATGGAACAGATCGCGCGGTTGATGCCGGCGGATGCCAAACTGGTGGTCAAACTGGGTGCCGGTGGTGCGATCGGCTTGCATCGCGGCGAGGTCGCCCGGGCGAAGGCACCGCAGGTGACGCCCATCGATACGATCGGCGCCGGCGATGTGTTCAATGGCGGCTATCTGGCGGCTTTGGCCAGGGGCGAGGATTTTCAGGCGGCGATCGAAACCGGCGTCAATGTCGCGTCGCGGGCGATCTCGACCTTGCCGCGGCGATATGATGTCGCCGGCTCTGCAGACGAGACAAGCAAGGCGACGGAACCGCAGATTCCAGACAGGACAGCGTGATGGCAACACTCAATCTGAAAGGCATCAAGAAACGCTACGGGCAGATCGAAACCCTGACGGGCATCGATCTCGACCTTGCCGATGGCGAATTCCTGGTGCTGCTGGGCTCCTCCGGCTGCGGCAAGTCCACCTTGCTCAACATCATCGCCGGGCTGCTGCAACCCAGCGCCGGCGATGTGCTGATCGACGGCAAGTCGATCGTCAATGTGCATCCCAAGGATCGCAACATCGCCATGGTGTTCCAATCCTATGCGCTCTATCCCAACATGACCGTGGCGCGCAATCTCGGCTTCGGCCTGGAGATGCGCAAGGTGGGGAAGCAGGCGCGCCAGGCGGCAATCGAGAAAGTGGCGGCCATCCTGCAGATCGAACATCTGCTGGACCGCAAGCCGGCGGCCTTGTCCGGCGGCCAGCGCCAGCGCGTGGCGATCGGCCGCGCCATGGTGCGCGAGCCCAAGGTCTTCCTGTTCGACGAGCCGCTCTCCAATCTCGATGCCAAATTGCGCGTCGAAATGCGCACCGAGCTGAAGAAGCTGCATCAGCGCCTCGGCACCACCATCGTCTATGTCACCCATGACCAGATCGAGGCGATGACCCTGGCGACGCGCATCGCCATCATGCGGAACGGTGTCGTGCAGCAATTCGCGACACCGCATGAGGTCTATGAGCGCCCGGCCAATCTCTATGTCGCCGGCTTCATCGGCTCGCCCGGCATGAATTTCATCCACGGGAATATGAGCCTCGAACGCGGCCAGCAAGGTGTTCGGACGACGGCGACTGACGACGGATCATCGGCCTTCCTGCCCTTGCCATTGAGCTTTGCCGGCCTCAAAGCCGGCCAGGCCGTCATTCTCGGCATCCGGCCGGAAACCATCGCGCTGTCGGACACCGCCATCCCGTCGGATGGCCGTTTTGCCGCCTTCGAGGCGCTGGTCGACGTGCTGGAGCCGACCGGCGCCGATACATTGGCGACATTGAAGCTGGGCCCGGATCAGATCACCGCGCGGCTGCGGCCGGGTGATCTGCAGGCAACCGGCGGCACGGCACGCTTCGTCGCCGATATGAGCCGCGCCAACCTGTTCGATCCGGAAAGCGGTCTGCGGATTTCCTGACGCGCGCTCCGTTCGCGCCCTGCTGTCGCGGATACCCGGTATCGCGGTCGGTCTCGCACAACTTGTCCCGGGCGGCTCTCGTCTAAGCTGAGCGCTTGTTCGCCATTGGGTTGTCCGGTCTTGCCTCGCGAGATCATGACGGGCGAGTTCGCAACGGATCGCCATGCTCGCCATCGCCCTCACATTCTTCTTCACCTGCTATCTGGCCTTGGCCTATGGCCTCGGCCTCTATCTCTTTCCGGTTCTGCTGCCGGATATGCAGGCCTCGCTCGGTTTCGATTACACGACGATCGGCCTGATGTCGGGAGCGGCGCAGGCAGGCTATATGGTCGCCGCCTTGCTCAGCGGCGCGTTGACACCCCGGATCGGCGGCACACGCCTGGTCTTTCTCTCGATCTTTGTCTGTGCCGTGACTTTGGCCTGCCTGTCGCAGGTCACGGGGCCCTGGCTGCTCGGTGCCGGCCTCACGATGCTGGGTGCTGCGGCAGCATCGATCTGGGTGCCGATGGTCGATGTGGTCGCCCGGTTCATTCCGGAACGCAATCGCGCGACGGTGTTCGGCGTCTTCTCCAGCGGCGGCGGTTACGGCGCGCTGGTCAACGGCATGGTGGTGCCGGGCCTGCTGCTATCGGTCGGCTGGCGCTCGGTCTGGCTGGTTCTGGGATTGGCGACTTTGGCCTTGGCCCTGATCGGCGGCATCATTCTCTACCGCTTCGGCATTTTCGCGCGCCACGCTTCGATGACAGCCGCCGCCAAGACACCGGCTTTACGTGGTGCTGCGACATTGCTGCGCTCGCGGCTGGTATTGTTGCTTTGGACGCTGATGTTCTTCATCAGCATTGCCTATCTGCCGTTCCAGACCTATCTCGCCGCTTATCTGCGGACCGAGCTTTCCTTTTCGGTACAGCAGACCGGCGCGCTATGGACGGTCTTCGGCCTTGCGGCGGCGGTCGGCGGTGCGGCGCTCGGCCTGTTGGCCGACCGCATCGGCATCCGCCGCGCCATGGCGGTGACGCTGGCTTTGCTGCTGGTGGCGGCGCTCGTCCTCGCTTGCTATCCGCAAGGCTGGTTGCCCTTTGCCGCCGCGGCCGCTTTCGGCATCAGCTACGGGGCGATCTATGGCCTGACGCCGGCCTATGTCGCCAGGATGCTGCCGCTGCAGGTCTCCAGCCCCGTCTTCGGTTTCGGCAATGTCCTGATCGGCCTCGGCGGCATTGCCGGTAATGTGCTGGGCGGTTACAGCAAATCGCTGACCGGCAGCCTGCATTACGTCTATCTCGGCGTTGCCGCCGCCACCGTGCTGCTGCTGATCATTACCTGGCGATTGGACGATGACCGTCTCAGAGGATGATCCTCTGGACGATTATCATCCGCAGGCTGATCATGGTGTCAGGCCGCCGGCCGGCTCCAGCTCACTTTCAGCTCGTCGCGAAAGGCGAAGCGTTCCAGGTGGCGGGCGATAACGTCTTCGGTCTGGCCGAGGCTTGCTTCGCTGGCGGCGCTGACCCGCAGGGTCAAGGCCTCCTTGCCGGCTTCCAGCTCGCAACTGCCGAAGTCGAAATCGATGCGGCCATGCGCGCTGTCATGCATGACGGGAATCTTATGGGCGAAATGCTTGCAGAGCTGGCCGAGATAGCGGCTGGCCGAGCCCGTCGGCACATGGGCGATGGCGGTATGGTCTGTCATGGAGATCTCTCCTTGAACGATTGATGATGTCCTGATCGCGCGTCCGCTCGTCAGGCATGCCCGATGATCAGGCGCGCTCGATATCCTGCGCGGCGGCATCGATGACGGTGGTAATCGCGCGGATCTGGTCGTCGCTGAGCGGACCCTGCGACAGCCGCAGCCGGATCGCCATTTTCAGGTTCTCCATCGCCCGGATGATCTGTGGGGCGGGGCCGCCGCCATGGGCCGCACCGGTTTCGGCGATGCGGCTGAAGATGCCGTCGATGACGGCGCGATTGGCTTCGAGAAAGCTGCTGCCCTCGGGGGTGATGGCATAAAGCTTCTTGCTGCCCTCGCTGGCGCTGATCGTGGCATAGCCCAGCTCCTCGAGCAGTGTGAGGGTGGGATAGACGACGCCCGGGCTGGGGCTATAGGCGCCGCCGAGCTTGTCTTCGATCGCCTTGATCACCTCATAGCCGTAACGCGGCTTTTCAGCGATCAGCTGCAGGATGACGAAGCGCAGATCGCCGTGGTCGAAGACCCGGCCCAGCCGGCCGCGACCGAATTTGCCGCCGAAATGATGATGGCCGCGCCCGAAGCCCCGGCCGCCCAATGCGTCGCGGGCATGACGCCGCTCAGAACCTTCGTGGAAGTGTTTGAAAAACATGATAACCTCGACTGTGTTTAGATATATCGTAAATTAGATATATCGAAATAGAATCGAAAGTCAAGATCATGATCGACGGAAATTTGATGAAGGGGGCCCTTTCAGCGTCGGGTCACCAGCCAGCTGGCGGTGGATAAGGCACAGGCGGCGCCGGCGGATACCACGGCCAGCAGGCAGATCATGGACCAGCCGCCCCAGACCCAGGCGGCCCCGGCGACGAGCGAGCCGCAAGCGCCGCCGATGAAGAAGCTGCCGGTGAAGAGACCGTTCAGCCGACCGCGTGCCGCGGGATTGAGAAGATTGACCGCCCGCCGCCCCAGGGTCTGGTTACCGATCACGCCGACATCGAGCAGCATGGCGGCGGCCACCATCACGGCCAAAGCGATCTTCGGCTGCGCGGCCAGATGAGTGCTGCCGCCCAGCCAGGCCAGCAGCATGCCCCCCATCACCAGCAGTTCAGACAGCACGGCCGCCGGCTGCGTCCAGCCGCGATCGCCGATCCGTCCGGCCAGCGGTGCCATGAAGATCGCCGCCGCGCCAGCCAAGGCGAAGGCGGCCACGCCCTGGGCGCTGAGATGGAACGGTGCCGCCGTCAGGCGCAGCGCGATGGTGGTCCAGAAGATATTGAAGCTGGCGAAGCAGAGACCCGATGTGGCAGCCCGCAATTGCAGCACTTTCTCCTGCCGCAGCAAGCTCCAGAGCGATCCGATCAGCTTGCCGTAGGAAAGACCGGGCGCCGGGCGTCTTTGCGGCAAGGTGAAGGCGAGGACTGTCGCCAGCAAGGCGATCAGGCAGGCCGAGATGCCGTAAACGCTGCGCCAGCCGAAAGCATCGGCGATCAGACCGGCCAGCGGCCGCGACAGCAGGGCGCCGAGCACCAGGCCGCTCATGATATTGCCGACGATGCGTCCGCGCTGTGCCGCCGGCGTCAAGGCGGCGGCGAGCGGCACCAGCATTTGGATGACGCTGGTCGTCATGCCGATGAAGAAACCGGCGATCAGAAACAGGAGCGATGTCTGCGCCAAACTGGCCATCGCCAAAGCCGCGACATCGCCGATCAGCATGCGCAGGATCAGCCGACGATTCTCGGCAAGATCGGTCAGCGGCACCAGCAGAATGAGCCCCGCGCCATAACCCAGCATGGTCGTCATGGAGACCAAACCATAAGCGCTCGGCGGCAGGCCGATCGCCGGTCCGATCACACCGATCAGGGTCTGGGCCGAAAACAGGTTGAGCACGACCACGGCGATGACGCCGGCAAAGAAGAGGGTGGAAATCCCCCGATCCGCCTCCGGCTCTGCCGATGAGCCCGGCACGATGATGTCATCCGGGCAGGAAAGCTCGCCATCCATATCGCACCTCGTCTCAAGACAATCCCCGCTTGAGAGTTAGCGAGTGCAGCAATATAATACTATTCAATTATTATTATTATCTTTATGCGAGATGCGCATGAATACACGCGATATCGAGGCCTTCCTGGCAGTCATCGAAACCGGATCGATCGTCGCGGCGGCCAGCCGCCTGAATCTGACGCAGCCCGGCGTTACCCGGCGGATCCAGAATCTGGAGGAGTTGCTGGGCGTTGCCCTGCTGGACCGCAATTCGAAGCCGCTGAAACCGACCCCGGCGGGCCGCGATGCCTATGATCTCGGTCGCCGCGTAATCGGCGCAGTCAGCGAGATGCGCCGACATCTCACGCCGGCGGGCGAGGTGACCGGCGAATTCCGGCTGGGGCTGACGCCGTTTCTGTCGGATGTCGTCCTTGCGGCACCGCTCGACCGTCTGCGAGAGCATTATCCGAAACTCACCTTGCACGTCTCGACCGCCTGGTCGGCCGAACTGCTGCGGCAGATCGACGATAACGGCATGGATGCCGCCGCCATTTTCGTCCCCGAAGGGATGGACCCGCCGGAGCATCTGACGCGCGTGCATCTCGGTCGCCATCCGGTTCTGGTAGTCGCCGCCGCCAGCCTCGGTCTGCCGAGGCGCGTGGCCTTGAACGAAATTGCCCATTTGCCATGGGTGCTCAATCAGGATGGCTGCGGCTATCGCCGGGCCATCCGGCGGGCACTCGATCTTGCGCATCTGCCCTTCGATGTGGCGATCGAAGTGCCGAGCCCGGATCTGCGCCTCTCTTTGGTGGCACGCGGTCTCGGGATCGGCATCACCACTACCTCGGTGCTGCAGGCAAGTCCGCAGCGCAAATCGCTGCAGGTGCTCGAGGTCACGGATTTCACGAGTTACGTCAATGGCTGGCTGGTGCATCGCCCCGACCCCGACCGGCTCAAAGGTCCGATCGAGGAACTGTATCAGGGGCTCAGTCAGGGATTCGAGGCTGCCGCGGCTTAAGTGGCCCGCCAGGCCGGGCTGAATTCTCAGGCCTGGCTGAATTCCTTGCCGTCGAAAGAGAGGCCGACCTCGCGGCCATCCAGCACGGTCTGCAGCACGACCCGGCGGCCCCAGAGCTGATGCAGGTGGCGCAGGGTCTTTTCGGCATATTCGATCAGCAATTCGCGGCCGTCAAAATCATGCTGCAGCAACAGCGTATGATTGCCGCCATGATCGGCATCGATGATGCGGATCACCGGGGTGCTGCCCATGCCGATGAAAGCAAGCAGCGTGTTCTTCACCTTCAGCCAGTCATTTTCGTCGGAGATCTTGGAGACCACCAGGTCCTCGCCTTGGGGCTCGACCTCGATCATATCCATTTCGCGCATCAGCGGCTGGGTCAGGAAGCGGCGCAGGAAAGAAACGTCGCGGTCGACTTCACGCACCTGGAAGATCGCGTCGCGGCCGCTGCGATCCGGCTTGCCGTAGAGCTCGATCTCTTCCGGTGTCGGGTTGTCATAGCGCCGCACGATATCGTCCCAGACCTTGAGGCCCAGATGATAGGGATTGATATCGCCGGGGATCGGCCGCACCACCTGATTGTGCCGCACCAGGAATTCCATATGCAATTCGGAGGGCAGATCGAGGCTGTTCATGATGGCGCGATGCCAATAGCAGGCCCAGCCCTCATTCATGATCTTGGTCTCGATCTGCGGCAGGAAATACTGCGTCTCTTCATGCACGATGGTCAGCAGATCCTTCTGCCAATCGGCCTGATGCGGTGCGTAATCGCGAATGAAAAGCAGGATATTCTCTTCCGGCTCCAGCGGCACGCGATTGAGTTCGGGAATGACATAGCCAGGCCGCTTATGGACCGCATGGAAGGGATCCGACGGCCCACCCGCGGCGGCCAAGGCTGCTTCCCGCTGTTCCTCGGGGCTGCGCTGGCGGATACCCGGATTGCGCCGGCTTTGCAGCGACAGCGCATGGGCGGCATCCAGCACGGCCTCGACCTTTTCCTGGCCGATCGAGGGATCGGCGACATAGCCGCGCACCCGGTTGGCGTGGTTCTTGAAATTCTCCACCACCAGATTGGCGTGCTGATGGCTGAAGGTGAAGTTGTTGGCGAAGAAATCGTTATGACCATAGACATGGGCGATGGTCAGGATCTGCAGCGCCAGCGAGTTCTGCCGCATGAGATAAGCGAGGCAGGGATCGCTGTTGATCACCATCTCATAGGGCAGGCCGGAGACGCCGTGATCGTAAAGCGTCTTCTGGCGTTCGAAGGACTTGCCATAGGACCAGTGGGGATAATGCGACGGCATGCCGGAATAGGCCATCAGGCTCAGCATCTGCGTATGATCGCAAAGCTCGAATTCCTGATCGTAACAGGTCAGGCCGAATTCCTGCGCCTTTTCACGGATACGGGCATCCCAATATTCGAGATCGCGAACGTCCCAGGGTGTCGCCATCGACCAGAGCTCCTGCCTTTTCCCGATACTTGTCCCAATTTTTGATCGTCAGGTTTCCTGCTGACGTTATGTTTCTACCTTGTCCTTTGTGAGGAACGTCTTGAAGCTGGACCAGACGTCGCTCTTGTCATTGATGCGGACGGCCTGGAAATTATCGGCCTGTAGCGCCTTGAAGACGGCGATCATGGCATCGCTTTCGCGATAGCCGCCATTGGGCTTGATCTCGCCATAGCCGAAGAGGTTGCACAGCTTGCACAGCTCGCCGGCCAGTTTCAGGGCTTTCGGATTGTCGCTCGACATGTTGTCGCCATCCGAACAGTGGAAGGCATAGACATTCCACAGCGACGGATGAAAACGCTGATCGATGATCTCCAGCGCCTTGGCATAACCCGACGAGATCAAAGTGCCGCCGGATTCGCCTTTATGGAAGAAATCTTCCTCGCTCACCTCGCGCGCATCGGCGTCATGGGCGATGAAAACCAGTTCGACATGCTGATAGCGGGTGCGGACGAATTGATAGAGCATGAAGAAGAAGCTGCGGGCGAGATACTTCTTCATCGTATCCATCGATCCCGACGTATCCATGATGCAGAGCACCACGGCATTGGATTCGTAATCGACGTCTTCGGCCCGCCGGCGATAGCGCAGATCGCTTTTGACGAAGGGGAAACGTGACCGCCCCGCCGCCGGCTGCCAAGCGGCCAGGTCCGGCTGTGTCTCAGTTTCAGCCGCGCCACCCTCTTCGCCTTCCAGCTGACCGGTCGCCACCTTGCGCTTGACGCGGGACAGCACCGTGCGGCGCTTGTCCAACTGCACATGGATGCCGACCTTGCGATAGCCTTTGCGCTTGGTGGCGCTCTGGCTGATGGTCTCGCGCAGGGCCTTGCGTTCGAGATCCGGCAATTCCAGATCCTCGAACATCAGATCGACCAGTTCCTCCAGGGTGATATCGGTCTCGTAGTAATCGACGCCGGGCCGGTCGCCCGCCTCGCCGACTCCCTCACCATCCTGCGGTGCGCGGCCGACCGTCTGGCCGGGCTGGCTGTCGCCATTCCCCTGCCCGGCGCGCGGTGTGTTATCGCCATAGACGAAGCGGTATTCTTTGATGCCGCGCAGGGGGACCTTGATGATGGTGTCGCGGCTGCGGCCGATGATCGATTGCTCGGCAACGATATCGGCGATGTTGTCGCGTATCGCCTCGCGCACCTTTTGACGGTGACGCAGCCGGTCACCGGAACTGCGATCGGATTGCAACGCCTCGCTGGAGGAATAGTCGCGGAAGACCGTCGTCATCTGCCACCCTGCCTGCCTAACGCACTGCCCGAATTACCCGATCGCCCTTGTCCGGAAACCTGCTTTATCGCCGTTTCAATCCTTCCACAAATGGTTGGCCGCATATTTCAGCACCACCTCGGCCGTATGTTCGTTATAGCCGTCGCCGAGAAGATTCTCGACCAGGGCCTCGTATTTCTTCTTCTGATCTTCGTCCCGCGTCCGGGTCTTGGTGATGATGCGGCTGATATCGCGCACCGAACCCATCAGCTTCTTCTCGATCGCTTCTTTCAGCGGCTCATAGCTGGCATAGCCCACCTTTTCGCCGCGCCGATTGGCCGACCATAGATAGGCGATCACTTCCTGGCGGAAGCCATCGGCGGATGACCCGATGATGGCAATCTGTTCCTCGATCGATTTCAGGAAGCTGAGATCGGGTTCCAGCTCTTCCCGCGTATTGCGGTCCTTGACCTTGGTCTTGTTGACATAGGCCTCGGCGTGATCGAGATAATTCTGGAACAGGGTCTCGGCCTGTTCCTCGTAAGCAAAGACGAAGGCTTTTGTGATCTCGCGTTCCAGGATTTCCAGATAGGCCTTGTGGATCGTGTCCTGCAGGAATTCCAGGTAGCGTTTGCGCATGTCATCCGGCAGATCCGCTTCCTTCACCATCTTGATCAGGACTTCGCGGATATGGATCGGCGTGATGCCTTCGGGATGCTTGGTCAACGCGCTGTCGATCGCCTTCATGATGAAGCGCGGTGAGATGCCGCTCATGCCTTCGGATTTGGCATCTTCCTTCAATTCAGCCAGGTCGACCTTCTTGGTATGGCCCTTCTCGACGACTTCCTCGCCGTTATAGAGCTTCAGCTTGGTCATGAGATCGCATTTTGCAGAGGGCTGCAAACGCGTCAAAACAGCGAACATTGCCGCGATTTCGACTGTATGGGGCGCGATATGGGTCTTGAAGCCTGACCGCCGGAAGATCTTGTCGTAGATCTTGGTCTCTTCGCTGAGACGCATATTGTAAGGAACGCGGATCGCGACGATGCGGTCCATGATGGCTTCATTGGTATGATCCGCCTTGAACCGGCGCCATTCCGCCTCGTTGGAATGGGCGACGATGACGGTATCCGTATAGATCGTGCCGTGGCGTCCGGGCGCCGGCACGAATTTCTCCTGCGTCGCCGTGATGATGGCGTGCAGATATTCGGTCTCGTTCTTGAAGACCTCGATGAATTCAACCAGCCCGCGATTGCCGGCATTGAAGGCGCCGTTGAGGTCGAGAATACGCGGATCGCCCTCGGCATAGCGGTCAAGCTTGGAAATATCCTCCGAACCGATGAGAACGGAGGTGTCCTGGTTATTGGGATCGACCGGCGGGACAACCGCGATGCCCTTGCGGTGATTGCGCGAGAACTGCATCGTGGTGACCGGCATTTCTTCATAGCGGCCGCCGAATTCATGTTCCAGACGGTAGCGGCAGACCGGGCACAGCTCGCCTTCGATCCTGACATCGAGCATTTTGTCGAACTCACGCCGCAGATGGCGTGGGATCAGATGCAACGGCTCTTCGTGGATGGGACAACCGTCGATCACATGGACCGGATCGGCCAGTTCCAGCCCTTCTTTCAGCCGCTCGGCAAGTGAACTCTTGCCGGATCCGACCGGGCCCATGAGATAAAGGACCTGCCGGCTTTCTTCACCTTTCAGCGCCGCGGCGTGCAAGTAATGCACGACTTTCTCAATGACATCTTCGATGCCGAAGAAGTCGTTCTTAAAGAAATCGTAAGTCTTGGGAACTTCACCGCCCCAGATTTTCACCTGGCGTGCCGCGTCGGCTTCATCCGGTTTGCCGAACCCTTCGCGCATCACCACATCATAGAGATGCGCGTGTGCAAGCTTGTAGATACCCGGGTTCTCGCGCAGCAATTCAAGGTAATCGAGAAATTTGCCGTGCCAGTGCTGCTCCTGGCGTTTGGCGTGGTCCTTGCCGATGATATCGGCAAATCCGTCCTTCTGTTCCGCCATCTTCAGGCCTCCTAAGGCTCTAGCGCCGACGGCACCCCTCCCCTAATCTGCCTTCTGCGCCATACCTCATGATATGTCCTCTTACTTAAGAAGGTGTTGCCGCGCATCAGTTTCAAGATTGCTTGAAGGTGATCTTTGTCGCGTGGCAGGCGAGTCGCATTCATATATTACCACGAAATTACGCTGCAGAATCCTCGTATCTGTGTCGCGCACGAAATCGCGAGACGATTATCTGCTCGCGGCCACAACCGGATATCCGGCGGTTTCTCACGGCCCCCTCTTGCATCGGCGCCGATGCGGCGGCGAAACTTTTCGCGCGTCACGTGATAGTGACGCAAATTGCCGCGCGTGAAATCGCTGCTTTGCGCAAAGCCCAGTCCGTAATACAATTGGGCACTGATGTTTCCGTTCCCTCCCTGGTTACGGAACGGCGGATATCACGCTGTTTTACAGCCCTCCCGCGCACTGTTGTCAGTGCCGCGCTTCGATGTAGTAAACTTACGCATCGGAAGTAGACTGCGTGCGGCGGTGAATTTTTCGGCGGATGCCGAAGCAAAATTTTGCGCCCTGATCGTCGCAGCTCTGGTCATGACGTTCGATCCCAGACACTTCCCCGTCCCCAGACACTTCCCGTCGAGCCTCATTGCGGCAGCGGATGGAAGGGATATTTCGCGAAGATCGCGGCGACGGTCTGATTGATGGTCTTTTCCGGTGCTTCTTTCATCTCGCTGGTGATGCGGCCGATGGCGACGCCTTCCCACACCATCTGCCGGCGTGCCCGATCGATCAGATCGATATTGATCGTGCCCTCGGTATAATGATCGACATAGGTATCGAGATAGTAACCCGGCCAGGGCGCATAGAGCCCGGTGCGATAGCCGTAATAGCCATAATAGCCTAGCGGATATCCCGCGGGCACCGGCGTCTGTGTCACGCGCACTTTGTCTTCCTGCTTGCCGGCGAAGTTGACCAGCAGATCAGGATCCTCCTCCGCATAGACATAACCGCGCGCAATCATCTCGCGTTGCACGGCGGCCTTGATGCGCTGCGTGGTCAAGGTGGCGTAGCCGGCCGCATCGGTGGCCAGCTTCGGTTCAAAAGCGAAGCTGCGATAGCGCGAGAAATCCGCCCCGTGATCATAATCGGTGGTGATCTCCGGCTTGCTGGCACAGGCGCTCAGCATGACCGCGCTCAGCATGGCCATCAGGCAAACGATGAGATAACGCATGATCGGAACCTCCCGGAGCGACCGCCAGCCGCGGCCTTCTTGCAAATAAGACGCAGTAGCAAAATTAACACGTTGTACTTGCATCGGCGAGGACCCTTTGCCGGGGCATGCGCGGAATAAGGCTACCGCTGCAATCCATATAAGGCACTCGTTCAGGCAGTTGCGCGGCGCCGAGACAGGAACGCGACCTTGGCCGGTGGAGGCGGTGCTACCCGTTAGGATTGCCGTCTGCTGCGGATTAATGCAGGTAAAGATTGACTCGGCAGCGGAACGAGGCTCAGAGTTCAGCCTTCATTGGGGGCTCTCTCGTCTGAAATCCATTCGTGGAGGGAGTCGCCATGGCAATGCGTGCAGTCTCGGCCAATATTGCGCCGAACGAGATTCTGTTTCCCGACAGCCCGATTATGGTTGAAATATCCGGCGCGCTGCAATCGAGATCCGCGCAGAGCGGTATCGTCGTGCAGGACGTCCAGGGGCAGGTGCGTCTATCGCGCCGTGGATCGCGGGCGCGCTGGTTGCCCAAGGCCGATTTGCCGCCCGGCCATCATCTGCTGATCGTCGGCGGCTTGCTGACGGAGAAGAGTCGGCCCATCGGCGACGATTTGGCGATTCCCTTTTTCGTAACGGATTCGGTGGCCAAGGTGCCGAGAACCATGCGGATCGAAAGCATGTCGCGGCTGCGGCTGCAGGATCTGCAGATCGAACGCCTGCCCTCGGACCGGCGCCCCGCCGGCAAATATATCGAAATCATGAAGGCCGCCCATCGCAAGACGGGCAAGCCGATGACCTTGGCCTTCGATGAGAAGGGCCGCAAGGTCGATTCCGGACATCTGTTGCAGCGTGTCGTCGAGAAACGGGTGCGCGCCTATGGCAAGCTGCATGAGACGCTGCACCGGCAGCTGGAAAAGGCAGGTGTGCGGACGCGCATTCCCGTCGCCCTCTGGCTGAACTGCGCCGAAGCCCATGAGACGGATGAGAAGAAGGTGAGGGGACAGACGGTGAAACCGCCACGCCGCCTGCTGGCGCGTCGCCGGGCCGTCGCCGAAGTCGCCAGCAGTTTCATCCGGCGCATGGAACGCCATTGCGATACCGGTGGCGTGCATGCCGATGCGCTGGCGCCGGTGGTCTATGCCGAATTGACGCGGCAGGAAATCCAGTCGCTCGCCAAGGAAAAGGATGTGGTGGGCATTTTCCTGCACGAGACCGGCGGTATCGAGGATCTGGGCAATTCCATGGCGATCGCCAATTCCGACGACGTCCAGGCAAGCGGCACCAAAGGCTCCGGCATCAAGGTCGCCGTCTGGGAGGACGGGCCCGACGTCACCACCAATCTCTCGATCACCGCGCGTTATCTCAGCTCCGGCTTTTCCACCTCGCAACATGCCCGCCACACCCATGGCATCGTGAAGAATATCGAAAGCCGCAAGCCCCATGGCCATGCTGCCTCCTGCGCGCTGCATTCCGCCAACAGCAAGGATCTCGATGCCTTGCGCTGGGCGGCCAAGGATAAGGGCTGCACGGTGATCAGCCAGAGCTTCCACCGTTCCAGCGAACCCGGCTCCGCCACCATGTCCTATGACGACATCTACAAGGATTGGCTGGCGCTGCAATGGCCCTATCCGACGATCTGCCAGGCGGCCGGCAATTACTGGAACGGCGATCCCGACGGCATCGATCCGCCCAGCAGCGAATATGTGAACCACAAAGGCTATAACGGGCTGACCGTCGGCAATCACGACGACAATGCGGCGGCGATGTCGGGCGATTCGGTGTTCCGCAATCCGTCCAGCCTGCATGGCGACCGGGAATTGCCGGAAATCGCCGCCAACGGCACGTCCGTCACCACGGTGGGGCTGACGATGAGCGGCACCAGCATGGCTTCGCCGGCGGCGGCCGGCTGCGTCGCCTTGGTGCAGAATACCGACAGTACCCTGAAGTCCTGGCCCGAAGGCTGCCGCGCCATCATGCTGGCCGGCGCCAAGCGCAATGTCGCCGGCCATACCTGGTGGCAGGATGTGACCGCCCATGTCGATGCCGCCGACGGCACCGGCGCGGTGGATGCGCTGGAAAGCGTCAACATCGCCAAGCAGCGGCGCTCCCGCAACGCCGCCGCGACCCAGCGCGGCTGGGATATCGGCACCCTGCGCTCGAGCGATATCGGCAGCAACCGGCGGACCAAGTTCTCCTATTCGGTGCGCGTGCCGTCCTCGGTCTTCGGGCCACGCCATGTGAAGGTGGCACTTGCCTGGGACAGCAAGATCACCAGTTTCTCGACCTTCGGCATCCCGATTTTGCTGTCCACCCTGGCGGTCGATCTCGACCTGCAGGTCTTCGACAGCCGCGGCAATCAGGTGGGCTATAGCGGTTCCTGGGACAACAGCTATGAGATTGCCGAATTCCAGGGTCGGCCCGGCGAGACCTATACGATCAAGATCCGCCGCTGGTCCGGTACCGACGATGTCTGGTACGGCATCGCCTGGACGGTGACCGGCGGTCTGTTCTGGGCCGATGTTACCCGGGCCACCGTGTTGGAAGAAATGGTGACTGCGCGCCGGCGGCGGTGACAGAAGCGATACCTTGAGCCGTGCCGAGACCGGGTCGGCACGGCTCATCCGATATCGGCGCGCAGCGAGATCGCGCCGATATGTCGGAAAATCCGCCTACACTTGTAATCTGACGATGATTCGCTCCATCGAAGGATGGAAAGGCGGCATCCGTTCTCGATACCCTCTTCCCGCCGGGCTTGCAGCCTTGGTGCTGATCAAGGAGAGAGAGGCATGAGTTTGAACGGGACCTATGACGATCAAAATATCTTCGCCAAAATCCTGCGCGGCGAATTGCCGGCGGTGCGGCTGTTCGAAACCGATAAGGTCCTGGCCTTCATGGATCTGTTCCCGCAATCCGAAGGCCACGCTTTGGTGATTTCGAAAACCTCACAAGCGCGCAACATCCTGGAGGCCGAGCCGCAGGTCCTGGTCGAATTGATCGCGGCGGTTCAGAAGCTGACTCGTGCGATGACGGCGGCGCTGAATCCGGATGGCGTGATGGTCGGTCAGTTCAACGGCGCGCCGGCCGGCCAGACGGTGTATCACCTGCACTTCCACGTCATCCCCCGCTACGAAGGCAAGCCGCTGGGCCGCCATGGCGAGGGGGCTGCCGATATCGGGCAGCTGACGGTGCTGGCGGCCAGAATCGCCGCTGCCTTGGCCGCGGAGCTGAGCTCGTAACCGGCCGGCCCATCGGCGAGATGACGGTCCACTTTCAGCCGCGATCGGCGTCGCGGCGGCCTTTCCGATAGGCGGACGGATTGATGCCGGTGATGCGCCGGAAGATGCGCGAGAAGTGGCTGGGGCTCATGAACCCGCTGCGCAAGGCGATCTCGGCGATCGACGTGCTTTCCAGCGTCATGAGCCCCAGCGCCCGCTGAATCCGCCGGTCATTGATGAAGGCGAGGGGCGTCTTGCCGGTCGTCGCGCGAAAGGCCCGATGGAGATAGCCGGGCGAGACGCCGACCAGCGCGGCGAGATCCGCGATACGGATCTCCTCAGCCAGATGCGTCTCGACATAATCGCTGATCCGATGCAGGCGCCAGGGCGGCAGCCGCCAATTCGAGGCCGGTCCCGCGACCGCGTTGCCGTAACGCCGGGCGAGATATTGCGCCAAGGCCCAGGACATGGCGTCGCAATAGGTCATATCCAATCCGCCATCGATTTTGCGCAGCCTTGCGACCTCTGCCACCAATCCGCCAATGAAAGGATCCTCGCCATTGGTGAAGATCGCCGCCTCCAGCGATGGAAGCTTGGCCGCGTCTTCTTGTGCGTCGCGATCGAGCAAGGCGGGATTGAGGGAAATCGAGGCCCATTCCGACTGAACGCCCAGCAGCCGCAAGCGACGCTCGCAATGCGCCGGCACGAAGGAAACGGCGCCCGCGCGGTCGGCGCCGGAATAACGGTGACCGCAAGAAGAGGTAACGTCGAGCTGTCTTGCCTGGCCGGTCAATGTCACCATGACGAGATGATGCGGCGTGCAGATCGTGCCCTCGACGATCTCGGTATAGGGTCGATGCGCCGTATCGAAGATGCCGCCGCTCCATGCAAAACTGTGCCAGTCGAGGGCGCGTGGCTCGATCCGGCGTTCGTAAGGTAGCTGCTGTGCCATGCTGCACCGATACCGATAAGTGCGGCGCAGAATAGCCGATTGACCCTGCCTTGTCAGCTCGCTCTGACCTTGCATTGGGTCAGGATCGAGCAAGTCTGGTCACGATTGCGCGCGACATCGATCCCTTCGTTTCTTATTTCCGCGATGCATGCCGCGCTGAGGCAAGCTCACCGCAGCAAGACGACACGCGGCAGGCGGGGCCGGCGGATTCCCGCATAAAATATCAGCATGGAGAAAGAAATGGACAGCATCGAAGCGCGCGAGGAAGCGCCTGAAGGCGTGACCGCGAGCCGCCGCGACATGATCAAGGTGATGGGCCTGGGTCTCGCTTCCGCCGCGACGGTACCGGCGGCGACGCTGCTGAGCGCCGGACCGGCCGTGGCACAGCAAACCGGCGGCACGCAGCCCCCAGCCATGCCCGCTTCGGGCGATGTCGTCACCCGCACCATCCCGAAAACCGGCGAGGTATTGCCGGCCGTCGGGCTCGGCACCTTCGTGACCTTCGATGTCATTCCCGGCCAGCCGCGCGATCATCTGCGCCAAGTGATACAGCGCTACCGCGAGGGTGGCGTAAAGCTGATCGATACCTCGCCGCTTTACGGTACGGCGGAATTGTCGGTCGGCGCCTTCACGACGGCGCTGGGCATCGGCGACCGGACGTTCTTTTCCAACAAGATCTGGTCGACCGGCGAATTCCTCGGCGATCAGAGCCAGGCGCGGCGCAGCCTGGACATCTCGATGGGTCGGCTCTGGCGCTCGCAGATCGATCTCATGCAATGCCACAGCCTGGTGAATGTCGATATCATCGTGCCGCTGCTCAGGGCCTGGAAGAAAGAGGGCCTCATCCGCTATATCGGCGTGACACATTACGAGAACGCCTATCATGAGCCGCTGGCCGATTGGGTGGAGCGGGGCAATCTCGATTTCGTGCAGGTCAATTATTCGATCTTCAACCGCCAGGCCGAAGAACGCATCCTGCCGGCCGCGGCCAAGCATGGCACCGCCGTGCTCATCAACATGCCGTTCGAAAAGGCGCGGCTGTTCAAGGTCGTTGAAGGGCACCAGCTGCCCGGCTTCGCCAAGGAATTCGGTGCGGAAAACTGGGCCCAGTTCTTCATCAAATGGGTGATGTCGAATCCGACGGTCACCTGCGCGCTGCCATCGACATCCAATCCCGACCATGCCGCCGAAAATATCGGTGCCTTGCGTGGCCCGCTGCCCGATCAGAAGATGCGGGCCCGCATGGTGCGGCATATGGAAACCATTCCGGGCTTCAAGGAAATTGCCCAGATGCCGTGGTATCCCGACAAGCACTATGCCGGCATTATCGCCCGCGCCCAGGCCGATCTGCGCGCCCGAAGCTGATGGCGTCTGCGAGACAAACGTCGGGCGCTATCGCCTCGCGATCATCTGCGCGGCTGGCTGGCGATCCGTTCAGCCGCAGGTAATGGCGGTGATGACGTTCGAATCGTCGGTTTTCACATTGGCCCGCTCGGGTGCGTTATCCATGGTCACCACCGTATCCGGCTTCAGCACCCGGACGCGGTGGGTCGGGACGGCAGCCTCGATTTCCTGCAGGGTCGCCACGTCCAGCGTCTGGCCGATACGATCCTGCAAGTGGCTGGCGAGGCAGGTATCATCGGCTGGGGTGGCCGCGTCGGCTGCCGCCGGCTGATCCCGGGTTCCCGAACATGCGGACAAGGCCAAGACGGCAAAGGCGAGAGCCGACGAAATCCAGATACGCATCGTTTCCTCTTCAGAAGTCGCTGAACGCCGA
>LNAP01000481.1_pt1 | contig 44376 bp, 44 predicted proteins | sample 602601 | NCBI WGS metagenome assembly LNAP01 (sample SAMN02440304, study PRJNA202911) | soil metagenome | biome: Subtropical and temperate rainforests or woodlands; isolation source: soil samples (1 kg each in a 20% v/v slurry with milli Q water) were... ...
ATGAGAGAATCCGCAAAACAGCTGCAGGTTAGATGGACTTGAGGTTCGTTCCACTCAGTAGTTGCGCAGCAATGGGCAGCGAACGGCACGGGCAAACCACCTCCACCCTCGCTGAGGGTCCGCTGCGGGAACGTAGCGTCTCGGAAACGGGAGAGTCCAGGCAAGCCCGACCGCCCCTCCAGTCAATGGGGCAATGATTCGATGAAGAAGCCCGGCCATAGCGCCGGGCTTTTCATTTTCCGGTACCGCCGGAAGGGAGTGGATTCATCAAGACAGCCCCATACTTCGCAGGCGTCTAAAGGCGCTTCAGCGAGTACAGGGAGCCGATGACACTGCCATGGCGAGGGCGCCTGGCCGCGCTTCGAAGTCCATCAGGTATTGTCCGTTGTCACAACGCGGCGCTGCTCGATTTTGCCCCCCCTGAGGCTTGCTGAGAGCTAGCTGCCGATGCGAATAGTCCGGTCAGCTTAGCGACCAGCGCATCAGGGTTGTTGAGGTTCTCCCGGAGCCCGTGTCGGTGCCGTTGAAACTAGGCTCGGACAATCAGATTTGCAGGAACCATGTTCCGTATTTCTCGGCGCGCATGATCTATGAAGGGCTTCAAGATCAGCGTTGAGGCGTTTCGTTGGGATATTACTATCGAATAATCGTTGATAATCACAGGCTCAAAAGGGATGAATTTCAGCAAATTTCCCGAGTAGCCACAGGCTGTCAACGGATCGACAATCGAAATGCCTAATCCTGCCTCTGCTAATTTGAGAATGGCGATGGTCGTCTGCGTTTCGGCACTGATCCGACGTTTGACACCATAGGAGAGCATCAAAGAGTCGACCTTCATCCGCACCTCCATCAGCGGCATAAGCGATATATAGCTCTCGCCTTCAAAATCTTCCGGGCGCAATACACGCTTGCGGGCCAGCCGGTGATTGACGGGAACAACTCCTACCATTTTCGCAGTCACCAGTGTCTCACTGTTCCCGAGTCGGGTAGCCCTCATGGGGAACATTGCGAACCCCAGATCACAACGATCCTGCTGAACCATATCCAGCACTGTGGCCGAACTGTGCATGTGCATCGAGACCACGGCATCTGAATGCGCAAGCGTGAAGCTCGCTATGGCCTTGGGTAAAAAAGACAGCGCCATGCTTGGTGCCGCTGCAATCTCAATACGACCAAGTTTCAACGTTTTGATGTTGGATGCTGCATTCGCAATCCGCTCAATGCCAATCAAGGATTGCTCGACATCCTTGAACAGAAGTGCTGCCTCTGGCGTAGGCAACAAGCGCCCTTTGATACGGGTAAAGAGCGAAATAGAAATTCGCTCTTCGAGGTCAGCAATAAGGCGAGTCACAACGGGTTGCGTGACTTCCAGCATCTCTGCTGCGCCCGTAACGGTTTTGCGCACCATGAGGGCGCGAAACGCCTCAAGGTGACGCAGTGTGATTCTATTCTCCACACGTCTCTCCCCGGTACATAGCATTACAACATAGGCTAATAGTATAGCGACATTTATAATCATTATTGATTTTATTTATTTCATATAAATCAATGCATTAATTACCGATGGCACCCCTATTGCTAAAAAGCATCGTATGGAATTTACCTCATTAGATTTAACGCTGGTTGAAGCGTGAATGCCATAGCAAAACGGGTGTTTCGGTCAAGGGTTCGATATGTGGGCGTGGCGACACATCGGGTACTTGCTTTGGAGCACGTAAAAAAAACGTTCATCGGAGCGATAACAATTGAAAAAGAGCACCCTGGCATTAGCGATTGCCACGGGCATTCTGGCCCAACACGTCAGTGCCGCCGGTTTCATTGAAGACAGTAAAGCCTCCATCAGTTCCCGTACTCTGTACTTTGAAAGCGATCAGCGTGACCCTGGCGGTATTGATCAGCGCCAAACGGTTACCGGTCTCAAGCTTGATTTTCTGTCCGGCTTCACTCAAGGAACAGTAGGCTTCGGTTTGGACCTGCAAGGGGTTGAGGGCTTTACCCTTGGTGGTGGCACTTCTCCGCACGGGCCTACGACGACCAACACCGTTTCTCCCCTTGATTCAGATGGCACACCCGTTGATGCGTGGGGGCGTGTGGGTGCTAACGGCAAGGTCAAGTACTCCAAGACTCAGCTGAATGCAGGTAACGCACTGGCACCTAATTTGCCAATCTTGATAGCCAACGATGGTCGCCTGGTACCGACCGCGTTCCAGGGCGCCATTCTGACCTCGAATGAGATTGAAAACGTTACTCTGACAGCCGGTGAGTTAAATCGAGTCATCGGGCGAGCTTCCTCTAACTGGACTGGCATCGCTGCTGGTGGTCGTAAGGCCTCTGACAGCTTCCGGTTCGTAGGCGCCGACTGGAAGGTGATGAAGGACCTCACGCTGCAGTACTACCATTCACAACTCGAAGACTACTACCGCCAGGATTTCTTTGGCCTGATTCATGTTTTCCCAATAGCATCCAATCAAACATTTAAGACAGACCTACGGTACTTCAATAGCAAGTCAGATGGAAAAAACGGTAGCGACGTAAACTTCCAATACAAGAATGGCTACAATGCCGGCGGCCTGGGTAAGGTGGATAATAATACGTGGTCCGCTGCTTTCATCTACACCCTTGGCGGGAACTCTTTCACGTTGGGGCATCAGCGAGTCAGTGATAGTGGTGGTATGGTGTACGTTAACAATGCCAACATTGTTGATGGCCACGGTCGTAATGAAGGTCAAGGTGGTGCCAGTATATATTTGTACACCGACCTGACGATCAACAGCTTTGTCAGGGCGGGTGAAAACACTACTTTCGGCATGTACAGTTATGACTTCGCCGGGCTTGGAGTGCCCGGTTTAAAGCCGTCTATCTACTATGCGAGCGGTCGTGACGTGCGTGGTACCGGCAACGCGACCACTGGGCGTTATGATGAGTGGGAGCGGGGTGTCCGGTTGGATTACACCCTGCAGAGTGGGCCGCTCAAGAACTTAAGCTTCTCGCTTCGTCGGGCAAACTTCAGAACGGACCTTCCAGAGACCATTGTGAAGGATCAGGATCAAACCCGGTTCTATATAAATTACACCTACTCGCTTTGGTAGGCGCAGAAGATAGCCATCTAGCTCAAATCTGATTTTTTAATTTATATATTCTCTCACTGTGGCCTACAGCCTCGGACATTGGCGCATCCATCGTCCGGGGCTGTTGTGTTTACGCATTATAAATTCGGTGAAGTTCGCCGAAGCCTCGCGCTCATCCATCTTCAATCAGACTCGATAGCCCGCGTAGTCAATCACTCAATGCTCGACCTTCTGCGAGGTCCATTATGCGGCACAAAGTCGTCTGCGTTTGGACGCCGAATTCGAGCGGCACCTGATCGGTCGCAACGCGCATCGAAGTGTTACCTCAAGTAGCGAATCATGATCGGTAGCAGAATCTGTGCACTACATTGGGTAGCACGTGAACACTGTTGGGCATGCTTTTGGCTATAGGATTACAAGTTCATAGCATTTAAGCATTGGTCTATATCATTTGGCTTTAGATACAAGTGATACAAAAATAAAAAACGTTATTAATCAAACACCTAAATAACGCTGGCCTTGGCATTGCTAAATAACATGGTATGAGGTTAACGATGGTGTGGGACGTGGAATAGCCGCTTGCGATCTAGGCTATCCATGCAGTCATCGGAAAGCCCTGTCGTGGTCTTATCAATAATCAAGGAGCCCTTCGATGAAGTCTTATGGTCTGACGATACGTTCGAGTGCATTAGCAGTACTTCTGGCGTTGTATGGCTCAAGCTCTTCGGCGTTCGCACAGGAGGACGCCCGTTCCCTTATCACCGTCAGCTCGGGCGCGTCTGACATTACGACGCTTGATCCACACCGTGCGACATTGGTTGGGGATAAGGGTGTCGTGTCCGAAATGTTCAATGGCCTGGTTCGTTTCCCGCCAGGAAGCGCTGATCCCAAGAAATTACAGGCTGACCTGGCTGAAAAATGGGAGGTGTCAGCGGATAACAGGATCTGGACCTTTCACCTGCGCAAAGGGGTTCAATTTCACGGCGGTTACGGCGAGTTGAAAGCGGCTGATGTCGTGTATTCGATCCAGCGCGCAGGGGATCCCAATCGCTCGAGCTTCGCGCCTAACTTCGCGATCATCGACAAAGTTGAATCGTTAGACGACTACACGGTGCAGATCACCCTGAAGTACCCGGACGCAACCTTCCTCGGTCGTGTGTCCAACTATCACGGCGGCAATATCATCAGCAAAGCCGCAGCGGAAAAACTAGGCGACAAGTTTGGCCAATCTCCCATTGGCACCGGACCGTTTATCTTCGGTGAACACGTTACGCAGCAATACGTAAAGCTAGTCGCCAACGATTCCTATTTCCTGGGCAAGCCCAAACTCGGCGGGATCACTTATCGGATGATTCCTTCAGATAGCGCACGGGATCTCGCGTTCACGTCGAACGAACTGGACCTTACCGCAGGCAAGCGTGAGCAGCGCTGGGTTGAACGCACAAAAAGCCGCGGCGTCAAGGTTGATGTATTTGAACCCGCTGAATTTCGAACGCTGTTCCTCAATCGTACAATCAAGCCGTTAGACAACCTGAAAGTGCGCCAGGCGATTGCTGCCGCCGTCAATCTGGATGAGATCGTGCGCTATGTGGGCAAGGATGTGGCGGATAAGGGCTGCTCGGTCATTCCCAATGGCTACCTAGGCACGGACTGCAATACGGGCGCTTACAAATACGATGTAGATCGCGCCAAACAACTACTTACGGAAGCGGGATTTCCGAACGGTATCGTACTCAAGTCGGTGGTATCAAACGCACCAGCCCAGCAACCCATTATGGAAATCGTCCAGGCGCAATTAGCCAAGGTCGGAATCAAACTGGACATGGAAGTCGTCGACCATGCGACCTATCAAGCCAAGAGTCGCCAGGATCAAAGTGCGATTGTTTTCTACGGAGCCGCCCGGTTTCCAAACGCTGATTACTGGCTGACCGAATTTTATGACTCGACGGCGGCGATCGGTGCACCGGGTGCCATGTCCAACTTCGGTCATTGTTCGGTGGCCGATGACGCAATCCGCAAAGCACGCGTTGAAACAAATCCGCAGGAACAATTGGTCCTGTGGAAGCAGGCACAGCTTCAGATTCGTGACGATGTCTGCGCCATTCCTCTGTTCGGCTTGAAGCAAGTCTGGGCACACAGTGACCGTGTGAACTATGGCTACGACTTTAAGGGTGCGCTGAACCTGCAACCGCCGATCACCGAGCTCACGACGGTCACCGGGAGTGGACGCTGAATGTCCTTCGAATATGACGTGATCGTCGCGGGCGGCGGAATGGTCGGAGCTGCGATCGGGTATGGGTTGGCCGGGATGAATCGCCGGGTGCTCATGCTGGATGGGTCGGACACGGACTTTCGTGCAGCCAAGGCCAACTTTGGTTTGATTTGGGCCCACGGAAAAGGCTTCGGTCATCCTGCCTACCAGCGCATGTCACTTCAGGCGGTAAAAGATTGGCCTCAGTTTGCTTTGGAGTTAGAGGCGGAAAGTGGCATGGAGTTGGCGTACGAGCGCAACGGGGGGCTGAACTTCTGCCTGAGCGACGATGAATTCAACGCCCGGACGCATCATATCGCCAGGTGGCACGCCCAGACCCCGGAGCTTGCCCCTTCAACTCGTATGCTGGATCGGGCCGAGCTCAACCGACGTTTCCCCTCCCTGCGTTTGGGTAAGGAGGTGGCAGGAGCAAGTTTTGGCGAACTGGATGGACACGCGAACCCACTTCGTGTGCTGGCGGCGATGCACAAGGCGTTCCTGCACAGGGGAGGGACACTGTGCAGTAATCATGCGGTGAAGGCGATCCACAAACTGCCTGGTGGTGGGTTTGAAGTGGTTGCTGGGACGTTCCGGGCGCGCGCCGAGCGTGTGGTTATCGCTGCGGGACTGGGTTCCTCAGCTCTGGGGCCGATGGTGGGGCTCGATGTGCCATTGCGTCCCCAGCGCGGGCAAATCCTAGTGACCGAGCGACTGGCCCCGCTGCTGCCGGTCCCTGCAAGTGGCCTGCGCCAAACGGAAGAGGGGACGGTCATGATCGGCGTCACCCAGGAGGAAGTGGGCTTCGATCTGGCCACAACGGCTGAAGGCGCAGCCCGCATGGTGCGCAAAGCCTTGCGGATCGTTCCGGACCTGGCGAAGGCGAAATTGATCCGCCAATGGTCTTGCCTTCGGGTCATGACACCGGACGGTAATCCCGTCTACGCGAAATCCATCAGCCATCCAGGCGCAGATATCGCGCTATGCCATTCCGGCGTGACCTTGGCTTCCTTTCATGCGAGCGCCTACGCCAAGGCGCTAATTGATGGGGTACTGCCTGCCTCCTTGGAGATCTTTCATCATGGGCGCTTCAATGTTCAAAAAACTGCCTGAGTCGCCAGCCTCTACGTTGACACTCTTTATTGACGGAAAACCTGTTGCAGCGGCTGAAGGAGAGTCGGTCGCAGCAGTGCTGTTGAGACAGGAATCACTGGCCAGCCGCACAACACCGGTGCTGGGTACCCCGAGGGCACCCTATTGCATGATGGGCGTTTGCTTCGATTGCCTCGCTGTCATCGATGGTGTGGCCTCCACGCAATCCTGTCTGGTGACAGTGCAAGAAGGCATGCAGGTGGAACGCCAATATGGTCGGCGGAGCGTGACGGCATGACGCGTAAATTTGATGTGGTCGTGATCGGTGCAGGTCCCGCAGGCATGAGTGCGGCTATCGGCATGCGCGAGCTTGGCCTTTGCGTTTTGGTGGTCGATGAGCAACCTGCACCAGGAGGTCAAATCTGGCGCGCAGTCGAAGCCGTTGCGCCCACCCCGACAGGTGCGATACTTGGTAATGAGTACCGCGCGGGTGCCGAGCTGATTGCGAGATTTCGCGAGTGCGGCGCGGCTTATGAACCACAGACCCAAGTCTGGAAGATTGAGCCATCGTGGAGGGTGTTCCTCAAGTGTGACGGACAGGTTGAGGCCGTGAGTGCCGAACAGGTTGTATTGGCCACCGGCGCTCAAGAGCGACCGGCTCCGTTTCCTGGTTGGACGCTTCCGGGCGTATTGACAGTCGGCGCTGCTCAGATTCTTTTGAAGACCTCAAGCCAGGTGCCTTCACAGCCTGTATGGGTGGTCGGTTGCGGTCCTCTCCCCCTCTTGTACATGGCGCAGCTGTTGCGAGCAGGCGGACGAATCGCCGGGTGGATTGATACTTCGCCACAGGGTGGATGGCGTCGCGCAATACCTTGGGCGGGCGCAGCGTTAGCTGACCTGAAGGAAATCGGCAAAGGCCTCAAGTGGTTGTATGAAATCAGAAGCGCTGGCGTTCGCCGAGTGCGCGGAGCGACGTGCCTGAGTGCGCTGGGTGACGGACGCCTTGAGGCATTGGAATACGTCCAGTCCAACGGTAAAACGATTCGCGTCAAGGCGAGTGTCCTGCTTTCACACGAAGGCATAGTTCCCTCTATCCACATTACGCAGGCATCAGGCTGCAAGCACAGTTGGAACGAGCAGCAGTCATGCCTCACGCCTGACCTCGATGATTGGGGGCAAACGACTCAGTCCGGTATCTATGTGGCCGGTGATGGCGCCGGAATCGGCGGTGCTAAAGCTGCGTGTGTACGGGGTGAAATTGTTGCGCTAGGCATCGGCATGCGTGCAGGACGTATCACTGCAGAAACCGCGAGTTCCAAGGAGAAAAAACTTCGAGAGAAACTGCATTCGTTACTGCGTTTGCGGCCAATGCTTGATGCGCTGTACCCACCTCGGGAGAGCATTCTGGCTCCATCCCACGACACCATTGTGTGTCGCTGTGAGGAGTTGACCGCAGGCGATATTCGCAAGGCCGCGGAGATCGCCTTGCCTGGACCCAATCAACTGAAAGCGTTTACCCGGGCCGGAATGGGCCCCTGTCAGGGTCGACAGTGCGGATACACGGTCGCAAACATCATTGCCGCCGAACAAAAACAATCTGTTGCGACAGTGGGTTATTTCCGTATTCGCCCACCTTTGAAACCGCTGACGCTCGGTGAGTTGGCGTCGCTAGATATCGATGAGGATAAGTCATGAGCACGCTATTTTCGGCCTTGGTCAAGGCGGGCGGGTTCCTGTGCTGGTTATTGTTCCTGCTCCTGGATTTCAAGAACACGAGTCAGTCCAGCCGCGCAGGTGCGAGTTCCAGTTCAATTGACGGATCAAGTAGGACGGCAAGGAAACGAAGCCAAGTACGTTGTTTAACGAGGCAACTGTCATGATGCAATTTGCTATCAAGCGTCTCCTGCTTGCCATACCTACGTTGATTGCGATGTTGACGGCGGTGTTTGTATTGGTGCGTCTTGTACCGGGCGATCCTGCAGCGGTGATGCTCGGTGATCAGGCCAGCGTGGAATCACTGAGCGCGATGCGCACCCAGCTAGGCCTGGATCAACCGGTTTACGTTCAGTACGTCCATTTCCTCGGCGATATGCTGTCAGGCAACTTCGGTGTGTCCATGTCCAGTGGCAGGACCGTGGCGCAAGAAGTGGCCTTGGTGCTCCCTTGGACGCTGCAATTGACGTTGGCGTCAATTGTGATCGGTCTGATCCTGGGCCTGCCAATGGGCGTCTGGGCAGCACTGCGGCGTAACTCCTGGCCAGATTACCTGGGCCGAGTGCTGTCGCTGGTGGGGTTGTCCTTTCCAGCGTTTGTGTCAGCGATCCTGATGTTGCTGGTGTTTGCCATCCATCTTCGGTGGTTCCCGGTGATAGGCAGTGCCGTAGATGGCGGGTGGTTGGCGCAACTGCATGCGCTGGCACTGCCGGCGTTCAATCTTGGCTTGATCATGACGGCCTATGTGATGCGCGTTACCCGTTCATCCATGTTAGGCGTCATGGGTGAAGACTACATACGAACAGCCAAAGCCAAAGGTGTCCCCGCAATGCGCTTGGTCTTGCGGCACGGCTTGCGCAATGCACTCATCCCTATCGTCACAGTGGTCGGATTATATTTCGGCACGCTGATTGGCAACTCCGTGCTGACGGAGATTGTGTTTAACCGGCCAGGGTTGGGTAAGTTGATTCTTGGCGCATTGAATACTCGTGACTACAGCTTGCTCCAGGGTTTGATGGTGGTGTTCGCCTGCTGTGTCATTGTCGTCAACATCTTGACCGACCTTGTATATGGGTTGGTTGATCCTCGAGTGAAATTCAAATGACCTCTTTAGCCGCACCATTAGCCGCCAGGCCGAATGGGCTTTGGCAGGCCTTGGCTACCAATCGAATGGCGTGGATCGGTATCGGACTGTTGTTATTGATCATACTGATTGCCGTGTTTGCTCCGCTGTTGGCTCCCTATGACCCTTTACAGCAGAACATCGCTTATCGACTTGAACCTCCGTCCGCAGAGTTCTGGTTGGGCACAGACAGTTATGGGCGCGATGTACTGTCACGACTGATCTATGGCGCACGTGTGTCACTGCTTGTTGGTTTCGTGGCAGTCATGATTGCCATGATCATCGGCTCTGCACTCGGTGTTCTCGCCGGCTATGTTGGCGGTGTGTTAGACCGGTTCATCATGGGGCTGGTTGATGTGTTGCTCTCATTCCCGACCCTGCTCCTGGGCCTGATGGTAGCGGCCATGCTGGGGGCGAGTCTGGAGAACCTGATCATCGCGATCGCCATCACCGAAATTGCGCCATTCGTGCGCGTTGCCCGCGCACCGACCATTGTGTTGAAACAACGGGATTTCGTTGAAGCGGGCCGCTCATTGGGATACGGACCGATGCGCCTGATGGGGATCCACATTCTGCCCAACATGATTTCAGAAGTCGTCGTGCTGGGAGCCTTGTGGATGGCGACTGCGATTCGCACAGAAGCGTCTCTGAGCTTCATTGGTTTGGGCGCACCGCCACCCACGCCGACATGGGGGAGCATGATCCGTGAAGGCTTCGAAAATATTCTGGATGCATGGTGGCTGACTGTTTGCCCGAGCATCGCGATTCTAGTGACGGTTCTGGCGCTCAGTCTGCTGGGCGATGCGTTACGTGACGCCATAGATCCCAAAACACGATCGGAGCGCTCATGAAAACGCACAGCATTATCACCTCCAGTCCTCGGAGCATTCAGCCCCCTATGAATGACACTCTTATCAGAGCCGTCCCGTCGGTCATGACCCAGGAAACGGTTCTGCACGTCAGCGGTCTCAACGTGGCGTTTCGCCGTGGCGACGCATGGGCCACAGTCGTAAATGGCCTGGATTTCAGCGTCGCGCGCGGCGAGACCCTTGCTATCGTCGGCGAGTCAGGTTCCGGCAAGAGCGTTTCGGCAATGTCTGTCATGGGACTGCTGGCGCCTAAAAGCAGCCGCGTCCAAGGAAGCATACGTCTGGACGGGCAGGAGTTGCTGACCCTTTCAGAACCTGAAATGGCGACCCTGCGCGGCAACCGGATTGCCATGATTTTTCAGGAGCCGATGACTTCGCTCAACCCGGTCATGAGCATTGGGGAACAGATTGCAGAACCCCTGCGCCTTCATCGCCGACTGAATCACGCCCAGGCACGCGCCGAAGTGTTGCGACTTATGGATCGCGTCCGGATTCCGGCAAGTCACCAGCGCTTCAGCGATTATCCGCATCAGTTTTCTGGCGGCATGCGTCAGCGCGTGATGATCGCGATGGCACTGGCGTGCAATCCATCGGTTCTCATCGCCGATGAACCGACCACGGCGCTCGATGTGACCATTCAGGCGCAGATACTGGAACTGATCAAGGAACTGCAAACGCAAGAGCAGATGGCGGTGGTGTTCATCACTCACGATATGGGGGTCGTGGCGGAAATCGCGGACCGTACGCTGGTGATGTACCGGGGTGACATGATTGAGACCGGAGCCACCGCTGATATTTTTGCGCGCCCTCAAAAGGCTTATACCAAGGCGCTGATAGCGGCTGTTCCAGAATTGGGCTCCATGAATGAGCACAATCTTCCCCAGCCATTCCCGATCTATGACATCAAAACGGGCGCGACCGCACCCGTTCCACTGGTCAGCGACAGCGTTCAACATGACGCGCCGTACTTACTGGAAGTTTCGAACTTGGTCGCCCGTTTCGACGTTCGTTCGTCTTTCTTCAAGCGGGTGACCGGGCGCGTTCATGCCGTAGAGAACGTCAATTTCAATCTCCGTCGCGGCGAGACGCTGGCCATCGTCGGTGAGTCCGGTTGCGGTAAGTCGACGACGGGACGATTGATTACAGGGCTGTTATCCGCAACGGGTGGTCAGATCAAGGTCGAGGGCCAGGACATCAGGAGCATTGCCCCGATGGAGCGGGCCAGGAAAATCCAGATGGTATTCCAGGACCCGTACTCAAGCCTCAATCCACGACAAAGCGTTGCTCAGGCACTTATCGAACCGCTGCGGGTGCATGGCCTTGCCAGTTCGCGTGACTGCGAACAGGCAGCTGTGGAGTTGCTGGCCAGAGTGGGATTGCCGGCCGATGCAGTCTTGCGCCTGCCCCATGAGTTCTCAGGCGGGCAGCGCCAGCGCGTTTGCATTGCTCGCGCCCTGGCGTTGCAGCCCGGAACGATCGTGGCTGATGAGGCGGTTTCAGCACTCGATGTATCGGTGAAGGTGCAGATCGTCAATCTGCTGTTGGAATTGCAGCAAGAGATGGGACTGGGCTTCGTTTTCATCAGTCATGATATGGCCGTGGTGGAGCGAATCAGCCATCGCGTGGCCGTTATGTACATGGGTGAGATAGTTGAAATAGGACCCCGCGCCGAGGTCTTCAGTAATCCGCGGCACCCTTACACCCGTCGTCTGCTCGAAGCGGTTCCGGTACCTGATCCGGCACGACGACAGACTCGGCACCTGTCTCCCCGCGAACTGCATACCCCGTACAAACCGCACGACTTCAAGCCTGCGGTCAGGACCTATCACCAGGCCGGGCCCAACCACTTTTACATGGAACCGGGAGACGAGTGGAAGTGAGTTGATGTTCGGTTGATACGACTTAGTCGCAAGGACAAGTTGAGCTGACGTGACGATTCATATCTAAAACGATGCGATGCAAGTAGTGCTGTGCGAGCGCAGTACTACGCATCGTAGACAGAGAACTGTGGGGTTTATAAATGTTTCGCCTGAAAACTGGAATAGCTGGCTCCGGCGCGATAGGTCTCGCCTATGCGGCCTGGATTTCACATGGCCAACATGATGTTTCCGTATGGTCGCCTCAGACAGGCAGCGCAGAGCTGTTGCGAAGTGAGCCGTTGCGAGCAACAGGAATGCTCGAGGAAGCTTTCCAAGTCAGTTACGCAAAAAGTGCTGAAGAGCTCGCCACTGGCGTTGATGTGATTATCATTGCCTTGCCACTTAATGGGCACCGCGCAGTCATGGATGCTCTATTACCGTATCTACGAACGGGGCAGGTGGTGATTGTCAGTTCCATGGCCTCTCTCTCATCACTTTATATGTACGAGCGTGCGCTCACGCGCGGCATTGAGATCACTGTTGCGAGCTTTGGTACAAGTGCGTTAACGGCTCGACGCAAGGGACCGGCGCATGTCCACATCATGACGAAGCGCCCGAGTTTAGGAGTGTCCTGCTTGCCCGTTTCGCAACAGGGGCTTGCAATGGACGTCTGTAAGTCACTGTTTGGCAGTGACTTTAAAACTGAAGAAAATCCGCTGAGTTCAATGCTTTCCAACACCAGCGCCGTCGGCCATGTACCGCTAGCCCTGTTCAATTGGACACGAATTGAATGCGGTGAAGATTGGCCGCAGTACTACTACATGACTTCCAGAACAGCAGATGTGATCAACGCGCTGGATGCCGAACGCCGTTCGCTCGCCAGTGCTTTTGGTTGGGACCTGCCCAGCTTTAGTCAGAAGCTACGCCAGTCCTTCAACATTGAATCGGTCGAGTTAGCCGACGTGGCCAGGGAACTTCACAGAAAGCGGGGCGGTCCGGCCGGCCCAACAAATGTCGAGACGCGTTACATCTGGGAAGACGTTCCTTACGGCCTTTTATTTACGCTAGCGCTTGGACGCATTGCGAACGTTGCAATGCCAGCCACGGAGGCCATAGTTGCGACAGCCGGGCTGATTGTCGGCGAAGCGTTGCTCAGGACCAATGATCTGATTGAGGCTCTAGGGCTTTCAACTGAAACAGTTCCGGGTCTACTCAGCCGGGTTAACGTGGGTTCGCCCTGCAAAGACGCTCTATGTTGACTAATGCGCTTCGGAATATTGCCGTAAGGTCGAAACTCATACTCGGCTTTACCCTAGTCATCGTCCTTACCGTTCTGGTCGCATTTACCGGCTGGGGCGGCATTCAAACGTTAAGCCAGAGAAGCGAAAAAATTGCCGACATTGGTAAGCTCGGCACGTTGACTCGGGACATGTTGATTGGACGCTTATCCTATGCGATCAACTACGATGCTGATCATGCCGCCAGTTGGTTGGTCAACTTGGAGAATCTAGAAAACCACTTGGTCTATGTACGTTCGGTGCTTGTTTCTGAATCCGATGCTCCACATCTGGAGGCGGCTGCGTCCGCCCTGAAACAATCGCGGGATTACTACAACGACATCATTCGTGCCACCGCCGCAATGGTCGCCAGCCGTGCAGCGGCGGGGCGCCAAGCCGAGATAGCGACCAATGCGTTGAATGACCTGGACGATTTCGCGAATTCATCGGAAGGGAATATTGCTCAGCGTGCTGCAACGGCGCAGGCACTCAGCCTGTTTCAAAAAATGCGTTTCGATGTGCGCGGTTATACCTACTCTCTAAACGCCGAGACAAAAAAAGTAGCGGGTTCTTCCATCGCTACGACTATCGAGTATGTCAAGAATCTGGAAGGGTTCGACTCACAAGCGAGCACGGTGAAAAGTCTCCAGACTTCGTTAAATGCGTATCAGGATACAATTTCCCAGTTTGGCAATGCGCAGGTGGCTGTTGAGAATGCCCAAACAGGTATCGAAAAGAATATTGCCAGCTTGCTCTCGTCCACTGAACAACTGACAGAGAATCAAGAAGCCTTGCTCATCAGTGACGTCCAGCAGGCGGAAAAATACCTAGCCCTATGGTTGCTCGCCGTTCTCGTTATGAGCGCCTTGATCGCATGGATCATTACCCGCCTGATCGTTACGCCTCTGCTTGACGCATTAAGGCTCGCGGAGCAGGTAGCGAATGGTGAACTGACATACACACAGACAACGACACGTCAGGATGAACTGGGTCGATTACAGACCAGCATGCATAAGATGACTGCTAACTTGCGTGTGCTAATTGGCGGTCTGCGCGATGGTGTGATTCAGATATCGACCGCTGCCGAACAACTTCAGATGGTTACTGAGAAGACCAATAGTGGAGTGAATAGTCAAAAGAGCGAAACAGATCAAGTCGCTACCGCCATGCACGAAATGGCTGCAACCGTGCAGGAGGTCGCAAGAAACGCTGAGCTAGCTTCCCGAGCGGCGGTCAGTGCCTCACTGGAGGCTCGAGAGGGTGGTGACGTTGTTTCAAAAGCAATCCTGCGAATCGAAATGCTGGCGACCGAGGTAGGACACTCCAAATTCGCCATGGACGATCTCAAAACCCAAAGTAACAAGATCGGTGGGGTGCTGGACGTGATCAAGGCTGTAGCAGAACAAACCAACTTATTAGCACTCAATGCTGCCATCGAGGCTGCGCGAGCTGGAGAGGCCGGACGAGGATTCGCGGTGGTGGCGGACGAGGTGAGAAGCCTCGCCCAACGCACCCAGATATCGACCGAGGAAATCGCGATACTGATAAGTGGCTTACACAGCCGTACAGAACAGGTTGCAGCGATCCTGGATAACAGCCGGACGTTGAGTGACAGCAGCGTAGAGTTGACCCGTGATGCTGGGATTTCCATCGTCAATATCAGCCAATCTATCTCGACCATCGAGTCGATGAATGTCCAGATTGCGGCGGCTGCAGAAGAGCAAAGTGCAGTAGCAGAAGGAATAAATCGAAGCATTTTGAGTGTTCGGGATATTTCCGAACAGAACGCTTTCGCCAGTGATGAAACCGCATCCTCAAGTGTCGAGCTCGCCCGCCTGGGCGTTCAACTGCAAAATATGGTGAGCAAATTCGTCGTATGACTCTCAAGTTTCAGGCTCGCAGACACTGAGTGTGAAGAGTTGCGCTCAGTCGGGGGGATCTGTGGTACCGACCTGAATATCGGTAGAACAGATCCCCTCCAGAAATTCCGCTCCCGTTTCACGGCTAATTTAATCGTTAGAATCGGCGACTTGTATGATTTGTTGTCGTGGGGCTAGCAACCGAACACCTGCTCCCATTCACGAGTCGTCTATTCATGACATACGGAAGGTGATTCACCAAAGCAGCGCTGTGAATCAGTCGCCAGATTCGCCTCTGTCGCATAGCAAATGGTGACTCCATTTTCATCCAGCAGCACGCCTCCGACACCTCTCAGCAGCGCATGCCCAGCCACAACGTCATGCGCCGGAACAATGTTGAGCGAGACGCTACAGACTCCATCGCCTACAGGCTTCGGCCACACTCTCCGGAAACGAGCGCTCGATGATGGGTGACGCCACCGGGGCGCCATCCTGGAGGAGGGTGGTAGCGATCAATTGCATGGTCAGAGCCCTGAAGATGATGAACCCCTCCAGGGTATGCACGATCGAAAATATGCAAGTTAGATCAACCCGGCTTCCTGCAGCTCGATCGTTTCGATGCGCCGACACGTCGGAATCGATGGGGAGGAGGCGGCATTGAGTCGTGTCGAAGCTTGATCCACTGCAGCAAAGTAGCAGTGAACATCTGGAGGGGTTTCCTTCACCTCATCAGCCAGAGCGCAGACAAAATTGATAATGGCCAACCCGTCCTCTAGCTTTTGCCCGCTCCCAACGCTTGGGCCGCCATCGAGCTCGAGGATCAACCCTCCTGAAGAGTGCTCACGGAGGAGCCGGACTGAGCGGCCAAATCGCTCGCGCAGACGTCTTGTTAGGGTTCCATGGTGAAAGCTGCCTGTGTGTTTCAAAAAGCTCGCAAGCTGGCAGATCCGTTCGTACACGCTCAGCCAATGTGAGCGATTGTCCTGCTCCCGTTGACCATCGCGGGCCGCCACTCGAGCGTCAAACTCGCTGATGCTGATCGCACCCGCTTTGACCTCTCGTAGCCATTTTTCGTCTTCTCGCCAAAGAAACCTCCTCCGCAGTGCATACAGGTACTTGTCCAGATAATGCATCTGCCCATGCGCCGCCAAGTGGGCCACCTGATGCTCAATGTCCGCTTGGGTGTCAAACATGAACTCTGGCTCAAGAGCGTCCATGAGCGCGTCCAGTTGTTCTGTGATTGCTACAGCGTCCTGTAACCACTGGAGCAAGTCGATAGCTCGATACTTGCCCGCGGTGAATTCGAGGGGGCGTCTCGGCCCTCCATAGGGGAGACCTCTTGCCCTCTGCACAATGTCAGGCAGGGTGTTTGGGAGACCGAAAACGAAAGTGAACCTGTTGCCCAGTTGCTGGCGCTTCATTGCTGACCAGGAGCGCGATCGTTCTTGCACGCCGGTCACGGCAGGGAGGTTTTGGACAAGATTGGCTGTCCGAAAATACTGGCTGTGGGTGTAACACCGGTTCCGGCCCGCCGGCAGTTCGAACCAGCCGCCCTCGATTGCGTCGAGCACAGCCTCAACGCGATCGTCACCTGGCCGGGGCCGCCCTTCTTTGGATCTCCGGTACGCAGTGGCCGCGGAGATGACGGCATCAGTGGTGTGTTCTTCACATAGGTGCATCACAGGGTCCTGAGGGCGAAACGTGTGATGCATTGTCTGTGACTTCACGTAAATGCAAGCCTGCCCGTAGATGCCCTAACGAAGGGTAAGTCGCACTTAGCTGGCCTCGGTGGGTGCGCTGCTTTCTTCGTCACGTAGAGGGCGTCCAAGAGGCGCTATTGGGTTCGTAATGCCGGGACGGATGGCCTGCTTGCATGTTCGCGAATTAATGGATGATTGTTTCATCGATAAACCCGGCTTCTGCCGATGGAAATCGACCTTGTGGCGCACGCGGTTTAAGCGTTGAATTAGTGAGCCTAGGAATGGACGCGAGACAATGAATTTAGCCGTAAAACTGATTGGTAAGGGACTTGGGTCAATAGCCTTGGCAATTTCCGCCGCATTCTTTGCGGCGTATGCCCTGAAACATTTCCCGGGGTGGGCAATTGCCCTTTCTTTCCTACTGGGGGTGTGCGCTTCAATTCCTATGGTGCTTTTCTTCAACCTATTTCCGAGCTCTGATTCGCATCCAAGCAAATCCTATGTGATTAAGGACGACCCGAATGATGACTGGGACGATCACTTCAGGCGTTCGAGCGACGACGACCGGTTTGATGACTGATAATTGGTGCCAACCGGCCGAGCACAGGGTCTATTCTTAGAGCTTGCCCGGAATCACGGATCCGGCACCAGCTCGAAGGAGAACCTTCATGAGTCGAATCGAAACGCCAGACGCTCTAAAGGCGCGCAAGCTCGCCGAACTTCGCATTGATCTTGCCCGAGCTCTTGCGGAGAAACAGTCGGACCTTCGTATTTGGAGGCAAGGCCTGATCCACGGGCGACTGTTGGAGTTGGAGTCGTCTGGGGTGCTTTCCAGTGACGATAGCGATGTTTTTAGCAGGGAGGTCCAGGCGACGATGGACGCCGCAGAGTGACTCGTTGCTCCAACCCCTGCATTACCCGAGTAACAAACGCTTCAAGCCCTTCTCGAAATAGCGAGCTGGATCAGCTGCATGTCCCGCGGCGGCTTTGTACCTGGTCGTTGACGCCCGACTCGTGCCACCAATGTTGCCTCCTGAATCGGTAGCCGATGTCTCTCTTCGCAACCCTGACCAGGGCACTGATTGCCGGCCTTGCTCGTTTGCAAGGGACCATGATTGCTTCTTCCCTCAATGGAGCAACGTATGGCCAGACGGCGCAAAACCTCAACCCTTGATGATCTGCTCAATATTGCGATGAAAATGCCGCTCTGGGCGAATCTGGTGATTGCCGGTGGCTCGTTTGCCTTCCTACGGTATTACGGTGGTACGGAATTACAGGCGTTGTCAGTGATGCCCGGGAGTGAGCTTGGCCCCGCGATCGCGGAACAAATCCTGCGGCTGGTCGCCTATATCGGGCAGTACGCGATCCCACCTGTATTTCTGCTGGGGGGAATCCTTGGGTGGATTCAGCGCAAAGTGAGGGCTCGAAAATTCAGCCGCATTGGGTCGGCGCAGGAGCCTGGCGTTGCTATCCGCAACCTCACCTGGGAGCAATTCGAGAACATGGTCGGCGAAGCCTTTCGCAAACAGGGTTTCACTGTTCAGGAGACGGATAAGGGGCCGGATGGTGGTGTCGACCTGGTGCTGCGTAAGGGCAGGGAGGTGTTACTTGTCCAATGCAAACAGTGGCGAGCCTCGAAAGTGGGAGTACAGGTCGTCCGCGAGCTTTATGGCGTGATGTCAGCGCGTGGCGCCGCGGGAGGGTTTGTGGTCACCTCCGGCGCCTATACCAGTGATGCCTGGAAGTTTGCGAAGGGGACCAATCTGCAGCTGGTCGACGGGAAGCAGCTTGTTCAGTGGTTCAAGAAGCCTGACCTGGGCAGGGTAACTCTTCCTGCAGAAGATTCTTTGGGAGAGGCCAATCGCGCAATCGTCAGTCAAGTGGCGCCTGCAACTGGTGATGGACCGAAGGAGTGCCCACCTTCGTCGCACTCCAACAACTCACCCAGTTGCCCCCGGTGCGGTGGTGGCATGACGGCCCGGTACCCTCGCGCCACCAATGGTGGAATAGCGAACAGTGTGTTTCTTGGGTGCCTCAACTTTCCCTCGTGCCGGGGTACCAGGCCGCTCGAAACCGAGGCGGATATTCAGTACACAAGCATGACGTAGCGAGGGGCTGGCAAGCAGGACTCGTAGCCACATTGGTAAAGCGTTCAGGGACTGTCCCCGACCAGCAGTATTGGGCAATGAACGCTTTCCGATGTCGCTCCGTGGGGGGACGAACTTCGACCACTGTCAGTCCGATGCGTGGTCCTTGGTCGTGAGTTTTATGGCTGCAAGCGGTGGCCAAGTCCAATATGCGATAATCGCCCCGAACGCGATCAATCCTGCCAACCAGATCCAACCCTTTACGGCTGCAAGGTCCGCCGACGACTGAGTGATCAACTCGACCCAAGGTGCCCAAAATAAACTAAAAAACACCATAGAGGCCAGCACCGCTAAACAGCTAAGTGCAACTTCTTTCATAATTTTTCCTCGTCATGAAGACCGTACCAAAGAACCGCTTGCGCACCGAAACCAGCAACCCCGGCGCAAGTGCCAAGAGTGATAAGTGACCCTGAAGCATGCCAAAGGCCCAACAGCGCTAACCCTCCACCGAAAACACCAATCAACATCGGTGCCCTGCGTATCCACCGCGTCTGATGTTTAACCTGGGCGACCAGTTGCCGCTTCAAATCCTCTTCGCTCATTCGTGTTCAACTCCTTAATCAGATTCTGTGTCGTTCAGCGAGAGTTCACTTGAGCCCGTAGTTGCGCTTCAATTCGACGATGCGAGCTGCACGCCGCTGGTGTGTCTGGGCGTTGTCCTGATCGGCCTGAATCGCGCCGTAGGCAACAGCAGCGGTGTACTGCTCGTCCTGCTTCACCAAGTCCACCAGTTCCTGGAGCTGAGCTTGCATTTCTTCGTAGATAGCCACGCGTTTCCCCTATGCACTTCGAGTTGGCCTGTGGGCAAGCATCCAGAAACCGCTAAACCCGATGATGATGCCCAACGCGTCCAACCATGTGGCAGCGTCAGATCCCAAAGTGACTCGGCCGATGATGCAAAGGATGACCCCAACTAGCGCAATAATTTTCGTGTTCAATATGTTTCCCCTCATCAATCCATGTTGTTCAGCCCCACCATTGCCGGGGCTTTTGCAATCTCATCTTTGAACCCGATTCAGTATGACTTGATGGCTTCTTCGTGCTCCCTGATCAATAGCTTGAAGGCCTCAAAAGTCTGATAGCAACACTGACACTGGGCCTCCAGAAGGGTGACAATACTGGTTAATGGAAGTGGGGAAACGCCACCAAAGCTATACAAAACAGAGCCATCCGACTCGGCGTGACGGGTAGCCACTTGAGTAATACCAACCTCAATTCGGGGCGAGAAACGGTGGTTGTAAGCGTTCCTGAAGTCGTTGGTGGCGTTCTGATATTTCTTGGCCCCAATTCCCTCCATCCTTTTTTTGAGAACTTTATACCGTCGCCAGCCTTTGGCGTGAGCATCTGCAGCGTCGAAGAAGACCTCATCATCCAGCGGAAAAGTGTCCTTCCACGCAGTGCCTAGCTTTTCTCGATTAGCCTGGTGGGAAAGGTGCGCAGTGGCAAAGATAAACCGTGAGCGAATCACATAAGGCAGGTTGATGGCCACCGTGGCCACCGGATTGATAAACTCCAAGATGGCGTTCATCTTCTTGCGATCATCCAGAGGCGCTAATAAATCGCGCCACGCAGCCAGTTGATGGGTGTAACGGGTAAATTCGTTCACCACGTTAGCAAGCTCGCGAGAAAATTCGTTGAACATTTGGATGTAGGGCATCCACATCGCGTCAACGCTCTCCGGGAGCTCTCCCCAGTTGTACTCCATGAATTTCCCGTTAAACGGGGTGTTTTTCAGAATACGGCGGTATTGTCTGTAGGTTTCAATCGACATGAGCAGTAGTCCCTGCGTTCGTCTCAGTGGTCAATTGCCGGTGGATGCGGGACGTGGTGTCCGGTTTGATTGGCATCGCTCACTTCCCTTAGCTGGCTGGGTCGACGACAACCCAGCATTTCGCGCCGCTTTGATCATCACCACCCTCGGCAATGAAGACGTGGCCGGCTTCGTCAACGGCATAGGCCCCTGGGCGTTCGTGAACCGCATCCCGCAAGCAGTTTTTCCAGCCGTAGACTTCGCCCTGCCACACAAGTACAACGCCGCCACGGCGATCCTGATTGCTCAATCGCCATTGTGCGACGGTTGCGTGTAGCGCCTCGACAAGCTGACTCATAGGACCGATTCCTTTTGGTTTTTCGCGAGCGCGAAAACCGCGACCTGTAACTTCAAAGGCCCAATCAAGGGCCGGAGGGTGGCAGCGATCTCTTCCTAGACCTTGACGATTTCCAGTTTGTATTCGCACATCCAGTCAGAGCCTGCACCGCCATCGTCGGTAACGACGCCATTATCGAGCTGGTTACGAAACTCTTGCTCGAACTCTTCCAACGATTCGCACAGCATGGCCCCTAGATCTGCGTCAGAGACCTCCACTTTGATTTTCATGGTCTATCTCTATGCTGGCCGGCGTTCGGCCTGCATGCGCTTCAAGCAGCGCTTGCAGGTCACGTGATCCGGGTAAATTGTAAGATGCTCCGCATCAAAATCGGCCTGGGCGCCACACGCAATTTCCGAATCGCCTTCGGGATCTGCCTCGGTGGCTGCACAGGTGATAACTTCCAAATGCACTCGGCGCTTCATTCTGGTTTTCCTGCTTACTCGCTCAGTAAGGCTTGCCCGGCAATGAGCAGTGTCACAGGGGATCGCAATTTTCCACCGTTGCTGATTGCAGCGGAGCATGCGTTCAAAAGTTGCTGCGCCAAGTTCATGGCCTCTTGCGCATCAGTGATCTCGACCTGCAGGTAATCCGGGTAGGACGTCTTGCCTTCAATGACCTGCTGCCCTTCACCCTGAATGAAAAGGATCTGGCTATCTTGTCCGGCAACCGTCAAAACAGCTTCCAGTAACTCTGGCGTGACCTCAGGAATCGCATCACAGATCTGGCTGGTGATCTCTTCGCTTGCCTTCATGGCTTCCTCGACTCTCTGTTGGGCTATTAATTTAGGTGGGCGGTAAAACTCCGCTACCTCTACAAAGCCCGCAGGCGCGGGCGGTGGGTGGCGGTCTATTGCTAATCGTCCAAGCCAGTGACGCCATCACCTTTCCAGAGGCGATCGGCGACACGGCGAACGCGGTCCAAGTCGTCCAGTTTGGTCGGCGGACAGAGCAAGTTGTCCACGAACGCGTCTTGGGCAATTTCCCGGCAGAAGTCCGGGCGGGAATAGCCGGACTTGAGCAAGTTGGCGTACTTCTCTTCCCCTAGCAGCCGCTGAGCAGCTTCGTCGAACTGGGCTTTGGTGGTCACGTGAATGTCCTTTTCAATGCTGGTGCTGGATTTCAACAGTTTTCACTTCGTCACGCCATGCCAACTGCTTTATCAAGCGCCGCGTTAAACAGTCCGGAAACGTCAGTTCCGTCTGCAAGAGACACGACGAACTGACCTTTTTCGACTTTCAAGTACACCGTAATGCCGGTGACGCTGCAGGTTGCAGACTCAGGCATTTCCTCGTCTTCGTACGCAGCGCAATGTGCGGCGGAAATGGCTTTGATGAAGTCACCGTTCGCGAACGCGTGATGGATAGTGAACCCGCCCTCAGGCTCAACGAGCCTGACTTTGTTTTCGGTCAAGTCGTAGAGTTCTTCAGAGGTGAACGAAACGCGATAGACCAGCTCTTTGTCGATCAGGGTATTGAGGCAGCTACGAACTTTCAGGCCATCATTCGATTTGGTGACGTTGAGAGCGGTCACGGCCGGGACGATACCGGTGATCCAATTGCCCTTGCCCGCGGTGATTGCTTCCAAGATCGCACTGGTGATCAGTTGATTGCGCTGGGTCGTGTTCATCTTGGTCGCAGGCTTAGCTGCGCGTGTCGCTTGGGCTTTTGGAGCTTGAGTGGTCATTGGTCAGTACCTCATTAAGTCAGTGACATGAGGTTATGATGGGGTCGTGAAACTGCAACACCCTTGCGCACGGCATCGATTGACCGGTACCGCGCAGCCGTTTCGGCCAAGGTCAGCGCCTTGTCGCGATCATTTTCGGAACGCCGAACCTCTTCCAATTTTGGAAATTATGCGTAATTATGTGGAAATTCCTAATTTATGAATTTCGGCATAAAGGTCCATAATGACCCCAGAAACCAAGGACGCGCTGCTCTTTCCCCGCACCCACCTGGCCGAAGGAATCTTGGCCACGTTCGAGTCGCGTCTGCAGAATGCCGCGACTATATTCGCACCTCGGCGAAAGGGCAAAACCACGTTCCTCATCAACGACCTGATACCGATTGCCAAGGCACACGGCTTTATCGTTGCCACGGCAGACCTGTGGTTTGACAAGGCGCACCCTGAGCGGGTGATTGCTGGTGCTTTGTATGAAGCCATTCACGGCGCCGGGTTCTTGCGACGCAACTGGCTGAAGCTTATGCGACCGGGCTCTATCGTCCAGTCGGTGGAGGCCGGCGCCGGCACTGACGGAGTGACAGTGAAGGCCGAACTGGCGAAGGAGGGGGGGTTGAACTTGATCGAGCTCTTTGAGCGTTTCCGGATACTCGGTAACGGCAAGGCGCTGCTGATCATCGACGAGGTGCAGCACCTGGCGAGCAAGAAGGAATTCGAGGATCTGACCGCTACGCTCCGTTCGCTACTGCAGCAGGCGCACGGTGAGGTTTTTGCAGTGTTCACCGGGTCCTCTCAGGACGGCCTACATCGCATGTTTCGTCAAACCAAAGCACCGTTCTACCAGTTCAGCCACGAGATCCAATTTCCAAACCTTGGCTTGGAGTTCGTGCAGCATCTGGGCCAGCGGTTCCTGGAGATCACCGGCAGGGAGTGGGACGTCAACGCCGCTTTCGAGCGCTTTGCTGCCCGGGGTTACATGCCAAAGTACATTCGCGACGTGTTCCTGCTGTGCCTCACAGAGGGGCTCAGCGTGGTAGATGCAGACCATCGAGCTTGGAACACCATGACGGACGAAGGCAACTTCGAGAACCTGATCCTGGAGATGGCTCCTCTGGATTTCACTGTCCTTGTCGGGCTTGTGAGGGGAATCTCGGTATTCTCCGCCGAGGGCCGTGAGTGGATCGGCAGTGAGATGCCCGGTGGCAACGTTCCCAGCGCCGCGACCGTTCAGACTGCATTGAAGCGCCTGCAACGCCGCGACCTGGTTGGGAACCTTGGGTATGGTGAGTGGGCGATTGAAGACGTGGCGATGGAAAGTTACTTGCGTCGGAATTTCGTTGAAATTGACCCTCAACTCGGCACGGATAGCGATTGATAGGCTATCGGGCGTCGGCGGTTATTGGTGTCGCCAGCGGCTGCCTCTATTATCTGTTTGTAACACCCGATAGAGGCTCTTGCCGCGGTTAGATGGTTAAGGCAACATTTGAGCCTCTCACGTACCTACATGTCTGGGTATGTAGTCAGCTGGTCACCAGCACTCAACGCGCAACTCTGCGCACATCAACCCTCGCGGGGCTATGTCCCTGCCGGGGCAAGCTCCGTCAAAAATGGAGCTTCGAGATGTCAAATTCCAATATGACCTACCACGAAATGAAACAGGCAATCCTGCAGGGGCTGCTGCATTCCGGCTGGAAAGCCGTGGATGAAATCTCCATGAATCACACTTCCGCGGTGGCAAAGAAGTCGTTTCAAACCGCGGTGGGCGAGCGAACCGCTTTGGCCTACTTTACGGACTCTCCCGACGAATGCTGCAAGCTGAGCGGGGAGTACACGAGTGAGGGCAACAACGTCCTCAGTACAACAGGGTTCTTTGTCTGGTACAGCCTCAATCCACGGAGTGAGGTGACTGCAGACGATCTCATCACCGGCGCCATCGAGTTCTCAAAAAAAGCTGAGGTACGGATCGCCGATACGATGCCGATGCGATTGATGCGCCAGAGTCCCGCTGAATAAATCCCAAGACCCGATCGGGTCCTGCGTCATACACCCAAAATCTATTTGAGCAGCAGCCCAGACCGGGCTGTCGCTCTTGCCTGTTGGAGTAGGTAATGAACCTTACGCAGATGATGTTCGAGCTTGGGGACTTTTTGGCGGCCTGCGAGCTGAAGCTGATCGCAGCTCAAAAGGAACATGCCGTTGCAGAGTTGTGCCGTGATCTCTGCGGCGCAATCAATGCATGCGCTTACATTGGCTTTATTGCCCGTGACAAGGGGACTTGCGGCCTGGCAAATGCCATTTGCCCGCTGCATGACAAAGGTATCGCCGATGTTCATCTCGTCCCTGGCCTGGAGGCTGCGGGTTTGATTCAACTGAAGGCGGAGCTGCAGAAGCGGATTCAGCAGATTCGTCTGTGCCTGGTTGTTGATGAGATGTCGGGATCGCCTGACGTGGTTTCCAATACGCTTGGGTTTCTGCGTACACAGAATCCCGGGCTCTTCGAGGGGAATGCCTCAACAGCTGAGCTCGACTCTTTGGTAGAGGAGAGGGCGACGTTGATCGGTTGCGCCATGAAAATGGGGACACTCGAAATGAAGGTGAAATTCCTGCTGGGGCTGGGTGTTAACCCGGATCAAATCTACGGCTTGATTGTTCAACCGAACTGAAGCCACAACCTACTAAACCCCAGCGGGCCTATGTCCTGCTGGGGGCATGGCTCGCTCAATTGGAGAGGACCATGACAATTACTGCAATCAGCCGGGTTACCGTTGCCCTGGGATACGACATCGTTACCAAACAGCCTGTCATCCGCCACTGGATAGACCAGGAGGAGGTAATCGATACAGACGGTGCTCACCTGTTCGTAATGGTGGACAAGAAGCGGGGAGCGATCTCTATCCGGTACAAGCTTCACCCTCTCGACAAGGAGGATGAACGCGCGCTACAGGGTGGGCCGTACAGCGACTTCAACGGGTCCTTTACCAAGAAAGACGCAACGCTGTTTTCGCCAGATCAAACAAAGCAGCTGTTGCAGTTCTCGTTCGCTCACTGCCGGATTGGCTATGAGCAAGCATTGCTGGAGAACATGCTTTGCGAACTGCGCCAGGTCCTGCTTGCAGGCGCCGCATTTCGACTTAGCTGCATCGACGAGCTCGATGCGATTCCCACCAGCTCCAAAATCTAAGACATCGGCGGGGTACCCCGCCGAGAGTCTTTTTTGGCAAGACTCCCTTCCCAAAGAAGATTCTTCTGATAGCCATTTGGCTAATTTGCGTTGTCTCAGGTCGGCGCCTCGAATGCGGGGCGAACTTGATCTTGATTACCCATTAATCCATGAGACGCTGCTACCGCCCGTTCAACCTGCGTCGTTGTACAGGTGACTGAGTCACAAGCTCGCCCCACCGCCTGTAGCAATCTGATCGCGGAAAGGCGCACCAGACAAACCCAAGCATCGCCATTGTGCGAGACCGGGCCAACGGAAGAGACGCCATTCCGTGTCCACGAAGAAAAGGATAACCCCCTTGGAAATGCTTTCTCTGTTAGTCCCGGCTCATAGCGCTCAGGACTGTTTGCCTGCGTTGGTGATACGGTTACTTGACCAATGTTCTGACCTGACACCCATCCAGATTGTTGTCAGCTCGGATGATGGTTTTGACTACAGCAGTATTTTGCCAGCAGATCCTCGGGTCGTTTATGCCGTTCCAGGGTTGCACACTGGCCCTGCCACTGCGCGTAATCGTGCCCTTGAGCGAGCAACAGGGAGCCACGTCTGCATGATGGATGCCGACGACAGCGTTTCAGGCTTGTTCTTAGCTACCCTGTTCAAGGCTCTTGAGCGTCATCAAGCCTTCGCTGTGCGCAGTGTTTATGTAAGAGATCGAGCAGTAGTAAGAGCTTTTCTGGAGCGCAAGGTAACGCTTGAAAACTACGTTGCGTTTTATGGCAGCGTGTTGGTAGTTGCACCGCGAGTTGGGTTTCCGCAATTTCAAAACGTACTCGTCGAGGATGGCCTGGCTACCCTGGCCGTGATGCACTGGCGTGGTGGATCGTTACCGGTTATCAATGCGGAGTACCGCATATCACTCCATTGCGATTCGTATTGTGCTTCCCACGGTCATACCTTCACCGACCGCTACCGCAAGCATCTTGCGCAGGTGGACTCTATCGCTCAATCGTTTGGTGATATGTCACTTGCCCCCATCTTCCAACACCTCTACGAAACCCGTCTTGAAATGAGTGCCCGTTTCGATAGCCATATCTCTAAGGGCGGTCTGATGGATTACCACGAATTCGTCGTTGAACAGTCTGACTGCTCCGAACATACCGAAGTGCGGGAGGCTTAATCACCAGTTAACGGAACGGCTCAAGGCCTGCCCACTGCGGGGTTAATACGGCTCACCTGGTACGGTGTGGGAGCTATCCATGCCGTCCTTTTAGGTCACGCAACGTTCGAGCTGTCCTGGTGCTGAGTTTCAACACAGGCGTTTTGCAGTGCGTGAATATCGCGTTGATCATTGATCCAGCACTGGAGCGCCTTCAGCATCCACGCCAGCATGGACATGTGCTTTATCCCTGCCTCCATCGCTATAGCTTCCCGAATGCCGTCTGGAAGACGGACCGTGGTCGAGTGGTCCCCTCGCATTGCCGAAAGGTCGACACGAGGGACCCCAACAAGGATCAAGCTGGCCCGGGCTACACCAAGATGGTTCACGTAGAGTTGACGGTCGAATGTAGTCCTTTGGTTACCGTCCAGGGCCTCAGTGACCGCCATGATTATTTCTGAGTTGACGCTCCGGCAATGGCTTCTCGCGATTTCATCCAGGGCGTCAATGATTGTGGTGTGGGTGCTTAGGACAAATTTATCCGCTTTACGGGAATCTTGCACCCGCCGGCAAGGTCGGGGGGGTAGGGTAGCAGCGTGAGCCGTTGGAGCCATGGATAGTGCGGTCATTGGGGGCGTCCTTGCGGGTAGGTGAGTCGAAGGATCATGCGAGCGGACGGCGGCGCAGACCACGTCTTTCAAGTTGTGTGATCGGGCAATAGTAGCGAGAGGCTGCCGTCGATGATGTGCAGTCTGCCCCCCTTAACGGGCAGAACCGGCTCACTGCCTGAGGGCTCTGGCCGAAATCAAACGCAACGTCAGTTGGTACTGCTCGCCATTGATGGACCAGTCGAGATTGGTTGGCTCACCAACAGCCATGGCCACATCCATCACAACGCTTTTCGGGTTTGGCTGGCCGTCCTGGCCTTCAACGATTTGCTCAACCTGGATCTGGGTGTGTACGTTGTGCGACTTCTCGAATTGGCCGGGCGCGAGCTTTTCGGGAGTCAGAACAAGCCGATAGCCGTAGACAACGATGTGATTCTGCGTCGTCGATTTTTTCCCTTCGGTCACTGTCTTTTGGGTGCTGCTTTTCCAGCGGTGCTGGAGGATCAAAGGCACACCATCGTTTGCCCCTGTTGATACCTCCTTCAGCGTTTTGAAGGTTTGGGGGGTGTCGTTCTGCAGGATTTTGAACTCACTCTGGAACGCTAAATTATAGTTGGCGTCTTGAGCTGGGTAGGCTTGGGCGCTGATTGAGCTAACGCACAGCGCTATGGCAGTGATGAGCTTGCTGAGGTGCATCCGGGTTTTCCTTGGGGGATATTGGGCGTCAGCGGATGGCCGACGGTTTGTTCGGGTGGCTCAACCACCCATGGGTTGGAGAGGGTTCTCACGCCAGCCGATCGCTTACCTTGAGATCGTCGATCATCGCTGATGCAGTCCGGGCAGCACTTCAAAGATGCATCAATTTTTCGAGGTTCTCCGCCTTGAAGAATCGGCGGCCGGCGGCGACAACGTCCTGGGCTTTGATGATGTCTTGTGGGGCCTGACCCACCCACTTCGCTGTTTCCAGCAGCAGTCGCGGTTTCATCGCTTCGATATCCGCGGGCTTGATCTTGCTCAGTTCTCGCATTGGCTGGCAAAGATTGGTGACCAGCATGTCCTTAAAACGAGTCTTGATGAACTGCAGTCCATCCAGCGTGGCCACGTGCACCTGTTTGTGTGGCCAACCCTTGCCGTCGTTAGCTCTGCGGTTCGAGGTCTCGAAGTAGACCTCAGCTTCAACGGGGGTCATGGGTAGAGGTATCGGTTGCGTCGCTTGAGCCCTTAGATGGCTAATTCCTAGCCTCAATCGACCTTCCCAGCGTACCGCTGGCATGCCGGAAAGCCCCTATCGCCCTCCGCTTCCCGCACCCCACCACTCATGATATCAAACACACCACAGTGAAAATGGCCTTTGGCTACCTTTTTGGTGCACAGCCCTATACTGTGCCGTTAAACGGTAACAACGGAACTAAAGGCTCAGTGGAGGGCTGCATGGAAGTTCGGTATTGGGAAGGAGGCCTGTTCGCCTTCGAAGTCGAAGCGATCGTGAGTATGGCTAAAGCTTTCCAGGCCAATGAAGCGCCAGCGCAGCCTGTCGCGGGGCCTGCGAAAGGAAATTCGTTCGATGTTCTCAAGGGACTAAAAAAGCCTGAGCCTACTGCATCGATGTACCCGTGGAAGGGTTATGCGGGCTTTCGGTTTGCCAACTCTCGCGGCTCAGAAGGTGAGTTTGATCTCGTCATTGTCATGCACAGCATGGTGCTTGTCGTCGAACTCAAGCATTGGAAAGGGAAGATCACCTCTCATGCCGGCAAGTGGCTCCAGAACGGGAAGGAGCAAGGACCATCTCCGGTTGAAAAAACTCGTCGGAAGGCATTCGAGTTCAAGAAAAAGCTGGAGTCCATCAAGACCAAACTTCCTGGGGGAAAAATACCTTGGGTCGAATTCTGCGTTGTCCTCAGTGCTGACTGTACCTTCGAACTGCCAGATAACGAAAAGCCTTACGTCATGCGGCTGGACGACTTCCTCAGTCTTGCTGATGAGCAGCGCTTCAAGCAGCGGTATCCGAGGAGTCAGCGTGGGAGTTTGAACAAGCATTTCGACGTGTTCGACGCCCTGTTGGGCCAAGGCTCGGTAAAGCCGAAAGAGTTGGTCGTCGACGACTACCGCGCCAAAACGCCGGCGGTATTCATGCACCCCACCAAGGTATATAGCGAATTCGACTCCGTGAACATCAACAACAAAGATGATCACGCGATGCTGCGCTTGTGGGACTTTTCGAGGTTGGACTCCCCCACTGCCCGAACAACCGAGGGAAGATTCAAGATTCTTTCGCGAGAGCGCGAAATCCTCGTCTACTTGAAGCGGTTAGACCAGGACCTCGTAAACCGCTGCGCTCGGTTCAAGGGGAACGTGAGCCGGGACGCCATCACAGAACAGTATTCCGAACTGTTCGAGATGCCGGATAACCACTTTAGGCTCAACGAGTTCATCAACAGGTTTGTGGTTCGTCAGGAGAGCAGCGAGCGCCTGCATCTTCTGAAAATCCTGCTCGCTCAGTTCTCCGGCCTCCATGGGCACAGCATCGCTCACCGTGACATTGGTGATCACAGCATTTGGTTCTCACCAGGTTCAGGTATCGCGCTTTCAAATTTCATCAGCGCCTACCACCAGCCCATAGGCACAGTGGGAGACCTTCGAGGCCTGTTGAGCATCGGGACCATCGCGCTGCCAGAGGACCAGCCCAACACCAGTCTAAATTCGACACCCTTCAAGCGGGACGTCTTTGCGCTCGGTCTGCTGAGCTGGCATCTAGCTCAGGCCAAGCCTCTGCCCCTCAAGCTGGATGACACCTACATCAATAGCGTGGTGGGGGAAATATCAGCGTCAGGCGAGTGGTATGCGCCGGTAATCCGCCAGGCGCTTCACCACAGCCCTGCAGACCGGTATGAAAACGCCAACGAATTTCTGCAGGCGTTGAGTCAGGCCACCCCCGACGATTCTGCCGGCTTCGCATTCGACAAGCGCCAGCTCGACTGTTTTGCCACAGATGTGCGACTGGCCTCTGCCTATCGCGAAGATGATGAGCCGATCACGGATACAGCCGTGAAGCTTTTGTACCGCTCGGGCCCGTGGATTGTGAAGTCCTGGCCATCTCTCAATGCCAGGGATCCACAAGACGGACAAGGACCAATGCTCATGTCCTTCTTCGAAACCCTCGAACGCCTGAAAGCAAGCAGCCCCCACTTTCTTCCCAAGCTGGATCATTTCGGTTACGACCGAAGTGGCAATCCCTTCCTGGTCAGCGAGTACGTTGAGGGAGTTCACTGGAGCGAGTTGAAGGACTTGGACACAGTTGATGCACTGTCCGTTGCCAAGCGCCTGATCGAGGCGGCAGAGGAGCTTCATGAACTGCAGCTCAGCCACGGTGACCTCCACCCTCAAAACATAAAGGTCGCGCTGGGCGAGAACTACGAGTCGACTCAGCTGTACCTTCTCGACTACCCAGACTTCTCTCCTACTGGCGAGCGGCCTGCAAATACCAGATACAGCCCGCTCGTAGAGAATTGCACTCCGGTTGAGAGCGACAATTTCGCCGTAATGCGAATGGTGCTTGAGTTACTAGGGATGGACTGGAACGAGCCAGCAGAGAGTGACGTTGCGGAGCTGAGAAACGCCGTGGCAGTTGAAGCCGAGGCCGAGTCGGGCTTCATGTCGCTGGACAGGTTTTCGGACGCGCTCAATGCAGCCTTCCAACCCAAGCAGACACTCAGGACCATCGATGTCACAGTCAAGGGCGACACATCGTTTGAAATCCTCCCGGACAACGGGAAAGTCTACGTAGTCTTCAAGCCGAACCCAAAAGCCCCGGTTGGAAGCCTGGAGATCGTCTTCGCAGGTATTGGAGGCCAGTTCTCTGCCTTCTTCGACCCTAGGACCAAATCTGTTTCCAAGCTGCTCAAACCGCACCTGGAACAACGGGTCAACCACTATTTTGAAAAAAACGCTGACTACCACCTCTATGTAAAACTCGACATCTCGGCCGGCGCGGTGAGCGATGCCTCAGCCCTCGGCGCATTCTTGAGCCAAGACGAGGCATTCACGGATCTTGCGGCTAGATTCCTGGAAACCGAGCAACGGAAACAGGCCGTCCTGATAGAGAGCGAGACACCAGAAGAGTCGATCACTGGTGAGGACACCGATAACGGCCTACCAGTTGATGACCCACAGTTAGCGGGTGTGACGGTCAAAGTCTTTCCTGTCAGCCAGATCTGGAAAACTTTCACGTCGACCGAGTTGGAAGCTCAGCCTTTTTTCCGGGTGGCTGCGGAACCTCGCTTCCATAGAGACAACGTAGGGTTATTGATCCCCTATTCCATGGAATCGAAAGCGCTTGAGGGCTTCGAAGCTGACGACAGTATCCGACTGATTCTCAGAGAAGGCGATCGCGACTTCGACATTGGCGCTATCGACTTGAGCAAGAGCCTGCGCGACGCGGTTTACGTCCCCGCGTCCCAGAAGTCTCTGCGTGTGAAGGCAGATTCAGTGCTTTACCTTCAAAGCCAGCAGAACAAGACCTCTTTGATCCGCCGGCGAAGCGCAATGGACCGGATAATCAATCGTCAATCTGTGATACCTGATTTGCTGCAGTACTTCGACGAAAGATGCGAATTAACCCCGTTAGTTTATGATCAGGCTCCCACAGAAGAAGACTTTGCGCTTTACGAGAGAACAACTTCCGATGGCACCGTAATTGGTCTGAACGATGCACAAAAGAAAGCTTTTACCCATATAGTTACAACTGGCCCTGTCAATTTGTTGCAGGGGCCTCCCGGAACTGGCAAGACTGAGTTCATCGCTGCGTTTGTACATTACTTGCTTGCAAAATTGGGTGTTCGAAATATTTTACTTGTGAGCCAGTCTCATGAGGCTGTGAATACAGCGGCAGAGAGAATTAGAACGCACTGCCGGCGCTTGGGAACTGACCTTGATGTCGTCCGTTTTAGTAACCGTGGCCAAGTTGTATCTGAAGAGCTACTTGATGCTTACTCCGGAAATATCATCGAGCGACAGAGGAACAGCTTCAGCGCGGAACTGAAAGAGCGCGTCTCCAATTTAGCCTCCTCGCTCGGACTGAGCCAGGAATTCGTCAACTTCATGGTGGACGTAAACCAGAGAATAGCGCGACAAGTCAAAACCCTAGGAACACTGGATAAAGAAATAGAGTCAGCCGAGGAAGGTGCCGAGAAAAAGTCGTTAAAAGCCCTCAAGGATGCCATTGCTGATGAATTGAAGCAGGCGGCTCGCGGTTATCTCGGTGAATGCCCGTTAGACGATGTACCCCCGCAAGATATTTTAGAGCGCGTGTACACGAGCATCCAATCTGCCCACGGTGTCCGTCCACCAGAATTCAAACAGTGCCAGGACTTGATCAAACTTTCGCAGGAGTTCATGGAGCGGTTGTCCAGCAATAGAGCGAACTACGACGAATTCCTCATGCGCTCCCGGACGCTCGTTTGCGGTACGTGTGTCGGGATAGGACTACAACACCTCAACTTGGCCACGACTCACTTCGACTGGGTCATCATTGATGAGGCTGCTCGATCCTCCCCGAGCGAGCTGGCGATCGCGATGCAAGTTGGCTCCCGCATCCTTAAGGTCGGTGACCACTTCCAGCTGAGTCCCACCTATGAGGACGAACACAAAAAAGCCATCGCCAAAGCGTTGGGCATTTCTGTGAACTCAACTGAATTTCAGCGTGTAATGCGTAGTGACTTCGAACGGGTCTTCGAATCACCCTACGGCCAGGCTGCTCGTGCTGAGCTCAAGACTCAGTATCGAATGCTGCCTCCGATCGGCGATCTTGTTAGTGAGATTTTTTACAACAACAGACTTTCCAACGGATTCAGGCCGAGCCCTGCTTATTACGCGAAGAGTGTTCCTGCATGCCTCTCTCATATTGTCACCTGGTTGGACACTAGCGGCCTTGGAAACAAGGCGTTTGATAGCGGCGGACAAAGCATTTCCAACAGCGCTGAGGCCGATGCCATCATTAAGCTATTGCAGGAAATCGAGGCTTCGACTGAATTCTGCACCGGTATGATTGACGAAATGGCGCGCACACAAGAACCACCGATCGGTGTGATTTGTATGTATCGAGATCAACGAAAACTTATTCGTAAAAGATTCGAGGAGAAATCTTGGTCCGAAGATTTCCGCAAACTCGTTAAAATAGAAACCTGCGACTCGTATCAAGGCAAGGAAAATAATGTAATTATAATTTCGCTTACGAGGGCGAAGCCTGATCAGCACCCAGGATTCCTGTCTATACCGAACCGGATCAACGTCGCGATGTCTCGCGCAAAGGAACGGCTTATTATTGTGGGGAGCTTGAAAATGTGGAGTGACCGTAACGCCAGCCTTCCCCTCGGAAAGGTCGCCAGTTACATCCAGACCAGGCTTGATAAAACAAACCACTACAAAATAACCAACATTGCCGGCGAGAAGGGGGTCGTGTAATGGATACGAATCCTGTTGTTCTCTTTGAAATCGACTTCTCGGTACCGGCTCAGCAGTTCCGCTTTGAATACACCCTCGTTGACAAGGGGGGGCTTCCTGTAGTGCCAGAGTTCCTACTACGCCTCTTGAAGATCTCTGCCCTATTACCAGCGGAGATAGCTAAATACTTTGGGTTGTCCCAAAAGGAACTAAGTACAGCCCTGTCCCCATTCCTCCAGAGCCGAGAAATACGCATTCGGCCAGATGGCAGGGCTGAACTTACAGAAATGGGGCTCAGGCTTTTTTCTGAAAGCCACGAAACGCCCATCGTCAAGCGCAAGCAAGAGCGCCAGCAGACGTTCGCCTTTGACCTCCTGGCTCTCAGCTATCTGGGACGACGCATGAAATCCAGGGAGTCGAGGCGTACCCTTGAACTGCAGGCTGCGCCAGCCACGCTGACAGATTCGTGCAGGCTGGCTGTTGGTGCTTTCATGAATCAGATCTACGAAATTCATCGCACAGGCGACCTAGGTGGATCCGGCCAAGAGCGTATGCCTCCCGAACTGTACAAGGTAGCTGATGCTCAGAAGACCCAGGAAGGGTGGGAGGTGGTCGAGGAACGTGCTGCAATCGATCCGGATGCGCGACAAGTGCGGTTCATTGCCAAAGGCGGACTGCGTGAAAACGAGTACTACATTCGGCAACGGACCGAGCAGTTGCGCAGACAAGTTGCGACAACCAATTTGGACCAAGTTTTAGCCCTAGCTGACCATCTGGGCGACTCGGCTTCCTATGAATACTTGAAATCCAACGGTGTAGATCTGAGCGCTCTTCACCGAGCGGCTAAGTCTTCAAGTCTGTCAGACAACAGGGTGTTCGGGTCAATTCACCTGCAAGGAAACTGGGACAAGGTCTCTTCATTGCTACGGAAACATTTGAAGGAACTTCAACGTTCGCCCTTGGATAGGTCACTTAAGCTGACATGGCTCGCGCCTGCAGCACATGGACTGTGGGGCAAATCTGCGCGCCATGGAGAGATATGCAGCGCCTTCGCAGAGTTCGCGAACACCAAAGCAAAAAATAACAAGGACAAGCACAACGTTTTTGACGTGAAACTGTTAGTCCCGCTTGCAGATGAGTGGGATATGCCTGGCATCAAACGAGCAAAGTCAGATTGCTCCGACGCAAAGGACCTCCTTCATGGTTTCATCGAGTGCGAAACACTGGCTCCGATCGAGGCCATAATCGTCGAGGGGCGGTGTGCAGTTGTGCTCTACCATGTTGTAATTCCTGAACTTTCGCAGGTTCCCATTCCTTTCGGATTCATCACCGAAGAGCCTTCAAAGGTTTCGTTGATTACTGTCTTGATTAACGAGTCCCTTGAGCAATACGTTGCAGGGAACAAACAACGCTTTCTTGGACCAATCAATAGCAAGAAGGCTTGAAGATTAGACGCACTACGGTAGTGACGTAAAAGTGCCGAGCAACGGTCAGTCACTACAGCAGTGCGTCAATCGCGAAAAGGTGTCGGCGCGGCTTTATGCTCAGTCCGCTGCCGAAGCCCCCGACTGAGGCGGCCTGACGGTGTAACGGAATTTCCTATACCCGGCTGATTATGGCTTTCTAATCGACTTGATCCGTGTGTAAACCTGTCCACCCGCGGCCAAAACAATTCCGGCTACAAGTAAAATGAGCATGAGTTCTGCGCTTGCCAATAACCAGCCAGGGCATTGAAGGAGCCACGAATGTCCAATTATTCTTTTGCGGAGCATGCCCACCGTTTTGCCGTGTGGGCCGCTGGGCGGGCCTACTCGCGCAGTGGCGGCGACGGCGGAGGGTATTCCGTTCCGTACGCACAGCGGATGCTGGAAGCGGCCGGCATGCGCGACATCAATACGCCGGTGGACCTCCCATGCAAGGAGGGAATTGACGCGTTTATACATGAGCGAATCGAGGCCGTACGTGCAGCGCGACCGGCGACCTATGTGCACCACAAAACCGGAAAGAATGAGACGTTTCGTTGCACCTATGGCCGTGCGCAGAAGCTTGTGAACGTCTATCTGAAGTCAAAACTGGTTTGTGGCGGCTACCACGATGACGAACGGGTTGAGCGTCTGCATCCGCCAATTGACCGAAAACTGCTTATTGGCTTGAGCGCATTCTGCGAAGTGGTTGCAGACCAGGATGAGTACGCGGAATTTCGGGATGATCTTCTCGACGCCCAAGCTTTGGGGGACTCCTGGGTGATCTTCACGCAATCCACCTACGAGGCCTACATCAAGGCAATTAAATCGCTGCAGCAGGGTAAACCCCTGTGGGCGGTAGAAGAGCACTGGTTGCCCTAATGGCACGATCAGTGTGCCTGATGATCGCCGACGGGGTCGTGTCCTGGTACGCGACCTGGTGATCGTCACTGAGCGGTTTGGCCCGGCTCTGGGGACCAATACGGTCATTTCGTAGCGGTGCCTGGAGGAGAATTTTCTGGCAAGTAACCACGCATTTCTGTTCCCAGCACGCACAAGCGTAGATCTGGGGGGGCAGGGAGCGTTTAGTAAAAACCAAAAAGGTAGTTCGGAATGCAAAGCCTGCTTGATAAGCGACTTCAACGACTTAACCGCATTAAGCTGGTGTTGATCGTGGTTGAACTGGTGTTCCTCCTTTTGCCTGGCATGTACCTGCCACTTCCAGACGGTACACCCACGATCGTGTGGGTGTTGGTACTTGGCCTGTTCTTGATAACCGCGGTCGCATGCTTTCTTGTATCGATGCGGATAGACAAGCTCAAGTACCAGGCGAGCGGACACAGGCTTTAAGGTTGGCCAGAGAAGACGATGAGTGTCAGCCTTCATGGCGAACCAACGGTTTCCGCGTGGCGGAAAGGTACGGAATCGGTGTTGGGGAGTGTGGTACCGACCTGAGTATCGGTACCACGGAGCCCATCCAGATATCCCCAGCTTCAGGCGGCGATGGCCCCACGCTGTCGAGCCTTCCATGGGTCGTTCGCCTGAGCCAGCCTGGCCATTTGCAAAGGACTCACAGAGTTCCCGACCAGATGGCTCTGCTGAGTTTTATTCAAATCTCGCCCGTCGTGGCCCCGATCAATGATGTATTTTTCGGGAAAACCCTGAGCTCGATAGAGCTCGCGTGGTTTGAGCATTCGCAGGCAGATGTCGACCATCAGGTACTTGGTGCCATTAACATCAAGGGTTGCCAGCGCCAGCTTCTCTGCGATGGTTGGCTGATGGGGGAGGGTATAGGCCTTTCCGTGCTCCAGCATAAAGTCGGCCACACGAAGAGCGCCGGCCATTTGTTCCTCGGTGATTTGCAGGCCGAGGTCGGAAGCAAGGTGCATCAGGGATGCGGTGGCCAGCTGCTGTTGGCTGCCTGCGCTGGTGATGGTGCTAAATGGCGCCAAGGCGCTGTGTGCGGGTGTCGTGTTCTTGCCGCCGTTGGCCTGGACAATGATGGGGGCAACGAGCGAGAAATGCCCTCCTTTGACCTGCGCGCAAATGGTCCGCAGTGGACTGTCGGCCGGCATATTTCGTTGGTGGCTGGCATTCGCGTGTTCGGAGATGAATGGCGCCAGCAACGGCGAGCCCAGCATCAGTTCACCACGGTTGGCGCCGGTAACGGTGCGCATTGGCTCGTCGATGCTGTGCAGGCGAACCGCACCCTGGTGAGTGACCGGGACAATGAAAGGTCGCCCGTTTAGGACAAACTTCTCGATGCCGGTGGCGATGCGCACATTTGTGGTCTTAACCAGCGGCCGGGTCCGCGCCCAGATGCTCGGGCCAAGATCGGTCCAGTCAATGCACTCCGCAGCGGTGCGGTATGGCTTTTGCCCCTTCTTCGGCTCGGCCGCATGGCTCGCCTCCGGCCACACAATTGGATGGCCGTCACATCGCGCCATGAGGAAGAGGCGTTCTCGGGTTGTTGGTGCTCCATCGTCGCAGGCACGCGAAACGCGCCATTCGACGTTGTATCCCAGGCGCTGCAGGCTTGCGACGAAATGATCCCAGGTTCGATTCACCGGGCTGCCGTGACGTTGGTACTTACGACGCTGCTTGCGACGATGCAGCGCATTGCCGGTGAGCTTGCCTTTGTCGGGTATCAGGAACTGTTCGTGACGTGGGACGTGCTCGCCAGGTTCGGCAATGGAGCCATCCAGTTTGATGACCCGGCCGGTTTTAGCGCAGCGCTTCGCAACCAATGGGCTCCATAGCTGCATCTGACGAACATTTTCCATACTGATTGTTATCGGTCGGACCTTGCCTGCCCATTTGATCAGAACCCAGCCGAGATCCCGGATTTCCTTCTTGCGCGACTGGCCACCGGCGGCCTGGGAGTGGTGCGTGCAATCCGGCGAGCCGTGAAGAAAACCTACCCTCCGACCGCGGCATGCCTCAACCGGGTCAACGCCCCACACATCCGTTTGATAGTGCTCAGCGTGTGGGTGATTTGCAGCATGCATCGAGATGGCGGTCGGATTGTGATTTACGCAAATGGTCACCGGCCTGTTCAAACCCATTTCCAACCCGGTCGAGGCGCCGCCACCGCCGGCGAACAGGTCGACGATGATCCAGCTGTCAGAGTCGTCGAGAGCGAGTCCGTATTGGGTCGAAAAATCGATGGTCGGGAATTTCTTTGGGAAAGAACTCATGCTGTAAACACCGCTTCCAGGTCAGAGGAGGGCGCGTCGCCCGTTTCTGATCCAGATCTTCCATGCATTCCCAAAACTGCAACTTCAATGCTCCTCTGCGGCGGGCCCCGATTGGACCATGCACCAGGGGCAAATCAGATCTTTCGTTTTTTTCATCGGGTGCGAGAATGCCGGCCTGAACTTTTTGAAGGTGATTTCAGTGGGCAGCATCAGGTTTTTGGGTTTCATTCTATGGTTCTGGGTCGTTGCTTTTTGGGCATTTCCACGCGCCTATTCGGCCGCGGTTGTAATCGAGGATGGAACAATCATCGGCATCCCGCCGGAGATCTGCCAAACCCTCAACCTTCCAGTTGAAAATGCGCGCTGCAAATTCCAGGGGGAGTTACAAGGCACTCTGCGACTCACCTGGGAAGTTGTCAGTGAGGCAGGGCGGGGGGGGAGTTGGAACAGGGCAAGTACCCACTCGCTTATGCAAAGTCGAAGCTCGCCGGTGGAGGGCTTACGGAGTTTGCGCTGTTCCTGAGGCGGTGCTGTTTCTCCGCGGACGCCGGTCAATGGCCGTTGCTAACGCGTAAGGTCGCGTGGTGTCGCTTTTGAAATGGACGCGACATTATGCAAATGGCTGTGACAAAAAGCCTGCAGGTTTTCCTCAAGGTCCAATCAAGGGCCAGGGACTGCTGCAGGCTGTTCCCTCAATTTTCCAAGGTCAGGCCGTAGCAGCAAGTTGCCGCCACGTATTCGGGGTGAAGACCAATCTACAAGCGTTTACCGGCGATGAGCTTGCGAGCTGGTTCGCAAGCTTGGGATAACACAATCGCCAGATACGCAAACAACAACTCCCGCATCCTGCTGTTCTTGCTGTTCTTGCTGTTCTTGCTGCTCATGTGGCTATGCAAGCCATGCACTGGATGATTCAGTGGTTTGCCGATCAGGGGTTCGCTTTCGGTTTCCAACTGGTCCTCTGTCTCAACGTCGGCGGTTGCGGCCAGGACTTTTGCAGCAAGCGAGCGTCTGCCACTATGGGAAGATCCCAGTTTTTTTCTAGGCGAGAATTACGACACGCCGTAAGGCTGAAAGGTCCTAGAAATCGACGATCCAGATTGACGTTACATTCGACGTGCACGGGTCGCGAACTACCTACACATGTCTTGGAGGAAGTTTTCCGTCCTGATGGGGCAGCACGATTGATACTAAACGCTAATGTCCTGTACGCAGTGCGCGCAACACCTTAATGGGCATAGGTGCGAATTAAATTCAAGAGAACTTGTCAGGTAAAAAAGGTCCGCTATAGTTAACAAGCCTACATTGGTGGAGTGACAGACATGAACACTATGTTTAGGCTGGCGGTTTTTATAATTACTGCCAGCTTTCATTATTCAACTAACGCCCAATGTAGTAATCATTCGCTTGATTTGTTTTCGACCGTTCCAATAAAGATCCAATATTCATTTTTGCAAGTCGGGGACGTTAATGGTGACAATCGAGATGACGTGATATCCTCTCAATTAAATGGCTCGGACTCCAGAGGTACGACACTGTATCTTTCATCTAGTAACGGTTCCCCAGGTTCGCCAATATTCAACTCGTCTGCCCCTGCACATCCTTTGATAGTCGATACTAGTTATCGCAGACTCGCGGCTGCCGCAAACGACCTCGCCTATACAGGTAACTATACTACGGACACACTTTATGTTTACCATTTAAAAAAATGGAATCAATTGCTTTTTTTAACCAATCAAGTTCCGCATGTTAACCTTAGCGATGTTAGAGAGTTGTATGATTATGATTACGATGGGTTTCTGGATATAATATCAGTAACGCGTGAGCCACCAATAAATGTAAACATCTCACTTGGAACCGGCGGTGGTTCATTTCAACCTACAAAAATTTTATCTCCAAATGTCACGACAAAAAGCAACATAACAGAGGTGGCTATTGGTAATTTTCTTGGGGTGACTCCTTATTCAGGCTATCGACGTAACCTAGGCATAGGAAGAACCGCTTATCCATATCCATCGTTCACACCGGCGAATATATCTATATTTTATACTGCTAAGGGTGTTAAGCAGTCGCCAATGCATAGTTGCGACGTTCCTAGTGACATTGGGAATCATGTTGAGAACCTGTTTCCGCTTAAGTTGAAGGATGAAACTGTTATTTTATCACAGCCTCGTCAGGGGCCGATGTTTGTTCTTAGGACTAAAAAGCAACCTGGTCCAGTCGTATATCCAATAGAGTATGTTTGCAAATTTTCGTTGATCCCTAACAGCCATTCAATGTTTGCCACAATTGGAGATTTAAATGGAGATGGGGTAAACGATATAGTTTGGTTGCGACAACAGGATCGTCAGATTTGGTATGCACTTAGCGACCTTGATAAAATGCCAGGTGACTGGCCTCAATACACACTGGGCGTTAGCGAGTCTGTAGAAAATATCGCAGCCGGCTATTTAAATTCAGATAAGTTATCTGATCTAGTAGTGAAGACTAGTACAAAACTTTTGTATTTTAAAAGTAAATGTACTGAATGAGCAGCTTTGCGGGATTGCCTGCCCAGTCCAAAACTGGCCTCGTCCAGTTTCCATTTCTACGGTTATATTTCTCCTACGATTCTGGAGTTGTATTGAAAACCTTCGCTGCAAGCCACCGATTGCGCTTTGCCAGCTCATCACCGCCGATCACCAACGCATCCCACCTGTAACCCGCACTCGCCGCCCATGCGGCAGTGCAGGAGCCTTTAAGAATCATCTGTTCAATCGTCACTGGCGATTTCATCGCTGCTTTTCTACGATTGGTTGCCGTTTTCGGTCAGCAGCGCATAGTAAATATGCACAGTGCTAAATGCTTTGGACAGAAACACCGTGAGCAGCAGCGCGATACCTATTGCTGGCCAAATGGTATCGCCATATACGAATTGGTAGGCTGATTTCCATTCGGTAAAGAAGTTGAAGAAGAAGAGAGCCATGTGGGCGATGAGAAGTGACTGAGTTATGCGATAGGCCATGAGCCATTTTGTGTAGCGCTTCTCTAAATTTTTGCTCAGTGATTGCATTGGTTTTTACCTTGACTCGTTTGGTTATGGGACCTGGCTTTCGGGAGTCGACACTTGAATTGGAGTGAAGCCGATTTGGCGCAGGGGACCCGGCATGGCGCCGGGTCAGTGGCTGTCAGCGAAGGCTTTGCCCAGAGAAACCGAGAGTCATAGAGAGTTCTTGAGCCACCGACGTGCCGATCCGCTTGGCGAATCGGTCGAAGGGGTTGTCCTTGGTCGAGAAATCCACAACCTTGCTTGCGCCTACGACCTCGCGCGCAACATAGTCCACATCCCCCATCTGATCGATCAGGCCAAGCTGCTGTGCCTGTTGGCCCGACCAGATGAGCCCTGAAAAGAGCTCTGGGTGGTCAGCTGACTTCAGTCTGTCGCCGCGGCCGGCTTTGACCGCCTCGATAAATTGATTGTGGGTCGTCCTCAGGACCTCGCCCCAGAAAGCGGTTTCGTCGGCGTTCCTGGGCTGAAACGGGTCCAGAAACGCCTTGTGCTCACCAGCTGTGTAGGCCCGGCGTTCGACCCCCAGTTTTTCCATCACGCCGACGTAGCCAAAGCTTGCAGCGGTGACGCCGATGGATCCGACCAGGCTGGCCTTGTCCGCGTAGATCTCGTCGGCGGCGCTGGCGATGTAGTACGCGCCTGAGGCACCCAGATCCGTTATCACGGCATAGACCTTGATATTGGTGTGCAAGCCGCGTTGACGTTTGATCTCGTCATACACATAGCCGGCCTGTACCGGGCTACCACCTGGACTGTTGATTTTCAGCACAACTGCCTTGGTGCGAGCGTCGGCGAAGGCCTGGCCAATGCTTTTCTTCAGTGCCTCTGCATTGGCTGCTTCGCCCTCGGCGATAGGGCCGCTTACATCGATTCGTGCCGTGATTTCCTTAGCGTCAACGCCGTCGGCGGTGAAGTGCTTGACCGCCAGCGTGGCGGAGACGATAGCCAGTGTGCCGATCCACATCACGTACTTGAAACGGCGCCGACTCCGTTGTTCTCGGACCATCTCGTGGACCAGCTTGTCGAGCACCTCAATAGGTTGAGTCATATAAATCCTCATTCGGGTTCTGATATCTGGGGTGAGGATGCCCCAAGGAACAGCTGATAAGGCCCAGATCGGCCCCTAAACTCAGACCCAATCCACAGAAGGGATCCTTGAGCTATTTGCGAGGCTCAGCGTCCGGCAGTCGGCGGATCAGCGGTCGGCAATCGTCAAATGCTTGCGTTTCGTTCAACTGTGGCAAAATCGCGAGCAGCTTTCGGTGGTAAACGGAGGTTAAGAACTGAGGCCGGGTACCCTGCCTCCAGACCCTAGCAGGTGCCCTTGAACAATCCCCTCACCACATTGCCGGATGATTCGCTCAGCGAAACGCTGCGGATGGCCCCATATTCTCTGGAAGCGGAGCAGGCTGTTCTGGGCGGATTGCTGCGTGAGAACTTGGGTTGGGAACAGCTTTCGGACGTGGTGTCGGAAGGTGATTTTTACTTCAGCGATCACCGTCATATTTTTCGGGTGATCAGCCTGCTGGCCGAACGTGGGCATCCGTTCGACGTGGTTACGGTGCGAGACCGGTTGACCCTGGAAGGCCTTGATGAAAGCTCCCCCGACCTCGATTACATCACTGAGCTGGCCAGAAACACTTGGTCCGACGCAAATGCAAAGTCCTATGCGAGCGTCATCAGGGAGCGAGCAAAGCTGCGGGAAATCATCGCCACGTGCGAGGACATCCAGGCACACGCCCTGCATCCGGAGGGTAGGTCAGCGTCTGACCTCATTGAAGAGGCCGAGCGAAAGATTCTTTTGGTCTCTGGAAAGCAGCCGAAGGAGGGCGGCCCCGTTGGGGTCAACGAGCTCCTGGTCAGAGGCCGGGAAAAGATCGAATCACGCTCAAAAGGCCAAGTAGCAGGGTTGCGCACTGGGTTCGATGACCTGGACAAAATTGTCGATTCTCTGCAACCCGCTGACCTGGTCATTGTCGCGGGTCGTCCCTCAATGGGCAAAACCACCTTCGCGATGAACATCGTTGAAAATGCAGTGCTCAAGACCGACAAGGTGGTGATCGTCTACTCCCTTGAGATGCCAGGTATCTCCTTGATCAACCGGATGATTGCCTCGGTTGGCGAAATAGACTTGACCAAGGTTAACAACGGTCAACTGCAGGATACGGATTGGCCGAAGCTGGTTAAGGCCGCTGACCTGCTCAACCAGCCGAACCGCTTCTTCATCGATGACTCCTCCGGGGTAAGCCCATCGGCGATGCGGGCCGAGACACGACGAATTTTCAGAGCGCACGGCGAGATCGGCCTGATCATGGTCGACTACCTGCAGCTGATGAGGATTCCAGGTTCAAGTGGGAAAAATCGGACGAACGAAATTTCTGAGATCTCCCGATCCCTGAAGGCGCTCGCCAAAGAGTTCGGATGCCCGGTGGTTGCACTGTCACAACTAAACCGCAGCCTCGAGTCGCGGCCGGATAAGCGCCCCCTCAATTCAGACCTACGCGAGTCGGGTGCCATCGAA
>LNAP01001877.1_pt1 | contig 44230 bp, 42 predicted proteins | sample 602601 | NCBI WGS metagenome assembly LNAP01 (sample SAMN02440304, study PRJNA202911) | soil metagenome | biome: Subtropical and temperate rainforests or woodlands; isolation source: soil samples (1 kg each in a 20% v/v slurry with milli Q water) were... ...
GTGCGGCCGTCCAGGATCAAATCAGGCATACACGGCCTCCCCGAGAAAGCGTTGCGGCAGATAGGCTTGCGCCGCTAATGGCGGCGTTTCATTGAACAGTTGCGCGACCAGCAAATCGGCGGTGCCGGGGGCCGTCGTGACCCCCAGACCCTCGTGTCCGACGGCCAGCCACAGGCCTTTGCGTTGTGGGTGTTGGCCAATCAATGGCAGCCCGTCCGGGCTGGCGGCGCGAAAACCGGTCCAGGCGCGGATGCCGTTGAGCTGAGCCAGGCCCGGCATGTACTCGGTGGCGCGCTTGAGCATTTTCGCCAGCATCCAGCCCTCGACCTGCGGGTCGGTGGTGCCGAATTGTCGCGAGGCACCGATGAACAGTTGCCCGGTCGGCCGGGGCTGAATGTTGCAGGCGGTCGAGGGGCCTGTGGCGTTGTGGGCGCTGGTGACATAACCCAGTTCCACCAGCGTGTGGGTGACCTTGCCGGGATAGCGGTCGGTGATCAGCAAGTGGCCTTTTTTCGGCTCGATCGGCAACTCGGGGCACAGGTCGTTGGCCTGGATGCCGTTGGCCAATATGACGGCCTCAGCGCTCAACCACTGGCCGTCGTCGAGTCGCACGCGATTGCCATCGACCTCGCAGACTCGCGCCCTGCGTTGTTCGATGTCGGCGGTGTCGAGCATCCAGTTGGCGGTTGCCGGGGCATAGAGAATGCCATCACCGTTGATCAACAAACCACCTTCAAGGCCTTCGCGCAATTCAGGTTCACGGGCGCGCAACGCGTGGCGAGCGATTAACTCGCAGGCAACGCCCTGGGTCTGAAGGTTCAGATATTTGCTGTGGGCCACGGCCATTTCTTCGGCATTGGCTGCCAGCCACAAAGTGCCGTTGCAGCGGTAGGCGCAGCCATCCGGTAAGTCCGGTGCCTGTTCGCGCCAGCGTTGCAGTGAGTATTGGCTCAGGGCCAGCTCGGCCGGGTTGTCGTCGAGCACCAGCAAGTGGCCCATTCCGGCGGCCGTCGCGCCGTGCAAGCCGGCGTCCAGCACCAGCACGCGCAAGCCTCGCCGCGCCAGCGCCTGAGCGCAAGCAGCGCCGATGATGCCGGCACCGATCACGATCACATCGGCCACCAGGCCTTGGCTCATGGGCGAATGCCCCAGGCGAACGGGTCGTCCTGTTCGATGATCAGGCTAGCCTCGGCACTGATGAAGGCACGGCCGCGAATCGTCGGTACGATGCGCTCGCCGTGGGGTTCGTAGGAGCCTTCGAACTCGCTGCCGATGACGCTGGCCTGTCGCCAGATCTGGCCCGGCTGCAATTTGTCATCGGCTGCCAGGCACGCCAGTTTTGCACTGGTGCCGGTGCCGCAGGGCGAGCGGTCGTAGGCCTTGCCGGGGCAGAGTACAAAGTTGCGGCTGTCGGCCTGCTCATCCTCGGCGAACAGTTCGACGTGGTCGATCACGCCGCCGTCTTCGCCGCGTATCCCCTGAACGTCCAATGCCTGCTGCACGGCGAAGGTGTAAGCGGTCAACGCATCCAGGTTGTCGCTGGCGACGCGCAGGCCATGGTCGGCGATCAGGAAAAACCAGTTGCCACCCCAGGCGATATCACCGACCACCTCACCGATCCCCGGCACCTGCAACGCCACGGCTTTGCGATAACGGTAGGCCGGCACGTTGCGCACGCTGACGGAACGGTCGTCGTGCAAGGTTGCCTGCACCGTGCCGACCGGCGTTTCGATGCTGTGCACGCCCGGGCCGATCTTGCCCAGGTGAGCAAGTGACGCCACCAGGCCGATGGTGCCGTGGCCGCACATGCCGAGGTAACCGGTGTTGTTGAAGAAAATCACCCCGGCGCAGGCCGCAGGGTCGACCGGCTCACACAACAGCGCGCCGACCAGCACATCGCTGCCCCGCGGTTCGAGCACGCAGGCGGTGCGCCATTGGTCGTGGTGTTCAGCCAGCCGTTGAAGACGTTCGGCCATGCTGCCGGTGCCCAGGTCGGGAAAGCCGGCGGTCACCAGGCGGGTGGGTTCGCCGCCGGTGTGGGAGTCAATCACGGTGATACGTTTCATGAATGGGCCACGTCCGTTCAGATGAGTGAACGCAAGAGTGGCCCGTGCGGGGGCTTGCAGGCTTGATGGTTTTATCCGGTGCCGATGACGAAATCGGCACAGTCCCGCGAGCGGTCAGTGGTGGTGGGGCAGGTGCTCGAACAGGGTTTTGCAGACCCCGGCGATGTGTTCGTCCAGCAGCTTTACCGCCCGGTCGACGTCACCGGCGCGGCAGGCTTCGAGGATCTCCCGGTGTTCGTGATCGGCGCGCTCCTTCCCCGCCGAGAGGCTCATCTGCATCCGCAGGTAACGTTCCAGTTTGTCGTTGACCGAACGGATCAAACTCACCAGAAACGGACGTTGTGCCGGTTCATAAAGGCAGGCGTGGAGTTCCCAATTAAGCTCGGCCCAGCGGCCCACGTCATCTTCACCGACGAACTCCTGGCAGATACGTTCGGCGCGGGCGAAGGTCTCTTCCGTCATGTTGGGAATGGCCAGGCGCAGCACCTTGTCTTCGAGCAACATGCGCACTTCGAACATCTGCGCCAGTTCGGCATCGGACACCCGTGTGACCATCGCCCCGCGATTGCGCTGGAACATCACCAGACCTTCGGCTTCCAGGCGTTTGAGGGCTTCTCGTACGGGGATCTTGCTGACGTTGAACTGTCGGGCGATGTCGTCCTGACGAATCGGCTCGTCCTCGGCGAAATGCCCGGCGACGATGGCGTCACGCAGATGGCGAGTTATGATTTCAGAGGTCGAAGGCGCATTGCCCAAGTCTGGAGCGTTGAATTTGGGTAGGGTCACGGCGGCAGTCGTTCGGATTGAGTTGGAGATATGGTATACGAATTTTCGCTGGGCTCAGTGCTCTTGCGCTGCCTTCCGACAGCCGCCCCTGACTCTTTGTCGTTAATTGTCGAGGCGCCGGTGCAACAGTCCGATGCACGAGGTGTTGCGCATTTCGATCATTAAGTTGTCAGTTACGGTCATTGAGCGGCCGGGGGAGTGCTCATAGTCTGTTACACAAGACAGAGGGGCGCCAAAGAGCGCCCACACTTTTTCCGTGATCGCTCGTTGTGGAGTTACCGATGACCGCCGCTCATTACCCGCACCTGTTGGCCCCGCTGGACCTGGGTTTTACCACGCTGCGCAACCGTACCCTGATGGGCTCGATGCACACCGGTCTGGAGGAGAAACCCGGCGGTTTCGAGCGTATGGCTGCCTACTTTGCCGAACGTGCCCGTGGCGGCGTTGGCCTGATGGTCACGGGTGGTATCGGCCCGAACGACGAAGGCGGTGTGTACTCTGGCGCGGCCAAGCTGACCACTGAAGAAGAAGCGCTCAAACACCAGATCGTGACCCGAGCGGTGCACGAGGCGGGCGGCAAGATCTGCATGCAGATTCTTCACGCCGGTCGTTATGCCTACAGCCCGAAACAGGTTGCGCCGAGCGCCATCCAGGCGCCGATCAACCCGTTCAAGCCCAAGGAACTGGACGAGGAGGGCATCGAGAAGCAGATCAACGATTTCGTCACCTGCTCGGCCCTGGCGCAAAAAGCCGAGTACGACGGCGTCGAGATCATGGGCTCCGAAGGTTATTTCATTAACCAGTTCCTCGCGGCCCACACCAACCACCGCACCGACCGTTGGGGCGGCAGCTACGAAAACCGTATGCGCCTGCCGGTGGAAATCGTCCGTCGCGTGCGCGAAGCCGTTGGCCCGAATTTCATCATTATCTTCCGTCTGTCGATGCTCGACCTGGTGGAGGGCGGCAGCACCTGGGAAGAAATCGTGACGCTGGCCAAGGCCATCGAGCAGGCCGGCGCGACCCTCATCAACACCGGTATCGGCTGGCACGAAGCGCGGATTCCGACCATCGCCACCAAAGTGCCGCGTGGGGCGTTCAGCAAGGTCACCGCCAAATTGCGTGGCTCGGTGAGCATTCCGCTGATCACCACCAACCGTATCAACACCCCGGAAGTGGCCGAGCAGATATTGGCGGAAGGCGATGCCGACATGGTGTCGATGGCGCGGCCATTCCTGGCCGACCCGGACTTCGTCAACAAGGCCGCCGCGGGCCGTGCCGATGAAATCAACACCTGCATCGGTTGCAACCAGGCGTGCCTCGATCACACGTTCGGCGGCAAGTTGACCACGTGCCTGGTCAACCCGCGGGCCTGTCATGAGACCGAACTCAATTACCTGCCGGTGCAGCAGATCAAGAAGGTCGCGGTGGTCGGTGCCGGCCCTGCGGGTCTGTCGGCTGCAACCGTGGCTGCCGAACGTGGCCATCAGGTGACGCTGTTCGATTCGGCCAGCGAAATCGGCGGCCAGTTCAACATCGCCAAGCGCGTGCCGGGCAAGGAAGAGTTCTTTGAAACCCTGCGCTACTTCAACCGCAAGTTGCAGACCACCAACGTCGAGGTCTGCCTGAACACCCGCGTTGACGTGGCGAAACTGGTGGAAGGCGGTTACGACGAGATCATTCTGGCGACCGGTATTGCTCCAAGAACGCCGGCGATTCCGGGTGTCGAGAACGCCAAGGTGCTGAACTACCTCGATGTGATTCTGCAACGCAAACCGGTGGGTAAACGTGTCGCGGTCATCGGCGCGGGCGGTATCGGTTTTGATGTGTCGGAATTCCTGGTGCATCAAGGCGTGGCCACCAGCCTCGACCGCGAAGCGTTCTGGAAAGAGTGGGGCATCGACACGCATCTGGAAGCCCGTGGTGGTGTGGCCGGCGTCAAGGCCGAAGTGCATGCGCCGGCCCGTGAAGTGTTCCTGCTGCAACGCAAGAAATCCAAGGTCGGCGACGGCCTGGGCAAGACCACCGGCTGGATTCACCGCACGGGTCTGAAGAACAAGCAGGTGCAGATGCTCAACAGCGTCGAATACTTGAAGATCGATGACGAAGGCTTGCACATTCGCATTGGTGAAACCGGCGAGCCGCAAGTGCTGGCGGTGGACAACATCGTGATTTGCGCCGGGCAGGATCCGTTGCGTGAGTTGCACGACGGGTTGGTCGCGGCCGGGCAGAACGTGCATTTGATTGGCGGCGCGGACGTGGCGGCAGAGCTGGACGCGAAGCGGGCGATCAATCAGGGCTCGCGGTTGGCTGCGCAGTTGTAATCACCGCAATCCCTGTGGCGAGGGAGCTTGCTCGCGCTCGGCTGCGCAGCAGCCGTAAATCAGTGATGGTGATTAACCTGACACAACACCATTGCTGAAAAAAGGAGTCCTTCGGACTCCAGCGGGCGCAAGCTCCCTCGCCACAAATTGGCTGCTAAGATGCTGGCTGTTTACCCAGAGCCGGCATCGATGTTTCTCCCTCCCAGTGACTGGCTACCCCAAGCCCCGCTCGAACCCCTTCGTCTTGATTGGCTAACCCGATCGAGCATCGAACTCGCCATCCTGCGCCTCGACCAGATCGACCCTCTGATCAGCGGCAACAAGTGGTTCAAGCTCATCGAACACCTCAAAGCCGCCGACCTCGCCGGTGCCGAAGGCATCATCAGCCTGGGCGGTGCTCATTCCAATCATCTGCATGCGCTGGCGGCTGCCGGCAAACGCTTGGGGTTCAAAACGGTGGGTTTGTTGCGCGGTCATCCGCAAGAAACCCCTACGGTCAAAGACTTGCAAGCATTCGGCATGCAGTTGCACTGGCTCGGTTATGGTGGTTATCGCGCGCGGCACGAGGCGGGTTTCTGGGAACCCTGGCGGGCGCAATATCCCGATCTGCTTCCGGTGCCCGAAGGTGGCGGAGGATTGCCCGGCGCAAAGGGCTGCATGCGGTTGAAGGTAATGGTCAGTGATCAACTGAACAGTCTGGGCTGGAGCGGCTACGACGGTTGGTGGCTCGCCTGTGGAACCGGCACCACGCTGGCCGGCCTGGTGCTGGCCGAAGCGGGGGAGCATCCGGTTTACGGCGCGCTTGCTGTGCCCGACGACCATGGTGTGGCGCAGCAGGTCGAATCGATTGTGCAAGAAGCCGGCTTGCGCGACCCGGTGTGTGAACTGTTTGACGCCAGTCGCGGCGGCTTCGCCAAAGTCGATCCGTTGTTACTGGACTTCATCGCGCAGACCGAACAGGCCAGCGGCATTCCCCTCGAGCCGCTGTATACGGGCAAAGCGCTGTTGGCGCTCAAACAGCACGTCGAGGCGGGTCGATTTGCCAAGGGCACTCGCCTGATCTTTGTCCACACCGGCGGCTTGCAGGGCCGCCGCGGGCTTCAATAAAAGGCGTTCAACCGCGCTTGGGCATCATCCGCAACAAGGTGTTATCGCCCACCACATAGTGATGATAGAGCCCCGCCACGGCGTGCAGCCCGATCAGCCAATAACCGATGGTGCCGCCGAGCACATGCCAGTCTTCGATCTGCCTGGCCAGCGCCTTGTCCTCTGACACCAGCAGCGGCAAGTCAAAGCCATAGAACATCACCTGATGCCCCTTGGCACTGGTAACCAGCCAACCGAGGATCGGCATCGCGATCATGAAAATGTACAGCGCCCAGTGCATCAACCTGGCGAGGATGGTTTGCCAGTGCGGTGAGGCGGGGAAGATCTGCGGTGCCGGGCCGAGGCTGCGGGCGAACAATCTGAGCCAGACCAGCACGAATACAGTCAGCCCCAGCATGAAGTGCGATTCGGTGATCAGCGTTCGGCCGCCGCTGCCTTTAGGAAAGATCCCGCGAAATTCGATGCAGGCATACACCAGCGCCAGCAGGACCAGCATCAACCAGTGCAGGGTGATCGAGACGGTGCTGTAGCGTGAATCGGAGTTTTTCCACGGCATTCGGTGTTCCTCACAGGTCGGGTCAAGCCACCGTTCTTGGTCGACGGTGCACTTTCACTGTAATCCTGTTTCGCCGGGTTTGCCTGACGCCAGTGGCGGTTCAATGCTCTAGATCAGGTGATCGAGCAAAAAAAAGTGCCGCGTTCCCTTGTAGGAACGCGGCACTTTGGCTGGTGAATCAGTAGCTTTGCGGCATTTCACCCTTGGCCAGACGCTTGTTGATGTCGGCGATCACTTCCGGCAAATCGGTGATGGTGTCGATCATGTAGTGCGGGCGCGAACCTTCGAACAGCGCGTGGATACGCTTGCGCTCGCTGGCCAGTTGATCGCTGCCGAGGGCGCGATAACCTTCGTAGTCCAGGCCCAGCGCGTTGCCCGAGCAGATCAGCGCGACGGTCCACATGCCAGCGCGACGGCCTTCGAGAATGCCGGGCACGGTGTCGTCGATCTTCACGCAAGCAGCAACATCGTCGATGCCCAGGGCGATGACGTTGGCCAACGCCTGAGCCGGCCATGGACGGCCGTTAGGCACTTCGTCGGTAGCCACCACGTGATCAGCGATGTAGCCGTTGGTGGCAGCCAGCTCGACCACTTTGTCCATGACCTGTTTCGGGTAACCGGAGCACGAGCCGATCTTGATCCCTTGCTGGCGCAGGTTGGCAATAGTGTCCAGCGCGCCCGGAATCAGTGCCGAGTGCTCGGCGATTTTCTCGATCTGCAACGGCATGAAGCGCTGGTAGATGGCGGTGACGTCATCATCGGTCGGCGTGCGGCCGAATGCCTTGCGATAGCGTTCGGCGACTGCCGGCTGATCGCACAGGGTGCGGATGTGATCCCACTTGCCCATGCCCATGGGACCACGGGCTTCTTCGATGGACACCTGGACGTCGAATTCGGCGAAGGCCTCGACAAAAATCTGCGTGGGAGCGAAGGAACCGAAGTCGACGACGGTACCGGCCCAGTCGAGGATGGCGGCCTGGAGTTTGGTTGGGTTTGTGTAGTTCATGGTGATCAAATCCTGTGGCAACTGATTAATGAGGAGCTGCTTTTGGTGGGAGCGGCGGTGCGACGATTCGACTTGCTCGCGAAAGCGGTGCAGCGAGCGACATTTATGTTGAATGTCAGTCCGTATTCGCGAGCAAGCCCGCTCCTCCAGGGGAAATCGGTGTGGTTTAGATCTCTAACACTTCCATCTCGCGCAGCACGTCGGCAATCGCCGCCACGGCCGCGTGCATCTCGGTCTGGTTGACGTGGCCGATGCAGCCGACGCGGAAGGTTTCGACCTGGGTCAATTTGCCGGGGTACAGAATGAAACCCTTGGCCTTGACGCGTTCGTAGAATTCCTTGAACTGGTAGCGCGGGTCTTTCGGCGCGTGAAAAGTGACGATGATCGGCGCCTGGATGGCGGCGGGCAGGAAGCTGCGCAAGCCAAGTTTCGCCATGTCATCGAGCAACACTTTGCAGTTGTCGGCGTAGCGCTGATGCCGGACCGGCAAGCCACCTTCTTCGTTGTATTGCAGCAGGGCCTCGTGCAGCGCGGCGACCACGTGGGTCGGCGGTGTGAAGCGCCACTGGCCGGTCTTGGCCATGTAGGTGTGCTGGTCGAAAAGGTCCATCGCCAGCGAGTGCGAGTTACCGGCGGCATTGGCCAGCGATGCTTTGCGAGCGAAGACGAAACCCATCCCCGGTACGCCTTCCAGGCATTTGCCCGAAGCGGCGATCAGCGCGTCGAACGGCACCTGTTGCGCATCCACCGGCAGCGCGCCGAAAGAACTCATGGCGTCGATGATCAGGCGTTTGCCATGTTGCGCAATGACCTGGGCGATTTCCGGCAGCGGGTTGAGGATGCCGGTGCTGGTTTCGCAGTGAATCAGCGCGACGTGGGTAATGCTGGCGTCGGCCCGCAGCAGACGGTCAACGTCGGCGGCAGTGGTGGGTTCGTCTTCGGCGGTTTCAAACGTGCTGAAGGAACGGCCGAGCACTTCGCAGATTTTCGCCAGGCGTTTGCCGTAGGCGCCGTTGATCAGCACCAGGACTTTGCCGTCGCGCGGCACCAGCGTGCCGATTGCCGCTTCGACCGCGAAGGTGCCGCTGCCTTGCAGAGGCACGCAGTGGTGGCTGTCGCCGCCGTTGATGATCGCCAGCAATTGCTCGCAGAGGCTGGCGGTCAGTTGATTGAAGCGGTCATCCCATGAACCCCAGTCGACCATCATCGCCTGGCGGGTGCGGGCCGAAGTCGTCAACGGGCCGGGGGTGAGCAGGATGGGTTCGGCAGTACTCATTCTCGTGTCCTCGCAATCGATGGGATGAAGCTACGGGGCTTAAATTGCAATTTGCCGTGCTATCAATCAAATTGTTTGTTGTTATGCCAGCCATCAGTGAGGGTTATTCATGAACCTGTTCCAGCTCCGCGCCTTTGATGCGGTGGCCCGCGAGGGCAGCTTCACCCGGGCCGCCGCGCGGCTGTTCATTAGCCAGCCGGCAGTCACCGGGCACATCAAGGCGTTGGAGGAGCACTACCAGATCACTTTGCTGCGGCGCACCGCCCGACGGGTGGAGCTGACGGAGGAGGGCACCAAACTCGCAGCGATCACTCGGGCGATGTTTGGTCTGGCCGAAGAAGCGCAGGTAATGCTGGAGGCCAATCGTCAGTTGCTCACCGGCCGCCTGGAAGTGGCGGCGGACGGGCCGCACATGGTCATGCCGATGCTGGCCAGTTTGCGCGTGCGTTATCCGGGGATCACCGTGAACCTGCGCCTGGGCAATGCCCAGGAAACCCTGGCGGCGTTGTTATCGGAACATGCCGACGTGGCAGTGCTGACGGAGGTCGAGCCGCGCAAGGGTTTGCATTTGCAGGCACTGAGCGAGTCGCGGATATGTGCGCTGGTGCCCGCCGGTCATCCGTGGGCACAAAAGTCGAAGGGCGTGCAGCTCAAGGAACTGGATCAGGTCATCATGGTATTGCGCGAGCCAGGTTCGATCACCCGGCGCACGTTTGATGAAGCCTGTGTTCAGGCCAAGGTAAACCCGCGAGTGTTGCTGGAGCTGGACAGTCGCGAGGCCGTGACCGAGGCGGTCGCGGCGCAATTGGGGGTCGGGGTCGTGTCATCGGTGGAAGTCAGCCATGACCCTCGGGTAGCGGCGGTGCCGATCATGGGTGAGGGGTTGGTGAATCGGCACATGATCGGGTGTATGGAGCGGCGCAGGGACTTGAGGTTGATACAGGCGTTTTTCGGGTTGGCGCCGTAGGTGCTGTCTTCTGCAGCTTCTACAAAGGGGCTGCCCGCCACCGATTTTTTTGTCGTGTTGGGGAGCTTGGATCGTCGCGGGTACCGGTCACGCGTTGTCACTTGGACAGTAAGCGTCAACGGTTGGTTGTGGATTTCGACGCCGTGGCCACGGTCCCGCTACCGCAATTGATGTACGAAGATTTCTTCAACCAGCGCTGATCCGGGTAGTACGAAAACAGCAACTGCCCGTCTTTCATCGAATCAATCAGCTTGTGTGCAATCGCCGGCCGTACCGCCGGGCAGCCCAGGCTTCTGCCGATTCGGCCATTGGCCCGTGCAAGCACCGGGCTGACGTAAGGCGCTCCATGAATCACGATTGCCCGGTCAAACGCATTGTCGTTGAAACCCGGCTCCAGGCCTTCCATGCGCAGCGAATAACCGTTTTGCCCGACATAGCTCTGTTGCGTGCGATACAGCCCGAGACTGGTGGCAAAGCTTTCATTTTGATTGGAGAAGTTGACGGCCATGTTCTCGCCGCTGTTGCGGCCGTGGGCGACCAGTTCATGAAACAGCAACTTGCGCTTCTTCAAATCGAACACCCACAGGCGCTGTTCGGTCGAGGGCAGGGAATAATCGATCACCGCAAGTCTTTGGACAGGCGCAGCGCCTTGGGCGATGCTGCATTGCGAGGCGCGAACGGCGAGGTTAATGACGTTGGCGTTGGCTTTCGGGGCCGCTTTGATGAGGGCGGCCGCGAGCGAATCGGCGTAGGCTAACGGTACGGACATTGCAGTCAATAGCAGGGCCGGCAGCAGATAGCCAATACGTAGTGGCGCCATATAGATGTCTCATCATGTTAAGTTCGAGTCTAGCAGTGCATTGAAAGCCAGGCGTTGAATGCGGGAGATTAAGGATTATCCATGGTGCTTTTAACAAGGTTATTCGTCATAAGCCGCGTATTTTTTATGGGCTTTCTGATCAGCGGCACAGCGCTTGCGGAAACTTCGTCGATTGAGCCGACAATTGCGCCTAGCTCCGTTATCGAGGCGGAAGCAGGCGATAACGTCGGTCAGGCGATTCAGACCTCGCTTGAGCCGCTGAAAACCGCGTTTCCGCCGTTGCTGACCGCGCCGCGTCATCGGCGGGTGGATGTCAGCCGTCTGGTGATGGATTTTTATACGCATCGCGCTTATCGCGCAGCGTGGACCGATGACCGCGACGTCGCACAATTGATCGCCAGCTTGAGCGCGACTGACGCCGATGGTTTGAACCCGACGGATTTTCATATTGATGAGCTGATCCGATCCCGGACCACGATGCAGACTACGCCCGTCACCCCCGAGCAACGGGCGGCCTTTGATTTGGCGACGACGCATACGTTTATTACCGCGCTGCTGCAGCTGCGGCGGGGCAAGGTCGATCCCGCGCGGCTCGACATTCATTGGAATTTTGACGCCGATGGCGTCGACCCGCGCGACGACGTCAATGCTTTCTTCGCGGCGCTCGACAATCACGATGTAGCGAAGGCATTTGCCATCGCTCCGCCGCAAGAAGCGGTGTACGTGGGATTGCGTCAGGCGCTGGCGCAATTGCGTGGTATTCGGGACCGGGGCGGCTGGCCGCAAGTGGTTGTAGACCATTCGCTCAAGCCTGGCATGGACGAACCGGCTGTCGCGCAGTTGCGCGCGAGGATGGTCGCTGCAGGTTTTCTCGATCCGCGATTGATCCATGGTACGAAGTACGATGGCGCCGTCACCGCCGCAGTGAAAAAGTATCAGAACGAGCAATACCTCGGAGCGGATGGGATAGCGGGGGCGACGACGCTGGCGGCTTTGAATGTGCCCGTTGACGCACGCATTGATCAGGTTCGGGTGAACATGGAGCGGGCGCGCTGGCTGCTTTACAAGCTTCAAGGCACGTTCGTTATCGTTGATATTGCCGGCTACAAAGTAGCGATGTACCGCGATGGTCAGCCGATCTGGCGATCCCGGGTGCAGGTTGGTAAAGCGGCGCGCAATACGCCTATCTTTCAGGCGCAGATCACCTACGTCACGTTTAATCCGACCTGGACGGTGCCGCCGACGATCCTCAAGGAAGACGTGCTGCCGAAGATCCAGAGCAATCCCGGCTACCTGGCCGCCAACCGTATTCGTGTGATCGATCGCGAAGGCCACGAACTGGATCCTGCGGCCGTTGACTGGACCAACCCGCGTGGCATCAGTTTGCGCCAGGATGCCGGGCCCGATAGCTCATTGGGCCAGGTGGTCATCCGCTTTCCCAACAACTACGCGATTTATCTTCACGACACGCCGCATCGCGAGCTGTTTGCCAAGACTGTCCGCGCGACCAGTTCGGGCTGCATCCGGGTGGAGAACCCGCTGCAACTGGTGGAGTTGCTGTTCAACGACCCGGTTAAGTGGAACAGCGCCGGTATTCAGAAACAGCTGGCCAATGGCAAGACCGAGAATATTCGGCTACCGGTGAAAGTGCCGGTGTTGTTGGCCTACTGGACAGTCGATCTGGGCAGCGACGGGCGCGTCTCATTCAAACCGGATGTGTATGGCTACGATGAACCCTTGCTGCGGGCATTGAATCGACCTTCGCAAATGCCGGTGTTGAATCTACATGCGGCGACAGCATCGGCGGGAACTGGGCAGCCGTAGGGGAAATGGCTGTCAACCGTTCGGCACTTGCGCCGGGGCGCCAAAACAGCATCGCCTAATCTTTGATTTACTGGAAATTCTTCCGGTACTTACAAGGAAGGTGTGGCATGACTTCATTAAAGTTCGGCGCGTCCATCCTGTTGGTCTGCCTGGCAGGCTGCGCAACCACTCCGCGTAGTAACTACGAGCCACCGCCGGTGCCTGCATCGGCGGTGGCCCTTGATGACGCGCAGATAACCAGCACGCTGGTGGGAAGGAAATTTTACGGAACCACCCGAGAAGGCAGTCACCCTTATTCGATGAGTTTTGCGCCGAACGGAGTCGAGACATTCGAGATGGCGCCCTACAAACCGGAGAAGGAAAAGTGGACGCTGAAAGACGGGGTGATTTGTATTGAAGCGAAAGGCTACCCAACCGAATGCGGTCAGGTGAAGACCGCTAACAATGAGTATTGGTTTGTCGATCCGAAGAGCGGCAGAGTCAACGCGCACTTGAAACTGACGCCTTGAAGTTGAGCCGCATAGAGAAACGGGCGTTCATCTCACGCCCATTTCTCCTGTTCATGCCTTGCCCAGCGCCTCCCGCAAAAACTCCACCAGCCCTCGCTGCAATCCGGTCAGCGCGCCTTCGCGACTGATCAGCGCCAATTCTGTCGGCGGTAATTCGGGCAGATCAGTGCACACGGTGTGCTCTGGCAACACCGCCGAAGCGGGCAGCACTGACAGGCCCAATCCGGACGCCACCGCCGCCTGAATCCCCGTCAGGCTGTGGCTGCCAAACGCAACCCGCCACGGTCGCTGTGCCACATCCAGCAGGCGGATTGCCCGTTGCCGATAAATGCAGCCTTGTGGGAACAGCGCCAATGGCAAGACGCCCTGGGCGGAGTCGACCCCCGCACCTTTGACCCACACCAGCGCTTCCGGCCACGCCGCCCAGCTTGGGCCGCTGTCCGGTTCACGCTTGACCAGTGCAATGTCGATGGCGCCCGTCGCGAGCTTTTGCTTGAGATCGGTGCTCATGCCGCTGACGGTTTCCAGCCGCGCTTCAGGTCGGCTGCGGTTGAAGCCGGCGAGGATCACAGCCATACGCCGTGCATCGAAATCCTCCGGTACGCCAATGCGCAGTATTTCCAGGTCGAGATCACTGGCGAGGGCTTCCACCGCCTCCGAGGACAGGGCCAACAGCCGCCGGGCATAGTGAATCAGCAGCTCGCCGTGCTCGGTGACGCTGATGTTCTGTCCTGTGCGGTCGCGAAGCAGCAGCGCATGCCCGACCAGTTCTTCCAGTTTGCGAACCTGTTGGCTCACGGTGGATTGGGTGCGGTGTACACGTTCGGCAGCGCGGGTGAAGCTGCCTTCGTCCACCACGCAGACGAAGCTCTTGAGCAGTTCGAGATCGAGCATGGCGGGCTCCTTTGATATTTGATTTATCACTGACGAGTCGATATTAATTTAATTTCACACTATCACCGTTCGCTCGTAACCTGAAGATCACTTTTCAGAGGATAGGATCATGGCACTCAAAAACGCTCCACGCCCCGAGTGGCTGACCTTCGATTGCTACGGCACGCTGATTCAATGGGATGAAGGTTTGAAAGCCGTGGTCGCGCAGATCCTGCGCGACAAGGGTGATCACACCGTCGATGTCGATCGCCTGATCGAGGTGTATGACCGGCACGAACACCGGCTGGAGCAGACACCGCCGCATCGTGCGTTCCGGCAGTTGAGCACCCTTGGGTTGCAAATGGCGCTGGAGGATCTGGGGTTGGCGAGCTCGGACGAAGACAGTCAACGGCTGGCAGCGGCGATCCCGAAAATGCCGCCGTTTCCCGAGGTGATCGACACGCTTGCCCGGCTCAAGACGATGGGCTTCAAGTTGTGCATCGTGTCCAACACCGATGACGACATCATCGCCGGCAATGTGGCGCAACTCGGTGGCCACATCGATCGGGTCATCACCGCCCAGCAGGCCGGTGCCTACAAGCCCGATCCGCGGTTGTTCGACTACGCTCACGCGCAGCTGGGCGTCAGTCGTGATCAGGTGGTGCACATCTGCGCGAGCCCGACGCTGGACCACACCGCCGCGCGCGATATGCATTTTCGCTGCGTGTGGATCGACCGCGGCACCGGTCGCCAATTGCTGCCCGACTATCAACCCGATGCGATATTGAGCACGCTGGATCAAGTCCTGCCCTTGTTCGAATCCCTTGGCTGGTAAACCCCGGAGTCATTGCCATGGCACACACTCTTGCAGGCGGTTCCCGTTCCGCCCGTTACACCGACCTGAACCTGGACTTGCCGGCTGTCATCACGGCGCGCTCGGAATTGGCGGCGTGCTTTCAACTGGCGGCACTGCATGGGCTGGAGGAGGGGATCTGCAATCACTTTTCCGCCATGGTGCCGGGGCGCGATGATCTGTTTTTCGTGAACCCCTACGGCTACGCGTTTGCAGAAGTCACTGCGGACAACCTGTTGGTCTGCGACTTCCACGGCAACGTCGTGGCCGGCGAAGGCCAGCCCGAGGCGACCGCGTTTTACATCCATGCGCGCCTGCACAAACTGCTGCCGAGGGTCAAAGTGGCGTTCCACACGCACATGCCCCACGCCACGGCGTTGTGCTTGCTGCAAGGCCCGCCGCTATTGTGGCTGGGGCAAACAGCGTTGAAATTCTACGGGCGTACGGCGGTGGACGAGGATTACAACGGCCTGGCCCTCGATGAGTCCGAAGGTGACCGGATTGCCAGCGTCATGGGCAATGCCGACGTCCTGTTTTTGAAGAACCACGGCGTGATCGTCGCAGGGCCGACCATCGCCGAAGCCTGGGATGATCTGTATTACCTGGAACGCGCCGCCCAGGTGCAATTGATGGCGATGGCGACCCAGCGCGATCTCAAGCCAGTGCCTCCCGCCATTGCGCAACGTGCCTACGAACAAATGCGCCTGGGAGATGCAGAAAGTGCTCAAGCACATTTGCGCAGTGCAATGCGACGCCTGCCCAAAGGACAATTGCCCCGCACCATCCCGTAGACTAAGCTCGCAAACATTAAGGGTTTTGGGCCTTCGCCCATGCCTTACCCTTGCAGGACGAGCTTTTGCCTATCTCCGGTGACGACCCGCGCGACGCCAGTGGCGTCAATTTGAAACGGCTACCCCTGCGCAAGGCGGCGGTGCTGTTTATTGTCGTGGTGTGTCTGTGCCTGTGCGGTTTGCTTTATCTGCAACTGGAGCAATCGCGCCGGCACGATCTGGCGGTGGCCGAAGTGGCGTCTTCGAACCTCACCCGCGCCATGGCCCAGCAGGCTGAAGACACGTTCATGAAGGCCGACCTGGTACTGACCAGCCTGGCGGACTGGATTCAGGTTGACGGGTTCGTCCCGGCGCAGATCCCGCGTCTACAGAAAACGTTTGCCCGACGGGTACAGACACTCAGTCAGTTGCACGGGATCTTCCTGTTCGATCAAAAGGGGCAATGGGTCGTCACCTCATTCGAGGATCTGCCCCGCGGCCCCGGCGTGGCGGACCGCGACTATTTCCTGTTTCACCAGCAGAACGTATCGTCCCTGGCGCACATCGGCCCGGCGATTCGCAGTCGCGTGAATGGCGAGTGGATCATTCCGGTTTCCAAGCGGGTGAATGACAAGGACGGCCATTTCCAGGGCGTGTTGCTGGCCGGCATCAAAATGTCCTACTTCGATCAGTTTTTCAAAAGCTTCAGCATCGATGACGACGGCTCTATTTTTCTGGCGCTGACTGATGGAACGCTGCTGGCGCGACGGCCGTTTGTGGAAGCGCAGATTGGCCAGTCACTGGCCAAAGGGGAGATTTTCAGCAAGTACCTGGCAGGCGCAATGTCCGGCAACGCCATGATCAGTTCTGTACTCGATGGCACTGTCCGCTTGCAAGGCTACCGGCAACTCGACGCCTATCCGCTGGTGGTGTCCGCGGCCTCGTCCCGGGATTCGATTCTCAAGGGCTGGTATGACACGGCGTTTAAATCCAGCGTCATTGTGGCGCTGGTTGTGCTGGGCGTGGGGCTGTTCGGTTGGGTGTTCGTGCGCCAGGTGCGCCTCGGTGAACGGGTCGAGAAGGATTTGCGCAAGGCCAAGGAGGCGCTGAAGCTGATCGCGACCCATGACAGTCTCACCGGCCTGGCCAATCGCCGACTGTTCGAACAAGCGCTGGACCTCGAGTTTGGCCGTGGAATCCGGCAGTCGAGTTCGTTGAGCCTGATCATGCTCGATATCGATTACTTCAAGCGCTACAACGACGCTTACGGCCATGTCGCGGGTGACCATTGCCTGGCCGAAGTGGCGAGGGTGGTGAAGAGTTGCTGCCATCGAACCACCGATCTGGCGGTGCGTTACGGCGGCGAGGAATTCGCTGTGTTGCTGCCGAATACGGATATTCAGGGTGCGATGGTCATTGCCGAGCAGATCCGCCGCAGCGTCATGACCCGGAACATCAATCACAGCGCCGCGCCCAGTGGTTATGTGACGGTCAGTCTCGGTTGTTATGCCTTCGTACCGACGCGCCTGGACAGCACCGAAGTGCTCATTGAGCGCGCGGACGCGGCGTTGTATCAGGCCAAGCATTCCGGACGAAACCGTTCGGCGGTGCTGTCGATGGACGGCGGTGTCGGGGAACTGATGCGCTCGGATCGTTGAGATGAGGTGGGCTTGTGCGCGGTCAGCTACCGCCAGTTTCGCCTCCCGCACCTGAGCGACTGGAGCTGCCCGTTTCGCCGGAGCTGTCGCTTGAAGAGCCCGAGCCGCCATCGCCCTTATTGCCGCCGTCGCTGCTGTGGCCGCCGGAAGGCTCACCGGGATTATTGTTGGGCGCCATCGTCGATCCGGCCGACGCAACCACCGGAATGCGTGGATGTCACACACTGAACACACATGTCCGGAGCGCTGGCCCATGAAGAATCTGCGAGTCGCAACGTTCAACGTCAATGGCATGCGCGCCCGGCTGCCAAACCTGCTGGCCTGGCTGGAGCGGGAGAAACCGGACATCGCCTGCCTGCAGGAGCTCAAGTCGGTGGACAGTGCATTTCCTGCCGCAGAGCTTGAGGCTGCCGGCTACGGCGCGATATGGCAGGGTCAAGCCTCGTGGAACGGGGTGGCGATTCTGGCCCGGGATGCGCAACCGCTGGAGAGTCGCCGTGGTTTGCCGGGTGACGACGGTGATACCCACAGTCGGTATCTGGAGGCTGCTGTGCACGGTGTCCTGGTGGGCTGCCTGTATCTGCCAAACGGCAATCCGCAGCCGGGGCCGAAGTTCGATTACAAGCTGGCCTGGTTCGAGCGGCTGATTGCCTACGCCAAGGATCTCCAGAGCAGCGAACACCCGGTGGTGCTGGCCGGTGACTACAACGTGGTGCCGACTGACCTGGATATCTATAACCCACGGTCCTGGCTCAAGGATGCGCTGCTGCAACCGGAAAGCCGCGAGTGTTATCAACGGTTGCTGGATCAGGGGTGGACCGACGCCCTGCGCCATCTGTATCCGGAGGATCGGCTCTACACCTTCTGGGACTATTTCCGACAGCATTGGCAGAAAAATTCCGGGTTGCGCATCGATCATCTGTTGCTCAACCCGGCGCTGAGCCCTTATCTGCAAGACGCGGGTGTCGATGCGTGGGTGCGCAACGAGCCACATGCCAGCGACCATGCCCCGACGTGGATTCAACTGGGTTCACGCAAGCGCCGTTGATTGTATATGCGTGGCTATTGGCGAAATCAATTGTCGGGCGGACCGCTTTTTCCCTTATACATGGCGCCCATCGGCGGAGAGATCCGCGGCCCCATGCATAAGGATCGAGCAATGAGCGAGCTACGTCTGAGCAATCTTGCGTTGTACCTGCAACGTCTGGGTTTCGACGCGCCACCGGCGCCAACCCTGGAAACCCTGCGTCAGCTGCAGTTTCGTCACACCGCTGCGTTCCCGTTCGAAAACCTCACCACGTTGTCTGGCGAGCCGGTACTCATCGACTTGCCGTCCATCGAGCAAAAAGTCCTGCACGATGGCCGCGGTGGTTACTGCTATGAACTCAACAACCTGTTCCTGGCCCTGCTTCAGGCGCTGGGTTTCGACGCTTGCGGCATTTCCGGCCGCGTGGTCATGGGCCAGCCCGAGGGGGCGTGGACCGCGCGTACGCACCGCTTGAGCCTGGTCACCCTGGGGGGCGTGCGCTACATCACCGATGTGGGATTCGGCGGTATGGTCCCCACCGCGCCGCTGCTGCTCGACACTCCGGAGGAGCAACTCACGCCTCATGAACCTTATCGGATTGAACGCCACGCAGACGGCTACACCCTGCGCGCCAATGTCGCTGGTGAGTGGCGCGCGATGTACATCTTCGACCTGCAACGCCAGGAAGACATCGATTACGCCGTCGGCAACTGGTATGTCTCAACCCATCCCGAATCATCTTTTGCCAAACAGCTTATGGTGGCGCGGACAGGGGAAGGGTGGCGCCGTACGCTGAACAATGGCAGTTTTGCCATCCACCGGATCGGCAGCGAGAGCGAGCGGCGGCAGATCACTGAGGTGGCTGATCTGGTCCGGTTGCTGGCGAGCGAGTTCGGGATCCGGGTGCCTGAGCACGCACATTTGAAGCAGGTGCTTGGGCGGTTGATCGAACAGGACTAGGGGCGGACGTCAGGCTCCATCAATTGACGGATTTCGCTGACGGCATCCAGCAACTTCTTTTCCAGGCTTTTCAGATCGGAGGGCGTTATGCCCTTTTTGAGATGCCCGGTCCCGGCAGGTGTGTTTCTGTCGCTGAGCAACGCGTGTCGCAGTGTGTTGTTGATCACCGTCTGGTAGCCATACCCCTCGCTTTCCGCAAGCGTGCGAGCGGCTTCTATGACCGCTTCATCCAGCATGATGGTAATGCGGGTCTTGCCTTTGCCGGGGGCAACCGCCCCACGCTTGGCATTGCTGAAGTCGTATTCATCTTTCATTACTCAAGCCTCCAAATATTGGCGACGCTCGTTTTTTGTGGCGAGACGCGCGGAAATGATTCGAACGAAATTCGGCTCACGGTAGGTGTACGCGACGACCAGCAGGCGACCTTTGGCGTCCAGCCCCATGATGATCCATCGTTGCTCGTCATGAAGATCATCCTGGAGCGTCAGCGCCCGTTCGTCATGGAACACGGCGTCAGTCTCTGCGAGGCTGATGCCTTGGTGCTTCAGTTTGTTCGCCGCGTTTTTTGCCTTGTGATACTGAATTTCGAATGGCTTCATTATGCATACTTTATATGTATAAAAAAGAGAGCGACGCTACCGGCGGTCGCCAGGAACTCAAAAGACTAGCGGGGGAACGAACGAGGCTCGGGACGGATATATTTCAAGGTTTATTGAAGGATGCTGCGGGTGGGGATGGACACCTGTCCATAATCTGACTGGTCAGTTGTATACAACTCTATAGACATTTGTCCTGAGTTTTGCATACAGTGTGCGCATAACAAAAACCAGGGAACCCCCCAACCATGAAAACGCCCCATGTTTCACACCAACGGCCTGAGGACGAAAACCTCGGAGTCGGCGCGAATATGGCTTACGGCCTGCAACATGTTCTGACCATGTATGGCGGTATCGTCGCGGTGCCTTTGATCATCGGCCAGGCGGCCGGGCTCTCGCCGGCGGACATCGGCTTGTTGATTGCTGCTTCATTGTTTGCGGGGGGCTTGGCGACGTTGCTGCAGACCCTCGGTTTACCTTTTTTCGGTTGCCAGTTGCCGCTGGTGCAGGGCGTGTCGTTCTCTGGCGTCGCGACGATGGTGGCGATCGTCAGCAGTGGTGGCGAGGGCGGGTTTCAGTCGATTCTCGGGGCGGTGATTGCCGCGTCGTTGATCGGATTGCTGATCACGCCGGTGTTCTCGCGCATCACCAAATTCTTCCCACCGCTGGTGACGGGCATCGTGATCACGACCATTGGCCTGACGCTGATGCCGGTGGCCGCGCGCTGGGCCATGGGTGGCAACAGTCATGCACCAGACTTCGGCAGCATGGCGAACATCGGTCTGGCGGCAGTGACGCTGGTGCTGGTGCTGTTGCTGAGCAAGGTTGGCAGCGCGACCATTTCCCGGCTCTCGATTCTGTTGGCGATGGTGATCGGCACAGTCATCGCGGTGTTTCTCGGCATGGCAGACTTCTCGTCCGTCACCCAGGGCCCGATGTTCGGCTTCCCTACACCGTTCCACTTCGGCATGCCGACCTTCCACTTCGCAGCGATCCTGTCGATGTGCATCGTGGTCATGGTGACACTGGTGGAAACCTCGGCGGACATCCTCGCCGTCGGTGAAATCATCGACACCAAGGTCGACTCCAAACGCCTGGGCAATGGCCTGCGCGCCGACATGCTGTCGAGCATGATCGCGCCGATCTTCGGCTCCTTCACCCAAAGCGCGTTCGCCCAGAACGTCGGCCTGGTGGCGGTGACCGGGATCAAGAGCCGTTTCGTGGTGGCCACCGGCGGCTTGTTTCTGGTGATCCTCGGCCTGCTGCCATTCATGGGCCGAGTCATCGCCGCCGTGCCGACTTCCGTGCTGGGTGGTGCCGGAATCGTGCTGTTTGGCACCGTGGCGGCCAGCGGCATTCGCACACTGTCCAAGGTCGACTACCGCAACAACGTCAACCTGATCATCGTCGCCACCTCGATCGGTTTCGGCATGATCCCCATCGCTGCGCCGAATTTCTACGACCATTTCCCAAGCTGGTTCGCGACGATCTTCCACTCGGGCATCAGCTCCTCGGCGATCATGGCCATCGTGCTGAACCTGACCTTCAACCACCTCACTGCCGGTAACTCGGATCAGCAGTCGGTGTTTGCGGCGGGTACTGAACGGGTCCTGCGTTATCAGGATCTGGCCGCGCTGCGCGAAGGGGATTACTTCAGCGAAGGCAAGTTGCACGACTGCGACGGTAAAGAGGTCCCGGTGGTGGAGGTGGATCATGGGCATGGAGAACCACGGGAAGCAGTGAGCATGTCTGACGTTTGAGCGTATGAAAAAAGGCCGATCTGTTGAGCGACAGATCGGCCTTTTTACAGATCAGAAGGTCGCAGTCATTCTTGCTCGCTTTGCGTCCAGCGCCCCATCAACGTATTGGACGGCAGTTGTTCATCCAATAGCTTTCTTGCCGTTTCCACTCCCGCCACCGGCAGCCCTTCAGGGTTCAACAAGCCAATCTGCACCAGCACACTGGCCTGGTCCCAGTAGATGTGCTCGTGGTACAGCTTGTCCCCGCGGAACTTGATCACACCCAGCATCGGAATCTCGACGTACCGGCCGGTCGGTGCGACGTTGGGCAGCATCCAGTCAATTTCAGTGCTGTGGGTGAAACACATGATGAACTCATCCACGATCTGCAATGCGCCGATGGTGCGGGAGATCGGGATGAGCTTCATGTCCGGTGGATTGCCGTGGACAAAATGGTGTTGATAGAAGCGGCTGAGTTCCCTGGCGCCGACGCCGCCGGTCATGGTCGGGATATGGTTGACGTAGGGTTCGGCGACCATGGTAGCCATGGTGGCGGGTACGTCGCGGGTCTCGAATTCGTGGCGGATGTGTTCTTCCCACAGGGCTGACAGGTTGAAGTGGGGGCCGATCTCGCGCTTGAGTGCGGCGATGCTGCGTTCATGGGCCATCAGCGTGGCAGGCTTGTCATAGTGTGAGCCCCCGGCCCTGGCGAAGGCATGGTCGACGCCTGGGTATACGTAGATTTCGGCTTTGTCGTTGCCGGCCAGGTGCTCGCTGATCCGGGCGCGGGCATTGGCGTCGCAGTAGCCATCATTCTCGGCAAAATGCAGTACCAGCCGGCCCTTCAGGTTTTTCGATTCGTGCAGCAGGTGTTCGATACCCATGCCGTAGTAGCCGACCGAGCAGGCCACATCGGTACGCGCGGCGGTCAGCCAGGCCAGTTTGCCACCCATGCAGAAGCCGACATAACCCAGGCCCGAACCTTCGACTTCAGGCAGGGCACGCAGGGCTTTGAAGCTGGCGTCGATGTCGGTGATGGCCTTGTCCACGTCCAGACGCTGAAACAGGTCGATGGCAACGGCGAAATCCGCTTCGGTGTAGCCCAGGTCAACGCCCGGTTGCAGGCGCCAGAACAGGTCCGGCACCAGTGCCACGTAGCCCTCTTCGGCATAGAAATCGGCCACCGCGCGCATATTGGCGTTGACACCGAAAATCTCCTGGCCGATCACCACCCCGGGGCCCTTGCCGCTGGCTGGCAGAGCCAGGTAACCGCCGAACGTGGCGTTGCTGTCCGTTGCCCGTATCTCAATCATCTTGCCCATGTTTTCTACCTCACTCGGTTATCAGGTTTTATTGGCTGTCACGGTGTTGTTGAAACCACACTCGCGGCGACACGCCACGGTCTGGCCCGAGGATCGAAAAGCCGCCGTCCACCGGCACGTCGACACCGGTCATCCAGCCGGCGCCGGCACTGCATAGAAAAGCCACCACGCTTGCGATCTCATGACCCCGGCCAATGCGCCCGAGCGGATGGAAAGGTGCCCCGACCCGATCGGCCAAGTGCGGATCGTTGTCGCTGAGGTCGGCGACGCTGGGCGACCAGGTCCAGGCCGGGGATACGCTCAGCACCCGGACTTGCTCCGGGGCCAGGGTCACGGCCAGGTTTTTCGTCAGTTGCAGGATGCCGGCCTTGGAGGCGGGGTAGAGTGCACGCCCGGCTGCGCCGAATTTACCGCCGGTGCTGCCAATGTTGATCACTACGCCGCCGCTGGGCAGATGCACCGCGGCCTTTTGGGTAAAGATCGCCGCCGATACCAGATTGACGTTCAGGGTTTTCAGCCACTGTGCGCGGTCAGAGGCCAGTCCCTGATCGGCGTACAGGCACGCGTTGTTGACCAGAATGTCGAGCCTGCCGAAGTGGGCCAGCGTGGCCGTGATGCACGCGTCGATATCTTCGTCGCGCTCCACGTCGCAGGCTGAAAACCCGCATCCCATTGCTTGCGCCAATGCTTGACCGCTATCGGCGTTACGCCCCACCAGCATCACCTGAGCGCCCTCGGCCAAGAGCTGTCGAGCGATGTCCAGACCCAGTCCCTGAGTGCTGCCGGTCACAATCGCCACTTTGCCTTCGAGCATCATGCCCAGTCCTCCAGTGCTTCGTTGACGTGACTGATACGGGCGATCAGCGCCATGCTCGCCAGCGAGGCCGCATGCGTGCCGCTGTCCGCACTGGCGCAGGCATCTGCCGCCACCGTCACTTCGAATCCGCAATCCACCGCATGGCGCACTGTGCTTTCCACCACCGAGTGTGTCGCCACGCCAGCGATTAACAGGTGCGTAGGGTTGAACTGGCGCACCACGGTTTCCAGCGGTGAGCCATAAAAAGCATTGATCCGGTTGTGGGTGACGACGAATTCATGGCGGCTGTCCAGCGGCGCCAGGGCACTGAAAAACTCCGCTCCCCAACTGCCTTCCCGGGCAGCGCCAAGGGTGGCGACAGTGCGCAGAATCGGCGCGTTCTGGATCAGGTCGGCATAGTCCGGTCGGAACGCCACGCGCACGTGAACGATCGGCCATCCCTTGGCGCGTGCGCCGGCCAGTAATCTGCCGGCGGCATCGAGCAGTGCAGCACGCAGGCTGTCATCGGACCCCAGCCCGACCCTTATCTTGCCGTCGGGGTGCAACACGTCATTCTGATAGTGCAGGGCGATCACCACCGGCGCGTTCATCACACGAAGACCTCAAGGTTGGCGAACACATCGTTGCAGTTGATGAGGTCGACGCGCTTGAGCTGGATCTGCCAGCCACCATTGTCCTGAGCGGCCAATTTATAGGTGTAGCGACCCGCGAGTTGACGTTGCTCCAGGCGCCACTCGCTGTACTGGAAGCTGGCGCTGACCACCAGCAGCCCCTGGGTGTCGAGACCCTCGACCATCACATTGCCGACCAGGTGCGCGGTCTGGGTTTGCGGTTGCTGGGACCAGTTGCGGGCGTTTTCCACCCGCCGAATCCGCACCTCGCGCAGCATGCGGTTTTCCCAGAACAGCGAGATATGATCGAACGGGTTGGCTTGCTCATGCTTGTGCGGCACCCAGTACATGCCGGTGTCGGTAAACAGCTTGTCCCACTCCCAGAAACGCCGCTCGTCCAGCAGGCGCGCCTCGCGGTAAAGAAACTGTTCGATCTGGCGCAGGGTCTCGACGGGAACCTGGGCGGGGGTCAACTGGCGCGTGTCGACGTCGATTCGGCGGTCAAGCAGCATGGGTGCTCTCCTTGGCGATCAGGGTGGCGGTCATGAACTGTTTCCAGGCGGCAAACTGGTTGCGCATCGGCAGTTCGCTGGTGCCGTTGGTGGACACCGCGCCGTCCTCCAGCGGCCTGTCGGTGCCAACATAGCGGTGCATGCTGATCCACTCGCCACCGCGGGTCATGTTGCCTTCCTGGCAGCGGGCATAGACTTCGACATCGTCGGGCATCACGTTGGAGGAGGGCGAGTTGATGACGTTGGCGTAGGTCAGCGCGCGGTCGAACACGGCATCCGGAGCACCCTTGCAGCGGAAGGTCTGGATCTCGACCATGGTCCGGTCCACGGCGATGGGGCGGATCACCCGGAACTGCATGAACACTGTGTGCGGCGAGCCGCTGCCGTAGATCACCGTGTTGTGACGGTTCATGCCCAGGATTTCCTTGGCGCGTTGCTCGCCGTAGGCCTGGCTCAGGCATTCGAAGTGAGCGCGGGAGACCTCGTCGCGTTCGGCAGCGCCCGGGTCGAAGATCGCTTCCATGTAGCCGTGGCCGTTATGGTAGGCGCGCAGTTCGAGTTTTTCCCAGAAGTCGTAGGGTTCGCCATTGCCGTCCATGATCAGCAGCTCGAAGGGCATTTCACCGATGGCCTGGGCTTCGTCACGCGCAGCGTCTACCGACGATTCATGGGTCACACGGGCGTGCATGGTGTCGTGCAGGTTCTCGTAGAACACCTTCCAGTTTGAGCGCTGCTGAACACGGAAGATGCCGCCGGCCACCTCGACTTCGCCGACCGGTGAACGGTCGCAGAGGTTGTCGATGGAGGTGATGACGCCACCCAGAAATGCTTTCAGGTCCGGTCCGAACGCCGCCTGGCTGGCGAACACGAAGCCGCGATAGGTCTCGACGCGGGCAAGGCTGACCATGGAGAAATCCGGGTGTTTGGGGTCGTAGCAGGTGCCTTCGAAACCGCTCTTGAGCGGTGCCGACAAATGCTGGCCGTCGAGTTTGAAGGTCCAGGCGTGATACGGGCAGCGGAAGAATTTGCCGACACTGCCATCACCGTCGGCCACCAGTTTGGCGCCCTTGTGCGGGCAGCGGTTGTACAGCACGCTGACCTGCTGGTTGGCGCCGCGCACCATGATCACGTCCTGATCACCGATACGCGTGGTGTGGTAGTCGCCGGGGTTCTTGACCTGGCTTTCATGGCCGACGTAGATCCAGGCGTTGCCGTAGATGCGCTCCATCTCCAGCTTGAACAGGGTCGGGTCGGTGTAGACGCTCTTGTGGACGCTGTCCTCACGGATCAAGGCAGCAATTTGCTCGTTGGTCGGTATCACGGGATGTCCTCGGTTTGTCACAGATCGAGCACCAGCAGCGCGCTGCGGGCACGGGAGACACAAGTGCAGAAACTGCCGCTGGCGCGGTCACGCTCCGACAGGCAGATATCGCGGTGATCGGGTTGCCCGTCGATGACCTGGGCGACGCACACGCCACAGTCACCCCGTCGGCAGTCGAACATCGGGTCCAGGCCGGCCTGGAGCATGGCGTCCAGTACGCTTTGCCCGGCGGCCACTTGCAGGCTCACGCCGCTTTCGCGCAGGTGCACCTCAAAACCTTGATCGCCGGCCATTTCCAGGGCGCCGCTGAACAGTTCGTAATGCAGGTGATCTTCTGCCCAACCCTGTTCTCGAGCGCAGGCCAGCACGCTGTTGAGCAGGGCGGTAGGGCCGCAGATGTAGAGGTGCAGGCCGGGTCTTGGCGCGCTCAGGATTGCAGCGGCCGGAAGGCGCTTTTGCGGGTCGCCGCCGCTGATCCAGCAATGGTTGTCCTGGCAGGCGCGGGCCTCTGGCAGATAGGCCATCTGTGCTTCATCGCGACCGGCGTAGTGCAGGGTGAAGGGCTTGCCCGCTGCTCGCAGCGACCGGGCCATGCCAAGCATGGGCGTGATGCCGATGCCGCCGGCGATCAGCAGTGCATGTTCGGTGTGCTCATGCAGTGGAAAGTGGTTGCGTGGCGATTCGGCCAGCAGTTCATCGCCGACCTTGAGCGAGTGCACCCAACGCGATCCACCTGTACTCGACACTTCGAGCTGGACGGCGATTTCGTAGTGCTCGCCGTCGGGCAGGTTGACCAGCGAATAGGCCCGGCGTTGAGTGCGATTGCCGGGTACGTGCAACTCAAGGTGCGCCCCGGCGGTGAAACCCGGCAGTGGCCGGGCGTCGCAGGATACCAGCAGGACGCGGCGGATTCTGGGGGTCAATAGCTCGATGTGTTCGACCCTGAGCGAGAGGCTGGACATACGCAATTCCTGTCTGAATTCGTAGCCACTGTATGAAGCTTGAGGAGGGCAAAAAAGCCGTTAAAGGCAAACCGGTATCCACTTCTGGCGAGAGTGAATTGCAGGAGCGAGCGCGCTCCTGCAGGCAGGCTAACGCTTGAGGTGCACAAGCAGGGCCCGCAAGTGTTCGCCATCCGCCTGGGCCAGATCGTCCAGCACAGCGAAGTGATGACACCCTGCAAGTTCGACTAGGCTCACGGTCTGCCCGGCCTCGCGACAGGCACTGGCGTACTCGCGCGAATGTCGAATCAACTCCGGCAATTCATTCGCGCCCACGGTCACCAGCAACGGTGCTCCATCGCCGATCAGCCTTTGCGGGCTAAAGCGCTGGATATCCTCTTTGCTCAGTTGCAGCTTGTCGTTCAACCAGCAGCGGCTGATGGGGTCGAGCTCCATCAGGCCGCTGATCGGCAGGGCCAGGGTCACTAGCGGATGTCGGCGATGCAGCGCGGTCAGATGGCCTCCCGCCGAGTGCCCGCAAAGCACCACCTGTCGACCGATGTTCAAGGCTTCACGGTGCGCCATCAGGTGGTCCAGTGCCTTGGCGATCTGCCCGACGATGGTGCTCATGTTCGCCTCGGGCGCCAGGGTGTACTCGAGCAGTCCGACGTTGAAGCCGGCCTCGATCAGCCCCTCGGCGATAAAGGCGTAGTCGTCCTTGTCCGAGGCCTGCCAGTAACCGCCATGAATGAACAGCAGTGTCGGCGCCCCGGCATCCGCGTGGGCGTACCAATCGAAACGCTCGCGCGGGGCATCGCCATAGGACATGCCACGTTGCCAGGCGTGACTCGCATAGGTCTCGGCGCTGCGTTGGCGAAAACGCTGCATGATCTGTGGAAAATCACCCACTGCTGCGACGTTGTTGTAAGCCTGATCGAGGTCCATGGCTGCTCACACTCCCAGGTAGCGTTGCGACAGTTCGGGTTGAGCCGCGAGCTCCACAGGCGTGCCATCCCAGACCTGCCGTCCTTTCTCAATGATGTGATGACGGTCAACTACCCGAGCCATTTCCTTGAGGTTCTTGTCGATCACCAGAATCGTCTCACCCTCGGCCTTGAGGGTGGCCAGGCAACGCCAGATCTGCTCGCGGATGATGGGGGCCAGGCCTTCAGTGGCTTCGTCGAGAATCAACAGGCTGGGGTTGGTCAGCAGCGCGCGGCCCACCACCAGCATCTGTTGCTCGCCACCGGACAGGGTGCGAGACAGCTGGTCCTGTCGCTCCAGCAGGCGCGGGAACAGTTCATAGACCCGCGCCAGGTCCCACTTGCCCCGCGTGGCGGTGGCCAGCAGGTTTTCCCGCACACTCAAGGTGCCGAAGGCGCGGCGGCCTTCCGGCACCAGTCCCAGGCCGGCCTTGGCGATGCGATAGGGCGCAGCACCACGCATTTCCGTGCCGTTGATACGGATGCTGCCGGCACTGGGCTTGAGCAACCCCATGATCGATTTGACCGTGGTGGTCTTGCCCATGCCGTTGCGGCCGATCAACGACACCACCTGGCCTTGCTCGATACTCAGGTGCATGTCGAACAACACCTGGCTCAAGCCATAGCCCGCTTTCAAGCCTTGAACGTCAAGCATGTTCTTCTCCCAGGTAGGCGGCCCGCACTTGCGGGTCGTTGCGCACTTGTTCGACGCTGCCGGTCAGCACCGTCTGACCGTAGACCAGCACAGTGATACGGTCGGCGAGGGCGAAAACCGCGTCCATGTCATGTTCCACCAACAGGATTGCGTAGCGGCCCTTGAGGCTGTGCAGCAACTCGGTCATGCGCGCGGATTCGTCGGCCCCCATCCCGGCCATAGGCTCGTCGAGCAATAGCACCGATGCTTCCTGAGCCAGTGCCAGTGCGATCTCCAGTTGCCGTCGTTCGCCATGGGAAAGCTCGTGGACCGGGTCTTGCGCGCGAGCGCCCAGGCCCACTTGCTGCAAGTAGCCCAGCGCCGGTTCCAGCAGGCGAGTGTCGCGGCTCAGCGGACGCCACATGCCGAACGTCTTGCCGTCACGAGCGGCGATAGCCAGGGCGACGTTCTCCAGCAGGGTGAACTCGGTGTACAGCTGACTGACCTGGAATGCCCGCGCAAGTCCCAGGCGCGGCCGCTGCCAGGCTGGTACGCGGGTGATGTCCTGACCATTGAGATGGATCTGGCCATGGTCTGGGAAAACTTCCCCGGCGATCTGCGCGATCAGCGTGGATTTACCGGCGCCGTTCGGGCCGATGATGGCGTGCAACTCGCCTTCGGCCAGTTCAAGGCTGGCGCCGTTGGTGGCTTTCACCGCACCGAAGGCCTTGTGCAAATCCTGAATCGACAGTTTTGCGCTCATGGGCGTGCCTCCACGGCGGTGTTCGATTTGACGGCAACCACGTTCTGTTTGCGCTGCAGCAAGCTCAGCAGCAGTCCGTAAACGCCTTTTTTGCCGAACAGCACCACCAGCAACAACAGCGGGCCGAAAATCAGCATCCAGTGTTCGGTCCACTGGCTCAGCACTTGTTCAAGGCCCAGGTAGGTGGCCGCGCCCAGCAGCGGGCCGAGCAGGGTGCCGACGCCGCCGAGGATCACCATCGCCATCAACTCGCCGGACTTGTGCCAGGCGCCCATGTCGGGGCTGACGAACAGCGCGTAGTTGGCCCACAGAATTCCCGCCAGGCCACCGCCGGTGCCCGCGATCACAAAGGCCGTCAGGCGATAGCGCAAGGGTTTGAGGCCCAGGCTGACGCTGCGCCGCTCGCTCTGCTTGAGCCCGCGTAGAACAAAACCGAAACGCGAATTGACCAGTCGCCGGCACAACAGCAACCAACCGGTCAGCAGCGCTACACACAGGTAGTAGAAGTGGTTGGCGTCGCCCAGGTCCAGTGCGCCGAGGGTATTGCGCTCGTTGAGCAGGATGCCGTCGTCACCGCCGTACAGCGACAGCGAGCCGAGCACGAAGTAGAGCATCTGGCCGAACGCGAGGGTGATCATGATGAACTGCACGCCGCTGGTACGCAGCGACAGATAACCCACCAGCAACGAAAGCAACGCACATACCAGCAGGGCCAGAGGCCACACCACCAGCGCGCTGTTGCTGCCTTCCCAGCCCCACAGCGGCATGCCTTGTGACGTGTGGAAGGCAACGATGCCGACGATGTAACCGCCCAGTCCGAAGAACGCCGCATGGCCAAAGCTGACCATGGCGCCGTAGCCGATCAGCAAGTCCAGGCTGATGGCCGCCATGCCGTAGATCGCAAGGCGGGTGAAGAAGCTGACCAGGTAGGGTTCGTGCAGCCAGTGGGCCAGCAGCGGCATGCAGGCGAAGGTCGCCAGGCACGCAAGGTCAATGATAAGGCGTGGTGACATAGCGTTCTCCTCAGGCACGGGCCGGCAGCAGGCCGCGCGGACGCACCAGCAGCACCAGGGCCATGACGATGTAGGCGCTGGCGGAAATCAGCCCGGCGCTCAGGGTGCCGCTGGTTTCGCTGGGCAGCAGTTGGTCCAGCAGCGGCGGAATGTAGGCACGGCCCAGGCTGTCGACCATGCCGATCAGCAGGGCCCCGACCAGCGCACCGCGCACCGAACCGACACCGCCGACGACGATGACCACGAAGGTAGTGATCAGGATCTTTTCGCCCATGCCGATTTCCACCGACAGCAGCGGTGCCGCCATGAAGCCGGCCAGGCCGCACAGTACGCAGCCGAAGACGAACACCAGGGTGTACAGTCGAGCGATGTTGACGCCCAGCGCGCCGACCATTTCATGGTCGTCGGCACCGGCGCGAATCAGCATGCCGAGGCGCGTGTGGTTGATCAGCAGCCACATGCCGACCGCCACCACCAGCCCTGCGGCGATGAACAGCAGTCGGCTGACCGGGTACATCAATCCCGGCAGCACTTGGACAAAACTGGAATACCACTCGGGCGTGGGCATCGCCGGTGGGCTGCGACCGAAGATCAGGGTCAGCAATTCGTTGCTGAAAAACACCACGGCCAGCGTCGCCAGCACCTGATCCAGGTGATCGCGTTTGTAGAGGTGACGCATGATCGACGTTTCAATCAGCGCGCCATAGCAGGCCGAGCCGATCAGCGCGGCCAGGCCGCCCAGCCAGAACGAGCCGGTCGCCATGGCGGTGTAGGCGGCACAGAAGGCGCCGACCATGTAAAAGGCACCGTGGGCGAGGTTGATCACGCCCATGATGCCGAAAATCAGGGTCAGGCCCGAGGCCAGCAGAAACAGCAGGGCGCTGTATTGCAGGCCGTTGAGAATCTGTTCGAGCAATAACATGACTGCGTTCCTCATGAAAACGCCCTGCAGGTTTCTGCAGGGCGAGGACGGGGCTCAGGTGCCGGTCAGATCGAGCATTGAGCGGCGTAGCTGTCGACGTGGCGGGTCGCGAGCGTCTTGATCGGCACTTCGATCAGCTTGCCGTCGGCGCCGGCCTGTACTTGCAGCAGGTACCAGTCGATCACCGGGTGCTGGTTCTGGGCGAAGCTGAAGTCACCGCGAATGGAGTCGAACTTGACGTTCTTCATGGCCGAGCGGAAGGCCGCCTGGTCTTTCAGATTGCCCTGGGAGGTCTTCAGGGCGGCGCCGATCAGTCGTGCCGTGTCGTAGGTCTGGGCGGCATACACCGTCGGGGCGCGCTTGTATTTCTCGGTGAAGGCTTTGACGAAGGCTTGGTTGGCCGGGTTGTCCGATTGCGGGTTCCACAGGGTGACGATGTTGGTGCCCTTGGCCACATCGCCGGTGGCGGCAAGCATGCGTTCATCCATGGAGAACACCGGCACCACCATCGGGATTTGCGCCGACAGGCCCGAACCGCCGTACTGCTTGGCGAAGTTGATGCCGCCGCCGCCCGGGTGAAACTGGAAGATCGCATCCGGCGCCAGCGCACGCACGCGCGCCAGTTCCACCGAGAAGTCGAGCTGGTTGAGCTTGGTGTAGATCTCGGTCACTTCGCCCTTGAAGGTGCGCTTGAAACCGGCCAGTGCGTCACGGCCGCCCTGATAGTTGGGCGCCAGAATCACCATCTTCTTGTAGCCCAGCTCGTTGGCGGCGACACCGGCCATCTCGTGCGGGGTATCGTTCTGGTAGGAGGCGACGAAGTAGTTGGCCATGCACTTTTCACCGGCCAGGGTCGAGGGCGCGGTGTTGTTGCTGACGTAGAAACCGTCCTTGGTGGCGGTGTTGATCACGGCCGCCAGCACGTTGGAAAAAATCACCCCGGTGTACAGCGAAATACCGTCCAGGCTCATGCGGTCGGCGATCTGCTTGGCCTTGGCCGGTTGCAGTCCGTCGTCTTCCACAATGAGTTGCACCGGCACCCCGCCGAGCTTGCCGCCCTCCTGATCGATCGCCAGCTGGAAGCCGTCCCGCGAGTCTTCGCCCAGGTAGCCGGCGGGGGTGGAGAGGGTGGTGATGAAGCCGATTCGGACAGGCTCCATGGCCTGGGCAGCCGTCGCTGCACAGAGGGAGGTTGCCAGACATGCACGCAATACCAGGTTTTTCATGAGGCGGCCTATGAAGTAGGTCGTGCCAACGCACGGTGGATATCGATGAGGGCAGTGATTCAGTGTTCGGTCGGGCCGATTGATTGTTGTTATGGGGTGCCGTGTCAGCTGTTGCTCTCGGTGAACTTCTCCAGATAAAGGCGGCTTTGATCCAGGCCTTGCTGCTGTCGCCAGTCCTTGATCGACTCGACCATCGGCGGCGGGCCGCACAGGTACAGGTCGAACGGCTGGTCGCGCAGCTCGGCCAACTCCAGGTGTTCGGCGATATAGCCGGTCTTGCCCGGCCACTCGGGGTTGGGATTGCTGACCACGGGCGTGAAACGGAACCCGGGGATGCGTGCGGCATAGGCCTCGATGCGCGAAACCTCGCACAGGTCCGCAGCCTCGCGCACGCCGTAGTACAGATGCACCGGATGGCCGCAGCCGTGCTGGTCGGCGATCTGGTCGAGCATGCCCAGGAACGCCGACAGCCCGGTGCCGCCGGCCACCATCACCAGCGGGCGGTCGATATGACGCAAGTAGAAAGCACCCAGCGGTGCTTCCATGTGGATCACGTCACCGACCTGGCAACGATCGCGAACGTAATCGGTCATCACGCCGCTGGGCAGCAAGCGAATGAGGAACTGCAGGTTGCTGCTGCCCGGCGCGCAGGCAAAGGAATACGAGCGCCGATGCTCGGTGCCCGGTACTTGCAGACGCGCGTACTGGCCTGGCAGGTAGTCGAGCGCCGCACCCGCTGCACCGACTTCCACATGCACGATGGCGGTGGTCGGGGATACCTGTCGCACTTCGCTTACGGTGCCTTGCAGACTGCTCGGGCCGCTGCTGCCGCAGAGACTGGAATCGAAGTCGAAGTAGAAGGCGGCGTCGGACTGCACACGCGTCTGGCAGGTCAGCACCTTGCGCTCGGCCAGGTCACTGGCCGACAGTGCTTCATCGTCCACATAGTCCTGAGTGTACTGCCCGGATTCGCAGCGGCCCTGGCAGGTCGCGCAAACCCCTTCGCGGCAGTCCAACGGAATCTTGATTCCGCTGCGCAGGGCCGCGTCGAGCAGGATTTCATTGTTCTGCACGTTGCAGAAGAGTGTTTTGCCATCGGCGAAACTGAAGGCGACCTTGTACGTCATGAGCGTTAATCCGCAGGGTTCAGAGATGGTAGAAATCGAGCACTGAGTTGATCGTGTCGTTGAGCAGCACTGCGTGTTTGCGGGCGATCTTCCAGCTCTCGCCGTCGGGGCGCAGGCGGTAGGTCGCGCGGCCGAAGAACTGCTCGGCGGTTTGCATGCGGTAGTACAGGGTGCTCCAGTTGACCCGGACCTCCAGCTCATCATCCTGCAGCGGCGCGATTCGCACGTTGCTGATCAGGTGCAGGGTGCGCGGCATCGGGATGGTCGATGCCGCCTTGCCGGTGCGAATGCGGAACACCCGGTCTTCCAGGCCACCCCGGTTGGGGTAGTAGATCAGCGACATGCCTTTTTTCGGGTCGGTGGTGTAGACGTGCTCCGAATCCCATTGCGGCAGGTGGAATTCGCTGTCATCGCTGAACATGGCCAGGTAGGTGTCCCAGTCCTGGGCATCGCAAGCCTCGGCGTTGCGGTAGAGAAATTGCTCGACGCGGTATTGCAGTTGCGAATTCATGTTCACACCTCACGCAGTTTCAACGGTTGTTGTTCGGCCGCCTTGCGCGCCAGGCCCTCCAGCAAAAAGCGCTGCCAGTTAGCGTGCTGGTTGACGTACAGGCCTTCATGGGTGAACTCGGTGCCCGTCAGCGCCGGGGCGATGCCAATGGTTTCGCTGTTGCGGGTAGCGCCTTCGACCCATTTGCCCTGGCCGCGGGAAATGTCGCTCCAGCGTTCCAGGCGAGCCTGGAAGCCACGCTGGGCTTCACGGAACTCCACCAGGTCATCGGGGGTGCCCATGCCGGATACGTTGAAGAAGTCTTCGAACTGACGAATGCGGTTTTCCCGATCGGCGTCCGACTCGCCGACCACGCCCAGGCAGAAGCTGTTGATCTCGGTCTTGTTCCAGGCCAGCGGGCGGATGATGCGCAGCTGCGAGCTGATCTGGTCGAGGAAGAACATGCTCGGGTAGACGTTCAGGTTACGCAGGCGGTGCATCATCCACTCGGCCTTGCCCTGGCCGTGTTCCTTGACCAGGCGCGGCATGATGGTGGCGTAGCCCGGGCGCACGGCAGGGTTGGGCATGTCGCTGAACAGAACGCTGTGGCCGTTGTTGAAAGCGAACCAGCCGTCGTCGGTTTCCTTGTCGCCGGCCCCCAGCTTGCTGTAGTCCAGGGTGTCGCTGGAAGTCAGGCCTTTTTCGGCGTTGACCTGTTGGCGGTGCTGCACGGTGGCCACGTAGTTGTAGTGGACGGTGCTGACGTGGTAACCGTCCAGGCCGTTCTCGTTCTGCAATTTCCAGTTGCCGTCGTAGGTGTAGGCCGACTTGCCCGGCAGCACTTCGAGCTGGCCGGTAGGAGACTGCGCCACCATCATGTCGAAGAACACCTTGGCGTCACCGAGGAAGTCTTCCAGGGTGTCGGTGCCCTCCACGTCGAGGCTGACGAACACGAAGCCGTTATAGCTTTCAATACGAGCCTTCTTCAGGCCGCGGGTAGCCTTGTCGAAGCCTTCGGAGTATTCGCCAGGCGCCTTGACCTTTACCAGCCGGCCGTCGCTTTTGTAGCACCAGGCGTGGAAGGGGCACGTAAAGGTTGACTGGTTGCCCTTGCCAACGCGGGTAAGGGTGGTGCCACGGTGTTGGCAGGCGTTGATCAAGGCGTTGAGACGACCTTCACCGTCGCGGGTGATGATCAGCGGCTGGCGGCCGGCACGCAGGGTCATGAAGTCGTGATTATTGGCGATCTCGCTTTCATGGCAGGCGTAAATCCAGTTCTTCTCGAAGATCAGTTCCATTTCCAGATCGAACAATTCCGGGTCGGTAAACATATCGCGAGCGATGCGATAAACACCGTCTTCCGGACGGAAGTCCAGGCAACTTTCTATATAACTTTTCCACTGTTCGATACTTCGTGCAGTTGTCATATCCCAGTCCTCGGCCAATGGGCTAATTCACGCCTTCATTAAATGACGTGGCGATGGACAGGGTCTATCCGCTTATTAGTGGAAACCCATCCGGAAAATAAGCCTTGATCTTGGGTTGTTGGTGGTTTTATCCCGTAAACACTGGGTTATGTCGCATATGAAGGCTGAGCAAACGGCTAATTGTCTTCCAGTAACGGGATAGCCGCTGGGGAACTTGTTGCGGCTTAATTTCAATCGAAGCACCACCAGAGTGTCTCGCTGCAGGTCACTGGAAACTGCCATTACTCATGGCCCTGGTTTTAACCAGAAGTGCCTTCTATTCATGTGTTGCTCTAAACGCGGCAGGGGGAAGAAATAATATGTTGCATAAAACGTGGTTAGTTCGAGGGATTCAAACAGTTGGCTTGTTGACGCCAATACTGGCGCAGGCCGACGTGGTCTCTGACAGCCGGCTCACACTGGGTACCCGCAACTTTTACATCGATCGGGATTTCAAGCAGGACAACCCACCCCATTCACGGGTGGGCAGTTGGACTCAGGGTTTCGACCTGCGTTTCGCCTCCGGCTATACCGAAGGCCCGGTGCAGTTCGGCCTGGATGCCGAGGTGCAGTATGCCTACAGACTGGATGGCGGTGGCGGGCGCGGCGATGACTCCATCATCCCTTACAGCCGAAGCCGTCAGGAGCAGGCCGATGAGTATGGCCGTGGCGGGGCGACGCTGAAAATGCGCTATTCGAAAACCGAGCTGAAAGTCGGTGAACTGCGGCCGTTACTGCCGGTGGTGATCATTGATGATTCACGCCAGTTGGTCACGACCTATCGCGGTGGTCTGCTCGAATCCAAGGAAATCGACGGCCTGACATTGACCGCCGGGCGGCTGACGCAGATCGGTGCGCGTAACTCCTCCAACTACGAAAAACTGTACCTGCAGACCGGCTCGGGTGTGCGCCACGGCAGTGACGGGCTCAACCTTGCCGGTGCCAGTTATGCTTTCACTCCGTCGCTGACCGGTACTTACTTCTACGCGCAACTGGAAGACATCTACCAGCAGCACTACCTGGGCATCACCCATCTGGCAGACCTGGGCGACGGCTATGCGCTGAAGACTGATCTGCGTTACTTCAACAACAGCGAAGACGGCGACGCTCTCTACGGCGACATTGACAACCGTTCCTATGGCGCCATGACATCGCTGAAAAAGGGCGGTCACCGATTCGGCGTGGGATACCAGCGCATGCTCGGCGACAGCAACTTCCCGACACTGGGCGGTTATGTGCCGCAACCGTTCCTGGTGAACTGGTCGCGGGTGGCGTTCATCAAGCCCAACGAAAAATCCTGGCAACTGCGTTATGACTACGACTTTGCCGCCATGGGTCTGCCGGGCCTGAGTTTCATGACCCGATACTTGAAAGGCAGTTCGGTGGACCGCGGTGACAACCTCAGCCAGGCAGCGGAGCAGGAGCGCAACCTGGTGCTGTCTTACGTGGTGCAAAGCGGTCCGCTCAAAGGCGTGGGCGTGGAGGCCGGCAACGTCGTCGCCAAATTCAGCCACGGCAATGACTGGGTGGAAAACCGCCTGATCACGACTTACACCTGGAAATTTTGGTAACGTCCTGCCCTGAAATCGGACGCGGTTGCGCGCGGAAGTGACGCATCGGGTAGCGTTTTACCCATTGCGTCAACCGCTCTTGGCACCATCGCTGTGCGCGTCGAGGCCGCGCAACGCGTTCGATATCCAGATAGTTTCCGATTACTGGCCGAAAAGTGCGGATTTCGCCTGTTCGCACCGGCTGGGCATAGCCCTTGCAAATCCAATGAGAATACGCGCCGAAGAGCGTGTCGATGTTCATTGCCGTGGGTGCACCGTCATGACCGAACCAAATGTTGTCCAGTTTCGAGATATCCGCATAGATCGCTACGACCTGGCTGGTGCCCGGGCGTGGATGGCCGGCATTTGCGGGCCGCACGAACTGCAGACCTCGCAGCCGAACCGGATTCAGTTTCACCACAAGGCCAATGTCTTCAAATCCATGTCCACGACCTTGGGCCGGATGGAATACGGCACAGACGTGACCATTGGCGTCGAGGATGCCGAACACCTCAATTGCTACAGCCTCAGCCTGCCGATTCGCGGCGAGCAGGAGTTGGTCAAGGATGGCCGTCGGTTGTACTCCAATCAGGATCAGGGACTGATCGTGACACCGCACGAAACCCAGACACTGAGCATGGCCGGTGACTGTCACAAGATCTCCGTGGTGATCACCCGCATGGCCATGCGCCAGACACTGGAAGGCATGCTGCAACGCCCGTTGGAAATGCCGCTGAAGTTCGAGCCGGTGATGGATGCGGTCAACGGCGCCTCTGCCTCCTGGTGGCGGCTGGCCCGTTACTACATCGATGAGCTGGAGCGCGGTCACGACCTGTTCAGTCAGGTGTTTTTCACCCGCGATATCGAAAGCGCGCTGATCAAGGGGCTCATCCTTTCCCAGCCCAATAACTACAGCGCCGAACTTCGTGATCAACTGGGCGTCAAGTTGCCGTATTACCTGGTGCGCGCAAAGGATTTCATAGAAAGCAACGCCCGCGAAGACATCCACCTGGAGGACATCGAGGCGGCGGCGGGTGTATCCCGCTTCAAACTGTTCGAAGGCTTTCGCAAGCACATGGGCGTCTCACCCATGGCTTACCTGAAAAAGTTTCGCCTCGGCGCCGTTCGCCAGGAAATCCTCGAAGACGCCTCGGTGCGCAACATCTCCGTGATCGCGATGTGCTGGGGGTTTTCGCATCTGGGCCGGTTCGCCAGCGAGTACCGCAAGCTGTTCAACGAAACGCCCAGTGCCACTTTGCAGCGCAGCGAAGCCCGTCGCAACCGGTCGCTTTGACATGACGACTTTCCACGCGGCCACCGCCAACAGCGTGGGCCTGAACCTATCGCTGATGTGCCGCGAGCCGGTCTTCACCAGTCGCTCGGCGCAGGAAACCCAGCGTTTGATGGGGCAGGCGCTGGTGGAACATGAGCTGGATTGGCCGCGGGGTGGCGTCGATACGGCGTTCTATCGCGGCCAGGTCGCCAGTTGCGAACTGTATGCGCTGCGTTACGGCGGCCAGGTAGAAATCCGGCCACAGCCTTTCGAAGATTTCGTGCTGGTACAAATGCCGCTGCGAGGCAGTGCCACTCTCGAGTCCGACGGCATGGGCTATGACGTCAGCCCGGGAGAAGTAGCGATCCTGTCTCCGCGCAAGCAGGCTCGAGTGGTGTGGGAGGAGGGTTGCGAGCAACTGATCCTCAAACTGCCACGGGCATTGCTCGATGCCAGCCAGAATGCGCTGGCCGATGACTTGCCGTCGGGCTTCACGTTAGCGCCGGTCAGCCGTCTGGAACGGCCACTGGCGGTGCGCTGGTTTCGTCTGGTCAGCGAGTTGCTGGAGCACTTGCCCGAGGGCGAATCGAGTGCACCGCCTTCACGCTGGTTGCAGCATCTGGAGCAAAGCCTGCCTCTGTTTCTGCTCAGCCATTGTGGCGTTGCTCAACAAGAGTCGCCTTTGCCGCGGCAGCCCTCCCGTCAACTGCAAAAAATCGACGCCTGCATGCGCGAGCACCTTGTTCAAGGCATCTCCCTGGCTGAACTGGCGGTTGCTGGCGGGGTGAGCATTCGCAGCTTGAACACCTTATGCCAACGCGAATACGGCCAAAGTCCGATGGACCGCTTGCGCGGATTACGGCTTGAAGCGGCCAGGGAGTATTTGCTGGCGAGACCGCACACCAGCGTGACCGAGGTAGCGCTGGAGTTCGGGTTCGGGCATGTTGGGCGGTTTGCCAATTACTATCGGCAGCGCTTTGGAGAGTTGCCGAAGCAGACGATGAGGTCTCAGGCATGAGAGGGGTGAGGGGCGATTCCGGTTGGCCTGTTGCAGGCCAAGATTTCTGGATAATCATGCCGAAATGAAAAAACCCGCCATTAAGGCGGGTTTTTGGTGTTCAGAGATTTTGAAAGCCTTCTCCGAACCTTGTCTGGCTCACGACCTGGACTCGAATAGAATAATAAGCATTTGTTCTACAATGAAATTATTCTGTTTTTTAGTATATATATCCCTACGATTATCCTAATCCAGCCCGTATTTTATTGGAGTTCTTTCGATATCCCTGGATCAGGAAAAAACATTCGAGTTTCCGCTCTTTTTGAGACAACGCGAGCATCTGAGTCATCTCGCTGCCAACCGCCGCCCAATGCTTTGAACGTGGCCACTGCAGCGCGAGCCGATTCAGTTTGTGCCTGGGCTCTGCCATCAGATGCCGCTAGGAGATGTTCATTGGCATCCAGCACTTCGATCAAGCTGACCACGCCTTTTTCATAGGCGGCAAACGATGTCGCTCTGGCTTTCGCATACGCCGACTCGCCCTGGGCGAGCTGGGTCGATTGTTGCTCGCGGTTGATCCGTGCCGAAACAGCGTTTTCCACATCTTCGCAGGCCCGCAGAACGGACTGGCGGTAAGCTGCCAAGGCTTCGGCTTCCTGGCCCTTTGCCAAATCAATCTGGGCGTTGATGCGGCCAAAATCGAACAGCCGCCAGCGTAATCCCAGTGCGGCCGAAGCCTGACTGGCGCCGTTGCTGAACAGGTTTGCGCTGGATACCGATGTAGCACTGCCGAGCAGCGCAGCCACAGACAGTTTGGGGTAGTACTCGGACATGGCTTCGCCGATGCGCGCGCTGGATGCCGCAGATCAAGTCTGGACGCCGACGCAGCAGGTCGGCTGGAGCGCCCATGTCCGAGAGGCCTGGCACCTCAGGGATGGGCGCCAGCTTAGTCAACTGCGCGCTGTAAGTGCCGGGCACCTTGCCCAACATGACATCCAGCGCATTCATTGCCGTGTCAATGCCCGCTTGCAGTACCGGCACGGTGGCCCGCGCTTGGTTCAGCGCGCCTTGGGTCTGGTTCAACTGCAGTTCAGCCGCCAGGCCTTTTGCGTAGAGATGTTCGATGGTGGTGAGCAGTTGTTGTCGTGTGTCTACTTGCTGCCGGGCAATTTCCAGGCGTGCTTGCAGGCCACGGATGCTGATGTAAAGGTCGGCTGTTTGCGCGACCACTGCCAGGCGTGTGGCAATCGCTCCGGCTTGCGAGGCCTGATAATCGGCGAAGGCCGCTTCTTTACCTCGGCGCAGCCCGCCAAACACATCCAGCTCCCAGCCGGCATTCAAGTTCGCCTCATAGGCACTGCCGTAGCGATTATAGGAAGGGTCTGAGTTCAGCACTTGGCCCAACGGCGTCTCCAATGACTGACGGGCTCGGGCCGCTTGACCATTGACGGTAGCCGACGGCAGGAGGGCTGCGTTAGCTGCGCCCAAACCGGCGCGAGCCTGCTCGATCCTTGCGTTTGCCTGGGCTAAATCGAGGTTCTGTTCAAGTGCTCGATTTATCAGCTGACTGAGTATTGGGTCATTAAATGCGTTCCACCAAGCGGCGAGATCGTCATTTGCGGCGCCCAGTTGTCGTGCCTTGGACGTTTGCGCGGAGAAATGCTCGGGCAATTCCACACGGGGTTTTGAGTAGTCGGGGCCCACTGCGCAACCTGCAACCATACCCAAACACAGTAAAACGGCGAAACGAGGAGGAGGGTGCATGCGATACCTGCGAAAGGGTCGGTTTGTGACGATATTACAATTTGGTCACAAGTTGTCAACCACCTTTGGGATGAGTAAGCTGCTCGCATGAATCAGCCATCAGTTTCTTCGCCCAGCGCCCGTGGCCCAGCCGATCACGACATTCGAGACCAGATTGTCGCGGCGGCCAACGAACATTTCAGTCAATATGGTTATGGCAAAACAACGGTTTCTGACCTAGCCAAGGCCATCGGCTTTTCCAAGGCTTACATCTACAAATTCTTTGAATCCAAGCAGGCGATTGGTGAAGCAATCTGTACAAATTGCCTGACTGAAATCGTTGCGGCAGTGGAGCAAGCCATCAATGTAGACGGCATCTCGCCGACTGAACGTTTTCGGCGCCTGGTCAAAACCTTAATCGCTACAGGTGTGGGCCTGTTCTTTAACGACCGTAAACTCTACGACATCGCAGCGTTCGCCGCGTCGGAGCGATGGCCCAGCTCACAAGTCTATGACGCTCAGATCAAGAGCTTCGTGTTGCAAATCGTGCGTGAGGGGCGAGAGCTCGGCGAGTTTGAACGCAAGACTCCGCTGGACGAGACGGTAGAGTCGATTCATCTCGCTCTGCGGCCTTTCATGAATCCTCTACTATTGCAGTACAACCTCGATTTTGTTGAAGAAGCCCCTTCTCTCATCTCCAATCTTGTTCTGCGCAGCCTGATGCCTTAAACCTCTGCTGACGGATGCGCTGCGCATCCGTATCAGCGTGTGCGCCTGAAAAAACTACTTTGCTCTGATCAAGTGGGCGATGTTCATTCGTCTCGGTAGTGACTATTGACATAAATGGTCACTTGAATAAGCATGGGGTATCCGCTACCGAGAGGTCTTTATGATCCAGCGCCACCGCATGTCAGCCATTTTCATTGTCTTGTTGCCGTTTGCCCTAGCGGCCTGCAACGAGACCACGCCTGCCGATCCTCGCCTTCAAGTGCCCTTGGTGCGCATCGGCGTGGTTCAACCCTCCGCGCCTGCGGCACGGGTATTCACCGGTATCGTCGCGGCCCGAGTTCAGAGCGATCTCGGTTTTCGGGTACCTGGGAAGGTCTTGGAGCGTTTGGTGGATGCTGGACAGAGTGTCAAGCGCGGGCAACCACTTATGCGAATCGATGCCAACGACCTGACGCTGACCGCGCGGGCACAGCAGGAAGCGGTACTGGCCGCCATGGCCCGAGCTCGGCAGGCCTCCGATGACGAGCTTCGCTACCGTGATCTGGTGTCCGTCGGAGCGGTATCTGCTTCAGCTTACGCAGGGTTCAAAGCAGCTGCCGACTCGGCGAAAGCCCAACTCAACGCTGCCCAGGCCCAGGCTGATGTGGCGAAAAACGCGACCGGTTATTCGACGTTGCTGGCGGATGCTGACGGGGTGGTAGTGGATACCTTGGCGGAGCCGGGGCAGGTAGTTGGCGCAGGGCAGGTGGTGGTACGCGTTGCCCATTCAGGGCAGCGCGAGGCCGTGATCCAGTTACCCGAGACGCTACGTCCTGCGCTGGGCTCGGCGGCGACGGTTGAGCTATACGGCCAGCACCAGACTGTAGGTAAAGCGCGGTTACGCCAGTTGTCCGACTCTGCCGACCGACAGACCCGAACGTTTGAAGCGCGTTATGTGCTGGAGGGGGCACTCTCCAACGCCACCCTCGGTTCGACGATCTCAGTGGTTATCGCTGACACGGATGTTGCTGATTCCAAGGAATTACAGGTGCCCATGGGGGCCCTCTACGACGCCGGTAAAGGCCCGGGGGTCTGGGTGGTGGGCGGGGAAGCGGAGCAGGTGGCATGGCGCCCGATCAAGGTTCGCGGCCTGAATAATGAGGCCAGCGTGCGCGTGACGGGGGATCTGCAGGTGGGTGATCGAGTTGTCGCATTGGGTGCTCACTTGCTGAGCGAGGGAGAGAAGGTCAGGACTGAACTCGCCGATGCTCCGCAAAATTCAGTGGTTGAGGTAAGTCGATGAGCGGCTTCAATCTTTCGGCGCTGGCCGTACGCGAGCGCTCAATCACCCTGTTTTTGATCCTGCTGATTTCTGTGGGTGGGTTGTACGCCTTCTTCAAACTGGGGCGTGCGGAAGATCCCGCATTCACCATTAAACAAATGACGGTGGTCACTGCCTGGCCTGGGGCGACGGCCCAGGAGATGCAAGACCAGGTGGTAGAAAAGCTGGAAAAACGCATGCAGGAGCTGCGTTGGTACGATCGGACCGAGACCTTTACCCGGCCCGGTTTGGCATTCACTACGGTGTACCTGCTCGACAGCACGCCGCCCTCAGCGGTCCAGGAGGAGTTTTACCAGGCGCGCAAGAAAATCCTGGATGAGCAGAAGGGGTTGCCGTCTGGGGTGATCGGCCCGATGGTCAATGATGAGTATTCCGATGTCACTTTCGCGCTCTATGCGCTCAAGGCCAAGGGCGAGCCCCAACGTCTGTTGGTGCGCGAAGCCGAGAGCTTGCGCCAGCGTCTGCTGCATGTGGCGGGAGTGAAGAAGGTCAACATCATCGGTGAACAGGCCGAGCGCATTTTTGTCGAGCTGTCCTACGAGCGTCTGGCGACACTGGGCATTTCTGCACGAGACATCTTCAGTGCGCTGAACACGCAAAACATGATAACGCCAGCCGGTTCGGTAGAAGCGAAGGGGCCCCAGGTTTTCATCCGGCTGGATGGCGCGTTTGATGACCTGCAGAAGATTCGCAATACCCCGCTGACAGTGCAGGGCAGAACCCTCAAGTTGTCCGATGTGGCTGAGGTCAAGCGC
>LNAP01000482.1_pt1 | contig 44211 bp, 36 predicted proteins | sample 602601 | NCBI WGS metagenome assembly LNAP01 (sample SAMN02440304, study PRJNA202911) | soil metagenome | biome: Subtropical and temperate rainforests or woodlands; isolation source: soil samples (1 kg each in a 20% v/v slurry with milli Q water) were... ...
TTAATCGATACTGGATCTCAAGAATGGCTGCGTACCCCATCCAACCCCAGGCGATCCGCGGTATTTGCCCTGATACTCCGCCGCAAGGCGTTGTGCCTCAGCCAACACTGCGGTGGAGAGCTTCCCGGCAGCTATATCCCGAAACTTGATGCTTGCAGGATGGCCCTTGACTGCGGCAGAGGCGGACCAGGCATAGGCCTGGCGGTAGTCCTGCACCACACCTGTCCCTGGTAATACATGATCCCGAGCATGACCTGGGCATCATCGCGCCCCTGCTCGGCGGCTTTGCGGAACCAGGCGGCAGCCTGCTCGAAGCTTTGCGGAACGCCTTCCCCTTTGTGGTATAGGAGGCCCAACTCTGCCTGGGAGCTGGCGTTCCCATGCTCAGCTGCCTTGTGCAGCCAATTGGCCGCCAGCCGAGGATCGCGAGGGACTCCGTCGCCATTCAAGTACATCTTGCCGAGCTTGGCCTGTGCCAGCGGATGGCCCTGTTCAGCTGCCTTTAGCATCCAGAAGATGGACTGCTGGAGATCCTGCGGCACACCTGTGCCTTGATGGTGCATGAACCCCAGCATTAGCTGGGCTTCGGCATCGCCCTGATTCGCAGCCTTGCCATACCAATTGAAGGACTCGCGGAAACTCTGTGGCAGTCCACCTTTGCCTTCGTAGTACAGGTCACCCATGAGGCGCTACGCCTGCGCATCGCCCAGCTCGGCACGGTGGTTTCGTCCGGAATCCGATCCAGATGCAGCCCTGCGAAATGGCGGAGAAATACAGGGCCTCCGCCGGATCGCTATAGCCGAACCAGCTCTGCATGAGGTGCACACGCAGCATGGCGGACAGCGGGTAGGCTGGCCGATCACCCTCGCCCTAGGGTAGTGCTGCTCGTTCAGGAAGCGCTCACGTCGGGTGTGCTTGCGCTTGCAGGCATACTCAATGCTGCTTTATCCATGACGATGGCATCTTTTAACCCCCAAGCTTGAGCATCTCGTAGCCATATTCGGCAGCACTGCGCCCCCCTTCCACTCGTTCGGCGAGCCCTTTTCCGCCCCAACGATTCATTGACACAGATCAAGCTATAAAACTGATTCAGCGCGGATACTCACAACAACTGAACAGATATTCCATTTCTGTTCAATTAAAAAAACAAAAAATGGAGCGCGAAATGAACAGCCTCACCAATCCGACACTGAGCGACGGCACGAAAATCTCGGACCTGATCGACCTGGAAAACCGCGAAGTGAAGATGCGGGCTCTGGCCGATCCCGAGCTGTATGCCCTGGAAATGAAAAAGATCTTCGCCAAGACATGGGTGTTTCTCGGTCATGAAACCGAGATCCCTAACAAAGGCGATTTCATCGTCCGTGACATGGGCTCCGACTCGGTGATCGTCGCCCGCGCCAACGATGAGCAGATCTACGTATCGCTGAACGTTTGCCCACACCGAGGCATGAAGATCTCCACTCTTGATGGTGGCAACGCTTCCACCCACCTTTGCATCTACCATGGCTGGGCATTTAAGCCGAACGGCGACTTCATCGGCGCACCGGTCGAGAAGGAATGCATGCACGGCAAGATGCGCACAAAAGCCGAGCTGGGCCTGCACAAGGCCCGCGTAGCGATCTATGGCGGCTTGATCTTCGCCACCTGGAACATCGACGGGCCGTCTTTCGAGGAATTTCTCGGCGATGCCAAGTGGTACTTCGACACCCTCTGGTGCCGTACCACCCAAGGCATGGAGGTACTGGGACCACCGCAGCGTTTCATTATCCGTGCCAACTGGAAAACTGCCTGCGAGCAATCGGCTTCCGACGGCTTCCACACGCTGACCCTGCACCGCTGGTTGGGCGAGGTTGGCCCCTACGCCAAGAAGCCGGACGCCGAGGGCAAGGGCGGCGACTTGACGCCGGAGATGTACGGCGCCGAGGTCTGGACCGAGCACGGCCACACCATGCGTTGCATCGAGCTGGACCGCAAAATCCGCCGCCTTACCGGGCGGGATCCCGAGACGATGTCCCCGGAGGAGAAACTGTCCCTGCTGCCGCCACCAGGTATCACCCGCGAAATGGTACCGGAGCTGCTCAGCCGCTTCAGCAAGGAGCAACTACAGCTCATGAGTTCCCGGCCACCGCAGGTCGGCAACTTCTTCCCGAACGGCCTATTCGAGTTCATCTACCTACCTCAACCGGACGGTACCGTGCTCGGCGCGATGGCGCTGCACGCCTATGTGCCCAAAGGCCCGGACAAGCTGGAGTTCGTCAACTGGATCCTGGCAGAGAAGGACACCCCGCCCGAAATCAAGGCTCGCATGCTGCGTCAGTCGATCCAGTTGTTGGGCACCTCAGGGATGGTCGAGCAGGACGACTCCGACACCTGGCCGCACCAGACCATCGCAGCTAAGGGCGCGATGAGCGAAGACATCACGCTGAAGTACCAGGCGCTCTACGAAAACGGCAAACCCGCTGACTGGCCCGGCCCGGGCAATGTTGGCGAAGGCTTCACCAAGGACGATACCCAGTGGCAATGGTGGCAATACTGGTACGAGTTGATGACTGCCTGATTCCGACTCCCGCTCATTCGTACAACCTTGTCGGCAGCGCACCATCACATTTTCCGCACGCCGACATTGCGACAAGCCCCCATGGAGACCGCCATGAACGAATTGCAGACCCTACTCGAGCCCACTCCCCTGCCCCCCTCAGATCGTGCCAAGCGCGTCGCGATTGGCAGCCCGCTGTACAACGATATCCTCGAGTTCCTATATGACGAGGCCGAAATGCTCGACAGCCTCCAGCTGGGACAGTGGGGAGAAACGCTGGCCAGGGATATCGAGTACAACCTGCCGATCCGCCTAACACGCCCCGCCCGCATGCAGGACCAGACCGTAGTGCGCACCGTACAGCACATGCACGACAGCTATGCATCGCTGATGGTCCGGATCATGCGCATCACCGATACAAAGAGCGCATGGGGCGAAGACCCGCCATCGCGCACCAAGCGCATGGTCAGCAACGTCCGCGTATACAAAACAGACAAAGACAACGAGTACAAGGTACAGAGCTATCTGCTGGTGACCCGCAGCCGCTTCGATTTCGACGACTTCGATCTGATCCCCTGTGAGCGGCACGACATCCTTCGCAAGGAGGGCTCGCAGCTGAAGTTGGCCCGCCGCGAAATCATCGTGGACCAGACAGTGATAGGCACGCCGAACCTCGGCATTTTCCTCTGATCACGCCCCCAGCACGCAACAGATACAGGACCAAAACAACAATGAAACTCGAAGACTTGATCCTCGTCAGCGTGGACGACCACGCCATCGAACCGGCTGGTGCCTTTGACCGCCATATGCCGGCCCGCTTCAAGGGCCGCCAGCCGCACATCGAACAGCATAGCGGCCGTGATGTATGGGTGTTCGAGGGCCAGGCGACCGGCTATATGGGGCTGAACTCTGTAGTCGGCCGGCCGAAGGAAGAGTACGGCATGGAACCGCTGGGCTACGAGCACATGCGCCGCGGCACCTGGGACATCAAGGCGCGCGTCGATGACATGAGCGCCAATGGCATACTCGGCTCGATCTGCTTTCCGACCTTTCCCGGTTTCGCGGGCCAACGATTCCAGATTCATCCGGACCGCGACGTGTCCCTCGCGGCGATCCAGGCCTACAACGACTGGCACTTGCATGACTGGTGCAACTTCGCCCTAGGCCGGTTCATCCCGCTGATGCTGGTACCGTGGTGGGATATGAAGGCCGCTGCCGCGGAAGTCGAGCGCATGGCCAAGCTGGGCGTGCATGCACTCTCGCTGTCCGATAACCCGGCGCTGCACGGCTTCCCGTCAATCCACAGTGATTACTGGGATCCGCTGTGGAAGGCCTGTTCTGATAACAAAGTGGTGATCTGCTGCCATATCGGTACGGGGATCAAGGCTGAGCACGCCTCCGAGTTGTCGCCAATCGACGCCTGGATCACCTCCATGCCGATCTCCATTGCCAACTCGGCGGCCGACTGGATGTGGGCGCCCATGTGGAAGAAGTTCCCCGACCTACGCATGGCTCTGTCCGAAGGCGGTATCGGCTGGATTCCCTACCTGCTGGAGCGCGCCGACTTCACCCATCGCCACCACAGTGCATGGACCAACGCGAATTTCGGCGGGAAGATGCCCAGCGATATCTTCAGGAAGCACTTCATCACCTGCTTCATCGAGGATGACTTCGGTCTGCAGAACCTGAAGTTCATGAATGAAGACATGGTCACCTGGGAGTGCGACTACCCGCATTCCGACTGCACCTGGCCGAATTCCCCCGAGGTCGTCTGGGAAAGTCTCAAGCACCTTCCGGAACAGAGCATCCACAAGGTCACCCACCTCAATGCGATGCGCGAGTTCTCCTACGATCCGTTCTCGATTCTCGGCCGGGAAAACTGCACGGTCGGCGCCCTGCGCGCACAGGCCACGCACGTCAGCACAGCTCCTGCGCTTGGCATGGGCGGGGCGGCACCCAAACGCGAAAAAGGCAAACCGGTGACCTCAGGCGACATCAACGCAATGTTTGCCGGGGCAGATGCCCAGACTGCACTTTAGCAGCACGGCACCTTCCCGGCCTCAAAGCCGGGAAGGTCGGGATCGAAAAAGACAACAAGAGACCATCATGGATATCATTGGCATCGGCTATCTGGGTTTCGAGAGTCTCGCCCTCGACGCCTGGCGCGAGTACGCCCCGCAAGTGCTCGGCCTAGGTATTGGCACAGCCCCGGCAACGGACCCTGATTCCCTGTATCTGCGCAGCGACGACCGCCGGCATCGGATAGCTATCCATCCGGGAGCGATTGACCGCCTGGCCTATATCGGCTGGGAGGCTCACGGTCGACTGGCCTTCAACGCTGCAGTGGCCCGCTTCCGCGAGGCCGGCGTTGCCCTGAGCTTTGGTGACGCGGCGCTCTGCGATACTCGAGGTGTCAGGGAACTAGTGCGCTTCCGCTGCCCGGCGGGGTACCAGCACGAGCTCTTCTATGGTCAGAAGTGGACTCCACGCTCCTTCATATCCGGGCGCCCACATGGCGGCTTTGTCGCGGACGAGCGCGGCGTCGGTCATGTGGTACTAATGACTCCGGACTACACCGCCGAACTGGAGGAGTTCTATACCGGACTGATGGGCTTCCATTGGTATGGTGCCGGCGCCGGCAAAGGCCGCACCGGCTTCTTCCGCGCAAAACTCAACGACAAGACCAGCCACGACATTGCCTTCGGCCATTCGCCCGGAATGAAAGGTGTGCAGCACATTGGGTTGTTCGTGAAGAGCCTGCGCGATGTCGGGGAAACCTACGACATCGTGCAGAAGCACGGCTTGCCGATGCAGATGACTCTGGGACAGCACAGCCAGGACCCGCACGTGTCCTTCTATCACTTCACACCGTCCGGCTTCGCCGTGGAGTGCATCTACGAGTTGCAGCCATGGCATCACGACGGCTTCGAACTAAACCCCGAAAAACTCAGCGTCTGGGGCCATGAATTGGTCGGCCCGATTCTCGGGCCAAGCGTGCTCCCTGTCGAGAAGTACCCCACTTAGCCCTAGTTCCGCTTTCTCAATACCGTCGCGCCCCTGACGGGCCAACTGCCCCCGGGTGCATCTACAGCAAGGGAAAATAAGAAAATGAGCAAGACATACGACATCGTAGTCGCGGGCGGGGGCCATAACGGCCTGGTTGCAGCCTGCTATCTGGCCAAGGCCGGACTGAGCGTCTGCGTCGTGGAAAAAAACGACAAAGTCGGTGGCGGCGTGATGACCCGCGAACTAACCGTGCCGGGCTTCAAGCACGACGTCTGCTCGGTGGCACACACCCTGTTGCAAGCCAACCCGCTGCTGCGCAACGACGAGCTTGAACTGAAATCAAAGTTCGGCCTGAAATACGTCAACCCGGACCGCATGACCGCAATTTTCTTCGATGACGGCAGCACCCTCGAGTTCTATACCGATCTGGAGCGCACCTGCCAGGCGATCGCCAAGTTTTCCCAGCATGATGCTGACGCCTACCGACGCTTCAACCAGCAGGTCTTCGAGAACCTGGACATGCTGGTGATGGGCATGTTCAACACGCCGCCGAGCGCCTCGCACCAAGCGCTGATGATGGAGCAGAGCGTCGTCGGCCAAGAACTGATGCGCACCCAGGCGATCAGCGCCTGGGACTATATCAGCGAATGGTTCGAGAACGACAAGGTTAAGATAGCCTTGGCGCGCTATGCCTCCGAAGCGATGATGAACCCGTTCGACAACGGCACCGGCTTCGGCTTCTACATCATCCTGCCGTTCATGCACCGCTACGGCGTCGGCATCCCGGTCGGAGGCTCCGGCGCCTTAGCCGATGCCCTGCGCGCCTGCCTTGAGCATCACGGCGGAGAGGTGCGTACCTCCGCCCCGATCAAACAGTTCAAGATCGAAGGTGGCAAGGCAACCGGCGTGGTCCTCGAAAGCGGCGAAGAGATCCTCACCAAGAAGGCGGTAATTTCCACGCTGCACGCCAAGCAGGTATTCCCCACCATGGTGCCTGGCTGCCCCCTGCCAGAGGGCTTCGAACAGCGAATCCGCAACCTCAAGCACAGCAGCTTCCAGCCGTTCAACATGCACGTCGCGCTGCACGAGGCGCCACGCTACAAAGTTGGGCCAGCGGTCGATGACTTCTTCTGGGTCGAGCGCTCGCACTCCAATCCGGAGGACTTCGCCCGTGCCTTCCGTGATCTGGAATATGGCATTCCACGCCGCGACTTCGTCGCCTACGTGACCCAGGACACTTACGACAAGACCCGTGCGCCAGCGGGTAAGCGCGTACTCAACATGTATGCCTTCTGCCCCTACAACCTCAAAGGTGGCCCGGAACAGTGGGACGAAATCGGTGAGCAAGTCGCGCATGCCTTCCTCGATGACCTACGCAAGCTCACCACGAACATGGACGATGACAACATCATTGGCTTCTCATGGATGACCCCGCTGGACATCGAGCGCCATAACAACGCCATGATCGGTGCGGATATCCTGCACTTCGGCTCCTACTCATGGCAAATCGCCGGCAACCGTCCTGCTCCAGGCTACGCGCAGTACAAGTCGCCGCTGGACGGCCTGTACATGGCTGGCGCAAGCACCCACCCGGGTGGCGGCGTGACCGCCTCATCCGGACGCAATGTTGCGCGAGTGCTGATGGAGGAATTCAACATGGACTTTGACAAACTGGTCGGCGCCTGAACCGGCAACCTCTCAGGAGCGATCAGACTATGAAAATGTTCAGCAAGGAAGGCGTGGAAATGGTGGATGTGAAATCCATCGAGCGGGATGGCGACCAATTGGTAGTCAAGGGCAAGGTCATGGGTGCGATGACCACGACCATTCTCGTCAAACCGGAAGACTGCTGGCAAGCCGTGCGACTGCTCGGTTTCAGCGTGATCCTGCGCCTACCGCTGATCCTAGTGAAAGGCTTCATGGCCGCGCGCAGAAAGCCGCGCGGATAAGTTTGTAGCCTCGAATCGGAGTGCGACTCGTCGCACTCCGATTTCCCCCGCACCAACTCACCAGCAACCCTTCACACAGATGAATTGACGCACCGACAGCCTACCTACAGCTCCTTGAGCTCGACGCCAACTTCATGAGCAATCGTAGAGTTACGGTGATGGACAGCGGCCTTCTATTGCCATTGCTGATGGTTAATTTCACTTCGATGCCCACGCGTAGCTGCTCCACATCCCTTCCAGCACCTGCCAAGCATCTAGCGGCGGGCTACCGAAGTATTCGATGCTGAGGCTGCTGAGCGGCATCGTCCCGTACAGAGTGAAAAGGCCGTACTTGTCGATGTTGCACCAGCACGCACCCTCAACCTGCCGGTATTGCTCAATCGCCCCTTTGCCATCTTCGCTCACTGATTACTCCCGGGGTTCCAGAAGGCGACCAAAACCGCCGCATTTGTGCACACGCTCGCTCAGGGGAAAGTGCCGCCTCTGGCGTCCGCACTCAGGCTTTCACCAGCAGCGGCTAAAGCCTCGTATAGCTGTCACGGTCTTGGTCAGGCTCACTTTGAGATGGTCAAATATCGCTGCCCGGAACGTTACGAGCCGAACCATTGCGCCGATCCGACTCCCCCCAGCCCAGCCAATGCGAAGGCTCACGGGCGTCGCCAACCCGGCGCCAGCGGCCTTCCTGCTGCGCGGTAATCGGAAAACCGCCGACGAAATCGATCATCTCGCCCTTCTCGTCGGGCAGGAATTCCCACTCCTCTTTCCCTTCCAGAACTATCTTCGCCGACTTCAGGAAGTAGCTGCCGTCTTTATGCTCGGTCTGCCCTTCAATATCGGTGGTGACCCGCAGCTCGCCTTTCTCATTGTTGAAGATGGCGTAGCCGAGGTGGTCGTGACCGACCATGAACGAGCCAGTATCCCAAGTACCATCTTTATATACCGTGACGAAAGACCACCAGATTACGTGCTTGTTGTTGTTGACCACCAGATCTTTCTTGAAGTGAATCGCGCCACCCTCGGCCATGTAGAACTGATCGAGAGCCAGAGCGCCTTTCACCGGTCGGCCCTCGACCACCCCGGAAACATCCCACAGCTGGGATACGTAGAAGGTGCCCCAATCCACGCCTGGCAAGTACCACTGCAGACCAGGACCAAGCAGACGACCTTCGAGTTGGAACAAACCATCTTCCCTCCAGGTCAGCCGCTCACTGTTGGCGGTGATCTCCCAGTGATTGCCTTCTTCATCAGGCTGGTTTGTCCAGCGCACAGTGTCGCCTTCGAGGGTCTGCACAGGTATTGGCGTCAGTGCCTGCTTGGACATTTTATCGAAGTCCATACGCAGGCTTTTACAGTCGACATGGTTGTTCAGGTAGAAGAACTTGGTCGGGTTCGGCGTACCGCCCGGCGCCAGGAGCGAACGGACGAACGAATAAATATTACCCTCTTCATCTCGGACCGAGCCAAATGGTGAACTCTTACTGAGTTGCAGGCCGAAATATCCGCGACTACCGGACATGGCGGCGCCGGTTACCTTGTGCGGACCGACCAACTGTTGGAAGCCAAAATCGCCGCGTTCGGGAATGGTCTTGAAGGTTCTCATGATGCTCTCTTCTTTATGTTCTTACCGGAAAACATGAAATGGAGTTGTAGTCTCGACTCACTTTGGTCGGTGAGGATCCGTACAGTGGTGCTGTTGACAACCAGTGCCGGCTTGCCCTGATCGAGGTACATAAGGGCGGCCGAAACCCATCAGGTTGGCGCTCTTGTTCGGCACCCTATCCATGGCGAGAATGATCAGCCCGTCGAAACAGGCACCCAGCCCCTCAGCCATGAAGCTGTTGCTAAAGCTGGCGCCCCCACGTATCACGCCCATCACGGTGCATGCTCGAACAACGACAAGGCCAAGCCCCTGCCACGCTTTAGGCCGGCACCGGTAGACACATCGCAATGATGTGCAGCCGAACTGCCCTAGGCTGTGGAGATTTTCCGGATCGTTTTCACGTGACATGGTGCGTCTCTTGATTTTATTGTTCAGCGCACCAAGACTGTCGAAATTTGGAAGCCAGGCGATCAGGCTTTACTAGCCACTATCCAACAGGGGGATGCAGCTCGATAGTAGGCGTCTTTTCCGGAATACGAACCACGATTCGTTTGACGCGTGGTCAAACAAAGGTGATGTACCTTGGAAAAAATCTCAGCAGGGAGAAAATAAAGTGAAAAGCTCAGACCCGGTTGAGCCAGGCAAGCGCACCACGATGAACCGGCTACTGGCCATCGCGCGCAATGAATTCGGCCGAAATGGCCTTGCAGATGCACGAGTCGAGAATATCGCCCGCGATGCTGGCGTCACCAAGCAGCTGATCTACCACTACTACGGTTCAAAGGAGAACCTGTTCGTCGCGGTACTTGATGAGTCATCGGAAAGCATCATGTCCGAGCTGGTCAGCATGAATGTCGACCACCTGGCGCCACCCGATGCATTGCGGAGTATGCTCAACCGATTCTTCGATCAATACAGTAATGACCCATTGTTGGGTGCTTTGGCGCTTGAAGGTATCCGCTACCACGACGCCCACGAAACACCGCGTAACCGTTTTCTCGAGCTGGCACCTGGGCTGATTGCCAAGCTCGCCGGTATTTTACAGCGTGGTGTTGCCAGCGGAGTATTCAAGCCTGTGATCAACCCGAGGTTGTTCCTTGCCACGGCAGCCCTGGTCACTACTGGCTGGTTTACCAATCGCTATTCGATGTCAGCCTTGACCGGCTTGGAAACCACCTCACCAGAAGGTATGGCCATCTGGCGGCAGTACTCTGCGGAATTCATTCTGGCGAGCATTTCGGCTGCCCCGAACAACGGTGCTGGCGATCCCTGACAGTACCCGCTGGGGACAATTCAATCAAAGGAGCCTGGCCCTGTTGCCCACGGCAAAATGTAGCAGGCATCGAGTGCATGGAGAGTGTGAAGTATAAGGGGCGGAGCCAGCATGGTCATGGCACTCCATGTTGGCTCCAAACCCATTAACGCTGGGTTTCCCTGATTACAATCGCTTCAGGGTTCAACGAGCGCTCAGAGCGTGGCTCCGTCAAAACCTTGAACCCGCCATTCATCCCGTCGTTAATTACTCCATACATACCTTTATTGAAGTCATAAATGGAGTGCTTTACAATGTAAGGAATGTCATGATCGTAGAACTGCACACCGCCAAGCATCATAGCTCGGTAAAGTCGACCACTCTGATCCCATGCGTCGTAAAGGCCCGCACCGTAAGTGTCTTCGTCCAGGTAATATACACGCTTGCTGTAAATGTGGCGCATTCCCGGCTTTAAAGTCGCCTCGACTACCCAGACACGATGCAACTCCCAGCGTTCGCAACTGGGATTAGGGTGCGCCGCCTTAAGCTGGTCTTTGCAATCGAAATAGAACTTGTAAGAGTTATAAGGAATATACATCTCCTTTTTACCGACAAGCTTGAAGTCAAATCGGTCCTGCACCCCCGAGAACATAAATAATTCATCGAATAACTCTAGCCCGCCCATGCTAGCCACAGGCGTGTCGTAGTTGAACTCGGGTGCCAGTTTCACTCGCCGCTGCCCAGGCGTGTAGCTCCAAGCCCGACGTGGTTTAACCGTGGGATCAAGATAGTCAGCAATCCCGGTCATTTCGCCAGCCTTGCGCGCTGGCTTCTTGGTCAGTGAGTAGACGCGGTAAGCCATCTGCGGATCGCGGCCCTCTACATCGGTCTGATAATACGGCCGATCAACAAATGTGGACTGCATCGAGGCCAGAATAACCCCGCCTTTGCTATCCACCATCCAACTATTAGAAGAATCCGTTGTAGTACCATACTTGCCATCATTATAACGCAGCAACTGATTCCACATCAGCTCGTTGCCGTTTTTGGGAATCGGAAACGGAATTCCCCCACGGCATTCATCATCCAATGCGAGACCATCTTTTTTGGTTTCGCAGACTTTAGCATTGCGGACCGTTGCCTGCAGAACCTCTTCGGGATAGGCTGCAGTACGATGACTCGGATAAATATCCATGTAATAGCCAGGATTCCTCTTTAGGACCTCTTCCTGACCATCACTGAGATTGTCGGCATATTCCGCCATGTTTTTTGCGGTGATACGGAGCAATGGTTTTTCATTGGCGAAGGGGTCTACCCATACCCCGCTGTTAGGCTGAAAGCCCGGCGGCGAGGTGCGCAGCCCCCCCTCATACGCAGGAATGGTTCCCGCTTTATTACCCGCCGCGGTAGCACCGAATTTAGTGAGTGTATTACCCAATAGTGATGCATCATCTGGAGGAGCCGCAGCCATTGAAATAGCGGACAACCCACCCAATACAAAACCAAGAACGCCCCTGGGCTTCATTAACTTCCTCTCTTATAAGTTTTAGAAGGGAGTTTGCAAAAAATTAAAACATCACACCTAAATTACCACTTCCGGCCACCATTCCAAGAAACGGCGACTCCTACCTCGCCGACTCCCTAGCTATCTTGTCGAGTTCTACCATGGCAAGCCCCATGAACCTCTCAACACCGCTTGGCGCCCATTTTCCGCCTTGATTCAGCAGCATGGCTCTAACAAAGAAATACTGACTCTCTGAGCGTTTGATTGATTTTACGAGATAAGGATAGTCAGTCCCCAGCTGATTGAAAACTTCAACAACCTTTTTATCTCGCTCCTGAATTTGCTCCTCAGACACCACCCACATTTCCGCCCCGAGGCGGCTGAAAGATGCTATTTGATAACCCACCAACAGTTGTCCAATATCGCGACCGAGCGCGTTGAATTTACCAACAACCTCGTTTCCCTCAACACCTTGAGACTCGGCATAATGCTGATCCAGCAGCATCTGCAGCTGCGCGTGAGACTCAATTACAGGCAGTAAAACGCGCGTGTAAGATGGCTCCGTAGCTCGCAGCTCCGCAATTGTCTGGGGCAAACTTTCAGTGTTATCGAGATTGGAGCGCAGACGCTCCAACTCAGCGGAAACATCAGGAAACTTTGTTTTATCCGCCAAATCCTGCAACTGGGCCATCCCTTGCTGATAACTTTTCTTATTTCGCGGATCATAAGGGTTACCGTTTTGATTAAAATACACCAAGGTATTAGCGCAAATCAGAAACCCTAATGAACGCATATCCTGAATGGTCTGCAGTCTGGACTGTGCTGGCGAGGCCTGCTGTGCCTGAGCCGTCAACGCGATAACCGCCAAAAACAAAACTGATGCCACCCTGCCAACTCTATTGATGTGCATTAGATTTCTCTTTATTCAACGATGGACATAAGGTCAAAAAACGCGGGCCGAACTTATGTCGGCAGGATATGCTCTTTGGGCAGAATCATGAGGAAGGACTTTGTCAGGAGGATTTCCAGCCCTGATTACGCCAAAATTAGTGAGTCCGCTGCCTGGTTCCTGTACCACTTGGGGTGGATAAACAAGGACGAACTGGTTTATGCGGTCATGTACAGCACATTGGTTGATCGAAGATTTCATGTTTCCAGCAGCTTCCATTCTATGGATTATTAATGGAGCTTCCTCTAACGAGGCTGTAGGAAAACTAATCGGCCTCGTTGGAGACTAAATTTATGGCTGTTTTATAGCCAAAACCATCATCCGTCTTGAAATTCAGAAAAATCATACCACTCAAATCCTCCAGAACTCACGTACAGCAAGATCCTTGATCGGTCCTTGAGGGTTTTCTGCAGTCTCACTGTTCCATGCAGGGCATCAGCCATAACTTGGTCATCTCGAAAAAAGCGAGGTTCGGAGACAATCATCCCGAAGCGTTCTGAAGTAACCTCCCAACCGACTGCAAAATCATACTTCCGGAGGAGATTGTAAAACCACAAACGCGCAGGACTTCACCGTCACGAGAAGCCCTGAAGCCATATTTCATCAACTCTTAATGAAATATCGCACCGTTGTCTTACCCTCCACAAACTTGTACAACTCGATGGTCTCGATCAGACCACTGCCATCGCGCATGACATTCTTGTGGTGGCACGCAACCTCGTTACCCGCGATGATTGACAAAACCACCTCGACGTAGAATTTACTATTTTGTTGCTCCCACATACCCTCAAGTACCTGGAAGCCATCCATCACTGGACGCCCAATGTATTCAATATCTAGGCCATTTGGAGAAACAGTGCGGTAATACTTAAAAAAACCTTCTCGATCACTTGAGTTCCAGCATTCAACTTGTCCATGCAGGAAATGCTCAATCTCTTTGCTGTCAATTTTGTCCATAGTGATAATCCTGAGGATTAGAGTCGATATCCCTTGCTAGCCTTCCTGAGGCGCGGCTTCAGACCTCCTAGCAATTGAAATTATTCACCTGCGTCACCACGCTCAGGGTTCGGCTCAAGTTTACTCACTGATCGCGCCTGCAATCAGCACTTTTAGATTCCCCGCAACGCCCTCAATCCCACAGCACATGAATGTCCCTAGTACCACGCAACTGCCCACCGGAAATCTTAGGCGCAGGCATAGAAGGATCCAGGCGCAGGTTTGGAAACATATCCAGCATCGCATTGATTGCGCAATTCAACTCAACTTTAGCAACAAACTGACCGATACACATGTGCGCACCAAACCCGAACCCAAATTGAGGCTTAGCAGGACGATCAATGTCGAACTCATCCGGATTCTCAAAAACATCCTCATCTCGGTTAGCCGAAATCGTCATCATCTGCACCATTGCACCCTTCGGCACCATCACGCCGGCAATTTCAACATCCTTGGAGGTCTGCCGAACCTTGAAGGTCGAAATAGGCTCAAAGCGGATACCCTCATCAATTACTTTATTTACCAGACTGCGGTCATTTTTAACCCGCTCCATCAGTTCAGGACGCTGCAGAAAGTGAGTCATGATACAACTAAAAGTGCGCGTGGTCGTTTCCCCCGCAGCAGGGGTCAGTGAGCGTACGAATGTGGTCACCTCATGATCATCCAGTGCACGGCCCTCATATTCCGCATTGATCAGACGGCTGATCAGGTCATCACCTTTGGTTCCTGCGGAACGTCTTTCAACGACAACCTCCTTGATCGAGTCGTACAGACTCTTCGCAGCCTTTCCAGCAAGCGGCCCAAATATCTTAGCCTTTTCCGGATCAATCTGGTTACCGGCAACCATGGCAAGTGCCCAAGTCGCATATTGCTTGTATTTGTCAGGATTATTACTAGGGAACCCCATCAAGGCGTACATGACACGGAGAGGGAAATACAGCGCGAAATCCATCAGATTCGCTTTCTTGTCCTTCACCATCGGTGCCAGAAAGTCCTCACGAATAACACGATCGATTTCCGGGCGCCATTTGTTCACCGTGTCAGGCATGAAAACCGGCTGCAGAAGAGCACGGGTACGGCGATGCTGCTCACCATCCATAGCCAGAATGATCAGCCCGTCAAAAAAAGACCCCAGCCCCTCAGCAATGAAGCCATTGGTGAAGGTGTTGGCGTCACGCATTACCGCCATCACATCTTTATGCTTGAATAGAGTAACTACAGACTTCGGAGCATTAATACCACCATTAGTGGGAACTTTTAGGTAGGTATCGACAAAGTCGCCTTTCATAACCGCCTCATGATGGCGCTTTTCACGACAGAGCGCATGAATGTCTGCATCGGTACCAAGGTAAGTATCAGTTACCGCATGGTACGCGGCTTCAATATCAAGTTCCTGGAATTCATTCGACATGACACTACCCTCTTAGTGTGATTTTTTGGCCTCTACCCCAGGCCATCATGAAAAATATGTTCGCCTGTAACTCTCCGCGAGATCATGCGGACAATCTACCGCGCAAACTGAGCTCTTACTTGCCGGCCTTCGCCAGATATTTAGTTACCCGCTGGGCAGCTAGACGTCCGGCCATGCCATTGACCCCACCTCCAGGGTGAGTGCCAGCACTACCGAGATACAAACCAGCAACCGGCAAAGTATCCCCACCCAGACCGTATGCAGGGCGCATGGTGCTGGAGCGCATGGTGGTCGTATCGATATGCACAACACACCCATTCACCGTATTCAGACGTGCAGTGAAATCAGGTGCTGCCTCAATCCGACGACCAATGATCTGCTCCTTGAGGCCCTCGACATACTCAGACGCCTGATCGATAACCCAGTCTGCTACACGCTCCCTGATTGCATCCCAGCCTTCATTGGGTTTAACAGGCATGACCGGAGGGTAGAGATAGACAATATCTTTGCCTGATGGAGCCTGGGACGGATCTGCTGCACTCGGGACAGCCAGGGTTATGTAAGGCAACTTGGGCACCTCCCCCCGCGCACAGGCTGCAAAGTTCTCAAGAACAGCCTCTTCGGTACCGATCATCAAGCAGGTATTACGCAAGCTGACGCCATCCCCTCTGACAGCTTCAAAGCGCGGTACAGATATTTGCCCGGATAGCGCTACGTCTATCTTGAGCGGGCCGGAGCCCTTGCCATTAGCCGGAGCCATCGCAATGCGCGTTAACAGGTAGGATGGGATTTCGCCTCGGCTAACCATCTCTAACGCAACCTTGGGATGGCATCCAGCGATCACCGACTGGGCGGTAAATTCGCGGCCGTCGGACAGTTTGACGCCTTTGACCTGCCCTTGGACAGCGACGATCTCTTTAACTGCTGCGCCAGTCATCACCTGCCCGCCGAGTTCTTCGAGCCTCGAACGCATTGCATTGCTCAGTTGCTGCATGCCCCCCAAGACACGCCCTACACCAAATCGGTGGAGAAACCCGAGGAGCGCATAATAAATTCCACCGCCATCAGCGGTAATATCGCCGGCGAGGCCGGTTAATGCACACATCGCCGAAATAGTCACTGGGTGCTCAAACCGTTCACGGGCAGCCTGATGGGCCGAGCCTGTCATCAGTGCCATTAACTCAGGCTTGAGTTTGCGGTTCTTCAGCGCAGTAGCAAGAACCTTGAGTTTGACATGCAGATTCAATTTGGCGGGATCAGCACGCATCATCGGCAGAGCAATGTCCAAGAACATGTCTATTACACCCATGAACTTGAGAAATTCCTGTGCGTCACGCTCGCTGTAGCGCCTTATTTCTGCTGCAGTCTTGTTACGGTCTCGCCAGAAGACAAGCGAGCTTCCATCCGGGTGCAGATACACGTAGCCCGGGCTCAGTTCAATTGACTTGAATCCATGCCGCTCCAACTCAAGTTCCTCCGGAACATGTGAATGGACCCGCATGGACATCATGTCCAAGGCACAGGGATGGACAAGGTGTTCGGGAGCTTCGGGGATCAGGTAGCCTGAAGAAGCCATACCGCCGACCTTCTCCAGAGCCTCGAGCACCAATACCTTTTTCCCCTCAAGCCCCAGGTAGCAGCCTGCTGACAAGCCGTTGCTACCGCCACCGACGATAATTACATCAAAATCAGTATTTCTTTTACTCATGGATTGATTCTGCTTGTTCATGATTTTCATCCACACCGGACTTAAAAATTACCTGCCAACGCAAAGCTGATTCAATACGATTTCAAAGCAGCTTGCACCGCGAGCACTAAGCACAGGCATAATTTTCGCCCGCCCCCTCGGCAACCAAAGGCACATTTAATTGTGCATGACGGCAAACCCTCATAATCCTTTCTCCGTCGGAATATGGCCCTTGAGGATGGGCAGCACCCTAGCAATAAAAATCATCAAGCGCTTCTGCATCCGTTTTACCAAGAGTAAAAACCAGAGCCTTCCATTGGCCCGAGCCGAATCCAATTTAATAGTCTCCAGCAGTTGATGCTACTCGCAACATTTCCCCCAAATTGGCAACACAAGCATCACCCGAAACTCCGTGATGGAGTCTGGAGCTTAGGCTTGCCAAGCAAGCCACCAGCATATATTCCGCTTAAGCCCTTGCTGCTCAGCACGCGTGACGATACCGTATCCATTGCGCCCTGATGCATAAGTCTGCGCTGCGGGTCGGGAGCAATTCACGACCCGCCACTATTTGGCATATAACTTCAGATCCTACACCCCTGACTTGAGGCGGTTTGCTGTTGGAATTACATTCCAGTACGGCCCATCTTTTCAAACAATGCGCGCATCGCCACCAGTGACGGCGTGTGGCTGCTGAAGCCGCCATCAGCGACCAGCGTTGTGCCCGTGACGAATGATGATTCGTCCGAAGCTAGGAAGGCGACCACGTCGGCGATCTGTCGCGGAGTGCCTAGCTCGGCTGTGCAATGGTTATCGCGCATGATTTCCAGCAAGGCCTGAGGCATCTCATGCTGTGGCGCAAGGCCGATCTGCACTGCATTGCCACGAATACCCTGCTTGCCATACTGCGAAGCAACCAGGCGCGGCAACATCATCAGAGCAGCCTTGGAGGTCGCGTATCCGGTCAGCGACATATCGCCCTGCATACCCAGCCCGGACGTTGCGAAGATGATCGAGCCTTTGCCTTGCTCGAGCATCACGGGTATCACGTACTTCGTACAGAGCACCGCACCCCGAAGGTTTACCGCAATAGCACGATCCCAAGCGTCCATGTCCAGGTTGGCCAGATCACGGTCCCGCTGGCGCTGGTCGGCATTCAATACCGCTGCATTGTTGTGCAGTACATCGATACGGCCGAAGTGCTCCTTTACCTGAGCGATCATCGCCTGTACGTCTGCCTCAGAAGACACGTCGGTACGAATACCGATGGCGGACTTGCCTTCAGCTACCAGCGACTCGGCCACTCTAGACGCGGCGCCACCATCGATATCCACCACCGCAACAGAGGCTCCGTGCTCCGCCAGTACGCGCGCGCATTCGGCGCCCAGACCGTTTCCGCTCCCCGTGACAATGGCGACCCGCCCTGCCAGTTTTCCTGTGCTCATCGGATGCTCCTTTTGTTGTTAGCAACGACCACATCACTCGCCAGTGAAATGCGGCTCACGACGCTCACTGAATGCCAGTGCCGCTTCCTTCACATCCTTGGTCGGCGCCAGCAGAGCGAACAAGTCGAGCTCAAGATTCATGCCGCTTTTGAGGTCCATCTCCAGAGCAGCCCTCGCAGCCTGCTTAACGAAAGCCGAGGCGGCGGGTGGTTTATTCGCAATGCGCTGAGCAAAGGCTGTCACTTCCGGCAAAAGGCACTCTGCTCTACTTGCCAGCCGGCTGATCAGACCGATATCCCTTGCTTCGTCGGCATTCATACGGTCACCGGTCAAAAGCATATCGAGGGCACGCCCCGGCGCCACGACACGCGCCAGACGCTGGGTACCACCGCCACCGGGAATCAGGCCCAGTCCGGTTTCCGGCAGAGCAAAGATCGCATCCGGCGTGGCGAAGCGGATGTCACAAGCCAGCGCCAGCTCCAGTCCGCCCCCCATGCAGTAGCCGTGAATAGCCGCGATGACTGGCTTCGCCACCGCATCCAGCGACTCGATCCAGCGCGAGCCTTCCATGCGCTGACGCACCTGCAGTGACGACTCGACGCCTCGGCGTTCCTTGATATCGGCTCCTGCGCAGAAGCCGCGCTCACCCTCTCCGCGAATGACAATAACGCGCACCTGCGGGTCTTTGTCGAGCAGGGCCAGTGCCTGCGGGACGCCCTGGCGAATATTGTCATTGATCGCATTGATCTGGCCCGGTCGGGTAAGCACGATCCAGCCAATGGCGGTGTCACGCTCGATGCGCACGGCATCATTGATCGCCAGACGCTTCAACTGACGCTCCTCGATACTCATACAGAGCACTCCTCGAACTCGAAGACCTGACCGTCCAGTTCCTTGGGATCGACCTTGATCATCGACTTGCCGCCTACCGCCTCGGACGACTCGATCCACTCAAAGGCGGTACCGCGGGCACGTAGGTCCTCGGCTTTGGCCGCCAGGTCGTTGACGCCTATGCGGATGTAGTAAGGACCCGGCCCCCAGTTATTGAGATAGTGGCCGGCATCGGTGTTCCAGTAGGTCGCCTCCAGCACATCGAGAGTTGCGCTATTGGCAACAGTGAAGCCCATGCGCGCGCGGCGGTAGCCTTCGCTGCGGATGTTTTCCACCGGGCCGCTGGGCTCCCAGTCGAGGTTGGTTGACACCTTGCGCAGGGTTTCGTCGAGGTCGCGGACCAAGAAGCCACGTGCGGTCACCCGCACCATGTCGCCCGGCTTCGGATCGCGCGGCTTAGCCGGAGGCAGGGCGTAGGTCTCGGCCGGCATCTGCAGCGGTTCGGTCGGCATGATCTCGATGCACAGGCCGCCGTCCACCGTCGGCTGGTAGTAAGGCTGCTCAGGTGTAGCGCCCAGCCAGAGGCGGTCAAACGGCATTTCCGGTGTGCGCTGGGCCATGCGGAACGGCAGGCGGCGACGCATCAGCTTGTCTACCAGGGCGTCAAACTTGTCGCCATGCAGGGCAAGAACGATAGAGTGGGTAACCATGGGCCGGTGATGGCCCTGGTAATCCTTCAGGCTCTCGAGAAAATCATGGAACAGCGGGTCGCCCGGGTTCGGCCGGTCAAGGTGCCATTGCGGCTCGATACGGGTCGGCGCCACTGCCAGCGATTTATGTACGCGCAGGAAATGCGCAATGTACGGATGATTGTCGAATGCTTGACGCCAGTTCTCATGCTTGTAGACACCGAGCTTGTTTACCAGCTTTTCCGCCATCCCATCGGGATCCGGAACCATCATGTCGGCACTCATCAACAATTCAAACATAACAATCTCCTTTCACTATCTGGCCATGGCGTTAGCCTGGCCGCTGAGTCAGCTGATCGCTTCCGTCGGGGCTACGGATTAATCAATGTGCGGTAAGTTCCTGGGCATTCTTGTTCTTGCTCTGCTCTCTCGAACTCAGCGACTCGTTACCATGGGCGACTTCAGGCGAGTCAGAACAAACTTCGGAATTGAGCAGGAAATGCGAGAGTGCCGGGATGAGCACCAATGCGCCGAGCATGTTCCAGAGAAACATGAAGGTCAGCAGAATGCCCATGTCGGCCTGGAACTTGATCGGCGACCAAGCCCAAGTGATCACACCAGCGGCCATGGTCACTCCGATCAGAGCCACCACCCGGCCGGTGAAGTCGAGCGAACGGCGGTAGGCCACAGCCAGGCTGCCGCCACGCTTTTGAACGGCCAGCTGCACGCTGAGCAGATAGAGGGCGTAGTCCACCCCCACGCCGACGCCGACAGCGATTACTGGCAGCGTGGCGACCTTCAGGCCAATGCCCATCCAGACCATCAGTGCCTTGCAGATGATGGTGGTCATCACCAGCGGAATCAGTGCGACCACTGTGGCGCGCCAGCTACGGAAGGTCATCAGGCAGAGCAGCGCGGTGGCACCGTACACGGCCAGATACATGGTCAGGATTCCCTTCTCCACCTCGATATTGGTTGCTGCCTCGATCCCTGCGTTTCCGGCGGCGAGGAGAAACTCCAGCGGCTGCTCCGCACCGGCGGCAGTGTTGTGCTGCTTGGCAAAGTCCTCGACGACATGCAACACGCGGTTGAGCGTTTCGGCCTTGTGATCCGACAGGTATGCGATCAGCGGGGTTACCGAGCACTTCTGGTTGGTGATGCCCGGCGAGGAAATCATCGCCGCGTCTACCGACGAGTTGGTGATCGCCTGATCACGACTGATGGTTAGCCACTTACCGCTGCCCTCTGCCATACCAGCGGTGATGAAGCGTACGGTTTCAGCCAGCGAACTGGTGGTCTGCACGCCTTCGGTCTGACGCAGGCGCCAGGCCAGTTTGTCCATGGTCTGGAGAGACTGGTAGAGGCGGCAATTGTCATCATTGGTTTTCATGATCACGACGAACTGATCGCTGGACAGCCCGTAGTTGTCAGTAATGAACGCGCTGTCGCGGTTGTAGCGCGACTCTGGACGGAGCTCGGGAGCGCCGGGATCCAAGTCGCCAACCTTGAGGTCGAGCATGACCATGCTGCAGATCGCGGTGACGATCAGCGACAGAGCAACTACCACTGTTGCCAAGGGGCGCTCGGTAAGCCGGTCGAGACCGTGCCAGATGTGGCCGAGGGTGCCGCGGCTCTGTGTGTCAGCACGGTCCTTCTCGACGGCAATGCGCGCAGCCTTCTTGCTGACCCCGACGTAGGAGAGTGCCACCGGAATCAGCAGCAACTTGGTGAAAATCAGCACCGCCACACCAATGCTGGTGGTCAGCGCCAGATCACGGATCACGGGGATGTCGATGATCACCAGCACGGCGAAGCCAACGATGTTGGTCAGCAAGGCAGTCAGACCGGTTAGAAACAGGCGGCGGAAGGTGTAACGCGCAGCGACATACTTGTGCGTGCCACGGCCAATGTCCTGGAGAATGCCGTTCATTTTCTGCGTGCCGTGGGACAGACCGATGGCGAAGATCAGGAACGGCACCAGGATGGAATAGGGGTCTAGCTCGTAGCCGAGCAGCTGCATCAATCCAAGCAGCCAGACCACGCCGGCCACTGCGATGCTGACCAGCAGCAGAGTGCTGCGCAGACAGCGGGTATAGAAGTAGACGAATACTGCAGCAACGACCACCGAGGCACCGAAGAACATCATCACCGCATAGAGGCCATCGATCAGATCGCCGACCAGCTTGCTGAAGCCAACGATGTGAATGCCAAGCTTGTCGTTCTCCATCGAGCGCAACTGCTGCTCCAGCTGTTTGGAGAAATCGCCGTAATTCAGCGGCTCACCGGTCTGCGGGTTGGTGTCGAGCAGAGGCGCGACGATCATGCTCGAACGCCCGTCATTGGCCACCAAACTCCCGATAATGCCGGCACGGGCAATATTGTGGCGCAGGACGCTGATCGAAGCCTCGCTGCCGTCATAATCTGACGGCATCACCGCGCCACCATTGATGCCCTCCTCAGTCACCTCTTTCCAGCGTACAACAGGCATCCACAGCGACTTCATCCACGAACGGTCTACGCCGGGGATCAGGTAGAGAGTGTCGTTAACTTTCTGCAAGGCCTGCAGGTAGTTCGGGTCATAGATATCGCCAGTCTTGTTCTCCACCACTACGCGGATGTTATTACCCAACCCCGGCAGTTCACTCTTGTAGGCCAGGTAGTTCTTGATGTAGGGACTGGAGCTCGGAATCATCTTCTCGAAGCTGGCATTGACTTCCAGCCGGGTGGCGAAGAACCCAAGCATGATAGTGGCGAGCAGACAGGCAACGACCACCAGAATGCGGTTATTGAAGACCACTCGCTCGAGGAGCCCACCGGACGACATGTCGAAGTCCTTAAGGTCCCGTATAACCGGCATTCCGCTGTTGTATTTTTGCTCTACCATTTTGTTGTTCTCTTTGTAGAATATTGCCGCGGGACTCAGTCTTCCTTGGCGAGGGAGATCTTGACGACCTTGGCGCCGGACAACTGTGTCATGACCAGTGTGCCGACCTGACCGGAATAGCTCGCCGCGTAGACCTCCCCGATCCGCGCGGGCTGCAGAGGGACAAAATTCAGGTTCTGCTGGTTGATCGAAACCATTTGTCCGCTCTGGCTGACGATGATCAGTTCACCTCCCTGCTCCACCATGCTCACGACACTGGACTCCAGGCCGCTTTCGACTTTCTGCCACTGACGACCCTCGTCGCGGCTGGCATAAAGGTTGCCGCGCAGGCCATAGGTCACGAGAAGATCGGCATAGGCCTTCACCCCGAAGAAAGTCCCGGTGTAAGGGGTTTCCAGTTTGACGAAGCGTTGTGCCTGCTGATCTAGTCGCATCAGCAGCCCCTGCTCACCGCTGACATAGAACACACCCTCGTGTTGGGCCAAGCCGTAGAGGTGCATACGCCGCTTGTTGTCAGTACGTTCGACCCAAGGTTCCCAGGTCTCTCCGGCATCGCTGCTGTGCAAAATCATGCCGAAGGCGCCGACCACGAAGCCCTTGCCGGAGCTATCGAACAGCACGTCGAGGAAAGGGGCAGCCAGCACGTCGGGGGTGGCCGAGGTACCCATCGCCATGGAAATCTCTCGCAGCATGTCGTCCGCGGCCTGATCACCGGCATTGGCGCGACGACCGTACCAGTCTTGCAACAGGGCCAGCAGGCTGCGTCCGTCGAGTTGCACCTTCCAGCTCTTGCCACCATCGCTACTGTGCAGCACAACCGCGTCATGACCGGTAATCCAGCCGTTGTTCGGGTCGCTGAAGCGCACTTGGACCAGGTCGCTGGAGACCGGACTGGGCACCTGCTGCCAGGATCTGCCGCCATCTTCGGAGCGCTGGACCAGGCCACGCGGACCGACGCTGACCAAGGCATCTCCGGCGCGGGCTATACCGATCATCGGAGCCGGCACTCGGGCATCGATCATCTGTGCAGGCTCGCGCAGAGGATCAATGCCAGCAGCAGACTCGGCTCGAACAGCCGGTGCCAGCAACAGGGAGGAAATCATGGCGACGCCAAGCAGGCGCTGAAGGCAGCCGAGCGGGCGTACACCCTCACGGCTGTACTGCGCATGAATCACGTCGAGGCCGGGGCTTATCATTGTTTTTATCCTCAACCGAGGGGGTGGTGCGCCTGGGGCATGTTTCGCCCATGGCGCACCTTTTTATTTGAACCCGCGCAAGTCGAGGCCTGCGCGGGCAGGTACCGATCGATCAGCGCTGGGTTACCCGCGAGACAATCGCCTCGGGGTTCATCTCCCGCTCGCTGAGCGCTTTGTCAGTGAACCAGTAGCCCCCCTTCAGTGCGTCGTTCAGCAGCGCATACATACCCTTGTTGAAGTCGTACACGACGTTCTTCACGTTGTAGGGAATGGTCTTGTCGTAGATCTGCACGCCACTCAGGAAGAGAGAACGGTACAAAGTGTTGCTCTTGTCCCAAGCGTCGTAGAGTCCGATACCGAAGGTGTCTTCATCAAGGTAGTAAGTGCGCTTGCTGTAAACATGGCGCTTGCCAGGCTTGAGCGTAGCCTCGACCACCCAAACGCGGTGCAGCTCCCAACGCTCACAGACTGGGTTGGCATGGTTCTTGAGGAACTGCTCATCCTGCTTGCAATCGAAGTAGAGTTTGTAAGCGTTGTAGGGAATGTACATTTCCTTGCGGCCAACCAGCTTGTAGTCGAAGCGGTCCTGGCTGCCAGAAAACATCTGCAGCTCATCGAACAGGGTCACCCCCCCTTGGCTGGCCACCGGCGTATCGAAGGCGAACTCGGGAGCCAGCTTCACCCGACGCTGGCCAGGGCTGTAACTGAAGGCACGACGAGGCTTGGCTAGTGGATCGAGGTAGTCGTTGAGTACCACGACTTCACCGGAGCGCCGCGCAGGGAAATCGTTGCGTGAGAACACACGGGCATACATCTGCGGATCACGATCCGCCTGCTTCACCTGGTAGAACGGGGCCTCCTCGAAGGTCGCCTGCTCGGCGGTCTTGGTCACCTGGCCGTTGCTGTCCACTACCCAGCTGTTCGATGACTTAGTGGTGGAGCTGCCAGTACCGATCTTGTAGCGCAACTGCTGGTTCCACATAACCTCGTTGCCAGTCTTCGGAATTGGAAACGGTAGACCTCCGCGGCAGATGGGATCGACCGCCAATCCATCATTCTGGGTATGGCAGCCGGTGGCGTTACGCAGTGTGGCGTCGACCACTTCCTGGGGATAGGCCGTGGTGCGATGGCTCGGATAGACATCCATGTACCAGGTGTCCGGGTATTTCTTAAGCAGGGTCTTCTGCCCCTCGCTCAGCTTGTCGGCGTACTGATCGGCATTTTTCGCGTCAATACGGAACAAGGGTTTCTCTTCCTTAAACGGGTCAACCCAGAATCCGCTATCCGGCTTGAATCCGGGCGGAGCCTGACGCAGGCCACCTTCATAAGCCGGAATGGTTCCTTCGGCATTGCCCGCCTTTACCGCGCCCCATGGAGTCAGAGTCTTTCCCAGCTGGGTCGCTTCTTCAGGGGTGACGGCCGCAAAGGCGCACACAGACAGACCACTCAATGCAAGACTTAAAGCGAGTTGGAGTTTCATAACCAGTCTCCGCTATTGGAATTCTTAAAAGGAGGTTTTGTAAGTGAAGGCCAGCCAGCCGCGGTCGGTACCACCCACGTTGCCATTGCCGTTGACCATAGGCTCTCCGTAGAGATTCCGAGAGTTCTTCTCCTGAGCCGAAACGTCGGCGTAACGCAGGCTGAACTCATGCTCTTGGCGGTAGGTCATCTTGGCGCCCACAGACCAGGACAGTTGCCCCTCGCTACCACCACCGGCACTGGCGGCGTTGCCGTGCAGGCCGTAGTTGATGGTGAGCGGCACATCCAGAGTCCATGACGGCAAAATCTCGACATACTGCGGGGTATAGTTCATAGCAACTGCATAGTAATCACGGGTCGAGCAGCCATCGGACTTGTCGCCCCTGCCACCCGTTTTCACATCAACGCAGTTATAGCCCTCGCCCTTGAACAGTTCTTCGTGCGATGTGACGTCCTCCAGATGGCTGTAGGCGAACTCGGCAACCAAGGTGGCGTTGTCCGCAATCCAGTTGCGCGGAACACCGTACACTGCGTTAGCCACGAAGTGAATGGTGTCGCCACGCGGACCTTCGTTATCCAGCAGATCTATACCGGTCGCATTCAGCGCACCATCCTTGCGGTACGACAGCTCTGCACCGACCGCCGCGGAAGCAATAGCGCGGGAGAAGCTAACCCCATAGAGCTTGACGTCACGCGGGTAAACCAGGCGGTACGAGCCTGCAGCCTGGTTGACCTGTGGAGCCATCCACGGCTGGTAATCGTCGAACTCTCGATAGTAAGCACCTAGCGTCGACTCGATGGACTCTACATTAAGCTTGGCCATCACACCCCAGTTCTGGCCATCGCGCCCACGCTTGGATGAGGCGTGATTGAGATTGATGCCATTTGGGAATCGTGGGTGTACGCCGGCAGGAAGGGCTGGCAGATTATCGGTGCCCTCGAAAAGCATATCCGCCGCGCCAAAATAGGTACCACCGTAGGGGAAGCGGGTATTGTCCCACTCATAGAAGTACTGACCAGCGAGCGACAAGGCGTCGGTGACCTGCGCCTTTCCCGAGACCTGTCCGATCGGCAGAAAGACTTCCTTGGTTTCGATGCCAGGGCTGGTGACTGCCTTCATGCCATCGGTAGGCGCTTGGGAATAGGACACTGCATGTGCGCCGAACAGCAATCCCTCACCCCAGAATATGCTGTGACGGCCGGCTTTCAGGTTGACCGGCGTCTGACCCACATTGAAGTTGGTCCAGACGAAAGCATCAAGGATCTCTCCCGACGGCCCATAGACATAGCGCTTTACTTCCGAGCTATAGCGGTTGTGATCGTAACTGCTCGCGTAACCCGGGACGTTGGTTTTCACACCAGGAGCGTGGTAGGCATCGTCGTACCAGGCCGCCGCACTGACACGCGCACCGAAATCAGTCCGGTAGGAAAGATCGAGCTCACTCAACAAATCGACACGATTTGTCACAATGTCGCCCTTGTCGAACTTGCCGTCGGACTCGTCATAGTTCGGGTTGTTCATGATCTTGCGGTCTTGCCCTTCTGCGCGGACGCCCAGGTTGTAGCGCAGCGTGTTGTCCCAGCGCATCCGAATGTCAGGGTTGCCAACATCGACTTCCATCGCCGCCGCACCGCCTGCGCAGCCCATGAACGCCAGCGCGATGCTACTGCGCAAGACTGACTTCTGGCCAAGCTTCATCATCACGTTCATCTCCGATCCTTTTGTTTTTATTTTCAATGACTTAAGCGACAGGCCTCACTCAAGCCAGCCACCTAGCATGACTGAGGATGGCATCCCGTTCTGCACAACAAAGACAGAATCGTTCCATCCACCCTGTGTCATACCCTAACGAAGCCCAAAAAATAATTCCAGCACCAGATTCATATTCTCTATACAGAATTACTATCAAAACTCTTCGCTACATGCCAGAACGCAGGCCCGGCGGGGCTTCGATTGATCCGAGCAAGGCTCGCCCCCAACCTAACCGCAAAAAAAACCGTCAAATCAAATAAACACATAATCTATATTTGTTCAACAACCGCCTTACCGCGATCGCAAAATTGGGCTTTAATGGCCAGCACAGAAGCCTGGCGTACCGCCTGCTGCCGACACGCGTGCACACCCACACGGCTGCCTCACCTCACAAGGAGAACCTATGAACATTGATCTCAGTGGCAAGCGCGTGATCGTGACCGGAGCCTCTCGCGGCATCGGTAGAGCGATCGCCCAAGCCTTCGCAGCGGAAGGCGCGCGGGTTGCGATTTGCGCCCGTGGCGAGGAGGCTGTCGCGGCAGCCGGCAAGGCTTTGGAAACGTCCGCACAGGCCGTCATCGCACGTGCCGTAGATGTGACCGATACAGCTGGCGTGAAGTCGTTCGTCGAAGATGTGGTCGAGGCATGGGGTGGCGTAGACGTACTCGTCAACAATGCAGGCCAGGGCAAGGGCGGCAATCTGGAAACGCTGACGCCCGAGGATATTTTGGAACACGCCAACATCCTGCAGATGGGGCATTTCCGATTCGTCCAGGCCGTGGTGCCGTACATGCGCGCGCAACGCTGGGGACGGATCATCGAGATCAACGCCCTGGCCGGCAGCATTCCTACCCCGGACGGCATTCCCTCGGTAATCAATCGGGCATCCTGCCTCGCCCTGTCACGCTCGCTGGGCATGTCCCTTGCCAAGGACAACATCCTGGTCAACAGCCTGAACATGGGCTGGATCGACACCGGCCAATGGGATCGCCACTACAAGGAGATGGGCCCAGGCGTGACCCGCGAAGAGTTCGATGCCATGGTTATGAAGGTGGTGCCGATCGGCCGCTACGGCAAGCCTGAAGACGTCGCCGGCATGGCTCTGTTTCTCGCCAGCGAATATGCCGGCTTCATCAGCGCTGCCTCTATCGATATCGCCGGGGGCATGGGCGGCCAGATCGCCTACTTCCCAACCCTCAAGCGGGATTTTGCCGCTGCCATACGCGAGCGTAACGCCAAAGATTGACATCCGTGTGGTCAGACCAGCGCGGGAAAGCCCCGCCCTCCCCGCCGACTTCCATCATCAAAACAGGGACTGCCCCCATGAGCCAGACGCTCTACGATATTCCGCTGACAACCATCGACGGCACACCGGCCACCCTGAAGAGCTTCAAAGGCAAGGTGCTGCTGATCGTCAACGTAGCCTCGAAATGCGGGCTGACGCCGCAATACGCTAGCCTGCAGAAGCTCTACGAGGAACAATCCTCCGATGGACTTGAAGTGCTCGGCTTCCCATCGAACGATTTCCGCGGCCAGGAACCGGGCAGCGAAGAGCAGATCCAGGAGTTCTGCAGCCTCAACTACAATGTCCAGTTCCCCCTTTTCACCAAAATCGCGGTGACCGGTGCGGACCAGCACCCACTGTATCGCTTGCTCACCGAACAGCAGAAGGAGGCGTTCGGCGACGGCCCGATGCGCGAGCGGTTAAAGGACTATGGCATCGAGCCTGAGCCGGCGCCTGCGGTACAGTGGAATTTTGAGAAATTTCTGGTCAGCCGTGACGGGCGAGTGGTCGGACGCTTCGCCCCGGATATCGCAGCAGATGACCCGAACCTTCTCAGCGCCATTCACAAGCAACTCGTCGAAAAAGCCTAACCGGCCACGCCTGGCGGACACCCCATCCCGCTAGATGTCGGGACGGGGTGTCCGCGGGACTGTCAATCAGCTTGCGCAGCCCATGATTAAAAACTGTCGAAAGGCTTGGGCCGGATCCGACAACTGCGCTTCTGGCAGCCAAATCAGGCCCAGTTCCAAGGGCGGCACGGCATCCACCAATGGTCGGATCTCTATCTTCTTGCCTTCCAGCGACCAGGCTCGGTACAGCATGTCGGAGAGAATCGTCAAGCCAAATCCATGCGCAACCAACCCCCGCAAGGCCTCTATGGATGACGTACGAAAGGCCACATCCGGCTCCAACCCTCGCGACTGCCAATAGCGGAGCGTGGATGTATCGGCCTCGTCGACCGTCGCTAGGATATATGCATGCCGCGCAACATCTTCCAGAGTGATCGACTTTGCCGCCATCAGTGGGTGCTGGCTGGCCAGCCACAACTGGCGCCGTGAGCGGATCAAGACATGATGCTCGAAGCGCAATAGGTCCGGGGCGTTGGATACGATAGTCAAACCGACATCCAGCGTACCACCGGCCACCGCCGCCTCGATACTCTCACGGTCCATGTCGACCAAGTCGATTTCAACCTGTGGGTAGCTGCGCTTGAAGCGTGCCAGCAGCGATGGCAGAAAGTAACCTAGCACGGTATAGGATGCGCCGACGCGCACAGTGCCCTGCATTGCATGACTGAGGAACAGCGGCTCACTCAAGGCATCCTGAAGGGTATCGAGGATATGCCGTGCGTGCTGGGCGAACTTGTTACCCTCGGCAGTCAGCGCCACTCCGTACGGCAGGCGTTCGAACAGAGTAACACCCAGCGTCTCCTCAAGTTGCAGCACTGCTGCAGTGATCGCGGATTGAGAGACATGCACTTTGAACGCGGCTTGAGAGAACTGCCCCGCATCAGCCGCAGCGACGAAGTAGCGCAGTTGCCGCATGGATATATCTTTGGCCCTGGCCATCTGTTCTCCTGAATAAACTCAACCTGATCGAGGCCAACGAGCACTTCGCCACCCAGACTCTGGCAGTAGCCAATGAATTAGGCTGGGACGTAGAGAATGTCAACGGTGGTGCCATCGCTCTCGGCCATCCGATCGACGCTTCCGGCTGCAGAATCTTGATCAGTCTGCAGCATGAGATGAAGCACCGTGATGCCAAGCGTTGCTTGGCTACCCTGTGCATCGGTGGCGGCCAAGGTGTTGGACTCGCGCTAGAGCGGTGCTGATTGGGCTTCTTCCGCTGTCGCGGACAGTCGGAGCAGCGAAGGCCAAACGCGACCGTTTCCACTCACCGCAATGTCCGAATCCACTGGCCACCGTCCGCGACGTACGAAGGACGCCATTCATTTGGGTACCGACTGGCACTCCCCAGACAAATGCCCCCGATAGCGGCCGGGGGGCATGCTGAACCAACGCTGGCAGGCCTTCTGGAAGCTGCTCGGCTCCTTGAACCCCAGCAACTCGCCCACTTTGGTGAGGCTGTAGGAATGATGCCGCAAGTAGTGGTCGGCCAGTTGCCGACGGGCACCATCCAGCACTTCCTTGAATGGCACCCCCTCTCGAACCAGGCCACGCTGCAGGGTGCGCTTGCTGACACCCAGGCTCAAGGCCACCGCCCCCATGTCGCAAACGCCCAGGCTGAGGCGCTCGATGAGCAGGCTGCGTACACGGTCGTGGTAGCTCGATCCCTGCAACTTGTCTATCTGGTGCTCGGCCAAAAGGCCGTGCAACAGCGCCAGGGCCTCGTTGGCGGAGCTCAGGGGATGCAGCAGTGCCTGCTGGTCGAAAAGAACGCTGTTGCGCGGAGCACCAAAGCGCAAGGCGCAATCGAACAGCCGCCGGTGTTCGTCAGTGTCCTGTGGCTCGGGGTAGGTAAACTCGACTTCCTGCAACGGCGGCAGGCTTCCGCCGGTCAGCCAGCGGCAGAACCCCAGCACCGAGGCGATACCGGCATCCTCGAACGACCTGGGCTTGGGCCTATCCTCCGAATAAGCGACGCCCCATAAACGCTGCCCCCCATCCTCCTGCGCCAAACCAATCCTGTAGCCATTGCCAAGCAGGGGGTAGAAGCGTACCAAGGACTCCAGTGCCTGCTTCAGGTTCGGACTGGACATCATCGTGTAGCCCACCAGTTGGAACCCGCCCGGGAGAAAATGCTGGTAGGCACGCAGACCGATATCCGGGTTGCCGGACTCCCTCTCTGCCAGCTCCATCAGCCGAAAGAGGTCTACCTCAAGAACGAAGCTGTCCGGCTGCCCCAGCAGGCTCATGTCGATGCCAGCCTCCCGGCACAGGCGAGCAGAGTCCAGGCCCTCCCCCTCCAACATGTTCACCAACTGACTGACAAAACCGACATTAACCCTATACATCGCCCTACCTTGTGATGACTGCGCAAGAGGTGACTGATCGTCGACAAGTCTCTCTCAGTGATACGGCTCAACTCCAGAAGACTTTCGCCTGGAAACGCCTTGGGATGGTATCTCCGGACAATTTCATAGGCATCCCAGAATGTTTCCCGAGGCGAGTGTTACCTCGATAATGCCTCCTACATTCAATCCACATTAATTCGGCTACCACCGCGTGCACCGGCGCAGCGCCCTGCCCTCCTGGTCCTGCTGCTTGGCCCTCCGCGCCTGCGGACACATGCTGGGGGCGCAGACAGCGGCCGAACACAAGCGCTACTACTCGAGCAACAAAGGCACAGCGCAACCCGGACGAGTGGTTCAGCAACGCCGAGCATTACCAAGGCCCGACTGGTTCACCTGGCAGGTGGGCCACAGAGGAGCCCGGCGCCCTACATCGGCAACGCCGAGTATCCGCCACTGAGGCCTGCCCCAGCCATTACGTCAGAGAGTGAATGCAGGGCAATGACTTCAGTAATCATCGTTGGCAAATCCATGATGTTTCCACGACCGGCCCAGGTGCTATCGGCACGACTGCCGGGGCATCCCATTTTTCCACAGCCCTCGAAGCAAGCCACGCCAACTTCGACACGTTCCAACTGCCAGGGCATGGCCATGGCCGGCCTTCTCGCTGTCGCGCTCGGCGGCTGTGTCTCATTGGCGCCCGAGCAGCAGACACCGCCGCTGCCGGTGCCGGAAAGCTGGTCGTCTGTCAGCGCGGTAACGGATGACGCTTCATTCTCCGCACGGAGCCAGCCCTGGCGCACGTATTTCACCGACCCCGTTCTGCAGCGCCTGATCGAAACCGCGTTGGCCAACAACCGCGACCTGCGCGCGGCCGTTTTGCGGGTCGAAGAGGCCCGTGCGGCGTTCAGCATCCAGCGCAGCGAGCGCTTCCCGGTAATCAGTGTCGGCGGCCAAGGGGCTCGATCGCGCGTGCCGGGCGATTTTAGCCCCACGGGCCGCCACCAGGTCAGTGGCGAGTACCAGGCAGAAGTCGGCCTGAGCAGTTGGGAGCTTGATTTCTGGGGCCGCGTGCGCAGCCTTGAGGAATCCGCCTTGCAGAGCTGGCTGGCGACGGACGCGGCGCGCCAGGCTGTGCGCCTCGCGCTGATCGGTCAGGTCGCCGATGGTTACCTCGGCCTGCGCGAGCTGGACGAGCGCGTCGAGAGCGCGCTCCAGAGCGTCATCACCCGGGAGGAGTCCTATCGCATCTTCCTCCGCCGCTACCAGGTCGGCGCCACGGCCAAGCTGGAGCTGATGCAAGTACAGACCCTGCTGACCCAAGCTCAGGCCCTTCATGCGCAACTGGAGCTGGCTCGCGACCAGCAGATCAATGCGTTTCGTCAATTGATCGGTGGCGACCCCGGCACGCTCCCGCGCCAGGGTCCCTTTGACGAAACCACGGTGCTGGCCGACCTGCCACCTGGCCTGCCCTCGGAGTTGCTGACCAGTCGACCCGACATCATTGCCGCCGAACGGCGCCTGCTAGCATCCAACGCCAACATCGGCGCGGCACGTGCGGCCTTCTTTCCGCGCATTGCCCTGACCGCCAGCTGGGGCACTGCCAGCGCCGAACTCGACGGCCTGTTCGATTCCGGCAGCCGGGCCTGGGCCTTCGTGCCGACGGTTTCCCTGCCGATCTTCGACGGTGGCCGCCGGCGTGCCACCCTGGAGCTGAGCGAAGTTCGCCGTGATATCTCCGTCGCCAGCTACGAGCAGACCATCCAGACCGCCTTCCGCGAGGTGGCCGACGCACTCTCGGCCCGGCACTGGCTAGCCCGGCAACTGGAAGTTCAACGCACCGCCCGGGAGGCCCAGTCGGAACGCGCCCGCCTGGCACAGCTGCGTTACGACAGCGGCTCGACGGCCTACCTGGAAGTGCTGGATGCGCAACGCGACCTGCTGGACACCGAGCAGCAACTGATACAGGCACGCCGTGCCTTGCTGTCCAGCAAGGTCGCCCTGTACAGCTCGCTGGGCGGCGACACCCTTCCCGCCGAGAGCCCGCTCCTGACATCGCCAACGGCTCGCCCCGCTTCCTCCCCCACTCCATGAGATTTCCCGAGCCCTCCATGAACATTGCTTCTTTCCCCAAGAACAAGGTCGCGGTCAGCGTGCTGGCCGTCGGCATCATCGTGCTGGCCTGGTGGGGCTGGCAGAAACTGTCGGACGACGGCCCGGGCAAGGGCTTTGTCAGCGGCAACGGGCGTATCGAGGCCACCGAGATCGACATCGCCGCCAAGCTGGCCGGCCGCATCGTGGCCATCCAGGTACGCGAGGGCGATTTCGTCCGCGAAGGCCAGCACCTCGCCACCATGCAACTCGATGTTCTGCAGGCACAGCGTAACGAGGCCATCGCTTCGTTCCAGCAGGCCGAACAATCCGTGGCCGCGGCCGAGGCCCAGGTAGCACTGAAGGAGAGCGATGCGATCGCTGCCAAGGCGCTGGTAACACAGCGCGAAGCCGAGCTGGACGCCGCACAACGGCGCCTGGCGCGTTCGCAAACGCTCTCGAAGGAAGGCGCAACATCGCTTCAGGAGCTAGACGATGACCAGGCCGCCGTGCGCGGGGCCCATGCGGTGCTGGCCGCCTCCAGCGCGCAGGCTAAGGCGGCCGATGCCGCAATCAAAGCGGCGCAGGCCCAGCGGGACGGCGCACAGTCAGCCGTCTCTGCCGCTGCGGCCACCGTCGCGCGCATCGACGCAGATATCCGCGACAGCGAGCTCAAGGCGCCGCGTGACGGCCGCGTGCAGTTCCGGGTGGCCGAGCCAGGTGAGGTGCTGGCTGCTGGCGGCCGGGTGCTGAACCTGGTCGATCTGTCCGACGTTTACATGACCTTCTTCCTGCCCTCGGCCATCGCCGGCCAGGTGGCCTTGGGCAGCGAAGCCCGCATCGTGCTCGACGCAGCTCCAGACATGCCGATTCCAGCAACCATCTCGTTCGTGGCGAGCACTGCACAGTTCACCCCCAAGACCGTGGAAACTGCCAGCGAGCGCCAGAAGCTGATGTTCCGCGTCAAGGCACAAATCGCTCCGGAACTGCTGCTCGATCACCTGGAGCAAGTCAAGACGGGGCTGCCGGGCGTGGCATGGGTCCGACTCGATGGGCAAGCTCCTTGGCCAGCCGAACTGACTTCGCGGCTCACGGAGTAACCGATGCCAGTGCTTGAGGCATCCGCCTTCGTCGCCCGCATCCACCAGGTCCGGCTGCGCTATGGCAGCGCCGTGGCGCTGGACAGCCTCGACCTAGATGTCCCGGCTGGCTGCATGGTCGGCCTGCTCGGCCCGGACGGCGTAGGCAAGTCCAGCCTGTTGTCACTGCTGGCCGGAGCCCGCGTGATCCAGGAGGGAACGATCGAGGTGCTCGGCGGCGACATGGCCAGCAAGCGCCACCGCGACGCCGTCTGCCCGCGCATCGCCTACATGCCCCAGGGCCTGGGCAAGAACCTCTATCCGACCCTGTCGGTCGAGGAGAACCTGCAGTTCTTCGCCCGCCTGTTCGGCCACGGAGCGGCCGAGCAGCGCCGGCGTATCGACGAGCTGACCCGCAGCACCGGCCTGCACCCGTTCCTAACACGACCGGCCGGCAAGCTCTCTGGCGGGATGAAGCAGAAACTTGGACTGTGCTGCGCGCTGATCCACGACCCGGATTTCCTCCTGCTGGACGAGCCGACCACCGGCGTCGACCCTCTCGCGCGCGCCCAGTTCTGGGATCTGATCGGCCGCATCCGCATCGACCGTCCCGGCATGAGCGTGATCGTGGCGACTGCCTATATGGACGAAGCGCAGCGCTTCGACTGGCTGGTGGCTATGGACGACGGCCGTGTACTGGCGACCGGCACACCACGGGAACTGCTCGACAACACGCGTAGCAAAAACCTCGAGGAGGCCTTCATCCGCCTGCTGCCCGAGGAGAGGAAACGTGGCCACGAACCGGTGGTGATCCCCCCGCTGGCAGTCGATGAGAACGACATCGCCATCGAGGCCAACGGCCTGACCATGCGCTTCGGCGACTTCACCGCGGTGGACCACGTATCCTTCCGCATCCGTCGTGGCGAGATCTTCGGCTTCCTCGGCTCCAACGGCTGCGGCAAGTCCACCACCATGAAAATGCTCACCGGCCTGCTGCCGGCCAGCGAGGGCCAGGCCTGGCTGTTCGGCCAGGAGATCGACTCGCGCGACATCGATACGCGCCGCCGCGTGGGTTACATGTCGCAGGCCTTCTCGCTGTACAGCGAGTTGACCGTGCGCCAGAACCTGGTGCTGCACGCACAGCTCTTCCACGTTCCGGAGGACGAGGTCGCCGGCCGGGTCGCGGAAATGGTCCAGCGTTTCGGGCTGCAACAGGTGCTCGACAAGCTGCCGAACGCCATGCCGCTGGGCATGCGTCAGCGTCTGTCGCTGGCAGTGGCGATGGTGCACAAACCGGAACTGTTGATCCTCGACGAGCCGACCTCGGGTGTCGATCCGGTGGCCCGCGACAACTTCTGGCGCCTGCTGGTGGAGCTGTCGCGGCGCGACAGGGTGACCATTTTCATCTCCACTCACTTCATGAACGAAGCCGAGCGCTGCGACCGCATGTCGATGATGCACGCCGGTAAGGTTCTGGACAGCGATACGCCGGCCAGGCTGGTGGAGAAGCGCCAGGCCGCAACGCTGGAAGAGGCGTTCATTGGCTACCTGGTCGAGGCCAGCGGTGAACAGGCCGGAACCTCTGCCGACGAGGCTGCGCAGCCCAAGGAGCAAACCACAGCCGCTCGGAATGAGCAGCCGACCAGGCTCCAACCCTTCAGCCTGCAACGGATGCTGAGCTACAGCTGGCGCGAAGCGCTGGAGCTACAGCGCGACCCGGTACGCGCCACACTCGCACTGGCCGGCACACTGATTCTGATGTTCGTCATGGGCTTCGGCATCACCATGGACGTGGAAGACCTGCGCTATGCCGTCCTCGATCGCGACCAGACAACCATCAGCAACAACTATGCGCTGGAGCTTTCCGGTTCGCGCTACTTCATCGAGCTGCCGCCGATTTCCGACTACGTGGACCTGGACCAGCGGATGCGCAGCGGCGACATCGCCCTGGCGCTGGAAATACCGCCGGGCTTCGGTCGCAATCTGTTGCGCGGACGGCCGGTGGCGATCGCCGCCTGGGTCGACGGTGCGATGCCACAGCGCGCCGAGACCATCCAGGGCTACGTGCAGGCCATGCACCTGCAATGGCTGAGCGAAAAGGCCCGGCAGCAGCTCGGCGCCGATCCGTCCGGCCCGGCGATCATTCAAAGCCGTTATCGCTACAACCCGGGTATCGCCAGCCTGCCGGCAATGGTACCGGCGATCATCCCGCTATTGCTGTTGATGCTGCCCGCCATGCTCACCGCGCTGGCGGTGGTGCGCGAGAAGGAACTGGGCTCGATCATCAACCTTTACGTCACCCCCATCACCCGCACTGAGTTCCTGCTCGGCAAGCAACTGCCCTATGTCGCACTGGCGATGATCAACTTTCTCTGCATGAGCCTGCTGGCGGTGACGGTATTCGGTGTGCCGATCACCGGTAGTTACCCAACCCTGGTCCTAGCAACCTTCATCTTCTGCCTCATTTCCACCGGCATGGGCCTGCTGGCTTCCACCGTCACCAGCAGTCAGGTGGCAGCCATGTTCATCGCCATGGTCGGCACCATGGTGCCGGCCACGCAACTGGCCGGACTTATCAACCCGGTGTCCTCGCTCGAAGGCCTAGGCCGCCTGGTCGGAGAGCTGTATCCGGCCACGCACATGTTCAACATCAGCCGCGGGGTGTTCAGCAAGGCGCTGGAACTGGGCGACCTGCAAGGCGCCCTGTGGCCCCTGCTGATGACGGTGCCGGTGATTCTCGGTGTGGCGGTGGCGCTGCTCAGAAAGCAGGAGCGATAACATGCGCAAATTGATGAACGCTTTGCGGCTGGGCCGCAAGGAGCTGTGGAGCCTGGCGCGCGACCCGATGATGCTGGCGATGATCATCTATGTGTTCTCGGCCTCGATCTATACCGCAGCCACAGCCGTGCCGGAGACGCTGCACAACGCGCCCATCGCCATCGTCGACGAAGACCAATCACAGCTGTCAGCGCGGATCACCTCAGCCTTCTACCCGCCGCACTTCACCCGACCGAAGCTGATCACGCCGGGCGAGATGGATAGCGGCATGGACAGTGGCGAATTCACTTTCACCCTCAACATCCCACCCAATTTCCAGCGCGACGTGCTGGCCGGATTGAACCCGGAAATCCAGCTCAACATCGACGCCACGCGCATGAGCCAAGCGCTCACCGGCAACAACTATATCCAGCAGATCGTCCTAAGCGAGGTCACTGAGTTCGTCAATCGCTACCGGGCGCACGTAGATCTGCCGGTGGACCTGGAGTTGCGCGCACGCTTCAACCCCAATCTGGAGAAGAGCTGGTTCGGCAGCATCGCCGAACTGATCAACGCAGTGGCCATGCTGACCATCGTGCTGACCGGCGCCGCGCTGATCCGCGAACGCGAGCACGGCAGCATCGAACACCTGCTTGTGATGCCGGTCACCCCCGGCGAAATCATGGTTTCGAAGATCTGGTCGATGGGGCTGGTGGTGCTGGTCGCCACGGCGCTGTCGCTGAACCTCGTCGTCCGTGGCCTGCTACAGGTGCCGATCGAGGGCTCGATACCGTTGTTCTTCTGCGGCGTGGCGCTGTGCCTGTTCGCCATGACCTCGATGGGCATCTACCTAGCCACACTGGCCCGCAGCATGCCGCAGTTCGGTCTGTTGCTGATGCTGACACTGATGCCGATGATCATGCTATCCGGAGGACTGACCCCGCGCGAGAGCATGCCGGAGTTCGTGCAGCACGTGATGCTGCTCGCGCCGACCACGCATTTCGTCGAGATAGGCCAGGCCATCCTGTTCCGTGGCGCGGGGCTGGACGTGGTCTGGAAGCCCTTCCTGGCTCTACTGGTGATCGGCTCAGTACTGTTCATTCTGTCGCTGGAGCGCTTCCGCAGAACGATCAGCCAGATGGCCTGAGCCTCACCGGCGCCTTTGCGAAGAAAAGCATCCAGGTCCCCCTCACAGCACGCTGGCGTCCCGATCAGAAGCCTTTTCCCCCTACTTCAACCCAACGGAGTTCCATCCATGAAAAAGGTAACCCTCGTCGTTTCATCCCTGCTCCTCGGCCTGCTGACCGGTTGCTCCACGCCCTCGCTGGTCGTGCTCAACGACGGCCGCGAGATCCAGACTCTGGACACTCCCGAATACGATGCCAAGAGCGGCTTCTACGAATTCAAGCAACCGGATGGCAAGCTCCAGCGCCTCAACAAGGACCTGGTACGCAGCATCAAGGATCTTTGAGCACAACGTGTCTCGCCACTCGAGCTGGTGAAGCGCGCTGATGCCGCCTAGAACACACCGAGGTCGCGGGGAATCCCCACGATCTCGGTCCTGAACATTCCCCGCGCCACGCGGTGACGTCCAGTTGCGCGCCCACTCCCGGAATGCTCGCGACAAGAGCTGTCAGCCAATTCCCTTGAGATTTATCGTGTCCCGCTTTCTTTCGTTTGCACCGATCACCTGGCTGCCCCTCCTGGCGGTGCTATATCTCTCCGGTTGCGCCGGCGTCAAGGTCAACCTCATCAAGAATGACGACTACCTGGCACTGCGCCGAGGCGACGTACTCACCACCGGCGACCTCAGCGCCTCCGCCAGCATCGCTCTGCAGATTGTCGGCATCGACGAACAGATCTGCCGCGACGACCTGCAGGAGTGCCGCCGCCGGATCGGCGAGAACAGCGGAGTCGCCGATGAAAGCCGGCTGTCGGCGCTGGCCGAGCTGTGGCTGCTCGACGCCATGCGCGTGGAGGCCCAGCAAAGCCGGGAGACCCGCGTGGAAGCCTATCTGGAAAGCGCACGGCACGCGTATGCCTACCTGTTCTTCACCGCCCGTAGCCCGCGCCTGCGCGCCCTGGAGGATCGCCAGACCCAGGTGCGCGACTATTACAATTTCGCGGTGCAGGAAGCGTTGGCCAATCTGTTCGAGTTGTATCGCGGCAGACCTCCGCAGAGCGAAACGCCAGATGGACGCTTTCACCTGCGCGTGGAGCACTGGACCATCGACGGCACCATGCGGGATGTACGGCTGGCCGAAGGGAGCCTCCTGCCCAAGGAGCTGGTACCCGCTGCCTCATTGTCCTTCGCCGGGCTGCGCAACCAGTATCGCCGTGACGGACTCGGCGCCGAACTGGTAGCGGTCACCCGCAAACGGGTGGTCAACAGCCAGAGCGACCGGCATCCCTGGAGCGAGACACCATTCCCGGCCGTCAGCGCGGTGATCCGCTTCCCCGGCGAGACCCTCGAAGAAGTCTTGACCACCCGCACCGCCGATATCACAGGCTACGACCCCTTTCGCACCTCGCATTTCAAGGTAGCCGGCCAGCCCGTTCCACTGGCGGCCAACTTCACCTCAGGCTACGGCCTGTGGCTGGCGCGCTCCGGTTTTGCCCGCCAGTCCCTGCTGACTCTGGTCGGCCGCGGCGAAGTGCTGGAAGCGCCCCACCTGTACTTGCTGCAACCCTTCGACCCCGAACGCCACATCATCATCATGCTGCACGGGCTGGCCAGTAGCCCGGAAGCCTGGATCAACGTGGCCAACGAGATCCTGGGCGACGAGATGCTGCGCAACAACTACCAGATCTGGCAGATCTACTACCCGACCAACCTGCCAATCGCCCTCAACAACCGGGCCATTCACGAGACCATCCAGCGGACCCTCGGCCACTTCGATCCCCAGGCCACCTCGGTGGCCAGTCGAGACATCGTGCTGCTCGGCCACAGCATGGGCGGAGTGCTGTCACGCCTGCAGGTTTCCTCCACCGGAGACCAGTTATCGTCATCGCTGCTGGGCCACTACGGCATGCGCGGCGAGCGGCTGAAAAAGGCACGCGCGAGCCTCGCACCGTACCTGCACTTCGAGCCGCTGCCCCAGGTCAGCCGGGCGATCTTCGCCGCAGCGCCCCATCGAGGCACGCCCTTCGCAGAAAACCGTCTGTCGCGCTGGGCCGCCGGCCTCGTCAAACTGCCAGCCTCCGTGCTCGGGCGTTTCAACGAACTCGCCCAGGTGTTGATCGACCCCAACTCGGCGGCGCCGATAGCGCTGGACCGAGGCCTCAACAGCATTGACAACCTCAGCAACCTGGATCCCTTCGTCAGGGCAGCAGCAGAATTGCCAATCTCACCGCAGGTCCGCTACCACAGCATCATCGGCAACCATACCCCCGAGCTGCCGCCAGTAAGCAGTAGCGACGGCGTGGTTCCCTATACCAGCGCCCACCTGGCGGACGCTCACTCGGAAAAAATTATCCCCTCGGGGCACAGCGTTCAGGAAACTCCAGAGGCGATCGTCGAAATCCGGCGCATCCTCCATATGCACCTCGCCGAGATGGACGAGCCATGAAGCATTTGCGCCCTCTCCTGCGCTTGCTGCTCTCACCTCTCATCCTGCTGTCCACGCTCTGGGGCGCACTCGCACTGGTCTATCGACTGGAGTGGCCGGCCCCGGCGGTATATGCCTTGGTCATTTTCTGGTGCGCACTCGACGGCAGCCTGCTGGTGCTGCTGTGGCGCAAGCCGCCACTCTGGGCGCTGTCCGCTCATCTGCTGGCGTTCGCCGCGCTGCTGGCCTGGTGGTTCACCCTGCAGCCCTCCAACCAGCGCGCCTGGGCCGACGACGTGGCGCGCATGAGCCACGGTCGGGTGATCGGCGAACAATTGTTGCTGGACAATGTGCGCAACTTCCACTGGCGCAGCGACCAGGACTACGACATCCGTTGGGAAAGCCGCCATTACAACCTGCGGCAACTGGCCTCGGTCGACCTGCTAACTTCCTACTGGGGCATGCCGGCCATCGCCCACATCCTGGTGTCCTTCGGCTTCGAGGATGGCCGCCAACTGGTCTTCACCGTGGAGACTCGCAAGGAAAAAGGTGAGTTCTACTCGGAGGTGGGCGGCTTCTTCAAGGAGTTCGAGTTGAGCATCGTGGCCACCGATGAACGCGACGCCGTACGGGTGCGCACCAACGTACGCGACGAGGACGTCTACCTGTTCCGCATCGACATGCCGCAACCGGCCATGCGCAGGCTCTTGCTGTCCTATGTGGAACAGGCCAGCGCTCTGGTCGCCCGCCCTCGCTTCTACAACACCCTGACCGCCAACTGCACGACCATCGTATTCGACATGGTGCAGGGCATCATAGGCGGCCTGCCCGTTGATCACCGCCTGCTGCTGACCGGCTACCTGCCGGAATACGTACAGGGCATCGGCGGCCTACAGAAGGACTTAAGCCTGGATGAGTTGCGTCACCTGGGGCGTATCACCGAGCGCGCCAGGCTGGCGGACGACGCCGCGAACTTCTCGACCCGGATACGCCAAGGCGTACCCGGGTGGCCTGGCGGCGACGAAAGTCATGAACAACGAGTAGGAACAGAAAAATGAACGAACTTGAAGTGATGATCGGACTGGTTACAACCGGATTTTTATTCCTGATGATCGGCTATGCCAGACGTGACAGTAGCCTCGGGGTTTTCACAATCATGCTAGGCATTTTGATCATGCTCTCCACGCTCGGCTACAAGTTGCATCTGGAGTTCGGAGTGTGAACCGATCTCTCTGCCAACGCCCCGGCCCATGCTCTGATCACAGGAGAAACGCATGATCCCGGGAGCGGTCTCCACATCATTATGAGGTGGCCGCACCAGGATTAGCCACCGCGCTACACACTGAATGCCTGCTGACGGGGTGTAGTGGCTCGGCTGCTATCGGTGCGGGACTCAGCGCCTTGAGCTCGGCTTCAATGGCCGCGATGTCTGTATCGAGCAAGTCGTCCAGCAGGCTGATCTGGTCAGGGTTGAGCTGCTCGCTGCGCCGGGCAAACTTGTGCCGTTTGAGGATGGCTGTAGTGTTGGATATGTCCGAAAAAAATAAGGATTGAAATGAAGGGGAGGCGTTCGCCTCCCCTTTTCTCTGCCCAACGAGATGATTGTCTTCACCTGCTCTGTGAGGTCGAGACTGTCATTGCATCAGGATGCCAAGTGGCTTGTCGTCTTTGTCGTAGCAGATGTAAGTCTCGCAGTACCCACCCAACTGATCGATGTTCGACTGACTATACGCTGGGAGCCATTTGCCCAGTTCGGCTACCGGCACCAGTTTGTTTTCGATATAGCACTCATCGTCCATGCGTGGGTTACACCAGGCTTCCTTGACTTCAGGCCATTCGGATTGGGCTGAGGTGGCAGCTGGCTGCTGAGTAACTACTTGGGTATTACTTTTCTGAGCTTGCCAAGCTGCGTAGCCGCCTTCATAGCGTCCGTCGAATGTAGAGGCCAGCTGATCATCCGGGATGCCGATATCCAGATAAAACTGGTACAGGAGTGATCCCGCCTCGGCATACGACACCTGACGGGAGACATCATTCCGGTAGGCCACCGGTTTGCCGTCGGTGCTGATGCCGACCCGATACCAAATCGAGGTGGTGAACATCACATCCTGAGGCCACTCGCCGGCAACGACGTTTTCGAACCGGCACTTGCCTCGCAGGCAGGCTCCGCTTATCTGGTTCGGATAGCGGACATCCTGGCGGCGTTGGTCATCCCAGACAGTGATGTAACGGCCATTTTCCAGCCAGGTGCATTTCAGTAGAGGGTGGCCGTTGAAGGCCTTCTTGGTGATGCAGGGGATTGCCTCGGGGAGCCCTTGATTGGTGGTCTCGTTCGGGTATGCAACACCGCCCCATACATAGTGGTCAACTGCAGCCTGAGCATTGGCACAGAACGCGAGCAGCAGGATTCTGAGAGTCCGTTTCATGAGGTAACTCCAGTTTGTGGTTTCTTGCGGGGACGAAAGAGGAATCGGCCGTTAAACGGCCGGTGGCGGAGCAAGCGAATCCAGCAGCGCAGAGAGGCTCTTCGCTGTTGGTCGCTGTCGAAATGAGGAGGTTACTTCTTGTAGATGACCCGGAGCCGCTTGTTCACGTAGTCCTTCAGGATTTCGTAGTCGGGATCATAGGTGGCCAGTGTGTGGCCCACACCGGCAGTGGCTGCGATGGCTGCTGCTGTCAGTGTTACTGGCATGGAAGCGATGCCCAGCACGCCTCCCAGGATGCCGCCTTGTATGACCGAGCTTTTCACGTCGCTCTTGACGCGGCATTTCATCCCAAGGCTTTCAATCTTGGTTTCGACCAGTTTGATGCCGGTCGTGAAGTTGCCCCTGAGACCGTTGATCTCGAAGGACGCTTTGCTGCGCACGAGTCCTTCGATCTGTGCTTCGTTCAGTCCACTTATGACGTACATGCTGCGCTGTGCTCCCTGCCTGGGGTATTGGTGATGGAAGAAAGTCCGGTATCAACCTTTAAGGTTGAGTCTCGGTTTGTGAGGTCCTTCATGTCAACAGGTTGATGCCCAACCATCCAGGTCGATCTGGAGGGCGGCATGTCAAGAAACGATTCAAAGCAGTTGGCCGTGCTGGTGGGGCGGGCAATTTCCAGGCAGCGGATGCACCGCGGGTTGACTCAGGAAGAGGTTGCTGAGCGGCTGGGGATCGGTACTGAGGCGGTCTCGCGGATTGAGCGTGGCGTCGTGATCCCGAACATCGCTCGTCTTCTGGAGATGGCCGAGATTTTCGGTTGTGGCGCTGCCGAGTTGCTGGGGGAGGTCAGCCCGCTGGCCGATGACCAGGCACGGCGAATCAGCCGG
>LNAP01001975.1_pt1 | contig 44187 bp, 34 predicted proteins | sample 602601 | NCBI WGS metagenome assembly LNAP01 (sample SAMN02440304, study PRJNA202911) | soil metagenome | biome: Subtropical and temperate rainforests or woodlands; isolation source: soil samples (1 kg each in a 20% v/v slurry with milli Q water) were... ...
ATCTGGACGAAGCAGGCGGCGGGCAGTTCAGGGCGCTCGCGCATGGCGAATTGCTCGGTGCGCCCGATGCCCGCTTCTTCGAAACTGATGTCGGCGATGCCGCCTCGGTGGAGGCGCTCGCTCAGGCGGTGGAAGCGGCGTTCGGGGTGCCCGATGTCGTCGTGAACTGCGCCGGCATCCTCCAGAGCGGCAAGCATGTCCTCGACCAGGATCTCGACGAGGACGAGCGCATGTGGCGCGTGAACTATCGCGGCACGCTGCTGGGCTGCCAGTCGTTCGGCCGGCGGATGTCCGCGGCGGGACGCGGCGCCATCCTCAATGTGGGCTCGCTGGCATCCTTCGCGCCGCTGTCACTTCCCGCCTACGCTCCGGGCAAGCATGCGGTGCTGGCGCTGACGCAGATACTCGCCGCCGAGCTGGGGCCGCATGGCGTGCGGGTCAACGCGGTCGCCCCCGGCTATACGCTTTCCGACGGGCTGAAGGCCAAGATCGCCAAGGGCGAGCGCAACCCGGACGCCATTCAGGCGACGACCGCGCTGCGACGCTTCGTCGAGCCGCGCGACGTGGCGGAAGCCGCGCTGTTCCTGTGCTCGGACCGCGCCGCATCGATCACCGGCGTGACGCTGCCGGTCGATGCCGGCTGGCTCGTCCAGGCGCCTTACGCGCAATACCTGCGGGGCAATCCTATCCGCCCCGCTTCCACCGTCTGACAGGGACCGAGAACCGTGACCGATATCCAGCGCTTCGACTTCGACACCCGCATCCACCACGGCGTCATTCACAACGGGACTCTCTATCTGACCGGACAGGTCGCCGCCCCTGGACAGTCCGCCGCCGACCAGATGCGCGAGGTGCTCGGCAAGATCGACGCACTGCTGACCAAGGCCGGTACCGACAAGACGCGGATTCTGCACGTGCAGATGTGGCTCGACGACGTTCGCGATTTCGACGAGGTCAACACGGTATGGGACGCCTGGGTGCCCATGGAACACGCGCCGGCGCGCTCCTCGGGCGAGGGTCGGATGGCCAAGCCGGGCATGCTGGTGGAACTGATCGTGACCGCCGCGGTGTGAAGGGGGTTGCCGATCGGCGCATCTTCGTCCATCGGCGTTCTACCGAGTGAAAGGAACGCCATGACGAAGCGCAAGCCGCTCTCGACGATCGTTGCCGACAGTCTTCGTGAGAAGATCGTCTCGGGGGAGATTCAGCCGGGCATTCAGCTGCCGACAGAAGCCGAGCTTGGCGCCCAATATGACGTCAGCCGCACCGTGGTGCGCGAGGCGGTAGCGCGCCTGCGCTCGGAAGGCATTGTGGTCCCTCATCAGGGGCGCGGCATGTTCGTCAGCGAGGCGCCTACGCCGCGCACCTTCTCGATCCCCGACGAAACGCTCAAGACCCTGCCGGAGACGATCGCCTTGCTGGAGCTGCGCCTCAGCGTCGAGGTGGAAGCCGCCGGGCTCTGCGCCGAGCGCCGGACCGATGCCGAGGCCCGCGACATCCGGGCGCTGATGGAGCAGGTCGACGCACGGCACGAGGACCCCACCGCGGTCCAGATCCACTACGACTACGACTTCCATCTCGCCATCGCCAAGGCGGCGCGCAACGAGTTCATCCATGCGTTCCTGACCTATCTACGTCCGATCATCGTGCCACGCTTCCAACTCGGTCACGTCGTGGCGTCGGACTTCAAGGAGGTCTACTACGCGCGCATCCACAGCGAACACCGCGCGATTGTGGACGCCATCGGAAAGCAGGACGCCCGCGCGGCGCGGCGCGCGATGCGCAATCACCTGGCCAATAGCCTTGAGCGCGTGCGCGCGCTCGCACTCGCCGCCGGCATCGACGCCACCGATGTCGACCAGCAGGCGGCAGCCTCCCTCTTCGCCGATCTGAAGCCCACCCCGCGACGCGACGGGTGATCCCGCCCTGTCGCGCGCGACGCCGTATCGAGAGCGAAAGCCAGAATTTTCCCGGCTCCCGCCGAAGGGCAACCGGACCGCGCGATCGAGGTCGCACGTCTTCAAGCGCTGACAGCAATTCGTTGCCCCCGGCACGGCCGCCGGCGGACATGGCGAACCGCGTGCGTGCCATCGACAGGAAAGCACATCTTTCGAATCCGCGCGGTTTTCTTGGTTTGCCAGCGCTCCTGAACGTCACACACTCGCCTTGCAACAACCGGGAAAGCCGACGTGACAACAGTCTTCATCACGGGTGCGACGAGCGGAATCGGGCGAGCCATGGCGGTGGCGCTGAGCGAGGCCGGCTACGAGGTCTTCGCCGTCGGCCGCAGCAAGGCCGCACTTGAGGCGCTTCGCTCGGAGCGGCCCGGCATCACGCCGATCGCCGTCGACGTGACCGATCGGGAGGCTATCGAGGCCGTCGTCAGCGGCCTGCACATCGATGTGCTGATCAACAATGCCGGCGTGATGCCGCCGCTCGGCAACTTCGCCGACATGAACCTCTCGGACATCGACGCCGCCCTGGAGGTCAATCTCAGCGCCGCCATCCTGCTGACGCGGCTCGTTGTGCCGCAGATGCGCGCGCGGGAATCCGGACACATCGTCTTCACCGGCTCTTCCGCGGCCCATGCGGCGTTTCCCAACATCGCGGTGTACTCCGCGACCAAGGCCGCCATCGCCGGCTTCTCGGCCGCCCTGCGCGCCGATCTCTCGCCTTTCGGCATCCGCGTGACCGAGATCGTGCCCGGCCGTGTCGAGACGCAACTCTACAAGGACATTCTCGACGCCAAGACCCGTGCGGCGATGTACGCCGGCAATGTGGCAGTCCAGCCCGAAGACGTCGCCAAGATGGTCGTCGCCCTTCTCGGCCTGCCCGCCTGGGCCGACGTGACGCGCTTCGACATCATGCCGACCCGCCCGACCACCTCCAGCGGCAGCAAGTAAGGTATCAGGACCATGAAGGATCTCTCCGTGCTCATCGTCGGCGGCGGTTCGGGCCTGGGGGCTCTGCTCGCCCGCATGGCCGTCGAGAACGGGGCGGCAAAGGTCGGCATCATCGACATCAACCGCCAGGCGGCCGAGGCGATGCTGGAGCCGGCCCGCGCCAAAGGGCTGCCGACCGCCGTCGCGGAGTGCGACATCCAGGTCGGCCCGCAGTGCCACGCCGCCTTCGAGGCCGTGGCTTCGGAACTCGGGCGCATCGATACGCTGATCAACTGCGCCGCCATCTACCCGCGCCGGCCGCTTCTGGAGATCACCGACGCCGAATGGGATGCCTCCAACGGCATCAACATCAAGGGCACCTATCACATGATGGTCGCCGCCGTCCGGCACATGCAGCCGCTGGAGCCCAAGGGCGAGGTTCGCGGCCGCATCGTCAACCTGACGTCGGTCGACGCGTTCAAGGCGCATCCGCAGAACGCGCACTACGCGGCGACCAAGGCTGCCGTCGTCAGCCTGACCCGCTCCTTCGCGCATCACGTCGCCAAGGACGGCATCCTGGTGAACTCGGTCGCGCCCGCCGGCATGGCGACCGAGCGCGCGCGCCAGCTGGGCTTCCTCGATGAGCTCGCCAAGGCAAGCCCGCTCGGCCGCGGCGCACAGCCCACCGAAATCGCCGAATGGGTGCTCATGACCGGCGGGCCGAAGAACACCTACATGACCGGCGAGAACGTCATCGTTTCCGGCGGCTACATCTACGCGTGACGGCGGAGCCCGGCGCCCCGCACGACTCGGATTGGCTGTATGCCCGATCGAGGAAGTTCCTGACCGAGGGGTGGAATGAAAATGACCGGGAAGCTGCGCCTTCCGCCGCTGAACGCCTTGCGGGTTTTCCACGCGGTCGCACGGCACAGGAGCTTTCGTCACGCGGCCGATGAACTGCTGGTCACTCCGCAGGCCGTCGGCCAGCAAATCAAGCTCCTGGAAGACACGCTCCAGGTGACTCTGTTCGAACGCAAGGGCCGTTCGATCGAACTGACCGAATCCGCGATCCTGCTGTCGCACTACGTCAATGCCGGCTTCGACGAGTTCGCGGAGGGAGTGCGTCGGGTTACGAAATCCAACTATCGCGACCGCATCAATCTCAATGCGAGCCCCTATTTCGCCACGCATTACCTTCTGCCCCGCCTGTCCCTGTTTCGGGAGATCCTGCCCGGCGCCGATCTTCGACTGACGACGATGGTCGACCTGCCGGATTTCGGCCGCGACGACATCGATATGGCGGTTCAGTGGGGATATGGCGGCTGGTCCGATTACGAAACGACCCTGCTCGTCCCTGACCCGAAGATCATCTGCTGCACTCCCGCGATCGCCGCGCAGATCCAGTCGGCGCAGGACATCACGCGCTTCACGCTGCTCGACACGGTCAAGTCGAAGCGCCTGTGGCCGGATATTCTACGCCATCTCGGCGTGGAGCAGACGGAAGGCGACCGGAGCATCGGCTTCGACGACGCCGCCACCATGCGGCGGGCCGCGCTCCAGGGCATCGGCGTGGGGTTGGTCTCGGTGATCGACGCCGAGGAGGACCTGCGCTCCGGCGCGCTCGTCGCCCCGCTCGGGCGCGACGCGCTCTCCGGAATGCGGCCGGAGGAGGTTCCCGGCTTCTTCCTCATCCTGCCCAAGGGCCATCTGCGCGTGAAGGCCATCGCAGCCCTGCACCGTTGGCTCGGCCAGCAGGATTGGGGAAGCGACCTGAAGATCGCCCCGCTGCCGGACCCGCCCCGGCTGTCGAATTGAGGACCGTTTCAAGACCCGGGCTCCTATCGCCCCAACAACGCAAAACCCCCAGCAACCTCTAGAGTGGACAACGGACATGCAACTTCTCAAATGGGGGGCGACCGCCGCTTTGGCGCTCGGCCTCTTCCAGATCTCCGCACCCGCGCACGCGGCGGGCGGCAAGACCCTCGAAGCCGTCAAGGCACGCGGCACTCTCAGCTGCACGGGCCATGACGGTTCCTATCTCGGCTTTGCGGAAGTCGACGACAAAGGCAACTGGAAGGGAATGGACATCGACCTGTGCCGGGCTGTCGCAACGGCCGTGCTGGGCGACCCGTCCAAACTGAAGATCGTGCCCATCAGCTGGGCGCAGCGCTGGCCGTCACTGCAGTCGGGCGACGTGGACATCATCATCAAGGCCTCCGGCGGCACGCTGAGCCGCGACACCGAGCTCGGCCTGCAGTTCTCCAATTCCTATTACCTCGGCACGACCAAGGTGATGGCCCACAAGGAGCTCAACCTGAGCTCGCTGAAGGACGCCGACGGCGGCACCATCTGCATCCCGGCCGGCACCTCCCAGGAACAGCAGGTCGCCGCCTACACACAGAAGCTCGGCATCAAGCTCCAGCCCGTGGTCATCGAGAAGACCGAGGAACTGGAGCAGGCCTACTTCTCCAAGCGCTGCGACCTCTATGTCCAATGGGGGCCTGTGCTCGCCATCGCCCGCGTCGCGAAGGGCAAGGTCGACGAGCATGTGATCCTCCCCGACGTGATTGCCGTGGAACCGGAAGTCATGATCGTTCGGCAGGGCGACGACAACTGGGTCGACGTCGCCAACTGGACGCTGACGGCGATGCTGTTCGCCGAGCAGGAGGGCATCACCTCCAAGAACGTCGACGAGATCCGAGCCAAGCCCACCTCGCCGCAGGTGGCCAAGTTCCTCGGCGCGACGCCGGGCATGGGTACGGGCCTCGGCCTGTCGGACGACTGGGCCTACAACGTAATCAAGAAGGTCGGGAACTATTCCGAGGTCTTCGACAACGGTCTCGGCAAGAACTCGCCCTACAAGATGGATCGCGACCTGACCAACCTCTGGAACAATGGCGGCGTCCTGTTCCCGATGGTCGTTGACTGAAGACACTCCGGCTCCTCCCGGCAAAAGCCGGGCGGAGCCCTCGTTCGTTCCCGGAAGAAGGTTGGTCGATGAGACGCCTGCTGAGAAATCAGAAGGCCCGCAACGCCGTGTTGCAGGCCGTCTTTGTCGGCGCGCTGGGTTCGCTGGTGATCGCCGGCGCCGTGATCGCGCGGCAGAACATGGCGGCGCAGGGCATTACCTCGGGATTCGGTTTCCTCTTCAAGCCGACGGGCTGGGAGGTGACGTTCTCGCTCCTGCCCGCCACGCCCACCGATCCCTATTGGTGGTATTTCCTGATCGGCATCATCAATACCCTGTTCCTGGGAACCTTCGGGCTTGTCACGGCGACGATCGTGGGAACGGTCGTCGGCCTGGCCCGCACCTCCTCGAACGATCTGGCAAGGCTGCTCGGACGCTCCTATGTCGACGTCTTCCGAAACGTTCCCCTGATCCTTCAGGTCTTCTTCTGGAACGCGATCATCACCAACCTGCCGCCGCCGCGCGAGGCCCATGAAGCGCTGGGCTTCGCGCTCACCAGTCGCGGACTTTACATCCCCATCCTCAATGTCCACGGACTGGCCTTTGCCGCGGCCGGGCTGGCGCTGCTCGCCGCCATCGTCCTGCCAATCTGGCTGGGACGGACCTCGCGCCTCGACAGTCCGCCTGATCAGCGCCGCCCCGTGCAGCTTGCGGCGGCGGCCATCGCGCTTGGCTGCGCCGTGCTCGTTCTGTTTCTCGGCCGTGTGTCCGACACGTCCCTGATGAACGTGCCCGCCCTGAGGGGCCTAAATCTGCAAGGCGGCCTCCGCGTTCCGCCGGAATTCACGGCGCTCGTCGTGGCAATCGCGATCTATGGCGGCTCCTACATCGCCGAAATCGTGCGCGGCGGGTTCAAGGCCGTCGGCAAGGGGCAGGTGGAAGCGGCCAACTCGCTGGGCCTCACGGCCTGGCAGGTCTTCTCCCGCATCCGCCTGCCGCTCGCCCTCCGGGCGATGCTGCCGATTCTCGCCAACCAATATGTGTGGCTGATGAAGGCGACCACGCTGGGCATCGCCGTCGGCTTCGCCGATTTCTTCATGATCGTCGCGCTGACGATCAACCATTCGGGCCAGACGCTCGAAGCCATCGGCATCCTGATGGCCGGCTTCCTGATCATCAATCTCAGCCTGGCCGCCCTGTTCAACCGCATCAACAAGGCGATCGCCCTCAAGGGCAATCAGCTGAGGGAGTAGGACATGACCGATCTTGCTCCGCCTGTCCCTGGAATGCTCGAGGACCTGAAGCGCCGCTTCTTCGCGAGTCCGCTTCAGGGGCTGGTATCGCTGCTCTCGATCGGCCTGATCGTCCTTCTCGGATGGAAATTCCTGAACTGGGCGCTGTTCTCCGCGGTCTTCGATCCCGGCAAGGGAGCCGAAGCTTGCCACGCGGCGTCGGGAGCCTGCTGGTCCGTCATCGTCGCCCGATGGCGCATCATCCTTTTCGGCCTCTATCCCTACGAGGAGCAATGGCGCTCCGCGCTGGCCTGTGTCGCCGTGGTCGCCATGACGGTGCTGTCCTGCATCCCCGCCTTCTGGACCGGGCGCCGCATTGCGCTCGTCTGGCTGGTGGGCACGGCGGTCTTTTACGTCCTCATGAAGGGTGGCGTGCTAGGCCTGTCCTATGTCGGCGAGGAAATGTGGGGCGGCCTCGCGCTGACCCTCTTCATCTTCGTCGCAACCTGCCTGATCGGCTTTCCGCTGTCGATCGTCCTCGCCCTGCTGCGCCGGTCCGAGCTGCCATGGATCTCGCGGACGACGGGGCTCATCATCGACACCGTGCGCTCGCTGCCGCTGATCTCGATCCTCTTCACCTTCGCCATCGTGCTGCCCTTCGCGCTGCCGCACTGGCTCCAGGGCGACAAGCTCTACCGGGTGATCGTCGGATCGGCTCTGTTCTTCGCGGCCTATCAGGCGGAGATCGTGCGCGGCGGCATGCAGGGCGTCGCGCATGGACAGGGCGAAGCCGCCATGGCGCTCGGCCTCAGCTACTGGCACCGCATTAGCCGCATCCTGCTGCCGCAGGCGATGCGCAACGCCCTGCCGGCGACCATCAACCAGTTCGTAATCTCCTTCAAGGAGACCTCGCTGGTGGTCATCGTCGGCTTCTTCGAGATCATCGCATCGGGCAACGCCGCCTACGGAACTGGCGAATGGCGGTTCGCCTATGTCGAGGTCTACACCTTCATCGCCTTCATCTACTTTATTTTCGTCTTCAGCCTGTCCCGCTATGGCGCCTTCCTCGAGCGGCGCATGTCGGTCGGCGAACGGTAAGGATGCCCCGAATGACCGCCGTCGCTCAGCCCCGGAATCCCGATATCGCCTTGCGGATCGAGGGCATGCACAAGTATTTCGGCAATTTTCTCGCGCTACGGAACATCGATCTCACCGTGAAGCGCGGGGAGAGGATCGTCGTGTGCGGACCGTCCGGCTCCGGCAAGTCGACGATGATCCGCTGCATCAACCGGCTTGAGGAGCACAATAGCGGCCGCATCGTCGTGCTCGGCACGGAACTGAACGACGACATCGGCAACATCGACGAAATCCGGCGCGAAGTCGGCATGGTGTTCCAGCACTTCAACCTATTCCCGCACATGACGGTGCTCGAGAACTGCGTGCTGGCGCCGATGCTGGTGCGCAAGCTGCCGCGCCCCGAAGCGGAGGCCATGGCGCTGCGCCTCCTGGAAAAGGTGCGCATTCCCGAGCAGGCGCTGAAATATCCGGGCCAGCTCTCGGGCGGCCAGCAGCAGCGCGTCGCCATCGCGCGGGCGTTGTGCATGCAGCCGCAGATCATGCTGTTCGACGAGCCGACCTCCGCGCTTGATCCCGAGATGATCTCCGAGGTGCTCGACGTGATGGTCACGCTCGCCGCCGACGGCATGACGATGATTTGCGTGACGCATGAGATGGGCTTCGCCCGGCGGGTGGCGGATCGGGTCATTTTCATGGATCGCGGCGAGATCATCGAGGAGGCACCGCCGGAGATGTTCTTCACCGCCTCGCGGAACGAGCGCACCCAGCAGTTCCTGTCGCAGATCCTGAATCATTGATCATCGCTTCCCGCTGCGCGGCACCCGAAAGCCCATCTGAGGAAAGGCCGGCTTTCGGGAGGCGATACCGTACTGGGAACCCACCCTCGGATGCTCTCCGGGAACCGACGAAACGCAGGCCACTGCCGCGCCTTAGGCCGGTTTGAGGCCGATCCGCCGTCGCGAACGCGGGCATTTCCGCGGGCGGCTTTGAATAAAGAATAACTTTCCTGTGGGCCGCATTTCTTGATTTCTCCGCCGCCCGTCAGGGTTCACGGTCGACTGGAAATCCGAAGCGGCACGGGGGGCATCAGCACCGGCGCCGTCCGGTTACGAGCGTGGGACCCGGCGCAAGCCGGCGTCGTTGTGAGGACATCAGCGCATGCTGCGGAACGGGGGGCGCCTTCTTGTCGAGAGCCTCATCGCTTTGGGTGCCACCAAGAGCTTTGGCGTGCCGGGGGAGAGCTACCTCGCAGTTTTGAACGCCCTGCACGACACGGCCGGCAAGCTGGACTACGTGCTGTGCCGCAATGAGGGCGGCGCGGCGTTCATGGCCAGCGCCTATGGCAAGCTGACCGGCTCGCCCGGCATCTGCTTCGTGACGCGCGGCCCCGGCGCGACGAACGCGTCGATCGGCGTGCACACCGCCATGCAGGACAGTTGCCCGATGATCCTGTTCGTCGGCCAGGTTGGCACCGACATGAAGGGGCGCGAGGCCTTTCAGGAACTCGACTATCGTGCCGTCTTCGGCACCCTCGCCAAATGGGCGGTCGAAATCGACGACGTCGCGCGCCTGCCCGAGATCGTGGCGCGGGCATGGTCCACGGCGCTCGCCGGGCGGCCGGGGCCGGTTGTTGTGGCGTTGCCGGAAGACATGCTGACCGCCGAGACGGATGCCGCTCCGCTCAGTGCGCCCGCCACGGTGTTCGAACCGGCGCCCGCCGGCGAGGCAGTCGCCGCTGCCCGCGTGATGCTGACCGAGGCGCAGCGGCCGCTGATGCTGATCGGCGGCGCCAATTGGAGCCCGGAAGGGCGCGACGCACTTCAAGGCTTCGCGGAAAAGTCGGATATCCCCGTCATCGCCGCCTTCCGCTATCAGGACCAGTTCGACAACCACGCGCCGGTCTTCGTCGGCGAGGCCGGCGTCGGCATGGCCTCGCACGTCAAAGCGCTGATCCGCGAGGCCGACGTCATCCTGGCCGTCAATGCGCGGTTTGGCGAGATGACCACCGACGGCTACACGCTGCTCTCTGTGCCCGAGCCCCGGCAGAAGCTTATCCATGTCCATGCGTCGGATCGCGAGATCGGCAAGGTCTATGTGCCCACCCTCGGCATCGTCGCCGGACCGAACGCCTTCGCCCGGGCCCTGACGCCCGTCGCGGGAAGCTGGGGCGACTGGCGCGGCAAGGCACGGGCCGCCTATGAAGCCTCCTTCGAGGCGCCGGTCCAGCCGAGTCCCGTCGACATGGTGGAGGTCAGCGCCTGGCTACGCCGGAACCTGCCCGACGACGTGATCCTCACCAACGGCGCCGGCAATTTCACCGTCTGGCCGAACAAGTTCTTCCGGTTCGGCCGCCGGGCGCGATTGCTGGCGCCGCAATCGGGCGCCATGGGCTACGGGCTGCCGGCCGCCATCGCCGCCAAGGTCGCCTTCCCCGACCGGACGGTGGTGTGCTTCGCCGGCGATGGCGACTTCCAGATGAACTGCCAGGAACTCGGCACCGCCATGCAGGCCAGCGCGCAGCCGATCGTGCTGGTGCTGAACAGCGGCGTCTACGGCACCATCCGCGCCCATCAGGAACGCAACTATCCGGCCCGCGTCTGCGGAACAACGCTTGGGAACCCCGATTTCGTCGGCCTCGCCCGCGCCTATGGCTTCCATGCCGAGCATGTCCGCGTCACGGCCGATTTCGCCGCCGCCTTCGGGAGGGCGCTCGCCTCGCCGACCGGGGCGGTGCTGGAACTCTCCATATCGGCCGAGGCGCTGACGCCCCGCCAGACCCTTTCCCAGATGCGCGATGCTGCGCTCGCTTCGCAGAAGGCCCACGCATGACCTCCAGGACTGACGACATCCGTCTCGGCGCGGACATCGGCGGCACCTTCACCGACATCGCCCTCGACCTGCGCGGGACGATCTTCTCGACCAAGGTGCTGACCAATTATGCCGCGCCCGAACAGGCGATTCTGGACGGGCTGGAAATCGCTACCCGCGACGCCGGGATTTCCCCCGCCGATATAAGCCTCGTCATCCATGGTACGACGCTGGCCACCAACGCCCTGATCGAGCGGCGCGGCGCCAAGACGGCTATGGTCACGACCGAGGGATTCCGCGACGTCATCGAGATGCGCACGGAGAACCGCTTCGAGCAGTACGACCTAAACCTGAAGCTTCCGACGCCGCTGATTCCGCGCGAGCACCGCTTCACCGTGAAGGGGCGCATCGGCGCCGAGGGTCAGGAGTTGCAGCCGCTCGACGAAACCGCTCTCGAACAGATCGCCGACATCATCGCGGCAGGCGGCTTCGGCGCGGTCGCGATCGGCTTCATCCATTCCTACATGAACCCCGCCCACGAGCGGCGCGCGCGGGAAATCCTCGCCCGCAAGCTCTCGCTGCCGATCTCGATCAGCGCCGAGGTCTCGCCGCAGATGCGGGAGTTCGAGCGCTTCAACACGGTCTGCGCCAACGCCTATGTGCGCCCGCAAATGGCGGACTATCTCACCCGGCTGCAGAGTCGTCTGAAGGACATGGGCGCGGCGTGCCCGGTCTTCATGATCCATTCGGGCGGCGGCCTGATTTCGGTGGAGACCGCCTCGGAATTTCCGGTCCGCCTCGTGGAATCCGGGCCAGCCGGCGGGGCGATCTTCGCCGCCGACATCGCCCGGCGCTTCGACCTCGATTCCGTCGTCTCCTACGACATGGGTGGCACGACCGCGAAGATCTGCCTGATCGAGGACTTCACGCCCCAGACCGCGAGGACCTTCGAGGTCGCGCGCACCTATCGCTTCTGCAAGGGTTCGGGCATGCCCATCTCGATCCCAGTGATCGAAATGATCGAGATCGGCGCGGGCGGCGGCTCGATCGCCTGGGTCGACGCCATGGGCCGCATCCAGACCGGACCGGAGAGCGCCGGCTCCGAGCCGGGCCCTGCCTGCTACCGCCGCGGCGGCGAACGCCCGGCTATTACCGACGCCGACCTGGTGCTGGGCAAGCTCGACCCGGACAACTTTGCCGGCGGCACCATCCGGCTCGACATCGCGGCGGCGCAGCAGGCGATCACCCGCGATGTCGGCGCCCGCCTGTCGCTCGATCCGCTGGCGGCGGCCTTCGGCATCGGCGAGGTCGTGGACGAGAACATGGCCAACGCGGCACGCGTCCATGCGGTCGAAAACGGCAAGAACATTTCCGACAACGTCATGATCGCCTTCGGCGGTGCCGCCCCGCTTCACGCCGCGCGGCTGTGCGAGAAGCTCGGCCTCGATCGATGCCTCATCCCGCAGGGGGCGGGCGTCGGCTCGGCGATCGGCTTCCTGAAGGCGCCCTTCGGCTATGAGGCACTCGCCTCGAAGCTGGTGCGGCTGTCGCAGTTCCGGGCGGACGAAGTGAACGCGCTGCTGGCCGATCTGAAGGCTTCCGCCGAGAGCTTCGTGCGTGCCGGCACCAGCGGCACCATTCTGCGTGAGATCACTGCCTTCATGCGCTATGCCGGCCAGGGCTGGGAGATCCCGGTCCCCCTCCCGGACGAGCCCTTCGGTGACGGCTCCGTGGCGGCGCTTACCGAGGCCTTCCGCAAGAACTATGCGCGCTTCTTCGGCCGCGCCATTGACGGGCTCGACGGCCTGGAGATCGAGGTCGTCACCTGGTCCGTTAGGGCGAGCGACGAGCGTCCCGCTCCGGAAAGGCACCGGATCACCGTGGGCACGCGGACGGTTCCGGCGCGCGTGACACGCCCGGTCTTCGATCCCGCGACGGGGGCGATGCAGACATCCGCGATCGTCGACCGCGCCGATCTCTCGCCGGGTGACCGCGTGTCAGGCCCGGCGGTGATCGTCGAGCGCGAGACCTCGACGGTCGTCACCACCACCTTCGACGCGGTCATGCAAAGCGACGGCGGGATACTTCTGGTCCGCAAGGAGATCGCGGCATGAGCAACTTGGGCGAAATCCGCATGCAGGTCATGTGGAACCGATTGATCTCGGTCGTCGAGGAGCAGGCGCTGACCCTTCTGCGCACCGCCTTCTCCACCTCCGTCCGCGAGTCGGGCGACCTGTCCGCCGGCGTGTTCAACCCGCGTGGGGAAATGCTGGCGCAGGCCGTCACGGGCACGCCGGGCCATGTGAACACCATGGCCGAAGCGGTGCTGCAATTCATGAACGAGATTCCGCGCGCGGAGATGTTCGAGGGCGACACCTATGTCACCAACGATCCCTGGAAGGGCACCGGCCATCTGCACGACATCACCATGGTGTCGCCGTCCTTCCTGAATGGCGAGCTCGTCGCCTTCTTCGCCTGCACCGCGCATGTGGTCGATGTCGGTGGGCGCGGCTTCGGCGCCGATGGCAAGTCGGTCTATGAGGAAGGCATACAGATCCCGATCATGAAGTTTGCCGAGCGGGGCAAGGTCAATCGCGATCTGATCAAGATCCTGCGCTGCAACGTCCGCGAGCCCAACCAGGTCGTCGGCGACTTCTATTCGCTGGCCGCCTGCAACGATGTCGGCCACCGGCGCCTCGTCGACATGATGAACGAGATTGGCCTGACGTCGCTCGACGGGCTGGGCGAGTTCATTTTCTCGCGTACCCATGACGCCATGCTCGAACGGATCAAGACCCTGCCAAAGGGGTCGTGGGCGAACGAACTGATTACCGACGGCTATGACGAGCCCGTCAAGCTGGCGGCGGTCGTCCATGTGCATGACGCGCATATCGAGGTGGACTTCGCCGGCACCGCCCCGATGAGCCGCTGGGGCATCAATGTCCCGATCATCTACAGCAAGGCCTACGCGTGCTACGCGCTCAAATGCGTGGTGGCGCCCGATATCCCGAACAACGCCGCCTCGCTGGCCTTCTTCACCGTCTCCTCGCCGACCAACATCCTCAACGCTGCGCGGCCGGCGCCGGTGGCGCTGCGTCACGTCATCGGCCATATGGTTCCCGACCTCGTGCTCGGCGCGATGGCGCAGGCACTGCCGGGGAAGATCCTGGCTGAGGGCGCGGCCGCGCTGTGGAACATCCATATCTCCGTCCGGCCGGCCAATGGCGGCGCCGGGCGACGGGCCGAGGTACTGATGTTCAATTCCGGCGGCATGGGCGCGCGCCCGACGCTCGACGGACTGTCGGCGACGGCCTTCCCGTCCGGCGTGCACACCATGCCCATCGAGGCGACCGAGCACACCGGCCCGATCGTCATCTGGCGCAAGGAACTGCGCCCCGATTCCAGCGGCGACGGCGAGTTCCGCGGCGGCCTCGGGCAGGTGATCGAGATCGCCGCGACGGACGGTCACGAATTCGATTTCTCCGCCATGTTCGACCGGGTGCACCATCCCGCGCGAGGGCGCGACGGCGGCAGGGACGGCGCCCCCGGCGTCGTGCGGCTCGATGACGGAACGCAGCTGCGGCCCAAGGGCTGGCAGCACGTCCCGGAAGGGCGGCGGCTGGTTCTGGAATTGCCGGGCGGCGGGGGCTATGGCGATCCCGCCCGGCGCAGCGCCGATGCCAGGGCCGAAGACAGGTCCAAAGGCTATGTTTCGGAGAACGACTGATGAGCTACATTTCCTCGCGCCTCGCGGTGGTCAAGCCTTCCGCGTCGATGGCGGCGTCGCAGGCCGCCAAGGCGCTGCGGGCCAAGGGTATCGACGTTATCGACCTCGGCCTCGGCGAACCTGACTTCCCGACACCCGCCCACATCATCGAAGCGGCCTATGCCGCGGCCAAGGCCGGGCAGACGCTCTACACCGGCGCCACCGGGACGCCGGAAGTGCGCGAGGCCGTCGCCGGCAAGTTCCGGCGCGAGAACGGGCTCGACTACACGGCCGACGACATCGTCGTGGCCAATGGTGCCAAGCAGATCATCTTCAACGCGCTGATGGCGACGTTGGAAACCGGCGACGAGGTGATCCTGCCGGCCCCCTATTTCGTCTCCTACCCCGAGATGGTGAAGCTGCTCGGCGGCACGCCCGTCGTCGTCGAATGCCCGGAGACGACCGGCTTCCGGCTCACGCCCGAGGTGATCGAACGCACCATCACGCCGAAGACCAAGTGGCTGTTCCTCAACATGCCCGGCAACCCCTCGGGCGCGATCTATTCCAAGGACGACCTGAAGGCGCTGGGCGCCGTGCTGGCCCGGCATCCGCAGGTGCTGGTGCTGTCCGACGAGATTTATGAGCACATTCTGTTCGACGGGCGCGAATTCGTCTCCTTCGGCAAGGCCTGCCCGGAGCTGAAGGACCGCAGCCTGATCGTCAACGGCGTCTCCAAGTCCTATGCGATGACCGGCTGGCGTGTCGGCTACGCGGCCGGGCCGGCGCTGCTGGTCAAGGCGATGGCGACCATCCAGAGCCAGTCCGTCACCTCGGTCTGCTCGATCGCGCAGGCCGCCACCGTTGCCGCGCTCAACGGGCCGCAGGACGAGGTCGCGCGCTTCCGCCAGGCCTTCGAGGCGCGCCGGAATCTCGTGGTCGACGGCATCCGCAAGATCAACGGGCTGACCCTTTCGCCGCCCGAGGGCGCCTTCTACGCCTATATCGGCTGCGCCAGCCTGATCGGCCGCAGGACGCCCGGCGGCGTTGCGCTCGACGACGATGCCGCTGTAGCCACCTACCTGCTGAACGAGGCTCGCGTGGCGTCGGTCCCGGGCGTGGCCTATGGCCTGTCCCCATATTTCCGCATCTCCACCGCAACCAGCGAGGAGGTGCTCACCGAGGCGGTTGCACGTATCCAGGCGGCCGTCGCGCATGTGGAGTAGATCATGCCGCACTATGAACGCATCCTGATCACCGGCGCCGCTGGCCGCCTCGGATCGGAGCTCAGGAAGGGGCTGGCGCCGCTGGCGGGCAGGATTCGTCTGGCGGCGCTTGAACCGCTGGGCGATCTGGCCGCTCATGAGGAGGAGGCGATCTTCGATCTCGCCGACATGGAGGCCACCATTGCGGCCACCGAAGGCTGTGACGCGATCGTCCATTTCGGAGGTGCCGCGGTGGAAAGCCCGTGGCAGACCATCCTCGATTCCAACATTCGCGGCTCCTACCACATCTATGAGGGCGCGCGGAAACACGGCGCGAAGCGCGTCGTCTACGCTTCCTCCGTGCACGCCATCGGCTATCACGGGGTGGAGGCCCATATCGGCGTGGATTCGCCGATCCGGCCTGACAGCCTCTATGGCGTGTCGAAGAACTTCGTGGAAAGCCTGAGCCGGCTCTACTGGGACAAGTTTGGCATCGAGTCGGCGTGCCTACGCATCTTCTCGTCCTTCCCCGAGCCGGCCGACCGGCGGATGCTGTGGTCGTATCTTTCCTTTGCCGACTGCGTGCGACTGGTCGAGGCCTCGCTCACCGCGCCTCGCGTGGGACACACGATCTCGTTCGGTATGTCCGACAACAAGGTGAAGACGGTCGACAATCGCGGCGCCAATCACCTCGGCTTCATTCCCCAGGACAGCTCGGAGCCGTTCCGAGCCGCCGTGGAAGCCCGAACCCCGATCCCCGATCCCATGAAGCCTTCCGTCAAATATCTCGGTGGCTGGTTCTGCGAGCTTGGCCACCCCGACGACGAACCGACGTCGTAAGGCGGGCAGCATGAAGTCTTGACGGCTTGGCGCTGGCCACTTCGCTGGCAGTGGCGGACCTTCTGGAGTGTCACTTTCCTCGCTGTGCCGCTGATGGAAGGGAGTAAATAACATACAGATGATCGGCCTCGTGATCTATCGCGAGGCGCTGCTCAACAAAGGACGCCGGCAAACGATCCACGATGCAGCTTGAAGCGGACGCTCCATGGGCCTGCTCAGGGTCAAAGTTTCCCCTAAGCGACGTGTCCACCTAAGCCGCTGTTCTAGGCTTTGATCGCCGTTTGGTAGGCGTCTTACCGGACATTTCGCCGGTTCTCGTTACATCGCCCAGGCGCTCCAGACGCAGCGGGGCGTGCGACGGGAGCCGGACAACCAGTTCAAGTTGACCGCCGATGGCCTCGACATAGCTTCTGAGGGTCGACAGATACATGTCTGCCTGCTTCTCGATCTTGGAGACTGAAGGTTGCTTGATGTTCAGGGCTGCGGCTATCTCGATCTGGGCCTTCCCTGCCACCCGCCGTAATTCACTTAGGCTCTCGACCTCGTCTCGCAGCTCTTCTGCTCTCGCCTCAACACGCGCCCGCCGCGCCTCGGGAAGCGCCGCAACTACTTCGTCCAGGGAGCGTCCCATCACTTCTTTTCCTTCCTCGCGGCCTCAAGCTTGTCGAGGTGGGCCTTTTGTATCTCTCGTCCGCCTTGGCGCGATCTGTAGAACCGCTTCTCGCTGCCACCGGACTTGTCGCCCGCGACGAGCAGGATGGCCTTCCGCTCGGGATCAAATGCGAAAGCGACGCGCCATACCCCGCCCTCAGCGTCAAACCGAAGTTCCTTCATATTGGCGAATGCCGAGTCGTTCAGCGTGTCTACATGCAGCCGGCTGAGCTGCGGACCAAATTCAGTCAGCAGTTTCGTCAAGGCCAGGAGCTCATCCTGGACGAACTCGGACAACGCATCGAACTCCGCATCGAACTCGTCGCCGAAAGCGACCTTCCAAGTCATATAGCTTCCAAGCTATATCGTCAACGTTCTGGCCGGCAGGCGCCGCGTGCTTGGTCGGCATCTTCACCTTGGGCTGTCGCCAGGAAGCGGGTCAGTGCGGCCTTCCGCAAGCCTTTATCAAGTCCATACGATGTCTGCTTAAACTCAACGCCATCCAGCAGCCCTTGGATGTAGCCGGCGATGGTGTCGGCTGCCATGACCAGCGCGGTATCGAGGCTGTGAATATATTTGCTCGTCACCGTACCTTTCGCATGGCCGACGAGAGCCGCGATCGTCACTTCGGTAAAGCCGAGGTCGTTGGCGATGCTCGCGAAGCTGTGGCGGAGAACGTGCGGCGTGACATCCGCGAGTAGCGTGTTCCTGAATATTTGTTCCCAATGGTTGGGGAAGCCCCCAAAAGCATTGTCGTCGCCTTGGCCGTGGAAGACATAGGTACCCTTCCGGGTGTCGCGCCTCGCTTCGAAGAAATCGACCACTGGCAAGCCAATGGCGCGCACGGAACTCCCTTCCTTACTATCGGAAAGACGTAAGCAGCTCCCCTCAAGATCGACGTCACTCCATTTTAGTCCAATGATCTCGCTGCGGCGGCACCCTGTGAGTGCTAGCTGGCGGATGATATCGACCGTTATGACGTATTTCTTCGTGTTTGAGGCTTCCCGCAACATCTCACCGAGAGTGCGGTACTCAGCTTCCGACAGGCGTCGGTCTCGGACATTGTCCTTGGGTTTTTTCAATCCGTGCGCCGGATTGCGCTCGATGATTCCCGCATCGATGGCGTAGGTAAGAATGCCGCCGAGCAGCCCCACAGTTCGGGTTGCGGTCCCGACGCCACCGCGGACGATGGCTCTCCCGCGTAGTTTTTTCGTCTTTTCCGATATGCGGGTCTTGCCGGCCATGATGTCTTTCATGACCTTGTTGACGTCGGCCCTGGTGAGGTCCTTGACGCGCCGCGCGCCAACGAGCGGGATGATATGACGCTGAATTCGCCCGGTATCGGTGGCGATCGTCGTCGGCTTCTTGGGTCGCCCACCTTTGCCCAGTATCAGCCCCGCCTTAAGGTCAGTCAGGTACAGGGCGCAGAGCTGCTTGATCGTGATCGCCTTGTGGTCGAGGAGGCGCTCTTCCGAAGGGTTGTCCCCGCGAGCGATCCTACCCAACTGGGCCTTCGCCTCCTGCCTTGCCGTCTCAGGCGTCCAGATTCCGTGTAGACCAATCGTGTACCGCCGTGTGCGACCGGCCGCCCGGTACTGGATCAGATAGCTGCGCTTGCCGGACGTAAAGATGCGCAACCCGAAACCCGGTAGCTCATCGTCCCATATGATGTAATCTTTGTTGCCAGCTCTGCTCGCGTCCACTACGCGCTTTGTCAGCTTTGCCATGTTGTCCCTCCCATGGTGAAATGGGGCTGCTTCCGCGGAAGCACCACGGAAGCACCAGGACGCAAATCGGGGCGAACCAGGGGATATAGCCTTCGGAGGACATGGAGAAATAGTCCATATGTTTCAGATGGTTGTCGCAGCATAGCGCGCTCCGGCGTACAATTAGGCTAGCCGGCTAACGTGCTCCGAAGGCAGAGGTCAGGGGTTCGAATCCCTTCGGGTGCGCCAATCATTTCAAAGGGTCAGCCGGCAATCCGGCCAAGGCGGCAATTCGCCGAGCGGTGCGGTTCAGCCCTCGCGTTCCCTCGTCATCGGGAGCGCGTGCACCTCGTCCGGGCCGCCTTTGAGATAGCCGTGGGCGAAGACCTTCTCCAGCCCCTCGCGTGTCGTGCCGCATGTCTCGGCCCGGTTCAGCACCCAGGCGACGCCGAGGGCGCAGAGGAACAGTTCGTTGGCCGTCACCGAGGCCCGGGCATGGCCGTCCTGCTGCGCCCGCGCAAGAAACTCTCCGGTCAGCGACACTAAGGAATTGCAGGACAGGCAGAGCGGCGACCCCTGCTCCTTCACCGCGGCCAGTACCGGCGCCGGCAGGCCGTTGAAGGTCCTGAGATAATCCTGCAGCGCCCCAAGCCACGCACTGAGCGCCGCATCCGCATCGGCGATCGCGCTGGCCTGCCGCGCGCGTTCCAGCAATGCCTCCTGCTGGTCCTGCAAGGCGGCGGCGAGCAGCACCTCGCGCGAGGGAAAATGGCGGTAGAGCGTGCCGGCGCCGACACCCGCCTCCCGGGCGATCTCCTCGAGCGAGGTGTCGATGCCGTGCGCGGAAAAGTGCCGCATGGCGACATGCAGGATGCGGTCGCGGTTGCGCCGCGCATCGGCGCGTAGCCGGGGCCGCTCGCTCACAATATCGGTGGTCATGAATTTCTGCCGCTGGATCGCATTGACGAAATATGGAGGCAGCCTCCATATAGCGTCAAGAGAAATGGAGAATGCCTCCGTTTCCCCGAGAGGTGCGGACGTTCCGGCATTGCCGCCCGTCCGCATGCCTGCAATCGGCTCATCCGGGAGCGACCCATGCACGAACTGCCCGCAGCACTGTCCATCCTCGAGCTCGTCCGCGTCACCGTGGAGACCGATGCACGCGGCGCGCTCGACAATGCCCGCGATCTCGCGGCCCACGCGGAAGATTGGGGCTATCGCCGCATCTGGGTGGCGGAGCATCACAACATGCCGGGCATCGCCAGCGCCGCAACTTCGGTCGTGCTGGCCCATATCGCGGCGGGGACGACGAGGATCCGGGTCGGCGCCGGCGGCATCATGCTGCCCAACCATTCGCCTTATGTGATCGCCGAGCAGTTCGGCACGCTGGCGCAATTGTTCCCGGGGCGCATCGACCTCGGATTGGGGCGCGCGCCGGGCACCGACCAGATGACGTTGCGCGCCCTGCGTCGCACCAATGAGGCCGCCGAGAATTTTCCGCAGGACGTGCTCGAATTGCAGGCCTTCCTGGCCCCGGCCGGCCCGAACCAGCGCATCCAGGCGGTGCCCGCGGCCGGGACCAATGTGCCGCTGTGGATCCTCGGCTCCAGCAATTTCGGCGCGATGCTCGCCGCCGAGCTCGGCCTGCCCTACGCCTTCGCCTCGCATTTCGCGCCCGACATGCTGCTGTCGGCGCTAGCCGCTTCAAGCCGTCCGAGCAGCTCGACCGCCCCTATGCCATGGTCGGCGTCAACGTCATCGCCGCCGAGACCGACGCACAGGCGCGCCGGCTGGCAACGACGCAGCAAATGTCCTTCGCCGACATTTTTCGCGGCGCGCGCGGCCTCAGCCGGCCGCCGATTGACGACATCGAGACCTACTGGTCACCGAGCGAGAAGGCGCAGGCGATGCGCATGCTGGCCCGCTCCATCGTCGGCTCGCCGCAGACGGTCCGTTCGGGTCTCGACGCGCTCATCGCGGAAACCGGGGCCGACGAACTCATGATCGTCTCCGACGTGTTCGACCACAAGACACGGCTGCGCTCCTTCGAGCTGATCGCGCAGGCTGGAGGCCTGGACGCAGCATCGGCGTTGCGCTCCGCCGAGGCCATGTGATCCGTACGTCGGACGGAGACGGTCACTGAGCCCTGCCGACGCGATCTCGGGGACGGATAGCGCGGCGCCGTGTGCAGCGTGCCGCGTTCCTACTCCGGCATCATGCGCGCCTGGCGCCGTTCGCGCAGGGTGATCATCACCGCCGAGAGGCACATGGTGCCGACGATGAACAGGAACGCGACCGCGGCGATGACAGGCGTGAGGTTGTCGCGCAGTTGCGAGAACATTTCGCGGGCGATGGTGCGCTGGTTGAGCCCGCCGAGGAACAGCGTCAGCACCACCTCGTCGAGCGATGTCGCGAAGGCGAACACCGCCCCGGACTGGATGCCGGGCAGAGCGAGCGGCAGCGTCACGCGCCGGAACACCGTCGCGGGCGAGGCCCCGAGGCTGGAGGCCGCCCGCTCGACCTGCCGATCGACGCCCGCCAGCGAGGCCGACACGCTGACCACCACGAACGGCACCGCGACCACCGCATGGGCGATGATGACGCCGGCATAGGAATTCGTCAGTCCGACCCGCGAGAACAGGATCTGCATGCCGACGCCGAGCACGACGACCGGCGCCACCATCGGCAGCAGGAAGGTCATGCGGCAGAGGCTGTAGAACGGCGCGTTCATGCCGCGCAGGCCGAGCGCGGCGAGCGTGCCGAGAACGGTTGCCAGCACCGCCGTCGCCGCCCCGATGAACAGGCTGTTGAAGATCGCGCGCCGCCAGATCTCCGCCTCCAGCAATTGCTCGAACCAGCGCAGCGAAAACCCGCTCATCGGGTAGTTCAGGAAGGTGCCGGAGGTGAAGGCGAGGGGCAGGATGGCGACCAGCGGCGCCATCAGGAACAGGATCGCGACAACGGCGTAGCCGAGCTTCAGGAAACGCATCATCGGGTCACGCTCCTGCCGTGCGGTCGGCGGAAAGACGGTTGTAGACGACGTAGAGACCCGCCGTCGCGACGAACAGGATCACGCCGAGCGCACTCGCCATCTGCCAGTTCGCCGAGCCCATGGCATAGAAGGCGATGATCGAGGAGATGAGCTGGTCGGTCGGCCCGCCCAGCAGGGCGGGTATGATGTAGAAGCCGATCGACGTCATGAAAACGAGCAGGCTCCCCGAAACCACGCCGCGCACGCTGAGCGGCAGCATCACCCGCACGAAGGCGCGGACCGGGCCGGCACCCATGGAGGCGGCGGCGGGCATCAGGTTGCGGGGGATGGAGATGAGCACGCTGAAGATCGGCAGCACCATGAAGGGCAGCAGCATGTGCGTCATGGCCAGCACGACGCCGATGCGGTTGAACAGCAGCGCGACGGGTTCGCGCGTAATCCCCAGCCCGGTGAGCAGCCCGTTGATGATGCCCTGGTCCTGCAGAAGGATGAACCAGGCGGCGGTGCGCACCAGCACCGAGGTCCACATCGGGATGAGGATCGCGGCAAGCAGCGCGTGGCGCCTCCATCCTTCGACGGAAGCCGCCAGCATGGCGTAGGGATAGCCGATCAGGATGCACATCAGCGTGACCAGGCCGGCGATCAGGAAGGTGCGCAGGAAGATCGCCTGATGCGCCGAGGCGTTGGAGGGCAAACGCTCGATAGCGCCCAAATCGTTGCGGCCATAATCGACGGCCGCCAGCAGGAAGCGGTCGGTATAGGGCGTAAGGCTGTCGGCGATGGCCTTCCACGGGCCGGGCTCGGCCCAGCGTTTGTCGGCCTGCGCAAGATCGACCGGCCCGCCATCGGCCTTCTTGATCGCGGCGGTGGTCCTCCCCATCAGCGAGCGGAAGCCTGAGAACTGGCCGTTCAGCCGGCGCACGGCATCGCCCAGCGCCTGCTGGTCGTCCATGGTGCGGATGTCGCCCACCAGGGCGTCCTGCATCGCCGGCGTCGGCGGGGATTGGCCGTCCCAGTCGGCGACCGCCGCGGACATGGAAGGAAAGGCCCGCGCGACCACGGCGTCGGAGACCGCCGTCTTCATCATGCTGAACAGCGGCCAGACGAAGAACAGGATCAGGAACAAAGCCAGCGGCGTCAGCAGGGCGATCGCCGTGGCGTGGCGTTGAAACGTCCTCCTCGTCATGCCGGCGTAACTCATGCCGGTATGACCCAGCAATCGTCCTGCGCGAACGAGGCGGTCACCTCCATACCGGGGTCCCAGCTATTGCCCTGCCGCCCGGCCTTGGCGATCAGGCTGGAGCCGTTGGCGTCGAGCTGCACGCGCAGATGATCGCCGAAATAGACCCGGTCGATGACGCGGGCCGGGAAAGCATTGACCTGTGCATCGCCGGCACCGAGGGCGATGCGCTCCGGGCGCACGGAAATGTGGATCAGCTCGCCCGGCGCGTGCTTCACGTCGCCCGGCGCGCGCATCGGCGCCCCCGGTCCCCGCATCGTGTTTACCATCACCGGCTGGCCGTTCGGCAGGCGCACCAGCGTGCCGGAGGCGTCCGCACGCTCGACCGTGCCTTCCAGCAGATTGGTCTCGCCGATGAACTCGGCGACGAAACGCGTCGCCGGCCGGTCATAGATGTCGTGCGGGGTGCCGATCTGCTCGATCCGCCCCTTGTTGAAGACCGCGATGCGGTCCGACATTGTGAGGGCTTCGGACTGGTCATGGGTGACGAAGATGATCGTCAGGCCCAGCCGCCGGTGCAGGTCGCGAATGTCGAGCTGCATCTGTTCGCGCAGCCGCTTGTCGAGCGCACCGAGCGGTTCGTCCATCAGCACGACGCGCGGCTCGAACACCAATGCGCGGGCCAGCGCGACGCGCTGCTGCTGGCCACCGGAGAGCTGGGTCGGCCGCCGACCCTTCAGCGCCGCGAGCTGCACCATGCCGAGCGCACGCTCGACGCGCGCCTGGATTTCGGCGCGCGACATGCCGCGCATCTGCAGCGGAAACGCGACGTTCTCGGCCACCGTCATATGCGGGAACAGCGCGTAATTCTGGAACACGACGCCCATGTTGCGCTTGTAGGGCGGCAACTGGTCGATCTGCCGGCCGTCCAGCCATATGCCGCCCTCGGTCGGCGCCTCAAAGCCGGCGATCATCATCAGGAGCGTGGTCTTGCCCGATCCCGACGGACCGAGAAGGCTGACGAACTCGCCGGGAGCGACATCGAGAAACAGATCGTCGACAACCCTCAGCGCGCCGAAGGATTTCGAGACCCGGTCGCAGCGTATGCAGGGATAGGGAGCAGCCACCGTGCCATCCTTATGTCTCGCGCGTGAAGCGTCTCGCGCGTGAAGCGCGTCGATGCCGGACCCCTCTGCCCGGCAGCCGGGCAGAGGAAGCCAGGGGTGCAGCGCGCCTATTGGGCCAGCCAGGTGTTGAAGCGCTTGTTCAGCTCTTCATTGTTGTCGAGCCAGTATGCGGCATCGATCGAGATGGCGTCCGTCATGTTGGCGGCGGCGCTCGGCAGGGTCGCGGCAATCTCGGGCGGAATCTTCGCCGAGGCGACCTTGTTGGGCAGGCCGTAGGGAATGAGCGACGGCAGCTTCACCATGTTTTCCGGCTGGCTGGCGAAGGCGATGAAGTCCATGGCCTTCTCCTTGTTCTCGGCACCCTTGAGGATGACCCAGAAGTCGGTCGCATAGATGCTGCCCGGCCAGACCACCTTGAGATTGCGCTTCTCGGCCTTGTTGAAGTTGTTGATGCGCCCGTCATAGGCCACCGTCATCGCGACTTCGCCGGAGGCGACGAGTTGCACGGTCTGCGCGCCGGATTCCCACCAGATGATGTTGGGCTTGAGCTCGTCGAGTTTCTTGAATGCCCGGTCGACGCCGCCTTCCGCGCTCAGCGCCTTGTAGACATCCTTGGGAGCCACGCCATCCGCCATGAGGGCGAATTCAAGGGTCATCTTCGCACCCTTGCGCATGCCGCGCTTGCCGGGGAACTTCTTCACGTCCCAGAAATCGACCCAGCTCTTCGGCCCGTCGGGCAGCTTGTCGGCGTCATAGGCGATCAGGGTCGACCAGATGATGACGCCGACGCCGCAGTCGGACGCCGCGCCCTCGGTCCAGTCGTCCTTGCTGCCGATCTTGCTCCAGTCGAGCGGCTCATAGAGGCCGTCGGCGCAGCCCAGTTCGAGCTCGTCGACCTCGACCTGCACGGCGTCCCAGTTGGGATTACCGGCCTTCACCTTGGACTCGATGATGCCGAAGCCGCCATTCCAGGAGTCTTCCAGCACCTTGATGCCTTCCTTCGCCGCGAACGGCTCGAAATAGACCTTGCGCTGGGCTTCCTGATAGGGCCCGCCCCAGGATGTGACGGTCAGGTCGCGTGCCTGCGCGATCCCCGGGGCGAGCCCCGTCGTGAGCATGAGTGCGCCGCAGAGCGCGGCGGCCATTTTCATCCTAGCCATAATTCCCCTCGATCGGTCCAAATTGGTTTGGGAGGTCATCTGTTCGTCGCGGTTCAGGCCGCGGCCTGCGTGAGCGAGGCCAGCACGTTGTCGAGCGAGGTCTTGAAACGGGCGACCAGTTCGTCGATCTGTTCGGCATTGATGATCATCGGCGGGCAGAAGCAGACCGTGTCGCCGGTGGGACGGGTGATGACGCCGTTCAGCGCCATTTCCGCGCTCATCAGCGCACCGAGTCTGCCGGTCGGCTCCAGGCCGGTCTTGGCGACCTTGTCGATGACGAGTTCGACACCCGCCAGCAGGCCGACGCCGCGCACCTCGCCCACCAGCGGGTGGCTCTCCAGCTCGTGCAGCTTGCCGAGCAGGCGCTCGCCCATGGCAGCGGCGTTCTCGACGAGACCGCGCTCCTCGATGATGGCGATGTTCTCCAGCGCCACGGCGGCCGCCACCGGGTGCCCGCCGGCGGTGAAGCCATGGCCGAGCACGCCGATCCGGTCGCTTTCCTCGACGATCGGGTCGAGCACCTTGTCGTTGAAGAGAATGGCCGCGAGCGGCAAGTAGGACGAGACGATCTGCTTCGACAGCACGAGGATATCGGGCTTGATGTCATAGGTCTCGCACGCGAACATCTTGCCCGTGCGGCCGAAACCGCAGATCACCTCGTCGGCGATGAGCAGGATGTCGTACTTGGTCAGGACCGCCTGCATCTTCTCCCAATAGGTCGCGGGCGGCACGACGACGCCGCCGGCGCCCATGACCGGCTCGCCAATGAAGGCGCAGATCGTCTCCGGACCCTCCTCGAGGATCTTCTGCTCCAGCTCGGCGGCAAGGCGGGTGGCGAAATCCTCCTCGCTCTCGCCCGGCAGGGCATCATGATAATGGTGCGGGCAGGTGAGGCGGATGACGTCCGGCACGATGAGATCGAACGAACGGTGGTTGTTCGGTAGGCCGGTAAGGGACGACGCCGCGATGGTGATGCCGTGATAGGCACGGGCGCGGGTGATCATCTTCTTCTTCTGCGGCTGGCCCATCGCATTGGCGCGGTACCACAGGAATTTGAGCACGGTGTCGTTGGCTTCCGAGCCGGAATTGGTGAAGAACGCCTTGCTCATCGGCACCGGCGCCATGGTGATGAGCTTCTCGGCAAGGTCGATCATCGGGCCGTAGGATTTGTGGCCGAACGCATGGTAGTAGGGCAGTTGCTCCATCTGCCGCACCGCCGCCTGGACGAGGCGCGGCTCGCTGAAGCCGACGCCGACCGACCACAGGCCGGCCATCGCTTCGATATAGCGCTTGCCGTTGCTGTCGACGACATAGATGCCGTCGCCCTTCTCCATCACCATTGGGCCGACGTCGCGGTGCTTCTTCAGGTTGGTGTTGCCGTGCAGCACATAGGCAATGTCACGCGCCTCGATCGAGTTCGGGTTTTTCATCTGGATTTACCTCCGGTCGGGTTCGATTGCTTCAATTCAGGTCTTGTTGCTTCGGATAAGCTGACCGCATTCTTCGAATACATGGCGAAGCTCGGTGAGGTGCACCTCCATGGTGCGCTCATCCAGCGCGGCATAGCCCAGCACGACGCCGTTCTGCGGCGCGCTGTGGAGGTAGTGCTTGGAGAGCGGCGTGACGTTCAGGCGCCGCTCGTTCGCCCGGCGGGCGATGAGCTGGTCGCTGATGTCCCGCGTGAACCGGAAGGCGATCTGGATGCCGACATCGGCGTCGAACGGCTCCAGCCAATCGCCGAGCTCGCGTTCGCATAAAGCGAGGAAGCGCTCGCGCCGGCTGCCATAGAGCCGACGCATGCGGCGCAGATGGCGCGCGAAATGGCCGCCCTCGATGAAGTCGCTCAGCGTGGCCTGCAGCGGCAGGCTCACCAGATGGCCGCTGACATAGCAGGCATGGCCGATATCGACGCCGATCTGCCGCGGCAGCACCATGAAGCCGATGCGCAGCGAGGGAAACAGCGTCTTGGCAAAGGTGCCGACATAGATGGTGCGGTTGGCGCTATCGATACCCTGCATGGCGGGCACCGCCGCGCCCAGCAGGCGATATTCGCTGTCGAAGTCGTCCTCGATGATCCAGGCGTTCTTCTGCTGCGCGATCTCCAGCAGCCGCAGGCGCTGCTCCATCAGCATGGTCAGGCCGAGCGGCTGCTGGCAGGAGGGGGTGGTGTAGATCAGCCGGATCGGCTCGGCGGGCACGTCCTGCAAATGCCAGCCGGCTTCATCGATATGGAGCGGGGCGAGCCGGGCGCCGGCGCCGAGAAAGGCGGCCTGCGCGCCGAAATAGCCGGGCTCGTCCATCCAGACGAGGTCGCCTTCATCGATCAGCAGCCGCGCGAGCAGGTCGAGCGCCCCCTGCGCGCCATTGGTGATGATGATCTGGCCCGGCTCGCAGCGCACGCCGCGATAAGCCTGCACATAGCTCGCGATCGCCGCCTGCAAGGGCGGATAGCCGGTGACGTAATTATAGCTGAACAGCTCGTCGTTCGCCGGCTGGAAGTGCTTCGTCATGAGACGGTTCCAGGTGGCGAACGGAAAGCTGCGCGTGTCGGGCACGCTGGGGCGCAGCCCGAAATGGCCGGGATAGCCGCCTTGCAGGCCGTTGCGGGTGGTGTTCCGAAAGCTGCGTGACAGGCGCCCGCCGGTCTCGACCTGCGCCGGCGCTGCCGGCGTACCGGGCGGGTCCGGCAGGTCGACGACATAGGGGCGGGCGCCCTGCCGGGTTTCGATATAGCCCTCGCTCACCAATTGGTCATAGGCCGCGACCACGGTGTTGCGGGACACCACGATGTCCTTCGCAAGGCTGCGGGTGGACGGCATCCGCAGCCCGGGAGGCAGGATGCGACGCAGGATAAGGTCCCGCAGCGCCTTGTAAATCTGGCGCTGCATAGGCTCCGCGAGGGTTCGGTTCACTGCCAGCGCATTCAGCGGCAGCTCCTCCACTCGCAAACTGGACCTATCGTTTTTCACGAATTTGGCTCTTTCGCACGTCCAGCAGGACGCTATGATTGCTCATCAAATAGGCGTGGCTGAAATCTAGACTTCGCGGCCAGAATGGTAATCGATCGACGCGATGTCAATATATATAAAATACTAATTGGGTGGCCGCCTGACATATGGCGCTATCTGAGAGTATTTCTATGCTTTATCAAAATAACACATGTCTATATTTCGCATTAATACTCGTTATTGCGCCGTGTTAGGCACCACGCCGTCGGTGAACGGCGACATCTCGGTCTCGGCGGCGATCCGACACACTGAACACCAAAGAGGGAATGCCGATCATGGCGGATAGCGCAGTACTGAGCGAACGACCTGCGGAGACGGTTCCGGACATGAGTGCCGGGTCCGCCTACGTCAACGGCGCCTATATGCCGGTTGGCGAGGCGCGCATTCCGATCACCGATTGGGGTTATCGGCGCTCGGACGTCACCTATGACGTGGTCAGCGTCTGGGATGGGGCATTCTTCCGGCTCGACGACCATCTGCGCCGCTTCCGCGCCTCGATGGAGGCGATGCGGCTGAAGCCGAGGGAGAGCGACGATGAGATCCGCGCGATCCTGCACCGGCTGGTCGCCATGTCCGGCCTTCGCCGCGCCTATGTCGCGATGGATTGCCTGCGTGGCCGCCCCAAGCCCGGCGACCGCTATCACCCGATCAATGCCCAGAATTATCTGTGCGCCTATGCGATCCCCTATATTTCGCTGATGACCGAGGATGTCATGGCGCGCGGCGCGCATATGATGATCTCCTCCACCCCGCGCATCCCGCAGGCGAGCGTCGACGCCACCGCCAAGAATTTCCATTGGGCGGACATGAACCGCTCGATGTTCGAGGCCGAGGATATCGGCGCGGACAGCCCGATCCTGCTCGACTTCGACGGCAACGTCACCGAGGGCCCCGGCTTCAACGTGTTCAGCGTCACCGACGGCGTCGTCGCGACGCCGGACCATAACGTGCTGGAAGGCATCAGCCGCCTGTCGGTCATCGAGGTGTGCGCCGAGCTCGGCCTGCCCTGCGAGATCCGCAAGGTTCCGGTCGAGGAACTGCGCAATGCCGACGAGATCATGCTTTCCAGCACCGCCGGTGGCGTCATCGGCGTCAGCCGGCTCGATGGCCGCATCATGAACAATGACCGGCCGGGCCCGGTCAGCCAGCGCATCCGCGAGACCTATTGGGCGATGCGCAGCGAGGGCTGGCACGCCGAGCCGGTGAATTACGATCTGGCCGCCGAATAGGAACGCCCTGGGACCCAAGGCATCCGCGATCGCATCGGCCGCGGATGCTTTGGCGCATCCGCTTTTTCGCGAAGCGTAACGCGGCGACCTCATCGATGCCGCGGCCATCGGCATGCCGGACGAGCATGGCTCGCCACCTATCCTTCGCCGGCTAATTGCCGTGTCGTTCGATATCTCACGCGGCTCGGCGGCCGCCTATAAGTCGATCCCGATCCGCATTGCTGCATCCGTCGCGGCGCCAGTGGTGGAGTTCGGCGGAACGGACTCGGATGTCGCGGCTGCAAATTAAGTTCGAGCGGTGAGGGAACGTGAGCGGTTCTAACGGGTTGCCGCCAGGCCCACCTGTTCCGCACACTCTTGGGATACCGCCGCCACATGAGACGAGTTGAACCGGGTTACGCCTTTCCCCTCGGTGTGAACGTCGACCGCACCGGCACCAATTTCGCGATCTTCTCCGACAATGCCGAAGGCATCACGCTGTGCCTGTTCGATCGTTTCGGCGAGACCGAGCTGGAGCGCATCGAGCTGCATGAGTGCACCAACGGCGTCTGGCACTGCCATCTGCCGGGCGTCGGGCGCGGCCAGGTCTATGGCTGGCGGGTTTCCGGCCGTTGGGCGCCGGAAGAAGGCCACCGCTTCAACTTCAACAAGCTGCTGATCGACCCCTATGCCCGCTCGCTGGTCGGCGAGCTGACATGGGACGACGCGCTGTATGGCTACACCATCGGCGCCGGCCCGGATGCCGACCTGATCATGGACACGCGCGACAGCGCCCCGTTCATCTCCAAGGCCCGTGTCGTTGCCCGCACCCCTCTGGTCGCCACCTCGCACCCGCGCGTGTCGTGGCCCAAGACCGTGATCTATGAAGGCCATGTGCGCGGCCTCACCATGCGCCAGCCGGTGGTGCCGGAAGCCATTCGCGGCACCTTCACCGCGCTCGGCCAGCCGGAGATGATCGACTATCTCTCCCGCCTCGGCGTCACCGCGCTGGAATTGCTGCCGGTTCACGCCTTTGCGCAGGACCGCCATTTGCTGGAGCGCGGCCTCAGCAATTACTGGGGCTACAACACACTGAACTATTTCTCGCCGGAGCCGAGCTTTCTCGGCGAGGACGGGCTGGAATCCATTGGCGAGGCGGTCGACCGGCTGCACCAGGCCGGCATCGAGGTGATCCTCGACGTGGTCTACAACCACACCTGCGAGGGCAATCATCTGGGTCCCACGCTGTCGTTCCGCGGCATCGACAACGCGTCCTATTACCGGCTGCTGCCTGGCAATCCGCGCTATTACGACGACGTGACCGGCTGCGGAAACGCCGTGAATACCGACCATCCCCGCGTGCTGCAGATGGTGATGGACTCCTTGCGCATGTGGGCGGGCCTTTACGGCATTGACGGCTTCCGCTTCGATCTCGCCACCACGCTCGGCCGTCGCCCGACCGGCTTCGATCCCGGCCACGCCTTCTTCAACGCTATCCTCCAGGATCCGACGCTGGGTGGCCTCAAGCTCATCGCCGAACCGTGGGATGTCGGTCCGGGCGGCTATCAGTTAGGGGCCTTCCCGCCGGGCTTTTCCGAATGGAACGGCGACTACCGCGACGTGGTCCGCGAATTCTGGTGCGGTTCGGAAGGCCTGCTGCCGGGCTTCGCCACCCGCTTCGCCGCCTCGCACGACCTGTTCAGCGAGGGCCGCCGCCGACCATGGTCGAGCGTGAACTTCATCACCGCCCATGACGGCTTCACGCTGCAGGATCTGGTCTCCTACAACGACAAGCACAATGAGGCCAATGGCGAGGGCAATCGCGACGGCCATGACGACAATAGGAGCTGGAATTGCGGCGTCGAGGGCCCGACCGACGACCCCGATATCCTGCAATTGCGCCGCCGCCAGAAGAAGAATTTGCTCGCCACCCTGTTCCTCTCCCAGGGCGTCCCGATGGTGCTCGGCGGTGACGAGCGCTCGAACTCGCAGGGCGGCAACAACAACGCCTATTGCCAGGACAACGACATCGGCTGGGTCGACTGGGCCAATGACGACGCCGAGATGACCGACTTCGTCGCCCGGCTCAGTGCCCTGCGCAAGAGCTACACCGCGCTGTCGCGGCCGGAATTCCTCACCGGCGCGCGCAACGAGCTCGGCCAGCCGGATGTCGCATGGTTCTCCAACGGCGGCACGCGCATGACCGACGAGGACTGGAACAACCCGCACAGCAAATGCCTCACCGTGCGTCTCGCTCCGGCGACCTCGGACGAATCCTCGCTGGTGGTGATGTTCAACGCTTCCCATGTCGGGGTGGACTTCATCGTGCCGGCGGCAAAGTCCGGCGCATGGAGCGTCATTCTCGGCACGGGCGACGATCTGGAAGGCCAGCGCGCCAATCCCGGCGACACCTTCCACATGCCGGGCCGCACCCTCGTGGTGTGGGAGTGGCAGGCTTGAGCGCGGGCTCCCCGATTCATCGCTTCGGCCCCATCGTCGGCACCGACGGCACGCTGTTCCGTCTCTGGGCGCCGGACGCTCAAGCGTGCGAGCTGCTGATCGAGGGCCAGCCACCGCTGGCCATGAAAAAGGACATTGAGGGCTTCTTCACGCTCAAGGCGCCCGATTCAGGCGCCGGCACGGCCTATCGCTTCCGCGTCGCCGGGCGTGACGTGCCCGACCCCGCCTCGCGCGGCCAGAACGACGATGTCGATGGCTGGAGCGTGGTGCAGCCCGCGTTCGAAGCCCCCCTCCCGAGCGATCCGCTGCCATGGACGCAGGCCATCATTGTGGAAATCCACATCGGCACCGCGACACCGGAAGGCAGCTATCTCGCTTTGATCGAGCGGCTGGACCATTACCGCGGCAGCGGGTTCACCGTCCTCCAGCTGATGCCGGTGGCCGATTGCCCCGGCCGCTGGAACTGGGGCTATGACGGCGTGCTGCCCTATGCGCCGAACCGCGCCTATGGCACGCCGCAGGAGCTGCGCGCGCTGGTCGACGCCGCCCATCAGCGCGGGCTGAAGGTGATGCTCGACATCGTCTACAATCATTTCGGCCCGAGCGGGAATTACCTGCCGCTCTACGCCAAGTCGTTCTTCCGCGACGATATCGACACGCCCTGGGGCGCGGCGATCGACCTCGAGAACCCCATCGTCCGCGCCTTCTTCATTGAGAACGCGCAATACTGGCTGCACGATCTCGACTTCGACGGGCTGCGCTTCGATGCCGTCCACGCGCTCGCCACCAGGGGCGTCGAGACCTTCCTGCGCGAGCTGGCGGCAGGCTGCCGCACGGTGAAGCCGGACGCCTATCTCGTGCTGGAGAACCACGACAATGTGTCGGGGTGGATGACGCAGGATGACGCGCTCTATACCGCGCAGTGGAACGACGACTGGCACCATGTCTTCCATGTGCTGGCGAGCGGCGAGGCCGACGGCTATTACGCGCCCTATGCCGGCGACCCCGTTGCCGGCGCCGCCCGCGCCTTGACCGAAGGCTTCGTGTTCCAGGGCGAGCCCTACCCGAATGCCAATGGCCACCCGCGCGGCACCCCGTCCGCCGGCCTGCCGCCGGACGCCTTCGTCAGCTTCATCCAGAACCACGACCATATCGGCAACCGCCCGCTCGGCGACCGGCTGACCACCATGGTTTCGCCGGAGCGGCTGGCGCTGCTGCGCTTCATCCTTATGCTGTCGCCGCAAATCCCGCTGCTGTTCATGGGCGAGGAAGCGATGCTGAAGACGCCGTTCCCGTTCTTCTGCGACCTCCAAGGCGATCTGGCCGAAGCCGTGCGCTCCGGGCGGCGCGGCGAATTCCCGGACTTCTTCAGGCACCACGACGCCGAGAGCTTCCCCGACCCGCTCGACCCGCAAACCTTCATGTCGGCCCAGCTTCGGCCGGAGGCTTATCGAACGCAGGAGGCCGAGGCGGCGCTCGACGCCTTTCGCCGCCTCGCCTTCGCCCGCCGCACGCTGGTCTGGCCGCTCACCGCAACGCCCTATGAGCAGGCGGAGAGCGCCCGCACCGGCGATGCGCTGCTGGTGAGCTGGTATTTCGAGGGCGGCACGCTGGTGATGGCGCTGAACCCCGGCACCGGCCCGGTCGAGATCGACGCCCCGCCGGAGCCGCCGCATGAGCGCATCGGCGAGGTCGCCGGCACCGAGCAGCGCCTCGTGCTCGGCCCGTTGTCGGCTGCCTTATGGGTGCGCGAACCATGAACCCATCCCTGCGCGCCACCTACCGCCTGCAATTCCACCGCGACTTCCCGTTCGCCGCCGCCGAGGCGCTGGCGCCCTATCTGAAGGCGCTCGGCATCAGCCATGTCTACGCCTCGCCGATCTTCGAAGCCGTGCCCGGCTCGCAGCATGGCTATGACGTGGTCGATCCCAATTGCATCAACCCGGAACTCGGCGGCGAGGAAGGCTTCGAGCGGTTGTGCGCGGCGCTGGAGGAGAACGGTCTCGGCCTCATCCTCGACATCGTGCCGAACCATATGGCCGCATCCCCGCACAATCCCTATTGGATGGAGACGCTGGAATTCGGCCGCAAGGCGCCCGCCGCCGCGCTGTTCGACATCGACTGGGAATCCCCCAACCATGCCGGCAAGATCCTGCTCCCGGTGCTCGGCGACCCGCTGCAGAACACCGTCGAGTCCGGCGCCATCGGCCTGAATGCCGATTGGGAGTCCGGCCGCCTTACCGCCAATTATGCCGACCACGTCTTTCCTCTCGCGCCCGCCACCGTGCTCGACCTGCTGAGCGAGGCCGATCTGACGGAGGCCGCGACAAGCTGGGCGCCGCTGGCGTCGGGAGATCTCGATCCGTCCGCCATCACTAACGCCCGCGCCATGCTGCGCGACGTGCCGCCCAATGCCCGCGCCACGCTGGAGGACGTGCTGGCCGACGCCGACCTGCCCGCCGTGCTCGACGCGCAGAACTGGCGCCTCGCCTGGTGGCGCACGGCGGCGGACGATCTCAATTACCGCCGCTTCTTCAACATCACCGAACTGATCGGCGTGTGCGTCGAGCGCCCCGGGGTGTTCGACTTCACCCATCGCCTGGTGCTGGACCTGGTGCGCCGGGGCAAGGTGCACGGCCTGCGCATCGACCACATTGACGGGCTGATGGACCCCGCCTTCTATGCCCGCCGCCTGCGCGACGCGGTCGGCGAGGGCGTGCCGATCTTCGTCGAGAAGATACTGGAGCACGGCGAAGCCCTCCCCGACTGGCCGGTCGACGGCACCACCGGCTATGAGCGGCTGAACCACATAAACGGCCTGTTCCTCAATGAGGCCGACTACAAGGCGTTCGAGACCGATCTGCGCACCCGCAACCTGCTGGTCGGCACGCCGGCCGAGCGCCTCGCCAGCGCCAAGCGCGACATCCTCGCCACCAGCCTCGCCACCGAGATCGACACGCTGGCGACGCTCGCCCGCGACGGGCTGGACGGCGACATGCGCGCCGCCGACCTCACCGAGACCGCGATCCGTCGCGGCGTCATTGCCCTCATCGTCCACTGCCCGGTCTATCGCAGCTACGCCACCGAGCACGCCCATTCGGAAAGCGATGTCGCGGTGTGGCAGGCGATCCGCGCCGCCATCGAGCAGGTGGAAGACCCGCTCACGGCCGCCGCCGCCATGCTGCTGCTCGACCGGCTGGAGGCGCCGCAAACGACGAGCGACCGCCAGTTCCGGCTGCGCTTCCAGCAAATCAGCGGCCCCGCCATGGCCAAGGGGTTCGAGGACACCGAGCTGTACCGCAACGTGACGCTGCTCTCGGTCAACGAGGTCGGCGGCAGCGGCGAGCATCCATCGCGCGGCATTGACGAGATGCACACGATATTCGGCGCGCGCGACGGCGCCATCGACCTCATTCCGCTGGCGACGCACGACACCAAGCGCGGGCCGGATACCCGTGCCCGGCTCAACGCGCTGGCGCTGGTGCCCGATTTCTGGCTGGAGTTCGTGACGGATGCCGAGGCGCTCTGCGCCCCGCTGCGCCGGAACGACAATGGCCGCGTGATGCCCGACGACATCGACCTGCGCCTCATTCATCAAACCCTGCTGGCGGCATGGCCGATCTCGAGTGAGCGCATCGCGACCTACCTCACCAAGGCGCTGCGCGAGGCCAAGCGGCACTCCTCCTGGGAGATGCCGGACGCGCCTTATGAGGAGGCCGCCATCACGCTCGCCACCACGCTGGTGGAGGCGGATGAGGGCGAACCCTATCGCCAGGCGCTGCTCGGCCTGCTGGAGCGGATCGACCCGGCGGCCGGCATCTTCACCCTTGCCCAGACCGCGCTGCAACTGACGCTGCCCGGCACGCCGGATATCTATCAGGGCACCGAGTTCCGGGACTATTCGCTGGTCGACCCGGATAATCGCCGCCCGGTGGACTGGAACCAGCGCTTCGCCGCGCTGACCCGCACGGAAGGCGTCCATGACGACCACGCCGACCTCGCCAAGTTCGAGCTGACCCGCGATCTGCTCGATCTGCGCGGCACGCTGCAATGCCTGACGGCCGGCACCTACCGCCCGCTGGAATTCGCGCCCTCGCCCTGGCGCTGGTTCGGCTTTGTCAGGGAAAGCGCCGGCGATGCGCTGATGGTCGTGGTGCCGACCCGCGTGCCATCTGAAGCTGGAGCGCTGTCGCTCGAATTCGGCGAACAGCCGGGCGATGGCTGGACCGACCTCGACGGCAACCCGCTGAATATGAGAATGCCGCCCGAACTCTCGCCCGAACGGCCCTGCCTGATCGCGATCTGGAAGTAGCGGGAGCCGGCCTCAGCCGGCCAGACCCAGCCCGATCGGATGATGCAGGCCGCTGGTGCAGGCCTGCACGTTCAGCCGCCTCTCGGCGAGCTGGCACAGCGCATCGCTGGCACGCTGGCGCTCGATCAGATTCTTGCGCAGCAGCCGCGCGCATTCCGGCTTGCCGAGATGCTGCAGCCAGCCGATCACCGTCGTGTAGCGCACGCAGCTATAGGCCTCGACGGCCTGCGCCGCGCCGGCAATCGCGGTGTCGAGCACATTGGCCTGCTCGATCTCCTCGTTGAGCTCGTAGGCGCTGGTGAAGATGCCGTCGATGGCCGTGCATTCATTCGCCTTGGGCGGCGTGCCGTTCAGGCGGAAGACTTCCTTCACCCGCTCGATATGCGTTGCATTGGCGTCCAGCATGGCGCCGAGCTCGCGGGTCAGGAGAGGGTCCGACGTCTTGGTGATAAGCCCGGGCAGAACCTTGGAAATGCGTCGTTCGATATAGAGGATTTCGCCGAGAGCCTGCAGGAAGAGATCATCGAGCGACTTGATGTCCTTCGTGAACAGTCCCATGGCATCTCTCCGCTTGTGGGAACATGCCGTCCATCACGGCGATCCGACAACGCCATCCCGGCACCCCGGTTCCGCCTGCAGGGGTCCTGGAGGCACTTTTTCGCCGGAAAACCGACAGAAAGGTGCCCAAGTATTGGCCGCGGCGGTAAATGCACAAACGGGCGGCAATTGCTGCCGCCCGTCTGGAAAGCCTACTTCGCCAGTTGTACGATCGGCGCCGGCTTCCACGCGCCGTTGAGCGCTTCGGGCTTGGGCCAATACAGCCGCATCACCATGTAGATCGGCCCGTTCGGCGCCGGCAGCCAGTTGGATTCCCTCGCAGGTCCGGGGTTCTTGTTCTGGACATAGATGGTCAGCGAGCCGTCGGGATTCTTCTTCATGTCCGGCAGCATCGGCGAATTGATGAGGTAGCGGTTGATCGGGTTGTCGATCAGCAGCTGCGTCTTGCCGTCATACATCGTCACCGACCAGAAGGCGTTCGCCGGGGGATAGCCGTCTTTCGGGAAGGTGATGGTGTAATTGTGCTTGGAGCCGTCGAGCTTCTTGCCGCGATTATCTGCCTTGGCCATCGGATAGAGCGCCTCGGCGGCATTGTTGCCGAAGATGCCGGCCAGCGCGGCAGCGGCGCGCAGCGTGTAATTGCCGTCATAGAAGGCGCGATTGCCAAAGGCGCTGCCTACCTGCCAGCCATTGAGGTTGCGGCCGATATTCTTGCGCCGCTCGTCGATCGCCTCATAACCCTTCTTGATGCCGAGCAGGGTCGCGATCCTGCCGTCCATCAGCTCCGGCAGGACGTAGGGTGCGCCGGCCTTGATGCCGATTTCGGCAAAACGGGCCCGTAGCGCGGTCTCCTGCGGAACCGGCGGCGTCAGCGTCCAGAGGAAGTTGAGATAGGAAAACGCCTCGCTCTTGAACGCCTCCGGCTTGAAGGCCGGCCAATTGATCTCCGGCGCCGGCGCGGGCGCAGCGGTCTTCAGGAATGCGTGCAGCGGCTGCACGGTGTACTGCGCCTGGATCTTCTTGACGTTCTCGATATCGGCCGGGTTGAAAAGCTGGGTGCGATAGATGGCGAGGCTGAAATCGGTCGCGCTGGCGAACACCTTCTTGATGCCGGGCGGCGTCTGCCCCTTCCAGCCCGGGCCGGAGATCATGTAGCAGCCGCCGTCATTGCCGGTCGCCCGCGAGCCGACATAGCCGTAATTGAAGGTGTAGAGATCGACCAGCTGCACCGAATAATAGCGCGTCTTCTCGATCGCCGGCACGCAGAACACCACCGGCTCGGCGCGCAGGTCCGCCGTAAGCAGCGAATAGGGCGTGTCGCTGTTCGGCGTCACGACCGCGGTGTCCTTGGGCGTGAACACCTCGGCATCGCTGAAGATCTGGTTGAACCCGCCCTTGTACTGCGAGTTCGTCTTGTCGACGTTGAACTGGTAGATCGCCTTGTAGGCCGCGATCATCGGGAAGGCGTAGATGTACGCGTCCCTGGCAATGTCGTAGCGGTCGATGAAGTCGGGTTCGGCCTTCGCCAGCCCCGGCATTGCCAGCAGCGAGGCGAGCGCAAGGGTGGCGGCGTTGACGGCGCTCTTTTTCATCGTCTTTGCTCCGGGATTTGACAGTCGTCGAAAATGATTGGCGATGCTCGTGAACACGCCGCGGCAAGGGCCGCGAGCGAGCGCCACCCGGCGCCATGCTACCCAAGCCTTCGATGCGCCGGAAGTCTCAATTCGCCATCCGCGCTCGACAGATACCGCTCGTCATCGGGGGTGAAAGAGCTTGATATAGTTCAAGTTTGAACTTTAATTCACGATGCCTGATCTCCAAGGTGCCGACGACCACAGGTCAAGGACACGCCGTCATGATCAAGAGGCGCCTTGATACCCACCTCGCGCTCGTCTTCGGCGTGACCGTCATGCTGGCGCTGGCCGGCATCATCCTCTTCGTCAACAACCGAGCGGCCGCGATCCTCGACGGCGCGACGCAGGCCCTGTTCGCCAACATGACCGGCGAGAGCCGCGCACATATCGACAAGAGCTTCACCAGCCTGGAGATGCTGACCCGGCTATTCGCCACCGATCCGCAGGCCGCCAGCCTCGACAGCAGGAACCGCGAGAAAATCGTCGAGCGCTTCCGCATCGTGATGGATGCCACGCCGTTCACCTCGGCGATTTATGTCGGCTATGACGATGGCGACTTCCTGCTGCTGCGCCGCCTCACCTCGGAGATCGCGCGGCGCAATCTGAATGCGCCAGACAATGCGCGCTATCTGCTGCAAACGCTCGATACCGACAGTGCCGACGGCAGGGCGCCACTCACCTTTCTCGACGACAAGCTGAAGCCGGTCGGCACGGTGGACCACCGGAATTTCTCGTTCGACCCGCGAGAACGCGGCTGGTATCGCGAGGCACTGACCGCCAGCGGCCCGGTACTCACCGATCCCTATCGTTTCTTCGCCACCGCCGAGATCGGCGTCACCATCGCCCATAGGCTGGAGGACGGCACCGGCGTGATCGGCGTGGACGTCAGCCTCGCCGATCTGTCACAGGAACTGCGGCGGCTGAAGAGCACGCCGTCCTCGGAAATCATCATCACCAATCCCGCCGGCATGGTGATCGCCGCCAGCAGCCCGGCGGCGACACTGCCGAGTGCGTTCCGCTCCTCCGCGCCGAGCCGGTCCCCGCGACAGGGTGCCGGCATCTCGTCCATTGTCCCCCTCATGCTGGCCGCTATCCGCGAGGACAAGCATTCCGACCGGACCTCAACCGTCACCGATGGCGGACGCGACTGGACGATGCATGTCGCACCGCTGCAATCCGGGCCGTGGACCTTCCATGTCGCGGCGGCGGTGCCGAATGACGAGTTGATGGCGAGCCTGCGCACGCTGCTGGTCACGCTCGGCTGGATCAGCCTCGGGCTGGTGATCGCCGTCATCATCGCCATCCACGTCACCGCCCGCGCCGTCAGCCGCCCGCTGGTCGCCATCGCGCGGGAGGCGGAGGCGATCCAGTCCTTCAACTTCAAGGACCTGCCCGGCGGCACCCGCTCCTCGGTGCGCGAGATCGACACGCTGTCGCGCGCGATCCAGAACGCCCGCATGACCATCCAGCGCTTCATCGAGATCGGCCGCACACTCGCCGCCGAGCGCGACCCGGACCGGCTGGTCGACCGCCTGCTGCAGGAGACCATCAGCATCACGGCGGCTGAGAGCGGCCTGATCGCGCTGAGCGAGGATGATGGCAAGACCTTCACCGTCGTCGCCCGCCAGGGCCATGCCGAAGCCCCGGAGCACGCAGCCGCCGGACAGGGCCGGCGTCTGTCCGAGGAGGACGGCGGTCTGGCCGGGCGCATCATCAGCGCCCTGTCCCGCCGCACCATTAGCCATTTCGATGTGCACGAGGGCAGCGCGGATGCGATCTTCCTCGAACTCACCCATGGCTTGGCGCTCGGTGAGGGCGAGGTGTTCCGCTTCTCGCTCATCCCTTTGCTCAATCGCGGCGACGAGACCATTGGCGGGCTGGTGCTGGTCAGCCGCGTGGACCGCGAGGCGCTGATCTCGAACGACAGCCTCGATCTCGCCCGCGCGCTGTCGGGCAATGCGGCGGTCGCCATCGAGACCACCTTGGTCCTCAAATCGCGCAAGTCGCTGCTCGACGCCGTCATCCGCATGATCGCGCAGGCCACCGACGCCAAGTCGCCCTACACCAACGGCCATTGCCAGCGCGTACCGATCATCACCCACGCGCTCGCCAGCGCCGCCTGCGACATCAAAGAAGGCCCCTATGCGGACTTCGCGCTGACGCCGGAGGAATGGGAAGCGGTCGATGTCGCCGCCTGGCTGCACGATTGCGGCAAGCTGACCACCGCCGAATATGTGATGGACAAGGCCACCAAGCTGGAGACCATCAATAACCGCATCCACGAAATCCGCATGCGCTTCGAATTGCTCAAGGCCACCGCCAACGCCGAATACTGGCGCGGCCTCGCCACCGGCAATAGCGAGCCGGAACTGCGCGCGGTGCGCGACCGCGAGCTGGCCGCGCTGGATGATGATTTCGCCTTTGTGGCCACCTGCAACGAGGGCGGCGAGTTCATGGAGCCGGAGAAGATAGCCCGGCTCAAGCAGATCGCCCGTCGCACCTGGCTGCGCACGCTGGACGACCGCATCGGCATCTCGTCCGACGAGAAGCGCCGAAAAAACCGCACGCCGCCGGCGCCCCTGCCGGCGCAGGAACAATTGCTGGATGATCGCCCCGACCATATCGTCGAGCATTATCCCAACCAGCTCGACGATCTCGAGGAAAAGGCCGGCTTCCGCATGGCCCGCCCGACACACCGGCTGAATCTCGGCGAGATCTACAATCTGTCGATCGGCCGCGGCACGCTGACCGCCGAGGAGCGGTTCGAGATCAACCGCCACGTCACCCGCAGCATCGTCATGCTGGAGGCACTACCGCTGTCGGGGGCGCTCACCAAGGTGCCGGAATATGCCGGTGGCCATCACGAGAAGATGGACGGCACCGGCTACCCCCGCGCGCTGAGCCGCGACGAGATGAGCCCGATCGCCCGGATGATGGCGATCGCCGACGTGTTCGAGGCGCTCACCGCCGCCGACCGCCCCTACAAGAAGGCGAAGTCGCTGAGCGAGGCGATCCGCATCATGGGCGAGACAACCACCTCGACCCGGATTTGCTCGACCTGTTCCTGCGCTCCGGCCTGTGGCGCGACTATGCCAGGAATTATCTCGACCCCGCCCAGATCGACGAGCCCGATATCGAGGCGGTGCTGGCCATCCACGCGGTGCGCAAGGCGGCGGCATAGACCTGAGGCCCGCGTGCCCTGATGCGTCGCCAACCGGCACGTGCTAACCCGGTTCCGCCGCGTCTTCACCGCCCCGCGTGAGGCATAGGCGCGCGGCACGAGGACGTCATGGCGCGCATCAACATCACTCACACCACCGAATATACCTATCGCAACCCGGTCGGCCTCACCCGCCACCGCATGATGCTGCGGCCCGACGACAGCCACGATCTGCGCCTGCACCACGCCGTCCTCAAGATCGACCCGCAGCCCGCGACCATCCGCTGGGCGCACGACGTGTTCAACAATTCGATCTGCTTCCTCGAATGGCCGGAAGACCTGCGCACCAAACACCTGCGCATCGTCTCGACGCTCGACATGACGCATCATCCCGAAGGGCCGCCGCTGCCGGTCTACAGCCTCGACCCCGCCGCCGAGTTGTTCCCGTTCTCCTATGCCGCCTCGGAAGTGCCGGATCTCGCGCGTCTCACCGAGCGCCAGCTTCCCGACCCCGACCGCACCGTCGACACCTGGGCACGCCGCTTCCTGGATGAGGCCACGAAGCCGCGCACGCTCGAGGTGATGGAGGCGATGACCCACGCCATCAAGGCCGAATTCGCCTATGGCGCGCGCCATGAGGAAGGCACCCAGACCGCCGCGCAGACGCTGGCGCTGGGCACCGGCACCTGCCGCGACTTCGCGGTGCTGATGATGGAGGCGCTGCGCAGCTTCGGCCTCGCGGCGCGTTTTGTGACTGGCTACCTCTATGACGACACGACGGGCACCACGCGCGGCGGCGGCAGCACCCATGCCTGGTGCAGCGTCTATCTGCCCGGCGCCGGCTGGGTGGAATACGACCCGACCAACGGATTGCTCGCCGGCGCCAACCTCATACGTGTCGGCGTCACCCGCTCGGCCGAGCAGGCATTGCCCATTTCGGGCGGCTATTTCGGCGAGGCCGGCGATTTCCTCGCCATGAATGTCGACGTCGCGGTCAGCGCCGTCCCGGTCCGCTGACTATGGGAGGCATTGAGCCCAGCTACGTCTCGACCGGCCATCTACCCCCGCCGGCATTGGTGGCGCGGCTGGTAGCGGAAGCCCATGAACGCTTCCACACCAATGATGAAGGCGCCAATGCCGACATCTACCCCGAACTGAAGGCGGCGCCCGAGGACAAATTCGGCGTCTGCGTGGTCGGCACCAATGGCGCGATCCATGAAGCCGGCGACTGCGCGCACGACTTCACCATCATGAGCGTCTCCAAGGCGTTCGTGTTCGCCCTCGTCTGTCAGGCCATCGGCTCGGAGGCGGCGCGCGCAAGGCTCGGCGTCAATGCCACCGGCCTGCCGTTCAACGCGATGGCGACCGTCGAGCGCGGCGACGGCCGCTCCAACCCGATGGTCAATCCCGGCGCCATCGCCAGCCTGGTGCCCGGCGAGAACCACGAGGCACGCTGGCAGTTCATCCATTCCGGCCTGTCGCGCTTCGCCGGGCGCGATCTCACCATCGATCAGGCCATCTTCACCGCCGCCATCGAGACCAATTTCCGCAACCGCGACATCGCGAGGGCGCTGCAGGCACGCGAGCGCATCTTCATGGAGCCGGCTGCGGCGCTGGACCTCTACACCAGGCAATGCTCGCTCAAGGTCAACGCCCGCGACCTCGCCATCATGGGCGCGACGCTGGCGGATGGCGGCGTCAACCCGGTGACGGCTGAGCGCGTGATCGAGGCGGACACCTGCCGTCACACGCTGGCGGTAATGGCCACCGCCGGCCTCTATGAGAACTCGGGCGACTGGCTCTATGAGGTCGGCATTCCCGCCAAGAGCGGCATAAGCGGCGGCATCGTCGCCGTCTCGCCGGGCAAGGGCGGGCTCGGCACCTTCTCCTCCAGGCTGGATGCGGCCGGCAACAGCGTGCGCGGCCGGCTCGCCGCTCGCTTCCTGTCGGAGCGCCTCGGCCTCAGCCTGTTCGCGTCGGAACCATGGACGAAATCTCCTCATCCGGCGCCCTGAGGCGATCGGATAATATGATGCTGTCGATCATTCAAAGTAATTATCTGGATGATGATGCCTCGCGCAGAATATCACGGCCATCACGATAGGCTGAACCTATCCATTGGATCGCAAGTCGCGAGAGGTAAGTCCCTCTGATCTGTTCCTATGTTGCCTTCCATGTTTAATGAGCGTGCGCTGTGCTGGCGAAACGGCTATGCGTGTCGGCAACATCTGAAACAATCGAGGCCCACATGAGCATTCTCACCGGCGCGCAGGCGCAGTCCGCCTTCAACTATGACGGCTACGGCACGCTCGGCCGCATCGGCCTCATCTACATCGCCTCCAGCATCGTGATGGATGCCGAGATGGCGGCAATGGC
>LNAP01000484.1_pt1 | contig 44154 bp, 40 predicted proteins | sample 602601 | NCBI WGS metagenome assembly LNAP01 (sample SAMN02440304, study PRJNA202911) | soil metagenome | biome: Subtropical and temperate rainforests or woodlands; isolation source: soil samples (1 kg each in a 20% v/v slurry with milli Q water) were... ...
CGCCGCGCGCAGCTGCGCCACCTGTGCGGCGCGCGCCTGCAGCGCCGCATTGCCGGGCTCGATGCCGAGCGCGAACTTGACGTTGGCGGCGGTGTATTCATGGCCGCAAAACAGCCGGAAATCGTCGGGCAGCGCGCGCAGCTTGAGCAGCGACTGCCACATCATCGGATAGCTGCCTTCGAATACCCGGCCGCAGCCGCCCGAAAACAGGGTATCGGCGGCGAACAGCGCCTTGTCCTCGTCGAACACGTAAGCGACATGGTCGAGGGTGTGGCCAGGCGTTTCCAGCACCCGGGCCAGCAGCGTGCCGACCTTGACGATGTCGCCCTGGCCGACGCGCACATCCACCAGCGGGATCGGCGCGGTCTGGTCATAGGGCGCCACCACGCGGCAATTATACTGCTGCTTCAACTCCTTGATGCCGCCGACATGGTCGGCGTGGTGGTGCGTCACCAGGATGTCGGTGAGCTGCCAGCCCTCGCGTGCCAGCACCTTGATGATGGGACCCGCTTCCGGCGCGTCGATCGAGGCGGTGGCCCCGCTCTGCGGATCGTGAATCAGATAGCCGAAATTATCGGTCAGGCAGGTGAACAGGCGAATTTCGGCGGCCATCATGTCTCCGGACTCTGGTCGGGCAGAACCATGACATATGGCGTTAACGATCACTCGGCAATGCGTGAATGGTGCACCCCCGCGCGGGGCGACGTGCTAGAAATGCCCCATGACCATCGACGTGATCGATCTCCGGGACTTCTACTCGCGCCGACTCGGCATCGTGGCGCGGCGGCTGATCAATCGCGGCATCCACGCGCAATGGCCGCACGCCCAGGGCCAGCGCGTGCTCGGGATCGGCTATCCCACGCCCTATCTCGGCCTGTTCCGCGAGGACTGCGAACGCTGCATCGCCTTCATGCCGGCCGCGCAGGGCGTGCTGAAATGGCCGACCGCGAAGCCGGCCCTCGCCGCTCTGGTCGACGAGTTCTCGCTGCCGCTGCCCGACGCCGCCGTGGATCGCATCCTGCTGGTCCATGCGCTGGAGATGTGTGACGATCCTGAGGGCCTGCTGCGCGAGGTGTGGCGGGTGCTGGCGCCGTCCGGACGGGTGCTGGCGGTGATCCCCAATCGGCGCGGTGTGTGGACCCGTACGGATGCCACGCCGTTCGGCCACGGCCGGCCCTATTCGCGCTCCCAGATCACGCAACTGTTACGCCAGACCTGGTTCACGCCGACCTCGTGGAGCGAGGCGCTGTTCATGCCGCCGGTGGGCAGCGGCTGGTTCCTGCGCTCGGCCATGGCCTGGGAGAAGGTGGGCGCGGCGCTGTCGCTGCCGTTCGCCGGAGTCCACATCGTCGAAGCCACCAAGCAGGTCTACCGGGCGATTCCGGCGCATCGCGAGCGCACCCGGCTGATTCCGGCGCTGCAGCCGGTGCTGGTGCCGTCATCCCTGCAGCGCGACGAGGATGGCGTCCCTGAGGCCGAGCCGCAGTCACGCTGAGCAGACTCTTAACCAAACCGCGGAGCTTTTCGGCGAATCGGGCCTTTCGGCCGCAATTCGGCCCCGGCACGAAGTTTTAACTTAACGCGACCAAGGGTAATCGAGGGTATCGGGAACCCGCTGCGGAGGCCGGTTGGCTTGCGAGCAGGGGGGCTTCGGGATAAGTTCGTCCAGGCTACGGGCATGGACGGTGGATTTTGGGGTGTGTTGTGCCCATCGGCTGCGGAGCTTCATTTTGATCAATCGCTCGCTCGCTCGCGCGCTCGTCACGTCGGTTGTGCTTGCGACCGGTCTGGTGCTGGCCGGCTGCAACAGCGACGAGATTTCGCTGGCCAACAACGCCAAGGCCAACAAGCCGATCCCCGAGAAGCTCGTCGCCGAAATGCAGGCCAAGGACATGGACCCGCAGTCGCCGATGCTGGTTCGGGTCTTCAAGCAGGAAGCCGAGCTCGAGGTCTGGAAGCAGACCCGCTCCGGCAAATTCGCGCTGCTCAAGACCTACCCGATCTGCCGCTGGTCCGGCGATCTCGGCCCCAAGGTCAAGGAAGGCGATCGCCAGGCGCCGGAAGGCTTCTACAACATCACGCCGGCGCAGATGAATCCGCAGTCGGCCTACTACCTGTCGTTCAACACCGGCTACCCCAATGCGTTCGACAAGTCGCTGGGACGCACCGGCTCGCAGCTGATGGTGCATGGCGACTGCTCGTCGCGCGGCTGCTACGCCATGACCGACGAACAGATCTCGGAAATCTATACCCTCGGCCGCGAATCCTTCTTCGGCGGCCAGCGCTCGTTCCAGTTTGCGGCATTCCCGTTCAGGATGACGCCGGTGAACATGGCGAAGCATCGCAACAACCCGAACATGCCGTTCTGGAAGATGATCAAGCAGGGCTACGATCATTTCGAGGTGACGCGGCAGGAGCCCAAGGTCGAGTTCTGCGAGAACAAGTACGTGTTCGATCCGGCGCTGCCGACGACTCCGAACATGTCGCGCGCGCCGGTATTCAACGCCTCTGCCAAGTGCCCGGCCTACACGATTCCGCCGGAGATCGCCGACGCGGTTGCCGCCAAGCAGCAGCAGGATGACGCCAAGACCGCTGAACTGATCGCCAAGGGCACCCCCGTGGCCATGCGCCGCCCGGACATCGACGGCGGCATGAACAAGGTATTCGCCTCCAAGATTCCTGACGGCTCCACCGGCCTGTCCGAACCGGATGTCCCGGGCATGCAGACCGCGGCCTATGCGCGCGCCCCCGGCACCATCCCGCCGCACGTCAATCCGCCCAAGCCGAACATTGCACCAACCTCGGCTTCGTTGTTCGCCGCCTCCGATGAGCCGGTGGTGGCGGTCACGCCGGCTACCCGCGTCGCCTCGGCGTCGTCGGAGGGGGGCTTCTTAAGCAATCTGGCGAAGAAGGTGGGCCTCGGCCGTTCGTCCGAGACCACCGCGTCCGAGACCACCGCAACCGCGAGCTCCGCACCGCCGGCAAAGCCCAAGCCGGTTGCGGCCAGGCCCGGGGTTGCCGCACACGCGGTCTCCGCCGCACCGGCGCCGACCAAGCAGCTCGCCACTGCCGCCAAGCCACAGCTGAAGCCGACTGTGGCCGAGCAATCCGCCGCGGCGCCAGCGGGCAATGCCTTGGCTGGAGCCGTAGCGGTCGTGCCGGCGAACTCGTTCGACGCCCGCTTCTCGGCGGTGCGCTGAGCGTCCCAAAGTTTGAGATAGCAACGACGAAAAATGCCCTCCGTTGCGAGGGCATTTTTCATTGGGCATCGGAATGCGTTGCGAGCCGACTACGCGCAGCTCCCTGCCCGGGAGTTGGGGAGCCAAGGTCTAGAGTGGGCAACGCGAAGCGTGCCCGCCACCCTCAATAATTCATTCAAATATGGATCAGTGGATGCGCGGTGGTGGGCACGGCGCAAGCGCACCTATGCCCCCTCCGGATCACGCATACCGGCCGTGGCAGTGCTTGTACTTCTTGCCGGAGCCGCACGGGCAGTCCTCGTTGCGGCCGACCTTGCCCCAGGTCTCCGGATCCTTCGGATCGCGCACCACGGCGACGTCGGCGGCCAGCGGCGGCGCCAGCGCGACGTTGGCATAGGCCATCTCGTCCTCGCCGGTGTTGGGGTCGAGCTTATGCGCTTCCATGACCGGCAGTTCGGGCTGCACGTCCGGCGGCACGATCTCGACGCGCATCAGCTGCGCGGTGACGGCCTCGCGCAGGTTGCCGACCATGGCCTCGAACAGGTTGTAGGCTTCCGCCTTGTATTCCTGCAGCGGATCGCGCTGGCCGTAGCCGCGCAGGCCGATGACCTGGCGCAGGTGATCCAGCATCACCAGATGCTCGCGCCACAGGTGATCCAGCGTCTGCAGCAGGATGGTCTTCTCGACGTAGCGCATCACATCGGGGCCCCACTGCGCCACCTTGGCGGCCATGTGCTCGTCGGCGCGCTTCTCGATGCGGTCCAGCAGCTCCTCGTCGGCGATGCCTTCTTCCTTGGCCCATTCGTCGACCGGCAGGTTGAGGTCGAGCACGCGCGTCAGTTCTTCCTTGAGGCCCGCGACGTCCCACTGCTCGGCATACTGGTTTTCCGGCACATGCTTGGTGACCAGGTCCTCGACGAAAGCGCGGCGCATGTCCGCGACGGTGTCGGCGACATTGTCCGATTTCATCAGGTCGACGCGCTGCTCGAAGATCACCTTGCGCTGGTCGTTCTGCACGTCGTCATATTTCAGCAGGTTCTTGCGGATGTCGAAGTTGCGCGCCTCGACCTTCTGCTGCGCCTTCTCCAGAGCCTTGTTGATCCACGGATGGATGATGGCTTCGCCTTCCTTGAGACCAAGCCGCGTCAGCATGGTGTCGAGCCGGTCGGAGCCGAAGATCCGCATCAGATCGTCTTCCAGCGAGAGGAAGAATTTGGAGCGGCCGGGATCGCCCTGGCGGCCGGAGCGGCCGCGCAGCTGGTTGTCGATGCGGCGCGATTCATGGCGTTCGGAGCCGATGATGTAGAGGCCGCCGGGCCGGGTCACGGTCTTGGCCGGCTTGCTGCCCTTGGCGGGCTCGATCTCGACGGTCTCTTTGGCGTTCAGCACCATCTCGCGGAAGGTGGCGATCTCGGCCTTGATCTCCTCGATGCGCGCGGCCTTCTCGGCCTCGTCGGTCATGTCGGCGGTCTCGATGGCCGCCCGCATTTCCAGCGAGCCGCCGAGTTTGATGTCGGTGCCGCGGCCGGCCATGTTGGTGGCGATGGTGATGGCGCCGGGCACGCCGGCCTCGGCGACGATATAGGCTTCCTGCTCGTGGAAGCGCGCGTTCAGCACCGCGAACAGCTTTGCCGGCTTGCCGGCGCGGGCGGCGGCGTAGAGCTTGTCCATCGCCTTGGGCTTGTCGAATTCGATCTGCTTGTAGCCGTGCTTGAGCAGGTACTCGCCGAGCACTTCCGACTTCTCGATCGAGGCGGTGCCGACCAGCACCGGCTGCATCCGCGCATTGGCGCGCTCGACCTCGGCCATGATCGCCGCGTGCTTCTCGTTCTGGGTGCGGTAGACCTCGTCGTCCTCGTCGAGACGGCCGATGCCGACATTGGTCGGCACTTCCACCACTTCCAGCTTGTAGATGTCGAACAACTCGTCGGCTTCGGTCAGCGCCGTACCGGTCATGCCGGCCAGCTTCTGGTACATGCGGAAATAGTTCTGGAAGGTGATCGAGGCCAGCGTCTGGTTTTCCGGCTGGACGGTGACGTGCTCCTTGGCTTCCAGCGCCTGGTGCAGGCCTTCGGAATAGCGCCGGCCCTGCATCATGCGGCCGGTGAACTCGTCGATGATGATCACTTCGTCGTCGCGGACGATGTAGTCCTTGTCGCGCTGGAACAGCGAATGCGCGCGCAGCGCCTGGTTGATGTGATGCACCACGGAGACGTTCTCGACGTCGTACAGCGTCTCGCCCTTGAGCTGGCCGGCGTCGCGCAGCAGGGTCTCGATCTTCTCCATGCCGGCTTCGGTGAGGGTCACCGTGCGCTGCTTCTCGTCGACCTCGAAATCGGTCTTCTTCTCGAGCTTGGGCAGGAAGGTGTCGATGGTATTGTAGAATTCCGAGCGGTCATCGAGCGGACCGGAGATGATCAGCGGCGTGCGCGCCTCGTCGATCAGGATCGAGTCGACTTCGTCGACGATGGCGTAGAAGTGGCCGCGCTGGACCATGTCCTCCAGCCGGTACTTCATGTTGTCGCGCAGGTAGTCGAAGCCGTATTCGTTGTTGGTGCCGTAGGTGATGTCGCAGGCATAGGCGGCCTGGCGCTCGCTGTCGTCGAGACCGTGCACGATGACGCCGGTGGTCAGGCCGAGGAAGCCGTAGATCTGCCCCATCCAGGCCGAGTCGCGCTTGGCGAGGTAATCGTTGACGGTGACGACGTGGACGCCCTTGCCGGCCAGCGCGTTGAGATACACCGCGAGGGTGGCGACCAGGGTCTTGCCTTCGCCGGTCTTCATCTCGGCGATGTCGCCCTCGTGCAGCACCATGCCGCCGATCAGCTGGACGTCGAAGTGGCGCTGGCCGAGCGTGCGCTTGGCGGCCTCGCGGACCGTGGCGAACGCCGGAACCAGCAGGTCGTCGAGGGTTTTACCGGCGGCGATCTGGGCGCGGAAATCGACCGTGCGGGCGCGCAAGGCCTCGTCGGAGAGGGCCGCGATCTCCGGTTCCAGCGCGTTGATGGCCTCAATGCGCGAATTGTAGGCCTTGATGCGGCGGTCATTGGCGGAGCCGAAAAACTTGCGGGCGAGCGCGCCGATCATAACGAATTCCTGTCTTTGCAGTTCGACGTTGCCGCCGTGACGTGGTCCACCGGCTCAGCGGTCAATTCCGGACGCATCGCGGCAGGATCCAGACCCCGGAAGCCGTCGCGACATGAGTGGGAATTGCGCAATCCGAGGTTCAATGGCAGCCGGGCTTCAAATAACGACGGCGCAGCCAAAAGCGCGCCATCGCCACCGGCCCGGTTTTGCAGAGATATGGCTGCCCCACAGGGTTGTCAACGGCGCGAACCTGTCAGGGAATTCATCATTTTGACAGAGTTTTCGCGTTGCCAAGAGGGGTGCTTTGAGTGAGTGTCCCGCCGACCCCACCAGCCCTACTTGTGAGATAAGGATTTTCCATGACGATCGTATCGCCCGACAAGAGACCGGGCCAGCGCCCGGGGTTCGCCCTGGCTGCCGTCACAGGCGCTTTTGCGGTGGCATTGCTCTCCAGCGTCGCTGCCTATGCCCAGGATGCCAATCCGGTGCTGGCCAAGGTCAACGGCTCGGAGATCCGCCAGAGCGACGTGACGATCGCCGAAGAGGAACTCGGCCCCAGCCTGGCGCAGATGGATCCCGCGACCAAGAAGGACAACGTGCTGGCCTTCCTGATCGACATGAAGATCGTCGCCAAGGCCGCCGAAGACAAGAAGATCGCCGACCGCGAAGACTTCAAGACCAGGCTGGCCTTCGCGCGCAACCGCCTGCTGATGGACAACCTGCTGGCCGTCGAAGGCAAGGCCGCGACCACCGACGAGGCCATGAAGAAGGTCTATGAGGACGCCGCCAAGCAGATCACCGGCGAGCAGGAGGTTCACGCCCGCCACATCCTGGTGGAGACCGAGGCCGAGGCCAAGGCCGTCGAGGAGGAACTGAAGAAGGGCGCCGATTTCGCCGAACTGGCCAAAAAGAAATCGAAGGATCCCGGTGCTGCCGATGGCGGCGATCTGGGCTTCTTCACCAAGGATCAGATGGTGCCGGAATTCTCCGCTGTCGCTTTCGCGCTGGAGCCGGGCAAGATCTCCGATCCCGTGAAGTCGCAGTTCGGCTGGCACGTCATCAAGGTCGAGGAAAAGCGCAACCGCAAGGCGCCGGACTTCGCGCAGGTGAAGCCGCAGATCGAGACCTATGTGGTGCGCAAGGCCCAGGCCGAGTTCGTCACCAAGCTGCGCGAAGGCGCCAAGATCGAGCGCATGGATCAGGCGGCCGCAACGCCGGAAGTCGCCAAGCCGGCGGATGCCCCGAAGGCCGATGCACCGAAGCCGGCCGACAGCAAGATGGCGCCTGCGAAGAAGTAAGTTAAGCGCTGAAGTCGAACGAAGCGCCGATCTTTCTTCCCCTCTCCCCTTGTGGGAGAGGGTGGCTTCGCGAAGCGAAGACGGGTGAGGGGTGCCACAAGCTCCGTCGCCCGGCGTTACCCCTCATCCGACGCGGCTGCGCCGCGCCACCTTCTCCCACAAGGGGAGAAGGAAGAACCATTCTCAGCCCAGCTTCCTGCCGATATCCAGAAACTTCTGCCGGCGCTGCTGGCGGATCGTCGTGGCATCCAGCCCGCGCAGGTCGTTGAAGGCTTGCGCAATGGCATCGCCGGCGGTGGCGATCATCGCGGCGGCATCGCGGTGCGCGCCGCCGGCCGGCTCACGCAGGATCTGGTCGATGACGCCGAACCGCATCAGGTCCTGCGCGGTGATCTTCATGTTGGTCGCGGCTTCCTGGGCCTTGGTGGAATCGCGCCACAGGATCGACGACGCCGCTTCCGGCGAAATCACGCTGTAGATGGCGTGTTCCAGCATCAAGACCCGGTTGCAGGTGGCGATGGCAATGGCGCCGCCGGAGCCGCCTTCGCCGATGATCACGGCGACATTGGCCACGCCGAGGCCGAGGCAGGCATCGGTGGAGCGGGCAATTGCCTCGGCCTGGCCGCGCTCCTCGGCACCGATGCCGGGATAGGCGCCCGCGGTGTCGACCAGCGACAGCACGGGAATGCCGAAGCGGTCGGCCATTTCCATCAGCCTGACAGCCTTGCGGTAACCTTCCGGCCGCGCCATGCCGAAATTGTGCTTCAGCCGGCTCTCGGTGGTGTTGCCCTTTTCCTGGCCGATCACGCAGACGCTCTCGCCGCGGAAACGGCCGAAGCCGCCGACCAGCGCCTCGTCGTCGCCGAACTTGCGGTCGCCGGCCAGCGGCGTGAATTCGGTGATCAGCGCGTCGACGTAGTTCATGCAGTGCGGGCGCTGCGGATGCCGCGCCACCTGGGTCTTCTGCCACGGCGTCAGGTTGACGTAGAGGTCATGCAGCGCATGGGCCGCCTTGTCCTCGATGCGGCTGATCTCGTCGCCGATGTCGCTGCCGGAAGCGGCGAGCGCGCGCAGTTCGTCGACCTTGGAATCAAGTTCGGCGACGGGCTTTTCGAAGTCGAGATAAGAGCGCATGGATTCGGTCATTCACAACATATGGGGAATGGAGGCGGCCTTTGACACTGCCGTCGCAGGCTTTTCAGGTCAAATAGCGGCCGAGTCAAGATTGCGGGCCGCAATTAGCTCTTGGAAATCAACGGGTTGATTCTGGATGGGAGATCGGACGGAGCTCTTGCGGCAAACCGGTGGCACCATCGGTCGGCCGCCGGGAGGCCGGCTAACACCTTCAATCCTCGATCTTTTCGTGGGCATCCGCATGGCCGCGTTTCCAGTAGCCCGCGGCCTTTATCCATTGTCGCGGATGGCCGCGCTCCTCGATGAGATAGCGGCGCAGGTGGCGCGCGACAGAGGCCTCCGCAGCGATCCACACAAAGCCATCGCCGCCGGGGAGCGGGTGGTCGGCCAGTGCAGCATGCAGCAGCTCGGCATCGTCGAAGGCGGCATGGCGGGTGATCCAGTGCGGCGTCCATGATGCGCGCGTCTCGAAATGCTGCGTCTCGCCTGCGCCGCCAATGACGAAGGTCGTCACCGGCGCGCCCTCACGCAGTTCCTCGACACGCCGGCCGATCGCCGGCAGTGCGGTCTCGTCGCCGATCAGCAGGTGCCAGTCGAAATCGTCGGGCACCACCGAAGAGCCGCGCGGCCCGCCGATCTCCAGCGTGTCGCCGATCTCAGCCGCCGCCGCCCATTGCGTCGCCGGCCCCGCTTCATGCAGCGCGAAGTCGATCACCAGCGTGTTGCTTGCGGTGTCGAAGCGGCGCGGCGTGAAGTCGCGCATCGCCGGCTCAATGCCGTCGCGCGACGGAAAGAACAGCTTGATGTGATCGTCATGGGAGGCGCTGACGAAGTCATGCAGTTCGGGCGAGGTGAAGCCGAGCCGCAGCATGTGCGGCGTCAACAATTGCCGCGACACCACGGTCAGTCCGCGTCGCCGCGTTTCGTGGCGGACGCGGACGACCTGATGGCGGACGGGCGTGACGGCGTCCATCACAGCCGCTCGATCTTTTGCGCGGCTTCGTCGATCAATGCCACCGCCTGCAGCAGCTTGTCCCGCTCCAGTCCCTCGCCGAGACGATGCATCAGCACGCTCTTGAGGTTGTGCATGGCGCGGCGGACCGGAATGGAATCGGTGCGGTCGCGCATCGCGGCGAGTGCATCGAGCCGGGCGAACATCGCCGCCACTTCGGCGGCATTGTCGGCCAGATGCGCGGTGCCCTCCGGCGTGATGGCGAACTGCTTGCGCGCGCCTTCGGTGAGCTGCTCGCCGATCAGCGCCATGTCGCTGAGCAGGGTCAGGGTGGGATAGACGATGCCGGGGCTCGGCGCATAGGCGCCACTGGTGCGTTCCTCGATGGCGCGGATCAGGTCGTAGCCATGGCGCGGTCGGTCGGCGATCAGCTTCAGCAACACCAGCCGCAGCTCGCTGCCGTCGAACATCCGCCGCCGTCCGCCGCCGCGACCGTGGCCGCGCCCGGAGTCGTCGGATTCCCAACCGCCGCTTTCGCCGCGCTCGTGCCCGCCGCGCGGTCCGGCGTGACGCTCCATGCAGTGCCGTCCTCCGCCGAAATGGCCTTCGCCATGCCGGCCTTCGCCATGTCGTCCGCGAAACCGGTCGCCCGGACCGTCGTGTCTAAAAATATGCATTTTGATACCTCTAAGTTCGATTACGATTGCTCCAAGATATATCTTAAAAAGGAGTAGTCAAGATATATCTTGGAAGTCTGATCGATCCGGAAAACAGCAGGCAAAACGGCCGGAGCAGGGGTGCGCTCAGCCCTTTTCGGCCAGCGGGTGCAGGTCGCGCACCAGGCTTTTCAGGCGCTCTTCCACCACATGGGTGTAGATCTGGGTGGTGGAGATATCGGTATGGCCCAGCAGTGTCTGCACGATGCGCAGGTCGGCGCCGTTGTGCAGCAGGTGGCTGGCGAAGGCGTGGCGCAGCACATGCGGGCTGACCAGCCGCGGCGACAGCCCGGAGGCGGCGGCCAGTTCCTTGAGGTCGCGGGCAAAATGCTGCCGCGTCAGGTGGCCGCTCTCGCCGAACGACGGAAACAGCCATTTTGACATCGCGGATTTCTTCGGCTGTTCGCGTTGCGCGGCATCCATCGCCGCGAGGTAATCGGCCATCGCCTGCTTGGCGGTCGCGTTGAGCGGCACCAGCCGTTCCTTGTTGCCCTTGCCGCGCACCACGATCATGCGGGCGTCGCGGCGCGCTGCGGTCAGCGGCAGCGACACCAACTCGGAAACCCGCAGCCCGGTGGCGTACAGGACCTCCAGCAGGCAATATAGCCGCGCCGCGCGCAGGCGCTGCGGCGCCGCGGCGTCCGCTGCTGTGGCGAGGGTTTTGGCGCGGGTCAGCATGGCGTCGACATCGGCGATCGACAGCACCTTGGGCAGGCTCCGGCCACGCTTGGGACCGGACAGGATCGCCGCCGGATCGTCGTTGCGGATGCGCTCGCTGAGCAGGAAGCGGAACAGGTGGCGCAGCGCCGACAGCCGCCGCGCCACGGTGGTCGACTTGAAGCCGCGGCCGTCGAGATCCTCGAGATAGTCCCGGAGCAATTGGGTGTCCGCGGCCATCAAGCCTGATTTGGCGTGGCCGGCAAACTCGGAAAAATCCTCGATGTCGCGTCGGTAGGCGTCCAGCGTGTTCTCGCCGGCGCCCTGTTCGGCGGCCAGCATGTCGAGGAACAGGGCGGCGAGTTTGTTGTCGGATGCGGAAGTGCTCATGCTCTGTCTCAGTTGATCTCGGACCGCACAGCGAGCGCCCCCTCTCCCGCTTGCGGGGGAGGGGGCGCAGCGAGGTTCGCGCCTGCGGCCTGCCCCCCACCCTAACCCTCCCCCGCAAGCGGGAGAGGGGACGTCCGCGCGCGCGGCGATCTAAGAGTTCTAGCGGCTATTTCTTGAGAAACTTGTCCGGCTGGATGGTCACGGTCATCTCCCGCGGCTTCGGCGTGACAAAATTGGCCAGCGCGTAAATCGCCGCATAGCCAATTCCGCCGATCACCGCGACGACCGTCAGAAAGCGGAACAGGCTGGGCATGACGGGGAACTCAAGGCGGCGGTGGAGGTCGGGCGCGCGGCAGATCGGGGCCGAGTAGCAGCATGTTCGATCGGCGGTTGCAAGAGTCTGTGGCAACGGCGGCTGCCGGGGTAGTATAGGTGACGCCAAATGTGGCAATCGTTGCCATATTCGTTTGAGTGCCCGATGTCGCAGACCACCACCCAGCCAGCCGGCGCCAGCACATCCCAGGAGGCCGACATCGTCGCCGCCCTGGGACGGCGTTCGGTCGTCCTGGTCGGGATGATGGGCGCCGGCAAGTCCACGGTGGGGCGGCGGCTCGCCAGCCGGCTGCGGCTGCCGTTCATCGATGCCGACACCGAGATCGAGGCGGCTGCGGGCATGTCGATTCCCGATATTTTCGAGACCCACGGCGAGCCGCATTTTCGCGACGGCGAGGCCCGGGTGATCGCCCGGCTGCTGGAAAGCGGGCCGCAGATCCTGGCCACCGGCGGCGGCGCCTTCATGCGCGAGGACACCCGCGCCCGGATTCGCGACAAGGCGATCTCCATGTGGCTGAAGGCCGACGCCGACGTGATCCTGCGCCGGGTGCGGCGCCGCACCGGCCGCCCGCTGTTGCAAACCGCCGATCCCGCCGCGACCATCGGGCGCCTGATCGAGTTGCGCCATCCGGTCTACGAAGGCGCAGAAATCACCATTGCCTCGCGCGACGTGCCGCACGAGAAGGTCGTCGACGAATGCATCGCGGCGCTCCATCAGCATCTGCTGGGGGCCGATGTCGCGGCCGACGCCACCACCGGGGCGCTTGCGCCCCTGAGCAGGACATCATGACCGCGCCGTTGAAACATTCCGATCCGATCACCGTCGAGGTCGCGCTCGGTGATCGCACCTACGACATCGTCATCGGCCGCGACGTGCTGCCGTCGCTCGGCGCGCGCATCAAGGCGCTGCGGCCCGGGGTACGCACCGCCATCGTCACCGACCGCACGGTAGCGAAGCACTGGCTCAAGGCCACCGAGGCGTCGCTGGCCGAGGCCGGCATCCCGACCTCCAGCTTCGTGGTCGAGGAGGGCGAGGGCTCCAAGAGCTATGCCGGTCTGGAAAAGGTCTCTGAGGCGCTGATCGCTGCAAAGATCGAGCGCAACGACCTCGTCATCGCGCTGGGCGGCGGCGTGGTCGGCGATCTCGCCGGCTTTGCCGCGGCGATCCTGCGCCGCGGCGTCGATTTCGTGCAGGTGCCGACCTCGCTGCTGGCGCAGGTGGATTCTTCGGTCGGCGGCAAGACCGGCATCAATTCGCCTGCCGGCAAGAATCTGCTCGGCGCCTTCCACCAGCCGGTGCTGGTGGTCGCCGACACCGCCGTGCTCGACACGCTGTCGCCGCGCCAGTTTCGCTCCGGCTATGCCGAAGTGGCCAAATACGGCGTGCTCGGGGATGAAGCCTTCTTCGCCTGGCTGGAAGCCAATCACGCCGACATCGTCCGCGGTGGCGCAGCGCGCGAGCACGCCATTGCCACCTCGTGCCGCGCCAAGGCCGGCGTGGTGGCGCGCGACGAGCGCGAGAATGGCGAGCGCGCGCTGCTCAACCTCGGCCACACGTTCGGCCACGCGCTGGAAGCCGTCACGGGTTTCTCGGACCGGCTGTTCCACGGCGAAGGCGTTGCGGTCGGCATGGTGCTGGCGGCGCAATTGTCGGCGCAACTCGGCATGCTCGCAGAGAGCGACGCGCAGCGCGTGCAGCGCCATCTCGTCGAGGTCGGTCTGCCGACGCGGCTGCAGGACATTGCCGGTTTCACCCAGGAAGGCCTGGCCGACGCCGACGCGTTGATGGCGCTGATGGCGCAGGACAAGAAGGTGAAGCGCGGCAGGCTCACCTTCATCCTGCTGGAAGCGGTGGGGCAGGCGGTGATCAAGGGCGATGTCGAGCCCGCTGTCGTCCGCGACTTTCTTCAGACAAAACTGGCCGGATGAGCGCGTCAGCGCAAGCCGAAGCCTCCACCGACCAGACGCCGCCGCGGTACATCGGGGCACACGCGGGACCAACATGAACTCGACCGTCTTCAACCTGCTGATCGCCTTTTTCCTGCTGGCGGCGAATGCCTTCTATGTCGCGGCTGAATTCGCGCTGGTGTCGAGCCGCGGCTTTCGCGTCAAGGCGATGGCCGAGCAGAACCGCTTCGGCGCGCGGCTGCTGCAGCAGATGATGAGCAACGTCGAGGCCTACCTCGCCTGCTGCCAGCTCGGCATCACCATGGCTTCGCTCGGGCTCGGCTGGGTCGGCGAACCCACCGTCGCCGCCTTGTTGAAGCCGCTGCTCGACCCCTTGGGCTTGTCGGAGTCGGCGCTGCACTTCACCTCGTTCCTGACCGGCTTTCTCGTCTTCTCGTCGCTGCACATTGTCATCGGCGAACAGGTGCCGAAGACGCTGGCGATCCGCCAGCCGGAGCCGGTGTCGCAATGGATCGCCTATCCGCTCTATGCGTCCTTCGTGCTGTTCTGGCCGCTGAACTGGCTGCTGAACAACGCGTCGCGCGCGGTGCTGCGGCTGCTCGGCGTGCAGGAAACCTCGCAGCACGAGATCCTCACCGGCCGCGAGATCGAGGGGCTGGTCGGCGAATCCGCGGAACACGGCAAGATGGAAAGCGGCGAGGCCGAATATATCCAGAACGTGTTCCGGTTCGGCGACCTCGCTGTGTCGGACGTGATGGTCCATCGCACCGCGATGGTGACGCTGAACGCCGACCTGCCGTCGGAGGAACTGGTGCGCGAAGTGCTGGCCACCGAATACACCCGGATTCCGCTGTGGCGGGAGAAGTCGGAAAACATCATCGGCGTGCTGCACGCCAAGGACCTGCTGCGCGCGATCCGCGCCGCCGATGGCGACACCTCAAAGATTGACGTCGCCTCGATCGCGTTGCCGCCGTGGTTCGTGCCGGAGATGCGGCCGCTGTCGGATCAGCTCAAGGCGTTTCGCCGCCGCAAGACCCACTTCGCGCTGGTGGTGGATGAGTACGGTGAAGTCGAAGGCATGGTGACGCTGGAAGATATCCTGGAGGAGATCGTCGGCGACATCTCGGACGAACACGACGTGGTGGTTGCCGGCGTCCGTGCCCAGCCCGACGGTTCGGTGGTGGTGGACGGTTCTGTGCCGATCCGCGACCTCAACCGCGCCATGGACTGGCATCTGCCGGACGAGGAGGCCACCACCGTGGCCGGCCTGGTGATCCACGAGGCGCGCTCGATCCCCGAGCGCGGCCAGAGCTTTACCTTTCATGGCTTCAGGTTTCGCGTCCTGCGCCGCGAGCGCAACCGCATCACCGCGCTGCGCATCGGTCCGGTGCCGACCGAGCCGGAGCCGGAACAGAAGAAGCCGAGGGCGGGAACCGCGTTCTAGGATGGCTCGCCGGGCGCCTGGGCCTTGACGGCAAGCGCGTGCACGGTGCCGGCGAGTTCCGCGGCCAAAGTGGCGTTGACCATGCGATGACGTTCGATCCGGCTCTTCCCTTCGAAGGCCGGCGACACGATATTGACCCTGAAGTGGGATTCGCCGCCCGGCCGATGGCCGCCATGGCCTTCATGCAGGTGGGACTCGTCGATCACGTCGAGGCTTTGCGGACCGAAAGCCTCTTGCAACTTCTTTGTGATGTCATCTTTGGCGCTCATGGAAGATAATAAACGCCGCTTCCGCGGGATCGTCAATCGCGACGGTCCACGGCGCAGCACAGGTAGGGTAATCGCAATGTCAAGACTTGAAGCTTTTCGCGTTGCGTTGTCATAGTCAGCCATGCCCATCGACTCATCCAAATTCTTCGACAGCATCCGCATCAAGCCGAACAAGCTGAGCGCCAAGCAGCAGGCTGCCGCGCGCGAGGAAGCGCAGATGTGCGAGGCGCCCAATTGCAAGAACAAGGGCGGCCACCGTGCCCCCAAGGGCCGCGGCAATGACAAGGAATACTGGCACTTCTGCCTGAACCATGTCCGCGAATACAATCAGGGCTACAATTTCTTCCAGGGCATGGCCGCCGACGCGGTCGCGCGCTACCAGAAGGACGCGCTGACCGGCCATCGTCCGACCTGGAAGATGGGCGCCAACGGCACCAAGGGCAAAGGCAAGACCGCCGAGGCCGATCTCGAAGGCGCCGCCGATCCGTTCGCGATGTTCAGCGAACTCAACGGCCGCGGCCGCTGGCGGCCCGGCCCGGGGTCGCAGTCGGAGGCTCCGAAGGTCGAAACGCGGAAGATCTTCAATGCCGAGCGCAAGGCGCTGCAGGTCATGGGCCTCGGCCCCGACGCCACGCTGGAAACCGTGAAGTCGACCTACAAGGCGCTGGTCAAGCAGCATCATCCCGACGCCAACGGCGGCGACCGCTCCACCGAGGACCGGCTGATCGAGATCATCAAGGCCTATAATTATCTCAAGACCGTGGTCCGCGGGTCGTAACGTCTTAACCTCTCTCCGCCCTTTGCGGGGAGAGGTTAAGATCAGAGTTTCAACCACAAAAAAGCCGGCGCGAAATTCGCGCCGGCTTTTTGTTGAACGTCGAAAACTCAGTTCAGCTTGGCGCGGACCTCAGTGATGCCCTTGGTGACGAGATCGTCGGCAACCGGCCCCTTGACCGACTGGGCCAGGATGGTCGTCGCGGCGGTCACGGCCGCGTCCGCAGCTGCGGAGCGGACATCGGCCAAAGCCTGGGCTTCCGCCAGCGCGATCTTGCCTTCCGCCGACTTGGTGCGGCGGGTGACGAAATCTTCCATCTTGGTCTTGGCTTCGGCGGCGATGCGCTCGGCCTCTTCCTTGGCGGAGGTGATGATGTCGGCGGCTTCGCGCTCGGCCGCAGCGTGACGTGCCTTGTAGTCGGCGAGCAGTGCGGCGGCTTCGTCGCGCAGCTTGCGGGCATCGTCGAGTTCAGCCTTGATCCGGCTGCTGCGGTTGTCGAGCGCCTTCAACAGCGTGTGGTGAATGCCGAAATAGCCGAACACCGCCATCAGGATGATGAAGGCGACCGCAACCCAGAATTCCGCCTGTAAACCGAACATCGTCTATCCCTTCAACGAAGCATCGAGCGCGGCGTTGACGACGCCGGCGTTCGGGCTGGTGCCGGTCAGCCGTTCGACGATGGCCGAGGCGGTGTCGGCGGCGATGCCGCGGACATTGCCCATCGCCTGCTCGCGCATGGTGGCGATGGTCTTTTCCGCCGAAGCAAGCTTCGCAGCGAGGCTCGCTTCCAGCGCGGCCTTGGCCGCTTCCTGTTCAGCACTGAGTTTCTCGCGCACCTCGGCCGCCATCGCCTGCGCCTTGGCGCGGGCGGTGGCGAGTTCGGTCTCGTAGGCCTTCAGCGCCGCATCGGAGTCGGCCTTCAGCTTCGCTGCCTGGTTCAGGTCGGTATCGATGACCTTCTGCCGGTCCGCAAGGACACCGCCGACGCGGGGCAGCGCCAGACGCGACACGATCAGATAGAGCAGGCCGAACGCGATCGCGAACGACACCAACTGTGAAGCGAAAGTGTTGCTCTCGAACGGCGGAAACGCAGCCTTGTGCCCACCGTCAGCCTCGGTGTGCGCAGCCGCACCCTTGGATTTGCCCTGACCTTCAGCCACAGCAGTCTCCTTATCGATCGGAAGCGCCCCGCGACGGGGGCGACAACCGGATCAGTTTCTGGCTTAGACGGCGAACAGCAGCAGCAGCGCGATCAGCAGCGAGAAGATGCCGAGCGCTTCCGTCACGGCGAAGCCGAAGATCAGGTTCGCGAACTGGCCCTGCGAAGCCGAGGGATTGCGCAGCGCGCCGTTGAGGAACTGACTGAAGATCATGCCGACGCCGATGCCGGCGCCGCCCATGCCGAGACAAGCAATGCCCGCGCCGATGTACTTTGCTGCGATTGGATCCATGGTAAAACTCCTTCTTGGATAGGGATAAGACAGGTGAGGGGTGAACTCCCCGGGACGATCAGTGTCCCGGATGAAGCGCGTCGTTGAGATAGATGCAGGTCAGGATGGTGAACACGTAGGCCTGCAGGAAGGCGACCAGCAATTCCAGCGCCGTCAGCGCCGTGGTCATGGCCAGCGGCAACACGGCGCCGAACACGCCGATGGCGCCGAGCGCGCTCAGCGAGGTCACGAAGCCGGCAAACACCTTCAGCGTGATGTGGCCGGCCAGCATGTTGGCGAACAGACGCACCGAATGCGACACCGGGCGCGACAGGAACGAGATCACCTCGATCACCGTGACCAGCGGCAGGATGTAGATCGGAATGCCGTGCGGCACGAACAGCTTGAAGAAGCCGAGGCCGTTCTTGTAGAGGCCGTAGAGCAGCACCGTCAGAAATACCATCAGCGCCAGCGCCACGGCGACGATCAGATGGCTGGTAACGGTGAAGGTGTAGGGGATAATGCCGATCAGGTTGGCCGTCAGGATGAACATGAACAGCGAGAACACGAACGGGAAGAACTTCATTCCCTCTTCGCCGATGCTGCTGCGCACGGTACCCGACACGAATTCGTAGGAAAGCTCCGCGACCGACTGGAAGCGGTTCGGGATCAACGCCCGACCGGCGCTGCCGCCGATCATCAGAACCGACACCAGCGCCACGGCGCCGAACATGTAGGCCGACGAATTGGTGAAGGCGATTTCCTGGTTGCCGATGTGGCCCAGGGTGAAGATCTTGTGGATCTCAAATTGATGGATCGGATCGGCCATCCAACGCGGTCTTTCATCTCTGCCGGAGTGTCCGGCATCTCTGCCGGGGAGCCCGGCGGTTGAAACGCTGCGCAAGACTGCGCGCGAAATTTATGGCGTTCGCCCGACGCCGGCCGAGCGCATCACGTTGATCACGCCGGCGACAAAGCCGAGCAGCATGAACACGATCAGCCCCCAGGGCGAGGTCGGCAGCAGATGATCCAGGCCCCAGCCCAGGATCGTGCCGACGACAACGCCCGCAACCAGTTCCGATGAGAGACGGAGACCCACCGCCATGGCCGAAGCCCTGGACTGTGCGTTTCCGCTTCCAGTTTCGGATTGGTCAGTCTGAACTTTGCGGTCATCCTGAATTCTGGACAATCGCTGGTGCAGACTTCCGAGCCTTGCGGAAAGCGCAGCTTCGTCGGGAGGCGGTTTGCCGCCACTTCCGCTCCCGCCATCATTGTCCCGTGTGTCGTCGGTCATGCTCTCGACACCCGAAAAAACGCTGCAATTGCTGGAAATAACGCCCCGTTACCCTTCAAAGCCGGGCGGACCATACTTAGCACATCCTGCCAAGTCAAGATTAGCTGATCGTCGCTTAGCACGTTGATTTGCTTGATTTTATTGGGAAAAATCTCAACCCGCTGCGTGCGATCGCCGCACTGCACAGTGAGTTTTACAGTGATCTGTCTTGCGCCATCCGATGCGCTCTGTTCCGATGCCGGCGCTTTGCCAATCATCCCGGCCTGGAGACCGCATGTCCCGTGAGATCGACTACTACTTTTCACTGCCGTCACCCTGGGCCTATATCGGCCACAAGCTGTTCCGGGACCTGGTAACCACTTACGATCTCAAGGTGAATCACAAGCCGGTATTTCTCGGCGAACTGTTCGCGGAGACCGGCGGATTGCCGCTCGGCAAGCGCCACCCGGTACGGCAGCGCTACCGGATGCTGGAATTGCAGCGCTGGCGCGCCAAGCGCGGCCTCGACTTCCATCTGCAGCCGAAGCACTGGCCGTTCGACGCGAGACTGCCCGACGGTGTGGTGGTTGCGGCGATCGAGGCCGGCTTCGATCCCGATGCCCTGCTGCGCCGCGCCTTTCCGGCGGTGTGGGAGGAGCAGCTCGACCTGTCCGATCCCGCGGTGCTGACGAAGCTTGCCGATGAGTCCGGGCTGCCCGGCCTGCAACTGGTGGAGCGCGCCGGCTCCGACGCCATCGGCGCCATCTACGAGCAGAACCGCCAGGACGCGCTGGCCGCCGACGTGTTCGGTTCGCCGGCCTATGTGCTGGGTGGCGAGGTGTTCTGGGGCCAGGACCGGATCGAATTGCTGGCCGATGCGTTGAAATCCGGCCGCGCGCCCTATCGCGCCGAGGTGTAGAACAGGGCGGGCGATTCCCCAGGGAGCATTGCCATGACCCTCGCGACATCTTCTCATTCTCGTTTCCCGCGATCCGCGGCATTGGCCGCAGCGCTGGCCTGCGTCGCCAGCACCGTCCAGGCGCAGGCACTGCCCGACATCGAGAACGGCCGCTACACGCTGTCGCCCATCGGCGACGGCGTGGTCCGGCTCGATACCCGCACCGGTATGGTCTCGACCTGCACGGACAAGGGCACCGGCTGGGCCTGCTACGCCATGCCCGACGAGCGCGCGGCGCTCGATGCCGAAATAGGCCGCCTGCAGAAGGAGAATGAAGCGCTGAAGGCGCAACTGGCAGCACGCGAACCCGTCGCGCCCGGCAAGATTGACGAGCCGCTGCCGAAGCAGGATTCGCTGAAGAAGCCCGAGCCGAAGGTCATCGATGGCACCCGCAAGCTCGAGATCCCGCTGCCCAGCGACCGCGACATGGACCGTATGATGGCCTTCATCGAGAACGCCTGGCGCCGCCTCATCGACATGGCCGGCCGGATCCAGCGCGACGTCAGCGGCAAGATCTGAGCGCGCATGACCTCCCGCTCGATTTCGCGTTCGGCCCCGTCCATCGTCCGTGCCGACACCGTCGCCTCGTCCATACTCTCCGTGCAGACGCCGGGCGCCGGCTTCATCGATCTCACCTCCGACGTCGCGAAATTCCTTGCCGAGGCGGGCGCGCGCGAGGGCGCGCTGACGCTGTTCATCCGCCACACATCGGCGTCGCTGACCATCCAGGAGAATGCCGACCCTTCGGTGCTGGCCGACCTGATGACGTTACTGGATCGCCTGGCGCCGCAGGATTTCGGCTGGACCCACGACACCGAGGGCCCCGACGACATGCCAGCCCATGTCCGCACCATGCTGACCGCCACCTCGCTGCAGGTCCCTGTGTTGTCCGGCCGGATGGCGCTGGGCACCTGGCAGGCGATCTACCTGATCGAACACCGCCGCCGCCCGCATCGCCGCGAGGTGGTGCTGCAGTTTGTCGGGGCGGTGGGATAGCGAGGTGCTGGCCTTCTTCCTTCTCCCCTTGTGGGAGAAGGTGGCCGGCCGAAGGCCGGTCGGATGAGGGGTACGGCTGGGCTGGGAGATTGTGGTACCCCTCACCCGTCCGCGCTACGCGCGGCCACCCTCTCCCACAAGGGGAGAGGGAAGAAAAAACAAAAAAAACCGGCCGCGGATTGCTCCGCGGCCGGCTTGATATCATCCGAAGTTTTGGCCGGCGGCGTGCCGCCGACAAAACTCAGTTGGTGTTGATGTCGACGTCCTTGGTTTCCGGCAGGAAGAAGATGCCGATCACCACCGTGATGGATGCGAAGATGATCGGGTACCACAGGCCGGCATAGATATCGCCGGTCGAGGCCACGATGGCGAAGGCCGTGGCGGGCAGCAGTCCGCCGAACCAGCCGTTACCGATGTGGTAGGGCAGCGACATCGAGGTATAGCGGATCCGGGTCGGGAACAGTTCGACCAGCATCGCCGCGATCGGGCCGTAGACCATGGTCACGAACAGCACCAGCACGAACAGCAGGCCGATGACGGCCGCGACCTGCGGACGGAAGATATCGAACGGGTTCGACATCTTCACGATCTGCGCGTCGCCGGCCTTCGGATAGCCCGCCGCCTGCACCGCCGCCAGCACCGCCGGGTTGGAGGCCGCCGCGGTGTAGGGCACATCCTTGCCGTTGACGACCACCTTCACACCGGAGCCTGCGGCGCCGTAGGAGGTGGAGTACTTCACCGAAGATGCCGCCAGGAAGGCACGCGCGGTGTCGCACGGTGCGGTGAACACACGGGTGCCGACCGGGTTGAACAGATCGCCGCACAGCGCGGGATCCGAGACCACTTCCACCTTCACGGTCTCGATGGCCTTTTCCAGCGCCGGATTGGCGTTGGAGGTGATCATCCGGAAGATCGGGAAGAAGGTCAGCGCCGCGATCAGGCAGCCTGCCAGGATGATCGGCTTGCGGCCGATCTTGTCCGACAGCGCGCCCCAGAAGATGAAGAAGCCGGTGCCGAGCAGCAGCGACCACGCGATCAGCAGGTTGGCGGTATAGCCATCGACCTTGAGGATCGATTGAAGGAAGAACAGCGCGTAGAACTGACCGGTGTACCAGACCACGCCCTGGCCCATCACGCCGCCGAGCAGGGCGATCAGCACCAGCTTGGCATTGCCCCAGTTGGCGAAGGCCTCGGTCAGCGGCGCCTTGGAGCCCTTGCCTTCGTCCTTCATCTTCTGGAACACCGGCGACTCATTGAGGCGAAGCCGGATCCAGACCGAAACGCCGAGCAGCAGCACCGAGACCAGGAACGGAATGCGCCAGCCCCAGGAAGCGAATTCGGCCTCGCCGAGAATCGTGCGGGTGAACAGGATCACCAGCAGCGACAGGAACAGTCCGAGTGTTGCCGTGGTCTGGATGAATGACGTGTAGTAGCCGCGCTTGCCGGGCGGCGAGTGCTCCGCCACGTAGGTCGCCGCGCCGCCGTACTCACCGCCGAGCGCCAGGCCCTGCAGCAGCCGCAGGCCGATCAGGATGATCGGCGCCGCGATGCCGATCGTCTTGGCGCTGGGCAGCAGGCCGACGATGAAGGTCGACAGGCCCATGATCAGGATGGTGACGAGGAACGTGTACTTGCGGCCGACGATGTCGCCGACGCGACCGAACACGATGGCGCCGAACGGGCGGACCAGGAAGCCTGCGGCGAAGGCCAGCAGCGCGAAAATGTCGCGGGTGGCGGGCGGATAGTCGCTGAAGAACTGCGCGCCGATGATGCTGGCGAGCGATCCGTACAGATAGAAATCGTACCACTCGAACACGGTGCCGAGCGACGAGGCGAGAATGACGAAGCGTTCGTCCTTCGTCATTCCCGCAGCGCGTGGAGATGTTGCAGCTATCGTTGACATGTGAATCGCTCCCCGAATTCGTTGATGTGGTTCGCCCTGCCGCACCGGTCTCTTGCCGGATGGGATGCAGCTGGCTTCCACCTCAAAGTAACACCGCCGTGATACGCGTCCCAATAAGACTTTCGGCTCTGGGTTGCGGCGCGCGAGCTCATCGCACTCTGCTGCCGGCAAAGGCCGCGGGGCGGCGGACAGTGCGCAAGGGATATTGCAACGCACAATGAGGCGGGTTAACTGCTTTGCCGCGTGGCAACATTGCAGGCTTGCCAGATGCCGGCGGTCAGAGGACACTTGTGCGCCTGACGTCGCTTTTGCCTATGTTCACAATTCGATCACCGGATTCTCGCAGCCGGTCGCAAGGATTAAATGACTGCCGCTTCGACCATGCGCCTCGTTGTTGCCGACGATCATCCGCTGTTTCGCGGTGCACTGCGGCAGGCGCTGCTGGGCGTGCTGCCTGCAGCCCGCATCGACGAGACAGGAACGTTCGACGATCTCACCAAGGCGCTTGAGCAGGACGCCGATGTCGATCTGGTGCTGCTCGACCTGTCGATGCCTGGCATCAGCGGCTTCTCCGGGCTGATCTATCTGCGCGCGCAGTATCCCGCGATTCCGGTGGTGATCGTCTCCGCCAGCGACGATGTCGGCACGATCCGGCAGTCGCTGGATTTCGGTGCCTCCGGCTTCATTCCAAAGCGCTTCGGTGTCGAGACGCTGCGCGACGCCATCCTCAAGGTGATGGATGGCGACGTCTGGATTCCGCCGGATGTCGACATGGCCGCGGCGGCGGATCCCGAGATGACAAAACTGCGTGACCGCCTGGTGACGCTGACGCCGCAGCAGGTGCGGGTACTGATGATGCTGTCGCAGGGTCTGCTCAACAAGCAGATCGCCTATGAGCTCGGCGTCTCCGAAGCCACCATCAAGGCGCACGTCTCGGCGATCCTGCAGAAGCTCGGCGTCGAGAGCCGGACCCAGGCGGTGATTGCCGCGGCCAAGATCGCCGGTAACCAGTGGCGCCAGGGCGAGCCGGCGGCGCAATAGCCGCGAATACACTCAGCCCTCATGGTGAGGAGGCGCTCTTGCGCCGTCTCCAACCATGAATGTCATCACCATCCTTCGAGACGCCATGCCAAGCGGCGTGGCTCCTCAGGATGAGGACTGAGCTACTCCGCCGCCATCATCTGCTGGGTGCGCCACTGCCCGAGCAAGGCGCGCAGCGATGCCGGCTTCACCGGCTTGTTGAGCACGGCGATCTTCTCCTGCCGCGCGGCCTCGCGGACATGCGGGCTGCGGTCGGCGGTGATCAGGATCGCCGGAATGCCCGAACCGAAGCGGCTGCGGATCTCCCGAATCGCGGCGACGCCGTTGCCGCGATCGAGATGATAATCCACCAGCAGTCCGGTGAGGCGCTTGCCGGCGGCCTCGATCTCGGCGATTGCCGCGATCGCCGCTTCCGGATCGCCGACCGCGACCACCACCGCGCCCCATCCCGTGAGCAGCGTCTTCATGCCGTCGAGGATGGCCGCGTCGTTTTCGATGCAGACGACCAGCGTGCCGGACATCGGCGCTTTCGACAGCGGGGTCGCTGATGTCACCGCGGTGGTATGGTTGATTGCCTTGGCGATCGGCACGGTGACCGAGAAGAACGACCCGCCGCTGCGGTTGGAGTCGAGCGCGATGCCGTGATCGAGTACATGGGCGAGGCGCTTGACGATGGACAGGCCGAGCCCCAGCCCGCGCGCGATCCGGGCGCCCTGTTCGAGCCGGTGGAACTCCTTGAAGATCTCGCCGCGCTTCTGCACGGGAATGCCCACGCCGGTGTCGTAAACGCCGATCTGCAGCGACTTGCCGCGGCGGCGGCAGCCGACCAGCACGCGGCCGTGGGGGGTGTATTTGATGGCGTTGGAGATCAGGTTCTGCAGCAGCCGGCGCAGCAGCAGGCGGTCGGACTCCACCGGCAGCGAGCATGGCACGAAGGCCAGCGCGACGCCGCGGGCGCGGGCGATCGGCGCGTATTCGATCTCCAGCGAGCGCATCAGGTCGCCGATCCGGAAACTGGAGATCGACGGGTTCATGGCGCCGGCGTCGAGTCGCGAGATGTCGAGCAGGGCGCCGAGGATTTCCTCGATGGCTTCCAGGGAATCGTCGATGTTCTCGACCAGTCGAGCGACCTCGCCGCCGCTCTGCCGCTCCACCAGACTGGTCACGTAGAGCCGCGCCGCATTCAGCGGCTGCAGGATGTCGTGGCTGGCGGCGGCAAGAAACCGCGTCTTCGAGATATTGGCGTCTTCCGCCGTGCTCTTGGCTCTGGCCAGTTCGGAATTCAGCCGCGTCAGTTCCTCTGTGCGGTCGCGCACGCGCTTTTCCAGCGTGGCATTGGCGCGCTCCAGCGCCTCGGCGGCCTCGAAGCTCGGCGTCACGTCGGAGAAGGTCAGCACCAGTCCGCTGTCGGGCATCCGGTTAGCGCGCACTTCGATCACGATCTGGCGGTCCGGCAGCCGTTCCAGATAGGGTTCGCCCTCGGTGGTGTAGGCGATCAGCCGCATCTGCGTCAGCGTCGCGTTGTCGCCGAAGCCCGATGCGTTCTGGCCGCCGATGAATTCGAGGATTTCCTGCAGCGGAACGCCGATCTGCACGATATGCGGCGGCAGGCCGAGAATCTCGCCGAACTGCCGGTTCGAGCAGATCAGCTGCAGTTCGGGATTGAATACGGCGATTCCCTGGCGGACGTGATTGAGCGCGGTCTGCAGGATCTCGCGGTTGAAATGCAATGCGGCGTGGGAATCGTCGAGCAGCTTCAGCGCGGCCTTGGCAGACACAGTGCGCTTGCGCAGCAGCAGCGACATCACCAGCCGCGACGAGGCCGCCCCGATCGACGAGGCGATCAGGTGTTCGGCGTGCTGCAGCAATTCGAAATCGGCGGGCGCGGCGGGATCGAGGCTGACGCGCTGGCTGGCGGCGAAGGCCTCGAAGGACTCCCGTGCCCGCTCCGGGCCGAGGTACTGCGTCACGGTGCCCAGAATATCCTGCACCGTCACGGTGGAGCGCCAGCGCCGGAATGCCGGTGTCATCGGCGCCATGGCGTTGGGAACGAATAATTCCGCCTGCAGCCGCTCGATCGATGACGGCTGCCGCAGCAGCGACAGCACGACGTAGGTCAGGATGTTCAGCGACAGGCTCCACAGCGTGCCATGCAGCAGCGGCGGCAGGTCGGCGCCGAACAGGTCCTGCGGCCGCAACGCCTCGATGCCGAACGGACCATGCTGCAGCAGCAGCATGCCGGCGGTGTTGCCGTCGAGAAAGCTGGGAATGAACAGCGTATAGGCCCAAACGGCAAAGCCGACCAGCATGCCGCCCATGGCGCCGCGCGCGGTGGCGCGGCGCCAGATCAGGCCGCCGAAAAATGCCGGCGCGAATTGCGCGATGGCCGCGAAGGACAACAGGCCGATGGCGGCGAGCTGGGTGTTGCCGAGCGCGCGGAAATACAGATACGCCATCACCATGATGGCAAAGATCGCAAAGCGCCGGACCTTGAGCAGGAAGTTGCCGAAATCGGCATTGCCGCTCGGCGCATGCGGGCCGCGCTGCAGCACCAGCGGCATCACGAGGTCGTTGGACACCATCACCGCCAGCGCCACGCATTCGACGATCACCATGGCCGTGGCCGCCGACATGCCGCCGATGAACACCACGATGCTGAGGAAGGTCGAGCCGGCCTCGATCGGCAGCGCCAGCACATACATGTCGCTGTCGACGGCGCCGAACGGGAAGGTGACCAGCCCGGCCAGCGCAATCGGAATCACGAAGATGTTGATGGCAATCAGGTAAAGCGGAAACAGCCATTTTGCGCGGCTGACCTCGGCGTCGTCCGAATTCTCCACCACGCTGACGTGGAATTGCCGCGGCAGCAGCATGATGGCACAGAAAGACAGCAGCACCATGGTGAGGAAGTTGCCCACCGACGGCACGTAGGCGATGGCCCGCGCCGCCTCCGGCGTCTTCAGCGCGCGCTCCACCAGATCGACCGGGCTGAACATCCAGAACGTCACGAACAGGCCCGCGGCGATGAAGGTCACCAGCTTGATGATGGATTCGGTGGCCACCGCCAGCATCAGCCCGTGCTGGTGCTCGGTGGCGTTGGTCTGCCTGGTGCCGAACAACACGGCGAACACCGCCATGGCGAGGGTCACGATCAGCGCGATGTCGCCGACGATCGGAATGCTCTCGATCGCCTGGTCCTCGCCGAGGATGGTGGAGAGCGACGACGCCACGGCCTTGAGCTGCAGCGCGATATAGGGAACCGAGCCGATGATGGCGATCACCGCAACAGTGGCGGCCACGGCCTGGCTCTTGCCGTAGCGCGCGGCGATGAAGTCGGCGATCGAGGTGATGTTCTGCGATTTCGCCAGCTGGATCACCCGGCGCAGGATGGGCGTGCAGAAGCCGATCATCAGGATCGGGCCGAGATAGATCGCCAGGAAGTCGACGCTGGTGCGGCTGGCCACGCCGACCGAGCCGAAGAAGGTCCATGACGTGCAGTAGATTGCCAGCGACAGCGGATAGATCAGCGCGCCGGCGCGGCCGCGCTGGAACAGCGCAATGCGGTCGCCGTAGCTGGCGACGCAGAACAGAAATCCGATATAGCCGAAGGCGGCTGCGATCACGCCCCAGTCGTGAAGCATCGTGCTTGATCCCTGCGGAGCGGGTAGGCCCGTCCATCAGGGAAACCTAGCGCGTTGCGGTGGCGCTAGCGACAGGGAAGTGGGGGCGCAGTTAAGCGCGGCGGCCTCCTTCACCTCTCCCCGGCGGGGAGAGGTGTTCGCGCGTCGATGCGGGCAACAGAGTTTCGAGCGGTTCTTATTCCGCCGCCATCGCCTTGGCATTGAGCGGCAGCCCGAGCTGATCCCACACCTGAACCAGGGCTTCGGCAAGCTGATCGATCAGCGCGTCGTCATGATAGGGCGACGGCGTGATGCGCAGCCGCTCGGCGCCCTTGGGCACCGTGGGGTAATTGATCGGCTGGATGTAGATGCCGTGCTGTTCCAGCAGCAGGTCGCAGGCCTGCTTGCAGCGCTCGGGATCGCCGACGAACAGCGGCACAATGTGCGTATCGCTCGACATCACCGGCAGGCCGGCGGCGGTGAGGATCGCCTTGACGCGTGCGGCGCGGTCCTGGTGACGCTCGCGCTCCCAGCTCGAGGTCTTGAGATGGCGGATCGCGGCAGTGGCTGCCGAGCAGATCGCCGGCGGCAGCGCGGTGGTGAAGATGAAGCCCGGTGCGTAGGAACGCACCGCGTCGACGATATCCTTGCTGGCGGCGATGTAGCCGCCGAGGCAGCCGAAGGCCTTCGCCAGCGTGCCTTCGAGAATGTCGATGCGATGCATCACGCCGTCGCGTTCGGCGATGCCGCCGCCGCGCGGGCCGTACATGCCGACCGCATGGACCTCGTCCACATAGGTCATCGCGCCATATTTCTCGGCGAGATCGCAGATCTTCGCCAGCGGCGCGACGTCGCCGTCCATGGAATACAGGCTCTCGCAGGCGATCAGCTTCGGCCGCTCGGGACCGGCTGCGATCAGCAGTTCCTCGAGATGGGCGATGTCGTTGTGGCGGAATACGACGCGTTCGCAGCCGGATTGCCGGATGCCTTCGATCATCGAATTGTGGTTGAGCGCATCCGACAGGATCAGGCAGTTCGGAATCAGCTTGGTGAGGGTCGAGATGCCGGTCTGGTTGGAGACGTAGCCCGAGGTGAACAGGAGGGCCGCTTCCTTGCCGTGCAGGTCGGCCAGTTCTTCTTCAAGCTGGACCAGCGGATGATGGGTGCCGGCGATGTTGCGGGTGCCGCCAGCGCCGGTGCCGACCCGGGTCGCGGTCTCGACCATGGCGCCGACCACTTTCGGGTGCTGGCCCATGCCGAGGTAATCGTTGGAGCACCAGATCACCACGTTGCGGGCCCCGCTGGGGGCGTGCCAGATCGCATGCGGGAAGCGACCGGCGATCCGTTCGAGGTCGGCGAACACGCGATAGCGCCGCTCGTCATGCAGGCGGCCAAGGGCGTCAGAGAAGAACTTGCTGTAATCCATCGCGAAAAACCTGAAACGGAACCTGCGCAGAGGCATTGCGTGTAGGGGCGTTTTAGAGCTTTTCCAGCTTTGATGTCGAGCTGAAATGCACTCCCAAGCACCCGTTGCGAGCTGGCAGACTAGCGGCAAACGCACAGCTAATCTTGAGCCAGATCAATCAGCTGGCCGGATTGCGCCGCGCCGTGCATGGCCCCCTGAGAGGGTCACGCGGCCTTGAAGCGCAAAATACCGTCTGCACGTTCGACCACGGTCAGCCGGTTCTGGTTCAACATATAATTGACGTGAGCGATCAATTCTCCGGCGGCGAAACCGGTCTGATGCGCATCGAGCTTGTGCTTGTGGAAGACGACGGGGACCAGCTCCGCCGAGGTCATCGGCGTGTCCTTGCAGGCCGCTGCAATCATCTGGCAGCGCTCTTCATGGTGGTCGGCGAGCTGCTTGATCCGCACCTTGACGCCGTGGAACGGCACGCCGTGGCCGGGCAGCACCAGCACGTCGTCGGGCAGCGTTTCGGACAAACGCCCGAGCGAGTGCAGATAGGCGCCGAGCGAATTCTCATCCGGCTCATGGGCCCAGACGCTGACATTGGGCGAGATCTTGCTCAGCACCTGATCGGCGGACAGAAACAGGGCGTCGGCGGCGCAATACAGCATGACCTGGTCAGGCGAATGGCCGGCGCCGGTGAGGACGCGGAACGTGCGCGTCCCGATGGTGAAGTCGTCGCCATCGGACAGCCGGCGATAGGCGGCGGGCAGCGGCACGGTCTTCTTCAGGTAATCCTGGCCGCGGCCGAGCAGTTGCTCGGTGATGTCCTCGTCCATGCCGTGGCGCCGGAAGAACAGCCGCGAATTGACCAGCCGTTCTGCGGTGCGGCGGTTCTGGTGATAGACGCCCTGCAGGTACTCGACCTGGGACATGTAGAACGGACAGTTGAAACGCTGGACCATCCAGCCGGCCTGGCCGACATGGTCGGGATGGGCATGGGTGACGATCACCTTGCTGATGGTCTTGCCGGCCAGCGGTCCGTCGAACAGCGCGGTCCAGGCCGCGATGGTGGCCTCGTTGCCGATGCCGGTATCGACCATCGCCCAGCCGTCGCCATCGGCGAGCAGGTAGATGTTCACATGGTTGAGACGGAACGGCAGATCGAGCCGGATCCACAGCACTCCCGGGGCGATCTCAACCACCTGATCCGGTCCGGGATGCGACTCCCAGGGATACTGGAGGCCGTCGGTCAGGCTGGGAATCGCGTCTGTTTTTGTATGCATGGCTTCTGTCGCAATGTCTTTGCACCGGCTTAGCGGGACAAGCTGCGCGGCGCCAGCCGAATTGTGGGCCGGCGCCGGCTGCAATATCCCGTGTGGCGGTCAGCCGGCGGCGCCCGACTCGGCTACCGCCGGCGGCTCGATGCCCGTCGGTTCAAGCCGGACGTCGTCGAGCGCCGATGTGATGCCGAGGCGATCGAGCAGCTCGACGTCGCGGGTGGTCTGCGGGTTCTTCGTGGTCAGCAGCACGTCGCCGATGAAGATCGAATTGGCCCCGACGAGAAAGCACAACGCCTGCAACTCGTCCGACATGTACTGGCGGCCCGCCGACAGCCGCACCACGCTTTTCGGCATCATGATGCGCGCCACCGCGATCATGCGCGCCAGCGCGATCGGATCGGCGCGCTCCGCAGTAGCGTTGACCGGTACGCCCCTGACCTCGTTCCACAGGTTGATCGGTACGCTCTCCGGATGGTTCGGCAGGTTGGCCAGCAGCACCAGCATGCCGAGGCGGTCCTCGACCTGCTCGCCCATGCCGATGATGCCGCCGCAGCACACCTTCAACCCGGCGTGGCGCGCATTGGCCAGCGTCTCGATGCGGTCTTCCATCGTGCGCGTGGAGATGATTCGGCTGTAGAATTCGCGCGAGGTGTCGATGTTGTGATTGTAGAAATCGAGCCCGGCGCTCTGCAGCCGCTGCGCCTGGTCCTCGGTGATCATGCCGAGGGTGGCGCAGGTCTCGAGGCCCAGGCCTTTCACCGCGCTGACCATGTCGCAGACCCGGTCGAGATCCTTGTCCTTGGGGTTGCGCCATGCGGCGGCCATGCAGAACCGGCTGGCTCCCGAATCCTTGGCGCGTTGCGCGGAGGCGACCACCGCGTCGCGATCCATCAGCCTGGTGGCCTTGACGTCGGTGTCGTAATGCGCGCTTTGCGAGCAGTAGCCGCAATCTTCCGGACAGCCGCCGGTCTTGATGCTGAGCAGGCTCGCGGTCTCCACGTGATTCGGATCGAAGTTGCCGCGGTGAACGCCTTGCGCCTGGAACATCAGGTCGGCGAACGGCAGGTCGTACAGCGCCTGTGCTTCGGCGCGCTGCCAGTCGTGGCGGGGATGTTGCACGCCGTCGATGCGGCCGTTCCGGACAACGGAGAATGCGCTCATGGGGAATCCTCGTGCTTCGGCCATGCCGAAGGTCAATGGGTGTCGCAGCTGTTCATGAATTCGGCGGCCGAAACAAGCAACGGCTGCCGATTGCAGCCATGCAGGACGGCGCTTGCTAGGCAGCGCGAATGTTGGACAGAAATGCGTCGATTTCAGCGCGCAGGATATCGGCCTCGCGGCGCAACTCGCCCGATGCGCCGAGGACCTCGTTGGCGGCCGAACCGGCCTCGAGCGCCGCCTGGCTGACGCCGACGATGTTGCTCGATACCTCGCTGGTGCCGCCGGCGGCGTGCTGGATGTTGCGGGCAATCTCGCGGGTTGCCGAACCCTGCTGCTCGACCGCGGCGGCGATCGCAGCGCTGACATCGTTGATCTCGCCGATGGTCTGGCCGATGTTGCGGATGGCGCCGACCGCGGAGGCGGTGACCTGCTGCATGGCCGCGATCTGCGCGCGGATTTCGTCGGTGGCTTTCGCGGTCTGGTTGGCCAGTCCCTTCACCTCGGAGGCCACCACGGCAAAGCCGCGGCCGGCATCGCCGGCGCGCGCCGCCTCGATGGTGGCGTTGAGCGCCAGCAGGTTGGTCTGCGAGGCAATGGTCTGGATCAGGTCGATGACGACGCTGATGCGGTTGGCGTTGTCGGCGAGCCCCCGCATTGTGGCATCGGTTTCGCCGGCCTCGCTGACGGCCTTGGCAGCGATCTGCGCGGAACTCACCACCCGGCGGCTGATTTCCGAGATCGACGACGACAATTGCTCGGTGCCGGCCGAGACGGTCTGCACGTTGACCGATGTTTCCTCTGCAGCGGACGCCACCGCGCTGACCAGCGTGCTGGAGCGGTCGGCAGTTGCCGACATGCTTTGCGCTGTGCCCTGCATGGAATTGGCCGAACTCTGCAGCTTGTCCAGCGCCGCGCGCACCGTGGCTTCGAAATCGACGATGCGGGCTTCGATGCGCGAGGCGCGTTCGGCCTTGGCGATGCGGTCCTGGTCCTGGTCGGCGGTCAGCGCGCGGGCGTTGATCATGCTTTCGCGAAAGATTTCCAGCGAATTGGCCATCGCTGCGATCTCGTCCTGCTGGCGGCTGCGCGCGATCTCGGTTTCGAGGTCGCCGCTGGAGAGCAGCTGCATGGCGCCCTGCAGTTGCGCGATGCGGCGCAGGATGTTGCGACCGACATACAGCCACACGAACAGTGCGGATCCGATCAGCGTCAGTCCGCCAAGGCCAAGCATGATCTTGGTGGCCAGCGAGATGGTCTGGCGGGCCTGCGAAGTGGCCGATTCGGTCTCATCGCGGACGTGGTCGACCAGCGCCTTCACGCTGATGCCAAGGCCGAGATTGAGCTTGCGGGTCTCGTCGAGGATCAGCTGGCCGTATTCGATGGCATCGAGTTCCTTCTGACGGACCTTGAAGACGTTGGTCTTGCCGCTGCCCAGCGCCAGCAGTTTCAGCGCGGATTCCTTCAGGTCGTCGGCGCCGCCGACCTTGGCGACGGCATCGAGCATCGATTTCACACGTCGCTCACCCGCCTTGAAGGTTCGCTCGATCGGCGCGAGTGCGTCCGGCGTGCCGACCGAAAGCGCCGACATCAGGTCCGAAGCGATCAGGTTGGTGCTGGCGATGATATCGCCGACCTGTTCAATGGTCCGGGCCGTCTCGGCGGCCTGGTCGCGCGAAAAGTTGGCCGAGTTCAGCGCAGCGGTCATGCCGCCCTGGGCGTCCATCTGCGCCGGCGCCGACATCGACACGAACAGCGTTTCGGCTTCGCGCAGCTCTTCATAGAATTTCTGGTGCTGGGCGGTGGCGTCGAGCCGCTCCTGGGCCGCAGCGGTCAGGCTCTGGATGGTGTCGCCGATATTCTTCACGGTGTCGCCGAGTTCCGACACCACGGCCTTGTCGGCACCGAGGGCGCCGATGGCGCCGAGTCTTTCGACGGCGATCTTGTGGGTTTCGCGCATCTTTTGTGCGCGTTCCTTCAGCACGTCGGCGCTGTTGGAGGCCAGCAAGGTCGGCCCCTGGCTGGCCAGGCTTTCGCTGGCGGTAGCCAGTTCCAGACTGGCGGCAAGGCGCGGGATGTCCCGTCCGCTGAGGTCGGTCATCATCCCGCCGAGCTGGCCAAGGATGATTCCGGCGCCCGCGCTGATCAGGATTGCCATGCCGGCGATCACCGCAAAGGCCGCAAACAAACTGCCGCGAATACCCCAGCGCGGTCGCGAAACGCCGATTCGCGCAAATTTGCCGATGCCAACCGTCAACGCCATTGATTCACTCTCCCGCACGTCTCCTGCTGCGCAGACGATCGCGGCGTTGAGTATCGATGTACCGGGTTAACAAAGCGGAACCGGATACCGTATCCGGCGGGCTGGAGAAACAAAAAAAGGCCGGCGCAAGCGCCGGCCTTTTCTCGTCCAAGTCTGAAATCAGACGAAGATCAATACTTTGCGAGGATCGGACCACCGAGGTTGAAGCGGTAGTTCAGGCCTGCCTTGACGGTGTGCTCGTCGTTGCGGGTCGAACCGTACTGAGCCAGCGGAGCACTTGCGAAAGTGGTCTTGCCGAAGTCGTAGTACTGGTACTCGATCTTGCCCGACCAGTTCTGGGTGAACAGGTATTCCAGGCCAGCGCCGACGGTGTAGCCGTCCTTGTTGCCATCGATGATGACAGCGGTCGGTCCGGTAACGGTGCGGTTGAGATCGGCGAAGGCGTAACCACCCTTGACGTACAGCAATGCCGGACCCCAGGTGTAGCCGAGACGGCCGGTCACAGAGCCGATGCCCTTCAGGTTGCTGCCGTAGGTGTAAGCGGCGTTCGGAGCCGGGAACACGACATTGTTGGTGCTGTTGCCGAGCCAGGAGTACTGAGCTTCGATACCGAGCACCCAGTTCTGGGCGAACTGGTAGTCGTAGCCGCCCTGAACGCCGCCCATGAACTGGCCGTCGCTGCTGCTGCTGGAAACACCGGTGAAGCCGTTGTTGCCGGCGAACGCGCCGCCGATGTGGCCGCCGATGTAGAAGCCGGTCCAGTTGTAGATCGGGGCAGCAACGTAGGCCGGTGCCTTGGTGTAGGGGCGAGCGGCGAGATCGGCAGCAAGTGCAGGCACAGTCGCGCCGAGAGCGATCAGGGCCACAGTACCGAGAAGGAAGTTCTTCATTTTATTTTCTCCAGAAATTATTTCAGATGAGCCGCGCGTCGGCTCCGTCCATGGCGTGGATGTAGACAGCTTTCGCATCAAATACTGTCACCCATAGGCCACAGCCGGCGAGAACCGAACCATCTGACAAACCACGATTTTTTGATGCTCAATGCCGCCCTAATGAGATCTCATTTCAGCCGCAATTCGGCATTTTTGAGGTATTCAGGCACCGTAAATGGCCGCGCGAGCGCTGCCGCGGCGCTAACACTTTATTTGTCATAAATTCTAACGGCTGAAGCGGCGGGGGACGGATCCTTGCTGCCCCGCCTCAGGCCGTCGGTGCAGACACCCCCTGGCGATCCCTCGCCCGGTACCGTCTTGCCGTTCAAGGCGCGATCTTCCTGATGATCCCTGTTTTGACCTCGCTGGGCAGAGGGACGAACTGCATCGACCGCGCCGTGCCGTCGCCGTTCACCAGGGCCCATGTGAAGAATTGCAGGGCTGCGGTCGAGGTGGCGGCCTTGGCCGGGCTTCTGGGGATGAGGACAAAGGTGGCAGTGACGATCGGCCAGCTTTGTTCACCCGGCATGTCGGTGAGATCCACGGCGTAATTCAGCACGGACCAGTCGCCATGCTCAGCGGCCGCCGCGAACGTCTCTCCGTTCGGAAGGACGAACCGGCCGGCCCTGTTCTGCAACTGGACGGTCGCGAGATTGTTGGCAACCACATAGGAGAGTTCGGCATAGCCGATCCCGCCGGACGTCATCGGCACGGTCGAAGCTGCACCGTAGCTGCCCTTGACGCCGGCTCCGACCGGCCAGTTGAGGGTCATGCCGGTCCCCATCCTGTCTCGCCAGGCGTCGCTGTTCTTGGACAGATACCGGGAGATCGCGTAGGTGCCACCCGATCCACCGGCATGATAGAGCAGCGAAATCGCCAGCTTGGGCAAGGTCAGACCGGGATTGAGTCGTCCGATCCGCTCGTCATCCCACGACTTGATGCCGCCCAAGAAGATGTCGGCAAGGACAGGCGCCGTGAGCCGGAGCTTGCCGGGCGCGACGCCGGGGATGTTGACCACGACCGCATAGCCGCCGGCGACGGTGGGAAACTGCAGGATGTCTCCCTCCCTGAGCTTGCTGTCGTCCATGGGGACGTCCGAAGCTCCGAAATCTGTCAGGCCTCTGAGGACCTGCAGCTGTCCGACCGACGATCCCGAAGGTTGATAGTTGATCGCAAGACCGGTGGCCGATCTCTGCTGCTCTGCCCATTTGAGGTAGATCGGAGCGGCGAAGGCCGACCCGGTCCCCGTCACCGACGTCTCGGCATGGCCGGCTCCCGGACCGGCCGCGGTGATGGCGAGCGCCATCAAGCCAATGCGAAGTGCACGCATCTCTGTTCTCCTTTGACCTGCGGATAAAGGGATTATTCGACGCCGTTCAGGGCGAAGTCGAAGATGTCGTAGTTGCGCAGCACGCCGGTTTCCGCGCGCTCCCGGTAGTCGCGCTTCAGCGGGCGCGACACCACAAAGGGCACGCGTTGCTCGCCAAGCCCGCCATGCGAGCGCAAGCGGTGATTGCCGAGGGCCGACAGGTCGTGGTCCTCGCGCCGCGCGCCCACCGCGGTGCCGCGATCGGTGAACACCGCGAAGTCACCCTCGCGATCCGGCGGCAACTGGTAGCGTTCGCACACTGTGGCGCGGTCAAGGACGAGTTCCACGCCAGGCAGCGACCGCGCATAGGTCATCATGGCTTTGATGTCGCCGGCGCCGAGGACGTGGACGCGCACGAATCCCCCGAGGGCGCCGTGATGCCGAACGAACGGATCGGCGATCGGGCAGATCACGCGCACCGCGCCGGCACCGAACTTGTCGTTCAGGGCGTCCTCGAGATAGACGACGTTCGGCCGTCCATCCTCACCCGACTTGTCGGCCATGCCATGATCGGCGGTCAGGGCGACGGTCGCACCGAGTTCGATCAGGCGCGCAATGCGGCTGTCGACCGCTGAGTGGAAGGCATTCGATTCCACGTCACCCGGCTTGTATTTGTGCTGCACATAGTCCGAGGTCGACAGATAGATCAGTTGCGGCTTGGAGATCTCCAGCAGCCTGATGCCCGCGTCGAGCGCGAACAGCGAGAGGTCGGCGGAATATTGATCCGGCTTGGCGCGGCCCACCATCTCTTCACCGCCGGCAAAGCCGAGCGCAGTGAGATCGGCGGCGTTCGGGTGTTCGGACGAGAAGGAGATCCCGTCCATCTCGTAGGCCAGCACCTTCAGGAGCTTGTCCTTGGCAGTGAATACCGCGGTCTGTACGCCCGCCTTGCTCATGGCTCCCAGGATGGTGCCGCAGCGCAGCCGCCTGGCATCCGTGACCATGATCTCTTCGCCGGTTTCGGCATCGAGATAGTAGTTGCCGTTGATGCCGTGGATGGCGGGGGACACGCCGGTGACGATCGACGTGTTGTTGGTGTTGGTGGTGGTCGGCACCGTGGCCAGCGCCGTACCGATATAGCCTCCCGACTTGAACGCAGCGATGGTCGGAAGCACGCCGTCGGCAATTCCGCGCTTCAGGTATTCGGGGTCGAAGCCGTCGAGACAAATCACGACCACAGGCCGTTGCGGCACGGCATAGCTGCGCCCGTTGGCCTCGACCAAAGTCTGCGCCATGGCGAATGGAGAAGGGGTCGTCATGATGTCATCCGATGTTGGGAGCCGCCTGTTGCGGCGGCCGATGATCGGCGTGATAGGTCGTCGTGATGTGAGAAACTATCGAATAAAACGCACTGAAGCGTGAGAAAAAGTAGTAGATGGAGTGACGCAGTTTGATGCTGCCGTCACACGGAGGTCATGGTGAAAGAACGCGAACTGCCGCTCGTCGCCCTTCGCGCGTTCGCGGTCGCCGCGCGCAGCGACAGCTTGAATGCGGCTGCGAGGGAGCTGGGCGTCACCCACGGCGCCGTGAGCAAGCAGGTGCGATTGCTGGAGCTCTGGCTCGGACAGCAGGTCTTTACGCGCGAGGGTCGCAGCGTGGCGCTCACGCCCTACGGCAGGGTTCTGGCGGAGCAGCTGAGCCGGTCGTTCCGCGACATCGAAGCCGCCTGCCACGACGTCCGGCGCCGACGCGGCAAGGCGGTGCTGGCGGTCGAGGCGCCGTCGACGTTCGCCATGTACTTTCTCATGCCGCGGCTCAAACGGTTCGAGAAAGCGCATCCCGACGTGGCGGTCTGGATCTCCACGCGCATGACGGGACAGACGCCGGATGTGTCCTCGCATGATCTGCTGATCACGCGCGGCAGCAGCGAACGGATCGGAGGACAGGCGAAAGCATCGGCCGTGTTGTTCGAAGAACACCTGACGCCGGTCTGCAGCGTCGACCTTCTGCAGACGAGCCCGATCGAAAATCCCGCGGATCTTCTCGCGTTTCCCTTGATCACGTCAGCCACGCGGCCGGGTCACTGGGAAGCCTGGCTGCAGAAGGCAGGCTTGCGCGACCATGTTTTCGAAGGCGGTCACCGTTTCGACCACATGTTCGTTGCGATGCATGCCGTCCGCGAAGGTCTCGGCTCGATCGTGGCGCCGCGGGAGTTCTTCCCGGGCCAGCCCGAATGGCGACTCATCTGTCCCTTTCCCGAGTTGGTCGTGAAGGGGGAGAAATACGTCGCCCACCCGACGTCGCGCGCGGATCCCCGCTATCTCGCCCGCTTCATCGATTGGCTCAAGGACGAGATCAGGACGTGACGCCTGAGCCGCGCGACCCTGCGGGCTTGCGTGGCGGCCCCGCGCACGGAGTCTTTGCTCAACCGCTTCGTCCCGACCGCAGCACGTCGCTCCGGTCTGGCCGTTCGCATCGATCGCCTCGGCGCACAGGCCCAAGCACCTGATTGTATTGTGTATTCTCGGGGGCGCAAATGGTGCTGCCACACAGGATCGAACTGTGGACCTCTCCATTACCAATGGAGTGCTCTACCACTGAGCTACGGCAGCGTGCGGATGCAGGAATCAGCCATGGGCGACCTGCTCGGCGGGGCGATCCTTGCCACATGCTCACAGGCCACGCAAGCGCCGCGGCCCTCGAACGGATCATTATCCGCCAGCCTCCAGGCGGAGACGGCCACCATCCGCGTCAGGCGGCTGGATTCGGGGGCGGGTCGGCCCCGATCCAGCGAAATTCCATGGTTCGGCCAGCCGTATCGCAGCCGCGCCGAGGCCCGGCTGGTGATAAGGTCGAGCCCGTCCGCCGGGTTTGTTGCGGGCACGAAGCCCGTGCATATTTACCGGCCACCGGGCCGTCACCTGACCGAGCACCATGCCATGACCGACGCCAAGACAGATGCCAAGACCGAAAGCCCGCATGTCGCTGCCCGGCACAACCGGCTGCGCGAGGCGCTGCGCGCGAATCTGAAGCGTCGCAAGTTCCAGGCCCGTGGCCGCGCCGATCAGCCGCCGGAACCGGCCGGGGCGGGCGGCTCCGCGAGCGATACCAGTGACACGCGTTCAGACAGCATGGATCAGGATGGCCATGACTAGCGAAACGGCAGGCACTTCAATGTCGGAATCCTCCACGGCGGCCGGTGCAGCCGGTCTGGCCTCCGGTCTGGCGTCGCATCCGCGTTACGAGCAGACATTCCCGACCCTGACGCCGCCCGAAATCGAGCGGATGCGCCGCTTCGGCGAGGTGACACGCTTTAGGGACGGCGAAAGGCTGGTCGAGACCGGCAGACCCGGCCCCGGCATGTTCGTGATCCTGTCCGGCCATGTCGCGGTCACCCAGCGCGACGGGCTCGGCCATGTCACCCCGGTGGTGGAGCATGGTCCCGGCCAGTTCATGGCCGAGATCGGCCAGTTGTCCGGCCGCGTGGCGCTGGTCGACGGCCATGCCGAGGGCGATGTCGAAACCCTGCTGATCCCGCCGGAGCGGCTGCGCGCGCTGCTGGTGGCCGAGGCCGATCTCGGCGAGCGCATCATGCGGGCGCTGATCCTGCGCCGGGTCAACCTGATCCAGGGCGGGGTCGGCGGGCCGGTGCTGATCGGGCCGCCGACTGCGGCCGACGTGGTCCGCCTGGAGGGTTTTCTCACTCGCAACGGCTATCCGCATCATCTGCTCGATCCGGTGTCCGACAAGGACGCCGCTGACCTGATTGCGCGCTATACGCCGACCCCGCAGGACCTGCCGTTGGTGGTGGTGCCCGACGGCACCGTGCTGCGAAATCCCACGGTTTCCGAGCTCGCCCGCGCGATGGGCATGATCGGCCATATCGACAAGGGCAAGCTCTACGACGTCGCCGTGGTCGGCAGCGGCCCGGCCGGCCTGTCGACCGCGGTCTATGCGGCGTCGGAGGGCCTGTCGGTGGCGGTCTGCGATACCCGCGCCTTCGGCGGCCAGGCTGGCGCCAGCGCCCGCATCGAGAACTATCTCGGCTTCCCCACCGGGATCTCCGGCATTGCGCTGACGGCGCGGGCCTACAATCAGGCGCAGAAATTCGGCGCCGACATCATGATTCCCGTCACCGTGCAGTCGCTGGAGTGCGGCCGCGACGACGGCGCCTTCGCGCTGGCGCTCGACGATGGCGAGGAGCTGCGCGCCAGATCCATCGTGGTAGCGTCGGGTGCGCGCTACCGCCGCCCGGACGTCGCCCGTCTTGCCGATTTCGAGGGCCGCGGCGTCTGGTACTGGGCCTCGCCGATCGAGGCGCGGCTGTGCAAGGAGCAGGAGATCGTCCTGGTCGGCGCCGGCAATTCGGCGGGGCAGGCCGCCGTGTTTCTCGCCGCCCATGCCGCCCGCGTGCACATGGTGATCCGCGGCGGCGGCCTCGGCGCCAGCATGTCGCGCTACCTGATCGAGCGCATCGAGGCGACGCCGAACATCGAACTGGTGTTCAACACCGAGGTGGTCGGGCTCGAGGGCCAGCCGGAGTCCGGGTTGACGGGCGTGCGCACGCGCAGCCGGCTGTCCGGCGACGAGCAGGCCATGGAGATCCGCAACCTGTTCCTGTTCGTTGGCGCCGATCCGGCCACCGGCTGGCTCGACGGCTGCGGCGTGGCGCTCGACCGCGGCGGCTTCGTGGTGACCGGCGTGACGGTCGAGGGCGGGGCGGTGCCGGCGCTGGAAACCTCGGTGCCTGGCGTGTTTGCGGTGGGCGACGTCCGCTCGGGCTCCGTCAAGCGGGTCGGCGGCGCCATCGGCGAGGGCGCCCAGGTGGTGGCGGCGCTGCACGGATTTCTCGGCGACACGGCAAAACCGGCGCTCTAGGATACCGGTTGCGACGTTCAAAAAAACAATCCGGAGGAATGCAATGGCCCAGCTCGTGGTGCTCTACAAGACGCCGACCGATCCCGCCGCTTTCGACAAGTACTACGCGCAGACACATATCCCGCTGGCCAGGAAAATTCCCGGGCTCAAGAAGTACGAGGTTAGCCAGGGCGCCGTCGCCACGCCGGCCGGGCCGTCCGGCATCCATCTGGTGGCGACGCTGACCTTCGACAGCATGGCGGCGATCCAGACCGGCCTCGGCAGCGCCGAGGGCCAGGCCGCGGCGGGCGACCTGCCGAACTTCGCCAGCGGCGGCGCCGATCTGCTGATGTTCGACACCAAGGAAGTTTGAGCGCCAGACCCGAACGGAGAGATGACCGTGGCCAAACCCTGCCTGCATCTAAAGAACATTCGCGACGTCACGCCCAGCGCGCTCGGTTGCGAGGAATGCCTGAAGAGCGGCAGCGTTTGGCTGCATCTGCGCATCTGCCGCAGCTGCGGCCATGTCGGCTGCTGCGACGATTCGCCGAACCGGCATGCAACCAAGCATTTTCATGCCACGCAGCACCCGATCATCGAAGGCTACGATCCGCCGGAAGGCTGGGGCTGGTGCTATGTCGACGAGGTGATGTTCGACCTGTCGGACCGCAAGACGCCGCACAACGGTCCGATCCCGCGCTACTACTGACATCGAACGGGCGCCGCTGCGGCAAATTTCGGCGTGACTCTCCATGAGAGTGATACCACAATCGCGGCGACTGATGTATCGCGAAGGGCCTTATGAAAATTGTAGCCAGATCGATGTGGGCTGTGCTGATTGCTGCTGTCACGCTCGTGCTGTCCGCCGTCGGGTCGTGGGCGCAGGCGCCGCAGAGTCGGTTCGCCGAGGCCAACGGCGTCCGGCTGCATTACCTGATCGCCGGCAAGGGCGATCCGGTCGTGCTGCTGCATGGCTATGCCGAGACCAGCCACATGTGGCTGCCGCTGATCGCCAAACTCGCCGCCAATCATACGGTGATCGCGCCGGACCTGCGCGGCTTCGGCGCGTCCGCCGCGCCCGCCGACGGCTACACCAAGGCGGCGATGGCACGCGACATTCACGCCCTCGTCACCGGCCTGAAATATCCAAAGGTCAGAATCGTCGGGCACGATATCGGGCTGATGGTGGCCTATGCCTATGCGGCGCAATATCCCGCCGAGGTCGATCGCATCGCGCTGATGGATGCCTTCCTGCCCGGCGTCGGCGACTGGACCCATGTCTGGCTGCTGCGCGATCTCTGGCACTTCCACTTCTACGGCAAGACGCCGCTGGCGCTGGTCGCCGGGCGCGAACGCATCTATCTCGAACATTTCTGGAACGATTTCGCCGCCGACCCGAACAAGTCGGTGCCTGAGGCCGATCGCGTGTTCTACGCCAAGGCCTATGCCAGGCCCGGCCATATGGCGGCCGGCTTCGAGGTGTTTCGCGCCTTCGAGAAGGACGCCGCCGACTTCGCGGACTTCGCCAGGGTGAAATTGCCGATGCCGATGCTGGTGCTATCAGGCGAAAAGGCCGGCGGCTCATTCCTCATCGAGCAGGGCCGTCTGGTGGCGAGCAATGTCGAAGGCGTCATCGTGAAGGGCTCTGGCCACTGGCTGATGGAGGAAGCGCCGGATCAGGTCATCCCCAGGCTGGTCGAGTTTCTCAACCGGTAGGGCGCGCGCCTGCGAGAAAATAAGGCATGACGCTCAACATTTCTTGATCAGTTCGCACGCAAGTGATGCGTCGCCTGCGCCCTACGCATATGGCCAATCCGGAACTCGTCCGGTACCATTAGGATGTATTTCGAAAGGGGGCGCATCATGGTTCTCGGTATGAGTCTGGCAACATTCACGCTGCTGCATGTCATCATCAGCCTGGTCGGCATCGTCTCCGGTCTCGTCGTCCTGTACGGCCTGTTCGGCTCCAACCGCATGGGCGGCATGACCGCGCTGTTTCTGGTCACCACCATCCTGACCAGCGTCACCGGTTTCCTGTTTCCCTTCACCCAACTGCTGCCCTCGCACATGGTCGGCATTCTGTCGCTGGTGCTGCTGGCGATCGCGTGCTTTGCGCTCTACAGCAAGGATCTCGCCGGTTCGTGGCGCTGGATCTATGTGCTGACCGCGATGATCTCGCTGTATCTCAACGTCTTCGTGCTGGTCATCCAGAGCTTCCTCAAGGTCGGCCCGCTGCATGCGCTGGCGCCGAGCGTGCCGCCGTCTGAACCGCCCTTCGCCATCGTGCAGGGTGTCGTGCTGGTGTTATTCGTCGCCGCTATCGTCGCCGCGGTGAGAAAATTCCGCCCGCCCGCGGTGATTGCTTTCTGATCCCCGCGCTGTAACGGCGCGCCGCTGCGGCGCGTCGCTGCCCCATCCACCCATTTACCGAGCAAGGAAAGGCCGCTGCATGCCATTTGTCACCACCAAGGACGGCGTCGAAATCTTCTACAAGGACTGGGGCACCGGGCAGCCCATCGTGTTCAGCCATGGCTGGCCGCTGTCGGCGGACGACTGGGATCCGCAATTGCTGTTTTTCCTGAGCAAGGGTTTTCGCGTGATCGCCCATGACCGTCGCGGCCACGGCCGTTCCAGCCAGGTCGGGGACGGTCATGACATGGATCACTACGCCGACGATCTCGCAGCGGTGACGGCGCATCTCGACCTGAAGGACGCGATTCACGTCGGCCACTCCACCGGCGGCGGCGAGGTCGTGCATTACATCGCGCGCCACGGCGAGAGCCGCGTTGCCAGGGCGGCGATCATCAGCGCGGTGCCGCCGCTGATGGTGAAGACCCCCGCTAATCCCGGCGGGCTGCCGAAGGAGGTGTTCGACGGGCTGCAGGCCCAGCTCGCCGCCAACCGCGCAAAATTCTATCGTGATCTGCCGGAGGGGCCGTTCTACGGCTTCAACCGGCCGGGCGTCACGGCGATCGAGGGCGTCATCGCCAACTGGTGGCGGCAGGGCATGATGGGCGGCGCCAAGGCGCACTACGACGGCGTCGTCGCCTTCTCGCAGACCGACTTCACCGAGGATCTCAGGAAGATCACGGTGCCGGTGCTGGTGATGCACAGCGAAGACGACCAGATCGTGCCCTATGCCGATGCCGGTCCGCTGTCGGCAAAGCTGCTGAAGAACGGCACGCTGAAGACCTACAAGGATTTTCCGCACGGCATGATCACCACCCAGGCCGAAGTCATCAACGCCGACCTGCTGGCCTTCATCAAGGGCTGAGCTGGCGGTTGATCCTTGCTCTCTCCCGCAGGCGGGAGAGAGCAATTCCTGGCATGCGGCACTATCGACTCCAATTCGGCGTCGGGCACTAACTCTTCGCCCTGCGTGCGGGCGGTTCGTCGAGAACCGCCCTTATGCTCTTGAAGGTGCGCCTGACCAGCGCTTCGGGCCTTTCATGGGCGTCCTGCGCCAGCCAGGTCTCGCTGGCGAGGCGGATGGCGCCGGTGGTGATCATCGCCACCAGCCGGGCGCGCGCCTGCCCAGCCTTGTCGCTGGCGCGCCTGCC